>FWWL01000231.1_pt1 | contig 163389 bp, 159 predicted proteins | sample 2228331 | NCBI WGS metagenome assembly FWWL01 (sample SAMEA103939775, study PRJEB20133) | metagenome | reverse complement strand
CCACCGGCCCGCAGCACCCCGTTCACCACCGCGTTCACCGTCCCGTCCCCCCCCACCGCCACCCCCGCCGCCAACCCCGCCCCGCTGCCCGCCCCCGCCCCCTCCCCCGCTTTTGCCGACGACACCCCCGACCCGCCCTTCGACGACGAGGACATGGACGAGGATGGCGGCTCGCAGTTCGATTACCGCGCGCCCTTCACCCGGCGGCGCAATACGCTGAAAATGTGGACGCTGGCCGCCGCGCTGTTCGCGGCGGTCGCCACCGGGCTGGTGGTGGCGGTCAATTACTACGGTCTGCCCGATTGGGTGCCGATCAACCGCCCGACCTTCGGCGCGAGCCAGCCGGGGCTCGATTTCAACTTCCCCGCGGGCGAGCAGCGCAAGGAAACGCTCGAAAGCGGCGAGGCGATCTTCCAGGTCAGCGGCACCATTACCAACACCGGCAGCCAGAGCGCCGCGGTGCCCGATGTGCTGCTGGTGTTCAAGGATCGCCGCGACCGCGCCGTCGGCGACTGGGTGGTGCCCCCGCCCAAGCGCAATCTGGCGCCGGGCGAAACCATGCAGGTCACGCAGGCCGTCCGCAATATCCCGCCCGAAGCCTTCGAAGCCAAGCTCGGCTGGGCCCCGAATTAGGCGCTTCATCCAAATCGCGTCAAACCGCTTGCGCGCAGTCAAACCCCTTGCTAGGGGCGCGCTCCTACCGCGGGGCCAGCACTTTGGCTGCCCCGACATACCCCGAGTGCGGTCGTGGCGGAACTGGTAGACGCGCAACGTTGAGGTCGTTGTGGGCGAAAGCCCGTGGAAGTTCGAGTCTTCTCGACCGCACCAAACTTTTCCCTGACATGATGTGAGATATCCGGGACACCGGACGCCCCGGCCCATCGCGGCCGCGCCGCGTGCTTCAGTCCAGCGCCAGCGTCAGTTCCGCGCGCAGCCCGCCTTCGGGCCGGTTGGCGAGGCGCAGGCGCCCGCCATGCGCGCGGGCGATGGCGGCGACGATGGCAAGGCCGAGCCCATGCCCCCCGGTCGCCCGGTTGCGCGAGGGCTCAAGCCGCACGAAGGGCTCCATCGCAGAGGGCAGGCGATCCTCGGGAATGCCGGGCCCGTCATCCTCGACCACGATCGTGGCGGACCGCTCGCCGGCTTCAATTCCGATCGTCACCTGCCCGCCATAACGCACGGCGTTCTCGATCAGATTGGCCAGCGCGCGGCGCACCGCGGCGGCATCGACGGGAGCGAGGATCGGGCCGCTTTGCGGGACGGTGACCTCTGCGCCCTTCGCGCGGAAGGCGGCGGCAACCTCGCGGGCGATGTCGGCCACATCGGACGGCTGGCGCACCACGCTGGCCGTGTTGCGCGCCAGCGACAGGATCCCCTCAAGATCGCCCGACAGCCGGTCGAGCGAATCGATCATGTCGCGGCGCACCGCCTCGTCATCCACCAGCTCGACCTGGATGCGCAGAGCCGCGAGCGGCGTGCGCAGGTCATGGCCGATCGCGCCCAGCATCACGTCACGCTCGCGCAGCATCCCCACGATCCGCTGCTTCATCGCGCCAATCGCGGTGACGAGCGCGCGCACGTCGCGCGGCACAGAGGCGGGCGCGGGATCTCTCGGCGGGGCCGCACCGTCGCGGCCCGCCTCCCAGCTGTCGGCCTCGCGGGTCAGCACCGCGAGGGGCCGGGTGGCGCTGCGCACCAGCCACAAGAGCGGGATCAGCAGCACCGCGAGGATCACCAGCGTCTGCAGCGCCAGCTCGGCGATCACCGGGCCAAGCGGATCAGGCCCGCGCGCGCGGGCCGAGAGCCACCGGCCATCGCCGAGCCGGGCCGCAACGATCAGCACATTTCCCCCGCGCGGGCCGGGCTGAACGGCGGCCTCGATTGCGGTGACACCCGCAAGCGCCGCTTCGTCGATGCGCGCGCGCAGCACGGCCTCGATATCGGGCAGGCGCACCGCATCGGGCGCAACCGGGCTCGCGCGCGAAGCGACGACGGCCACGCGCCGCAACCCGCGGCGTTGCGGGAAGGCCCGGATGTCGCCCGCCCCGCCAGCCTCGACCGCATCGACCAGCCGGGCGATGGCCGGGCTGGCAGCGCTTTCGATCCCGAACCCGCGCCGCTCGCGCAGTTGCAGCGCGAAGTTCAACGACTGGGCCAGGATCAGCCCCAGCGCGACGATCAGCATCACCTGCTGCGCCAGCGAAAGCCGCGCAAGCAGCCTCACAGCCGCGTCACCTTGGCGGCGAGGACATAGCCTGCGGCATGGACGGTCTTGATGAATTCGGGGGCCTTGGGATCGGCCTCGATCTTGCGGCGGAGCCTGCTGATGGCGTTGTCGACCGCGCGGTCGAAGGGGCCGGCCTCGCGCCCGCGGGTGAGATCGAGCAGCTGGTCGCGCGACAGGGGAATGCCGGGACGCTGCACCAATGCCTCGAGCAGCAGGAACTCCCCGCCGGTCAGCGGCACCTCGGTGCCGTCCTCGTGGGCGAGGCGGCGGCGGGTGATGTCGAGGATCCAGGGGCCGAAGCGGAAGGCCGCGTGATCCTCCACCCCGCCCACGCTGCGTTGGCTGCGGCGCAGGATCGCGGCGATGCGCGCGGTCAGCTCGCGCGGGTTGAAGGGCTTGGGGAGGTAATCGTCCGCGCCCATTTCGAGCCCGATAATGCGGTCGATCTCCTCGGCGCGGGCGGTCAGCAGGATGATCGGCAGATCGCCCGTGGCGCGGATGAAGCGCGCAAGGCTGAGCCCGTCCTCGCCCGGCATCATGATGTCGAGGATGGCGAGGTCGAAGGCCCCGGCCTGCAAATACGCGCGCGCCTCGGCCGCGTCCGCGGCGGCAGTGACGCGGTAACCGGCCCTGCCCAGCACCGCGGCGAGCGGTTTGCGGATCGATTCCTCGTCATCGACAAGCAGCAGGTGCGGTCTGGCGGCGGTCATCGTGTCTTTCGGCAGTTGGGGTGTGCACCTGTGCGATAACACGGATGCGGGCAAATATGTGCCGAAGACGGGCGCCGGCGACAGGCCAGCCCCCGCTTCATCCGTCGGCGTGTCCGATCAGCCGCGGCGGGCCTTGCGCGCCTCGCGCAGGGCGGCGCGTTCCTCGGCGGTCACGACACCGTCCTTGTTGGCATCGGCCCGTTCGAACCGCGCCAGCGCCTTGGCACCGAATTCGGCGCGGGTGATGACCCCGTCGCCATTGGCGTCGATCTTGACGCGCCCTTCGCCGCGCCCCTTGCCACCCATGCCGCCACGGCGCTCGCCGCCGCGCTTGTCGGCCATCTCGGCGCCGCGGGCCTCGCGCCGTTCGGCACGCTTGGCACGATGCTGCTCGCGCGCAGCCTGCATTTCGGCCTGTTCGAGCTGGCCGTTGCCGTTGGTGTCGATCGTCCGGAAGCGCTGGTCGAGGCGAGCGTTGACCTCGGCCAGCGTGACCGCGCCGTTCTTGTCGAGATCGCCGCGCAGCGACTGGCCCGGCGCGGCGATGGCCGTGCCCGCCAGAGCGAGCGAGACGAGACCGCCGGTGAGAATGGTGGTGATACGCATGGGGGATTTCCTTGTTCGAGAAGGCAGCACCAGCGCCGCTTCTGATGCCCTTATGGCGAGCGGCTGTCCCAGCGATATGTCAGGGAAAGCGGAGAATTGTCGCAAGATGTAACGTGCGGCAGGGGGCCGCGGGGCGCCAAGCAAAAAAAATTTTCACACACAACGTTGCCCTGATCGGTAGGCTGAAATTCGGTTTCGAAGCGCCACCTTCTGCAAAAAATCAAACGTTTGCAGATGCGGCTGGTCGCGGGATATGCGCGGGGAATACGCGCGGCATGACAACATCGGGCTCTGGCGCGCCTTCGTCCCTAACGAATCGCTAACCATCGCTGCGTATTGGCACGATGGTATGAGCACCAGGAACCACCTTTACCTTTCGTCCACCTCTCTCCGGGCCACCGCGCTGGCGCTGGCCGCGCTGGGCGCCGCGCCGGTATTGGCGGGCGGCGTGACCGCGGGCACGCTGATCGAGAACACCGCCGTCGCCAGCTATGAAGAGGCCGGCGTTGCGCGCAACGTCAACTCCAACACGGTCACCGTGCGGGTCGACGAGCTGCTCGACGTGACACTGACCTCGCTCGACCCCGGCCCGGTCACCGCGCGGCCGGGCGATGCGGTGCTGACCTTCGAGCTGACCAACCAGGGCAACGGGCCCGAAGCCTTCCGGCTGCTCGCCAACACGGCGGTGGGCGGCAATGATTTCGACGTCACGCTGCGCGCCATCGCGATCGATAGCAACGGCAACGGCACCTATGACGAGGGCGTCGACGAGGTTCTCACCGCGCCGCAGACCACTGCGGTGCTCGCCCCCGATGCGACGCTCACCATCTTCGTGCTCGTCACCGTGCCCGACGGCGTCACCGACGCGCAGACCAGCAATGTCGACCTGAGCGCCGAGGCCGTCACCGGCAGCGGCACCCCCGGCACCGCCTTTGCGGGCGCAGGGGTGGACGGCGGCGATGCGATCGTCGGCAACACCGGCGCGCTGGCAACCGCGCGCGGTGCGTTGGTCAATGCCGTCGCCAGCGTCGAACTGGTCAAGTCGGTGGTGCTGCGCGATCCCTTTGGCGGGACGAGCGCTGTGCCCGGCGCGATTGCCACCTTCACCATCGAGGCACGCGTCAGCGGCACCGGAACGGTCGCCAATCTGGTGGTGCGCGACGCCATTCCCGCCGGCACGACCTACGCGCCCGGCACCCTCACGCTCGATGCTTCGCCGCTGACCGACGTCGCCGATGGCGATGCGGGCACGGGTTCCGACGCCGACGGCATTGCCGTCACGATCGGCAATGTCACCGCCGGCACCAGCCGGGCCGTCACCTTCGAAGTTACCTTAGACCAGTAAACCGACCAGACATTCTAAAACAAAAACAACAATAAAACCACGGGGCCACGACCATGAAGACCTTGACCACGCTGATGTTCACCGCCGCGGCCGCCGCCGCGCTCGCCATGCCCGCACTTTCGCTGGCTGCCGAGACTGCCAGCCCGATCACGCTCAACGGCGACGTCAAGGCAGTCAAGGTCGTCACCGAGGCCGACGGCAGGGAGCGCACCGAGCTGGTCGAGCCGACCGCGATCGTTCCGGGCGACCGGCTGGTGTTCGGCACCGATTACGCCAACAAGGGCGGCGAGGCGGTCACCAATTTCGTGGTCACCAACCCCCTGCCCGCGGCTGTGCGCCTTGCGCCCGATGCCGATGCGACGCTGGAAGTGTCGGTCGACAGCGGCAAGACCTTCGGCGCGCTGTCGGCGCTGACCATCGCCAATCCCGACGGGACCACCCGTCCCGCCACCCATGCCGACGTCACCCACGTCCGCTGGGTGCTGGCCAGCATCGACCCCGGCGCTTCGGGGCGGCTGACCTATCCCGCCATCATCCGCTGACCAGCGGAAGGTAACCGCCACGTCCTGCGGGCGGCGTTGATCACGCGGGACACACACTCAGGACCGAAAACATGAAGACCACCAAGCAGTTGCTCGGTGCGGTAAGCGCGTTTGCGCTTGTCGCAATGACGAGCGCCCCTGCTCTGGCCCAAGGGACCAGCGCAGGCACCTCCATCACCAACACCGTCAATGTCACCTTCAACGTCAACGGCGTCACCCAGAACGCCGAGACCGCAACCGACAGCTTCACCGTCGACCAGCGCGTCAACGTGACCGTCACCAATGTCGGTGCGGCCACCAGCGTTGCGCCGGGCGAAGACAACCGCGCGATCGCGTTCGACGTCACCAACCTGTCGAACAGCAGCGTCGATCTCGCGCTCACCACCGCGCTGAACAGCGGCACTGCCGCCAATATCGGCAATTTCCGCGTCTATCTCGACACCAATGGTGACCGCGTGCTCGATGCGGTCGAACTCGCCGCCGGGCCGATCACCTATCTCGATGAAGTCGGCAGCTCGGCAGCTGGCACCACCGTGGCCGTGATCGTGCTGGCCGATATTGGCCTCGATGCGGTCAACGGCGACAGCTTCGCCGTGGCGCTCACCGCCAATGCCCATGCCGCTGGCGGCGCGGGCACGCTCGGTGCAGAGCTGACCGAATCGGCGACCAACACCACCGGCATCGACACCGTGCTGTTCGACGGACAAGGCGCAACCGACGCGCTGCGCGACGGTGCCTTCTCGGCGATCGGCACCTACACCGTGGCAGGCGCCGTGGTCGATGTGGCCAAGGCGAGCCGCGTGGTGAGCGATCCCGTCAACGGCACCAACAACCCCAAGGCGATCCCGGGCGCGACGGTCGAATACTGCATCACCGTGTCCAACGCGACCGGCGCAGCGACCGCGACCGACGTGGCCGTGACCGACGATCTGCCCTTCGACGTCACCTATGACAGCGCCTTCGGCATCTTCGTCGATGGCGATGCGAACTGTTCGGGCGGCACCGCCGGCGGCACCTTCGCAGCCGGCGTTGGCGTGGGCGGCGAAGATCGGGTGTCGGGCGACCTCAGCGATGTCGCTGGCGGCCAGACCCGCTCGCTCTACTTCCGGGTCACGATCGACTAAGTCGCTGATCGGGAAACAGGTCTTGCGTGTAACCCCCTCCTTGCGGCGCGTTGCGGCGGCACTCATTGCAGTGCTGCTGCCCTTCGGCGTGCCGCAAGGGGGGGTATCGGCGCAGACCAATGACGGCGCGGCGGTGCGCACCATCACCAACATCGCCGAAGCCACCTGGGAGGCTGACGGATCGAGCCGCCGGATCACGAGCAATCCGGTCCGGTTCGACGTCAGCCTCGCCCCGCCTGCCCCGCCTGCGATCCGAGTGTTCCGTCGCGCGCCGGACACGGGTTCGGAACTGGTCTATCGCTCGCCGGTATGCAGTGCCGGGAGCAGCCCCGCGCAGGCCGGTCGCCAGTCGGCCCGCACGGCTATCAGCCCTAATGCGGGCGCGACATCGTCGCTCAACACCTCGATCGTCCAGCCGACCGACCGGCTGCGCGGGGGCGAGCCGCTCTATTTCGAAGTCACGGCGGCCAGCGCCAACCGCGATCCCGCTGCGATCGACAGCCTCACCGTGGTGCTCACCAGCCTCGAAGGCGACCGCGAGACCATGACCGTGTTCGAAACCGCCCCCGACAGCGGCGTGTTCGCGGGCGTGATCGACACCTTCCGCATTCCCCCGCCGCTGGTCGAGGAAGATTGCCGCCTCAGCGTCGGGACGGATTCGCGCATCACCGTCGCCGCAATGGTTCCCGGCAGCGATGCCATCCTGGTGCAGACCGACGTTGCCGTGCTGGTCGATCCCTTCGGCGTGGTGTTCGACAGCGAGACCGGCGAACCGGTCGACGGTGCGCACGTCACACTGGTCGATGCCGTCACCGGCACGCCCGCAACGGTCTTTGCCGAGGACGGAACAACCGCTTGGCCTTCAACGGTTATCTCCGGCAACGACATCACCGACGCCAGCGGGCGGACGGTGATGATGGGGCCGGGCGAGTTCTGGTTCCCGCTGACCGCGGCGGGCCGTTACCGGCTGGTGATCGATCCCCCCACGCCCTACAGCGCGCCCTCTGCCGCCCCGCGCGAGCTGCTGGCGCGCGTCACCCGTCCCGACGGCCGGCCGCACGTGATCCGCGAAGGATCGTTCGGCGATGCCTTCGTGCTCGACAGCCCGATCCCCTACGAGATCGACATTCCGGTCGACCGTCCCGGCATCGACCTCGCGCTCAGCAAAACCGCCTCGCGCGTCAACGCCGCGCCGGGTGATGCGATCTTCTACACGATCACCGTGCGCAACGCCGATCCGGCGCGGATCAAGCGCGCGGTGACGTTGACCGACACGCCTTCGCGCTGGCTGCGGCTGCGGCCCGACACGATCCGCATCAACGGCACCGCCGCCGCGCCGGGGGCCGTGACGATCGCTTCCGATGGCCGCGTGCTGACCATCGCGCTCGGCGATATCGCTGCGGGCGCAAGCGCGCGGGTGACCTATGCCATGACCGTGCGCCCCGATGCCCAGCCCGGCCGCGCGCTCAACGATGCGCTGGCGCGCGATGCGCTGGGCCGTCAGGTGCGCGCGAGCGCGGCGGTCGATGTGGTGCGCGAAGGCATCGCCGACCGGATGACGATCATCGGCCGCATCACCGCCGGGGCGTGCACGCTCGAAGAGGCGCGGCGCACCGGGATCGCGGGGGTGCGCGTGATGCTGGAAGACGGCAGCTTCGCAATCACCGATGCCGACGGGCGCTATCACTTCGAAGGCGTGGTGCCCGGCACGCACGTGGTGCAGGTCTCGCGCATGACCCTGCCCGAAGGCGCGCGGATGGTCGATTGCTCGGCCTCGACCCGCAACGCCGGCAGCGCGATCTCGCGCTTCGCGATCGGGCAGGGCGGCAGCCTGGTGGTCGCCGATTTCCACGCGGTGCTGCCGGAAGGCGCTTCGCCGGTTGCGGCGGCCCCGGCCCCCGCTGCGCCCGATGCCGCTACGCCTGCGCCGGTGAACCCCGCCCAGCCCATCGCCGCGCCCGACGATTACCTCGCACTGGGCGATGGTGAGGACGGCTTCCTCAGCCCGACCGAAAATGCCAACCCGCGCGCGCCCGCGATCCGCGTCGCGATCCGTCACCGCCGCGGGCAGAGCGTGCAGCTGCTGGTCGACGGCAAGCCGGTCGATCCGCTCGCTTTCGACGGCACCCAGACCCCCGAGCGCGGCAAATATGCCGTCAGCCAGTGGCGCGGCGTGCCGCTGGAGAACGAGCGCACGCTGGTCGAAGCGCGCGTGCTCAACTCCTTTGGAGAGATCTCCAAGACTTTCACCCGCGAGGTGTTCTTCACCCGCACGCCCGCCAAGGTCGAGTTCCTGCCCGCGCTCTCCAACCTCGTCGCCGATGGCCGCACCCGCCCGGTGGTGGCGATCCGCGTGCTCGACCGCAACGGCCGCCCGCTGCGCGAAGGCATTTCGGGCAACTTCACGCTCAATGCCCCCTATCAGAGCGCCGAGCAGATCGACCGCCAGCAGCTCAATCAGCTGACCGGCACCGCCCCCATCGCCGCGCGTTGGGTGATCGAGGGCGAGGAAGGCATCGCCCGCATCGAACTCGCGCCCACGATGGTCAGCGGCTCGCTGCGGCTCGATTTCGCCTTCGACGATGGCACGATCACCCGCCGTCAGGAGCTGGAGACCTGGATCGAGCCGGGCGATATCGAATGGACCATCGTCGGCCTCGCCGAAGGCACGGTGGGCGCGCGTTCGGTTGCCGACAACATGGAGCGCGCCGGACAATTCGACAGCGATCTGGGCGATGATGCGCGCATCGCGCTCTATGCCAAGGGCCGGGTGCTGGGCAAATATCTGCTCACCCTCGCCTATGACAGCGCCAAGCAGCGCGAAGACCAGCGCGTTCTGGGCGCGATCGACCCTCAGGCCTATTACACCGTCTTTGGCGACGCCTCGGCCCGCCAGTTCGATGCCGCCAGCCGTGAAAAGCTCTATGTGCGGATCGAAACCGCGACCTTCTACGCGCTCTATGGCGACTTCCAGACCGCCTTCAACCAGACCCGCCTCGCCATTTACAACCGCACCGCGACCGGCGTGAAGGGCGAGGCGCGCGTCGGACAGATCAAGGCGCAGGGCTTTGCCGCCGAGATCGCCAGCCGGTTCCAGCGGCAGGAAATTGAGGGTCAGGGCATTTCCGGCCCCTACAGCCTCGCCAGCCGCCGCATCCTCGCCAATTCCGAGCGCGTGACGATCGAAGTGCGCGACCGCTTCCGCCCCGAGCTGATCGTCTCGGCGCGCGAGCTTGCCCGCTTCGTCGATTACGACATCGACCTGCTCTCGGGCACGATCAGCTTTGCCGCCCCGGTGCTGAGCCGTGACGAGAACCTCAATCCGCAATTCATCGTGATCGAGTTCGAAACCGACGGCGCGGGCGCGGCGGAGTGGAACGCTGGGGTGCGCGCGGACTGGACCAGCAAGGATGGCGCAATTCGCATCGGTGCGACCGCGATCAGCGATGCGGGCCTCGAAACCCGCAGCGGCGAAGTGCAGCGCACCGATATCGGCGCGGTCGATCTGCTTGCCCGCGTCGGCGACAGCACCGAAATCCGCGCCGAGCTGGGCCTCAGCCGCCGTGAGGGCGATGCCGCGGCCGGCTGGCTGGTCGAAGCACAGCATCAGACCGGCAGCCTCGATCTGCTCGCCTATGCCCGCCAGATCGACGCCGATTACGGCATCGGCCAGCAGAACGCTGCCGAGCGCGGGCGCCGCAAGGTGGGCATCGACGGGCGGGTGCTGCTGAGCCAGCGGTTCACCTTCACCGGCAGCCTTTGGCAGGACGACAGCCTGACCGACACGGTCCGCCGCCGCGCCGTGCAGGGCCAGTTCACGCGCACCGGGCTCAACACCGATCTGCGCCTCGGCATCACCCATTTCGACGATCGCCTCGCCGATGGTTCGACCGCCGCCTCGACCGTGCTCGAAGTGGGCGCGACCCAGCGCCTGTTCGGCAACCGGCTGGAGCTGTCGGCAGGGACCGCGGTGGCGCTGGGGCAGAGCGAAAGCCTCGATCTGCCCGCGCGTCACCGGGTCGGCCTGCGCTATGCGATCACGCAGGACGTGCGGCTGGTGGGCACCTACGAAATCGCCGAGGGCGAGACCCTCAAGGCGCGGCAGCTGCGCGGCGGGATCGAAGTCGCGCCCTGGCAGGGCGGGCAGATCGTCACCACGCTGGGCGAAGAGACCATCGGCGAGAACGGCACCCGCAGCTTTGCCGCCTTCGGCCTGTCGCAGACGCTGCAGGTCGACCAGCACCTCACCATCGACGCCACGGTGGACGGCAACCGCACGCTTGGCGGCAACCCCGGCACCGCGGGCGTGATCAACCCCGCCCAGCCCCCCGCAAGCGGCGGCCAGCTAACCGGCAGCCTGCTGTTCGAGGATTTCACCGCGGTCACTTTCGGCATCGCCTGGCGCAAGGACCGCTGGAGCGTCACCGCGCGCGGCGAGATGCGCGATGGCGAGACCGCCGACCGCAAGGGCGCGCAGTTCGGCGCGATCCGGCAGCTGGGCGAAGGCAGTCTGGTCGGATCGGGGATCACCTGGACCCTGTCGGACGCTCCGGGCGGCGCCAAGGCCGAGATCCTCGATGCCAGCATCGCCTTTGCCCACCGCCCCGACGGCGCGCCGCTCGCCATGCTCGGGCGGCTTGAGTTCCGCTCCGACCGGATCACCGGCGGCGTGGCGGGCGAGATCGGCGGGGCCGGGGGCGCGGGCCGCACCGCGCTGGTGGTCGATGGCGATGCCACCGCGCGCCGCCTGGTCGCCAGCCTCTCGGCCAATCTCACCCCGCGCGGGGAGGCGGACGGGGCCGAAGTGCGCCGCAACGAATTCGCGCTGTTCCTAGGCGCGCGGCACAATCTCGACCGCTTCGAGGGCACCGAATTTTCGGGCACCTCGGTGCTGGTCGGGGCCGACGGGCGCATCGGGATCGGCGAGCGCTTCGAAGTGGGCGCGAGCGCCACGGTGCGTTCCAACCTCACCGACGAAGTGACCAGCTTCGCCTATGGCCCGACCATCGGTGTGACGCCGGTCAAGGGGATGCTGCTGACGCTGGGCTACAACGTCGAAGGCTTCCGCGACAGCGATTTCCGCGCGGCGCGCAACACCGACAAGGGCGTTTTCGCGGCGGTTCGCATGGCCTTCGACGCCGACAGCTTCGGCTTCCTCGGGCTGGGAAGGTAGCTGGTCATGGCGCGCTTCGACCGGCCGAAAGCTAACCGGCTGTTTACCATGTTTGCCTATCGTGAACCGATGGTTCGGGACAATTGCGTAGCGAAGGGTTGGGCGCAGCTGCGCCGCGGGATGCGGTTGCTGGGCGCGGTGGTGGCAGGCAGCTTCGCCATGCCGCTCGCAGCGCAGGCCGTGACGACGGTGGTGAATTCCACCGACGGCACCGTGGGCAGCGCGCAGATCTGCACCGCGCCGCTCGTTCGCACCTTTTCGGTCACCGGCAGCTTCCTCGTCGCCGATGTCGACCTTGGCATTCACATCGAACATTCGAGACGCGGCGACATCCGCCTGACCCTGCAGGCACCCGACGGACGCCGCGTGCAGCTGGTCAATGGCGATACTGCTATCGTCGGCGACCATCTGAATGTGCGTCTCGACGATGAGGCAAGCCAGCTGGTTAACACCGATGGCAACACCCGCAACCAGTCCAACACCGCGCCCCCGTTCCAGAACACCTACCGTCCCAATACCTCGTTGTCGGCGCTCGATGGCGCGCAGGCGAACGGAACCTGGCGACTTGAGGCCTGCGATATCGCCAATAATGGCGCCAATGGCACCTTCCGCCATGCCGAGCTTTACCTGACGCCGCAGGTGGCCGACCTGTCGCTGACCAAGCAGCTGATCGGTTCGCCGCCCGCCGCCGGGGAAAGCGTGTCATGGCGTCTTTCGGTGACCAATGCCTCGACCTCGACCGGCACCGCCACCGGCGTTGCGGTGCGTGACACCCTGCCTCCCAACTTTACCTTCACCAGCGCCAGCGGCACGGGCACGTTCAACGCAGGCACCGGGATCTGGACCGTCGGCGCGCTTGCGCCGGGTCAGGTGGCGGTGATCACGGTCACCGGTTCGATCGCTTCAAGCCCCGGAACCACCGTCACCAACACGGCGGAAGTCTCCGCGAGCAGCCATGCCGATCCGGATTCGGCCGTCAACAACGGCGCGACGGGGGAGGACGACTACGCCCGATCGACCTTTGTCGTGCAGTCCGGCCGCACCGGCGGAACGCCGCCGCAACTGGCGTGTCCGGCGGGCTTTTCGGTGTTCGATTGGGGCGCGATCTCGGGCTGGACACCCGGTTCCACCGACAACACCTACGCCTTTGCCAGCTTCGGCAACATCCGCTTCCAGCTGACCAATGACGGGGTGTACCAGAACATCGCCGCCTATGGCGGGCAATCGCCAACGGTCAACGCGCAGATCACCGGCGGACTGTCTCCTGCCGAGCCGGGTCTGACGGTCATCGCCGACCAGGCGAACCTGGCGGGCGTCGTGGAGCTGAGAATCACGCTTCCGCGCGCGTTCAACGGCGTTCAGTTCACGATCTTCGACATCGATTTCTTTGCCAACCAGTTTTCCGACCGGGTCGAGATCGTCGGCACCTTCGGCGGCAATCAGGTCACCCCGGTACTGACCAACGGCAATGCCAACTATGTCGAGGGCAATGTCGCGATCGGCGATACGTTGTCGGCCGACAACGAGGCTTTCGGCAATGTGGTGGTGACCTTCGACGATCCGGTCGACACGATCGTGATCCGCTATGGCAACCACACCACGGCTCCGGCCAATCCGGGCCAGCAGGGCATCAGCCTGCACGACCTGATCTTCTGCGACCCCTTTGCCGCGCTGTCGGTGACCAAGGTTTCATCGCTGATTTCCGATCCGGTCAATCTGACAGCCAATCCCAAGGCGATCCCCGGCGCGCTGGTTGAATACCTGATCTCGGTAAGCAACGCCGGAACTGCCGCAACCGACGTCAACAGCGTGGTGGTGATCGACAATGGGCCGGCCGATGCCAAGCTGTGCCAGATCAACCGCGCGGGCGGGCCGGTGGTGTTCAGCGATCCGGGGGGCTCGGGCCTGACCTACACCTTCACCGCGATCGGATCGACCACCGACGGCATCGATTTCTCGAACGACGGCGGCGCAACCTGGACCTACGTGCCCAGCGCTGATGCGCAAGGGTGCGATCCGGCGGTGACGAGCTTCCGTCTGCGCCCCGGCGGCGGCTTTGCCGCAGGCCGCAGTATCGCCCTGCGCGCCCGCTACATCGTCGAGTAGCGCGCGGAGCGGGCGCGCGGCAGACGAAACTACGCCTGTCGAACGGCACCATTCCTTAAGCATATGCAAAGCATAGCGCAGGCCGTGCTATCCGCTCTCCGCCTGGACGCCATCCGCAATCTCGGGCTCGACGCGATCCCCGACCGCGACCTGTTTTCGCGCATCACGCTGCTGGCGACAAACATCCTCGGCTGCCCCATCGCGCTGCTCTCGGTGGTCGAGCAGGATCGCCAGTGGTTCCTCGGCCGCACCGGGGTCGACCTGCCCGAAACGCCGATCGCGGATTCCTTCTGCGCCGCCTGCGTGCTGGACGAAAAGCCGCTCTTGATCCGCGATGCGCGCGAAGATGCGCGCATGGCACCCAGCCGACTGGTGACCGGGCCGCCCCAGATCCGCTCATATCTCGGCGTGCCGATCCGGGCGGAGGACGGGATGGTGCTGGGCGCATTGTGCGTGATCTCGCCCGAACCCGACGCCTTCACCCCCGATCAGATCGCCCCGCTGGCGATGCTGGCCGAGCTTGCCGAGCAGAGCCTCGCTCTGCACACCCGCACCCGCGCGCTGAGCCTTGCCAATTTGGCGCTCCAGCAATCCACCCAGATCTTCCGGCAGGCCGAACTGGCCGCCAATGTCGGCAGCTGGCGGGTCGATATCGCAACCTCGGCGCTTGAATGGTCGGATCAGGTCTATGCCATCAACGGGCTTGATCCGGGGTCACCCCCCACCGTCGCAGATGCGCTCGGCATTTACGAGCCCGAGGATCAGGACATGGTCGCGGCCAAGCTCGACCAGACCATCGCCGAAGGCACGCCGATCATGTTCGAAACCTCGATCAGCCGTCGCAGCGACGGTGAGCGGCGGCGCATCCGGGTGGTGGGCGAGCGCATCGACGTCGACGGCAAGCCCGAATGCGTGGCGGGCATCATCCTCGATTGCACCGAAGAACACCTGCGCAATGTCGCGCTGAAACGCGCCGCCGAGCGCGACCGGCTGACGGGCCTCTACAACCGCGCGACCTTTGACCGGCGACTGGCGCGGGCGATGCAGCGGGTCGAAAGCGAGCCGGTGACGATCGCGCTGATCGATCTCGACGGGTTCAAGGACGTCAACGACACGCTCGGCCATCTGGTCGGCGACCGGGTGCTGGAAGCTGTCGCGCTCCATCTGCGCCAGCGCACCGGCTCCGGGATGCTGCTGGCCCGCTGGGGTGGGGACGAGTTTGCCCTGCTGTTCCCGCCCGCGATGCAACTGGCTCAGGTGACCGCTTTTCTCGAAGGCTTGCTGGCCGACCTTGGCACGCTGCCCGCGCTGGGCAATGCGATGCTGAGGATCGGAGCCACCTGCGGCGTCGCGCACATGACCACACCGGCGAGCAGCGAGGAGATCATGCGCCGCGCCGACCTTGCGCTCTATCGCGGCAAGGAACAGGGGCGCGGCGCGGTGGTGTGCTGGGATCAGCAGATCGAAGCGCGCCAGTCCGATCGCCAGCGCGCGATTGCAACGCTGCGCAGCGCGCTCGACGAAGGCCGGGTGCTGGCGGCCTATCAGCCGATCATGGCGCTGGATACCGGCGCGGTGGTCGCGGTCGAGGCGCTGCTGCGGCTCGAAGGCGAGGACGGGCAAATGATCGCCGCGAGCGAGGTCTTTGCCGCGCTGCTCGATCCCGCCTTGTCGCGCCGGGTCAGCCGGGTGATGCTGGATCAGGTGATCGCCAACGGGCCAGCGATCCTCGACCTTTACGGGCCGGACACGCGGATCGCGATCAACCTGTCGGAAGCCGACCTCAGGCAGGGCGATTTCGTGCAGCATCTGATCGACGTGATCGACGACAGCGCGCTCACCCCGAACAACATCACCATCGAAGTGACCGAGACGATGCTGATCGACGCGGGCGGCCAGCTGCGCGCTTCGCTGGCGATGCTCGACGAATGCGGCTTCACGATCTGCCTCGACGATTTCGGAACGGGCTTCTCCTCGCTCACCCACCTGCGCGCCTTCCCGATCCACAAGGTCAAGATCGAGCGCGATTTCATCGCCGCGATCGGCGAGGATCATCAGGCGCGGCTGATCATTCAGGCGATCGTGCAGATGGGCCACAGCCTGGGCCTGCGCGTGGTGGTGGAAGGGGTCGAGACCGAGGAGCAGGAGACCTTCCTGCGCGCGATCGACTGCCGCCACGTGCAGGGCTATCGCTATGGCCGCCCGGCGCGGCTGGCGGACCTGCGCGCGCAGGCCGCCGAGGCCGAAGCCGGGGAACCGGCGCGCCGCCGAGCCTAGGTCAGCGGCTCAGCAGCGTTTCGGCGGGGGCATCGCCCGCATGGAAGACGAAGGTGACGGGGCTGGTGCCGCCGCCGATATTGACCCGGTTCTCCTGCCGCGCCCAGACATCGGTAAGGATCTGCGAATTGACCCGCAGCTGCACCGCGTCCGCCGCAGGCCCGCCGGCGGGCATCGGGATTTCCTGATAGATCCACAGGCTCCCGCCATCGATCTCGCTGCCGACGAAATCGGGGACCACCACTTCGCCATCAATCTGCAGCAGGAACCGCCGGGTGACATAGCGGGCAAAGGCCTCGCGGCTGTCCGCGCTGCCGGTGATGTCGGGATTGTGGATGGCGGCATCGCCGGTCCGCTGCAAGGTCAGCGCGTGTTCGGCATCGTGCACCGGCACCTGATGCGCGATCTCGATCATCCCGGTGCGCGGGTTGGCGGCGATGGTGGTGATCGCGAATTTCTGCTGATGCGCCAGCGCCGTCCCCGCCCCGAGAGGAGCGAGCACCAGCGCCAGCACCAGCAGCCAGAAGCGCCCCATCATTTACGCTTCTTGTCCGGCTCGGCCCCTGCCGCCTCGCCCATCAGATCGCGGCTGACGCGCGACTTGCTGGCTTCGTCCTTGAAGGCCTCGACCCGGCTGGGGATGATGCGGCGCGGGTAGTGGTTGTTTTCAAGATCGGCATCGCCGGTCTCCCAATCGGGATCGACCACGACCTGCACCAGCTCCTTGTTCTTCGGATAGACCAAGAGCTTGGCGACCTCGCGCGAGTTGCGGCGCCAGATTTCGGCCGGGATGTTGAGCTTCTCGGTTGAGCCGTCCTTGAAGGTCAGACCAAGGACGATCGGCATGACGAGGCCGCCCTTGTTGGAGAAGTTGAGGACGTAGTAATTCGCATCCTCCTTCACCGCGCGCTCGAACGCCTGACGCTCCCAGTCCTGCAGCCCGTCGAGGAAATCGGTGTAGCTCTTCTTGTCCTTGGGCGTGACGGTGAACTGGTCGTTTGTGTCGTAGAAGTCAGTCACGCCGGGGTTTTCGAGCACCCAGATCGGCAGGCCCTGCTGCTCGTTCAGCTGGATCCCGATCGGGGTCGGCTCGTCAGCCGCTTCCTTCCGTCGGCGGGGCAGGTCGATGTCGGGGTTCTTCGTGTCCATCTTCAGCCGGTAGATCGTGTCGAGGCTGATATCGACATGATCGGTGGTGTAGAACCACCCGCGCCAGAACCAGTCGAGATCGGTGCCGCTGGCTTCCTCGATGGTGCGGAAGAAGTCGGCCGGCGTCGGCCGCTTGAACTTCCAGCGGCGGGCATATTCCTTGAGCGCGAAATCGAACCGCTCGCGCCCGATCACCGTGTCGCGCAGCACGTGGTAGGCCGCGCTCGGCTTGCCATAGGCGTTGGAGCCGAGGTCGGTGATCGAATCCGACTGGGTCATGATCGGCTGCTGGTTGTTCGACACCATGTAGGGCACCAGATCGCGCGCAAGGCTGCGGGTCCAGGGAATATTCGGGTCCCACTCATAACCCGCGACCGAATCGAGGAAGGAGTTGATCCCTTCATCCATCCAGGTCCACTGCCGCTCGTCCGAGTTGACCGTCATCGGGAAGTAAATGTGCCCGACTTCGTGGATCACCACGCCAATCAGGAACATCTTCTCGGCCAGCGAATAGGTGCGGCTGCCGTCCTTGTTCAGGATCGTGCGCGGGCCGTTGAAGGTGATCATCGGATATTCCATCCCGCCGACCGGCCCGTTGACGGACTGCGCGGTGGGATAGGGATAGTCGAAGCTGAAGCGCGAATAGACCTTCATCGTGTGGACGACGGCGGCGGTGGAATACTTCTTCCACAGGTCGCCGCCTTCCTTGGGCCAGAAGCTCATCGCCATCACGGTCTCGTGCGCGGCGCCGGGCTGCTTGTGCCCTTGCGCGTCCCACATGAACTTGCGGCTGGAGGCCCAGGCGAAATCGCGCACGTTCTGCGCGGCGAAGCGCCATGTCTTCGTGCCGCGCGGATTGCCGGCCTCGGCGGCGGCGGCTTCCTGCGGCGTGACGATGAACATCGGCGCATCGGCGTTCTTCGCTGCTTCAAGCCGCTGGCGTTGGGCGGAGGTGAGCACCTGATCGGGGTTCTGGATCGTTCCGGTGGCAGCGACGATGTGATCGTCGGGCACGGTCAGATCGACCGTGTAGTCGCCGAACTCGAGCGTGAATTCGCCGCGGCCCAGGAACTCCTTATTGTGCCAGCCTTCGTAGTCCGAATAGACCACCATGCGCGGGAACCACTGGGCGAGCAGGAAGATATCGTTGCCACCCTTCCTCGGATCGTCGGGGAAATGTTCGTAGCCCGAGCGCGCGCTGACCGCGTCTTCCTCGACGATGTTGAACGCCCAGTCGATCGCGAATTCGACGCTCTGGCCCGGCGCGAGCGGTTCGGGCAGGTCGATGCGCATCAGCGTGCCGACGATGGTGTGCGGCAGCGCATTGCCATCCAGCAGCGACACGCGGGTGATGTCATAGCCGTAGTCGTTATCGGCCATCGCCTGCTGGCGGCGCAGCTCATCCATCGAAAGCTTGGTCGGCTCGCTCCCCGAACCCAGCGTCACCTTGGGCCCGCGCCGGCCGGGGCCGCCGAAGGCGTCGGTTAGCTCGGCCATCGAATCGCGCTTGAAGATGTTCTGATCGAGCTGCATCCACAGCCACGGCAGCGCGTCGGGCGAATTGTTGGTGTAACGCACCGTCTCGCGCGCCGTGATGCGGCGGCGGGGCTCGTCGAGCTCGGCCTGGATCGTGTAATCGACCTTCTGCTGCCAATATTCATGCCCCGGCGCGCCGCTGGCGTTGCGGTAGGTGTTGGCGTCGGGCAGCACCTCGTCGAGCTGGCGGAACTTGTCCTCGTAATTCCCCTTGGTCTGCTGCACCCCCTGCGCGGTGGCAGGAACGGCGAACAGCAGGGCGGCGACAAACAGCACGAAACGCAAGGGCGCTCTCCGGGTATGATTGGCAGGCGGGTTTGAGAGCGCAAAAGCGCGGGCCATGCAAGCCGTTATCCCGCCAAGATGCGCAATTTCATGTCGTGCATGGCATCGCGGACACTTTTCGCCTAGGGCGCGCAGGCGATGACCTCCCCCGACTGGCAAGCCCTGCACGAAGCCGCCTGCGCCCGCGGAGAGAGCACCTATCGCGATCCCGAAACCGGCTACACCGTGTTCACGCGGCTCGCCCATCTGAAGCGAGGCACCTGCTGCGGATCGGGCTGCCGCCATTGCCCTTACGATCACGAAGCCGTACCCAGTCGCCGCTGACCCACCGGAGATTTTGCTGATGAAAACCCGCGCCGCCGTTGCCTTTGAAGCGAAGAAGCCGCTCGAAATCGTCGAGCTCGATCTCGAAGGCCCCAAAGCCGGCGAAGTGCTGGTCGAAATCATGGCGACCGGCATCTGCCATACCGACGCCTATACGCTTGACGGGTTCGATTCCGAAGGCATCTTCCCGAGCGTTCTGGGCCATGAAGGCGCAGGCATCGTGCGCGAAGTTGGCGCGGGCGTCACCAGCGTGAAGCCGGGCGATCACGTGATCCCGCTCTACACGCCCGAATGTCGCCAGTGTAAGTCGTGCCTCAGCGGCAAGACCAATCTGTGCACCGCGATCCGCGCGACCCAGGGCAAGGGGCTGATGCCCGACGGCACCACCCGTTTCAGCTACAAGGGCCAGCCGATCTATCACTACATGGGCTGCTCGACCTTTTCGAACTTCACCGTCCTCCCCGAAATCGCCGTGGCGAAAATCCGCGAGGACGCGCCGTTCAAGTCCGCCTGCTACATTGGCTGCGGCGTCACCACCGGGGTCGGCGCTGTGACCAACACCGCCAAGGTGCAGGTCGGCGACAATGTGGTGGTCTTCGGCCTCGGCGGGATCGGGCTTAACGTCATTCAGGGCGCGCGGCTGGCGGGGGCGAACCTCATCATCGGCGTCGACATCAACCCCGACCGCGAGGAATGGGGCAAGCGCTTCGGCATGACCCACTTCCTGAACTCGAGGGGCATGAGCCGCGAGGAGACGGTGGCGAAAGTCGTCGAGATGACCGATGGCGGCGCGGATTACACCTTCGACGCCACCGGCAATACCGAAGTGATGCGCACGGCGCTCGAAGCCTGCCATCGCGGCTGGGGCACGAGCGTCATCATCGGGGTTGCCGAAGCGGGCAAGGAAATCGCCACCCGCCCGTTCCAGCTGGTAACGGGCCGCAACTGGCGCGGCACGGCCTTCGGCGGCGCCAAGGGGCGCACCGATGTGCCCAAGATCGTCGACATGTACATGACCGGCAAGATCGCAATCGACCCGATGATCACCCACGTCATGGGGCTCGAAGAGATCAACACCGCCTTCGATCTGATGCACGAAGGCAAGTCGATCCGTTCTGTCGTCGTGTTCTGATGCAGACCGTGTCCGAAGTCCGCAGCCACGGCGGGACGCAGGGGGTCTACACCCACGCGAGCGTGGCGACCGGCACCGACATGACTTTCGCAGTGTTCGTGCCGGATCAAGCGCCGGGGACGAAGCTGCCGGTGCTGTGGTATCTCTCGGGCCTGACCTGCACTCATGCCAATGTCATGGAAAAGGGCGAATATCGCGCGGCCTGCGCACGGCATGGCGTGATCTTCGTCGCCCCCGACACCTCGCCGCGCGGCGAGGCCGTGCCCGACGATGAGGCTTACGACTTCGGCAAGGGCGCGGGCTTCTATGTCGATGCCACGCAGGAACCGTGGTCGCAGCATTACCGGATGCGCAGCTATATCGAGGACGAGCTTCCTGCGCTGATCGGCGAGCGCTTCCCCGCCGACATGGCGCGGCAGGGGATCACCGGCCATTCGATGGGCGGTCACGGCGCGCTCACCATCGGCCTACGCAATCCCGAAAGATTCCGTTCGGTCAGCGCCTTTGCGCCGATCTGCGCGCCCTCGCAGGTGCCGTGGGGCGAGAAGGCCTTCAGCCGCTATCTCGGCGATGATCGCACGGCTTGGGCGCAGCACGATGCGGTCGCGCTGATCGAAGGCGGCGCGCGGCTTTCCGAACTGCTGGTCGATCAGGGCACCGCCGACAATTTCCTGGCCGAGCAGCTTGCCACCCCACTCCTCGCAAACGCCTGCGCGGCCGCCGGCATCCCTGCCGAAATCCGGATGCAGGAGGGTTACGACCACTCCTATTTCTTCATCTCGACCTTCATGGCCGATCACATCGCCTGGCACGCCGCAAGGCTTGGTTAACCCGCTGGTTACACCGTAACTTTATGATCCGCCCCGAAGCCGGAATCGGCGCCGGAACAGGTCATGTACGAAAGCAGGATTGCAGCGGACCGGTTGACGGTCACGGCGGTGGAGGGCTTCCCGCCTGACATCGACGCGCTCGCCGCCCGCAACCTTGCCGGACACACCTTCCTGCGCGCCGCATGGTATGCCGCCCCCGCACCGGATGCAGGCCGCACGCTGCTGCTGCGGCGCCAGGGCGACGGGGCGCTGCTCGCCGCGATCCCCACCATTCCCTTTGGCCCGGCGATGGCCCGCGCGCGCAAGGTGCCGGGGTCCTACTGGCCGCTGCGCAGCCCGCTGATTGCGCCCGATTGCACGGCGATTGAACTCGCCCAGGCGCTCGATCCCAGGCTGAGCCGCGGGGCCGCCCGCAGCCTCGGCCCCGTATGGCGCGTCGGCCCCGCGCGGGCCGATGGCCCGGCCACCACCCTGCTGATCGCCGCCGCCCAGCTCTCCGGTTGGAGCGTGCTTGCGCGCCCGGCAGGGACGAGCTGGGTGATCGACCTCGCCGCCGCCCGCACACGCGTCTGGCCAAGCGCCGCGAACGCACGCAAATTGCACGCAGGCTGGCGCAAGCTCGAAAGCCTCGGCACCCCACGCTGGCGCCATGTCCGGGGCGCGGCGTGGAACAGCGCCGTGCTGGAAGACCTGGGCCGGATCGAAGCGCAGAGCTGGATCGGCCAGACCACCGATGGCAGCGGCGCGAAGTTCATGACCGCCCCCCAGCGCGCGCTGTGGCAAAATGCGCTGACCGATCCCGTGCTCGCCGACAATCTCTCCGCCACGATCCTGATGCTGGACCATCGCCCGGTCGCCTTCAGCTTCGATCTCGACGATGGCGCGGTGCAATATGGCATCGCCGGAAGCTATGCCGCCGATCTCAAGCATCTCGGCATCGGCAAGCTCGCCAATTACCGCGCCGTCGCGGACGCCATCGCCGACGGGCAAAGCGTTTATGACATGGGCGTGGGCGATAGCGGCTACAAGCGGGAGATGGGCGCGGTGGCGGCTTATGACATGGCCGATCTGCTGTTCGTGCGCAGCGGCCCGGCAGCAGTGCTGCTGGCGAAGGCATGGGGCCCGGCCCTGCCCGCCCCCTCGCCTGCCGCACTCGCGATGACCACCAAGCAGGCCGCGCATGGCTGAAGCCGATCCCGACCTGCTCCGCACCCCGCCCCCCGTGCCGCCCCCGGCCCCGGCCACACCTTCGCTCGCCGCGCAGGTGCGCACGGCGGTGATCTGGCGGTCGGGCAGCCAGGTGCTGACCCAGGTCGTGTCCTGGTGTTCGACCCTGATCGTGATCCGCCTGCTCGCCCCGCAGGATTACGGGCTGTTCGCGATGGCGCAGGTGATGCTGGTGCTGCTCAGCACCATGAACGGCTGGGGTCTGGCGAGCGCGCTGATCCGCGAGGAGCACGTGTCGGAGGAACGGCTGCGGCAGGCCTTGGGGATGCTGATCCTGCTCAATTTCGGCCTGTCGCTGACCCAGTTTCTCGCCGCGCCGCTGGTGGCGCTGTGGTTCGAGGAGCCGATGGTGGCGCAGCTTTTGCGGGTGCAGGCGCTGCTCTATCTCGCGGTGCCCTTCACCGCGCTGTCCCACGCGATCCTTGCGCGTCGGATGGATTTCCGCCGCCCGGCGCAGGTACGTCTGGCTGCGGCGGTGGTCGGCGCAGGCACGGCGCTGACCGGAGCGCTCAGCGGCTGGGGCGTGTGGACGCTGGTCGCCGCGCCGATGACGATGCTGCTGACCGAGGCGGTGGGCATGACCCGCGCCGCACGCGCGCCGATCCGCCCGAGCTTCCGCTTTGCCGGCGCTGGCCATATCGCGGGCTTCGGCGGGGTGATGACGGCAACGCAGATCTTCTGGTTCATCCAGAGCCAGGCCGACGTGATGATCGCCGGGCGCGTGCTCGATCCGCATTCGCTGGGGGTTTACACCACAGGGCTGTTCCTGGCGCAGCTGCTCGCCTCCAAATTCGTGCCCCCGATCAACGAGGTCGCCTACGCCGCCTATTCGCGCCAGCAGGGCGAGGGGCAGGGTCAGCTGATCGCCCCGGCGCTGCTCGCCACGGTGCGGCTGGTGATGCTGGTCGCCCTGCCCGCCTATGCCGGGATCGCGGTGGTCGCCCCGGTGCTGGTGCCGGTCTTGCTGGGCAGCCAGTGGCTCGAGATCGTGCCGCTGCTGCCGATCCTGTCGGCGGCAATGGCGATGATGACGCTGCAGATCCTGTTCGCGCCCGCCACCAATGCCAGCGGCGTGCCGATGGCCGCGCTCAGGATCACGATGATCGGCAGCGTGGTGATGCCGGGCGCGTTCTTCGTCGGCTCGCATTTCGGGCTGACCGGCTTTGCCTGGGGCTGGGTCGGCGGGATGGCGGTGCTGATGCTGGCGACGGTGCGGCTGTCGGGCCGGATCATCGGCGTCACCATCGGCGGCCTTGTCCGCGCGATCCTGCCGCCGCTTGCCGCCGCACTGGCGATGGCGGCGGGGGTGGCGCTGCTGCTCGCCGCGCTGCCGCCGCTGCCCGATATCGCCGCGCTGGCGCTGGCGGTGGTGCTGGGCATGGGGCTTTATGGCGGCGCGCTCCACCTGATCGCGCCGGATCGTCTGGCCGAAGCGCTTCGCTTCGCACGCAACCGCAGCCACGCCGACAATGTCGAGGACGCCGCCGAGGCGCTCCCGCTGGGCTGAGGCACCCGCGCCCCGCCCCTGTCAAAGCTGTGCAATTGACACCCCCGGCGCGATGCTCTTGTGACAGGGCATGACCAGCGCCCGGCCCGATCCCGTCACCCGTTTCTATCCCACCGGCGGCATCCATTTGGCGGTGCACGAATGGCCCTCGGACGGCGGCGGGGTGCCGCTGGTCTTTGCCCATGCGACGGGGTTTCACGGCCGGGTGTTCGATGCGATCATCGCGCGCTTCCCCGATCACCCCGCCTACGCCATCGACCTGCGCGGCCACGGGCAGTCGCGCGCCGGGCCGATCGACGACTGGCGGCTGGTCGCGCGCGATGTCGGCGAGTTTCTGGCGCAGGCGGGCCTGTCGGGCGCGGTCGGCATCGGCCATTCGATGGGCGCGCACACGCTGCTGCAGGTCGCTGCCGACGCGCCGGGGCGCTTTGCCCGGCTGGTGCTGTTCGATCCGGTGATCCTCGCGCCCGAATTCTACGCGCCGGGGCAGCCGCTCCACACCGCCGACAACCCCCACCCCGCCATCCGCCGCAAGCGCGATTTCGCGAGCGCAGAGGCAATGATGGAGCGCTTCCGGTCGCGCGATCCCTATGACCTGTTCGACCCGCGCGTGTTCGAGGATTACTGCCGCCACGGCCTCGTCCCCGCCGCATCGGGAGAGGGCATGGAGCTGGCCTGCGCGCCCGAGGTCGAAGCCAGCGTCTATGCCTCCAGCCGCAGCAACGGCGCGATCCTCGATGCGGCGCGCGGGGTCGACATCCCGGTGCTGGTGGTGCGCGCGCAGATGACCAGCCTCACCGATTTCAAGAGCTCGCCGACCTGGCCCGAGCTGGCTGGAGTGCTGCCGCAGGGGCGAGACCTGCATCGCCCCGACATGACCCATTTCCACCCGTTTCAGGATCCCGCCGATGCGGCGCGGATCATTGCGGAGTTTGTCGACGGTTGATGACATTCCCGGAATGTTTCTGCTTTGCAGAGCTTCGCTTCCACGTGAAACATTGCCACTGACCTACCCCGTCGCCTCAAGCAAATCGCTGATATCCGTACGAATTGCGAGAAGTCGCTTCGCGTCCGGCTGTTGGATACCGGCCCCGATCTGCCCCGCCAGCCCGCCATAAAAGGCCTTAAGGCTCGCGCCCAGCGGATGGCCCGGTGCGACGGACCCGGCGAGCCACAACATGATCGTCTGCGCGCGGGTCAGCGGTTCGCGCGGGACGGGCGCGCCGCGGTCCAGCGCGATCAGGGCATGGCCGATGGCCGCCTGCGCTTCTTCCAGACAGATCCGCGTAAGATCGGCCCCGCCCGACGCCTCGATCCGCGCTTCGAGCGCGACCCGGCGATAGGCGGCGGCGGGGTTGCGGCTGAGCATCTGCATCACATCGCGCCCTTAGTTATCACGGTTCGACCAGATATCGACCTGCTGGCGCAGGAAGGCGAGGGTCGATTGCGAGGCCGCCACGCGGCGTTCGGAGGCGGTGAACTGGCGCGTCAACCGCTCGCGCAGGGATTCCTGCTGTTCGGCGATGGCGGTCAGCCGCTCGGTGCTGGCGGCGAGCTGGGTTTCATAGCGCCGCACCGACCCGCCCAGCGTGCCCGGATCGGTGACGGAGCTGTTTTCGCGCGCGAAGCGGTCCATCGTGGCGAACACGCCGGAAACCCCGGTGGTGAACATCGCTGCGACCGCATCGGGCGTCGTCTCCAGCGCCCGGTTCAGCCGCGCACTGTCGAGCCGGAAGGTGCCGTCGCGGTTCAGCGCAAGGCCGAGATCGGCGAGCGTGCGCGGCTCGTCACCGGTCGCGCCGGGCATGACGATGCGGGCCGAAAGACCCGCCAGATCGCGGCGCAATTCGCGCGCACCCGGATCATTGCCGAGCTCGCCACCGAGCGGCGCGGCGACATCGGCGATCTGGCCGACGATATCGTTGAGCGCAGAGACGAAGTCGTCCATCAGGCTGGTGATCGCGGCCGCACTGGTGCCGAAGCTCAGGGTGGTCGGCGCGCCGATGTTGGTGCCGGTGAGATCGAGTGTGAAGCCCCCCGGCAGGCCCGTAACCCGGTTGGTCGGGCTGGTCATCGCCACCCCGTCGAGTGTCAGTGCCGCGTCGCGCGCGGCCTGCTGCAGCTGGGTGGTGTTCGTCGCCGGGCTCCAGCCCATATATTCCAGGTCGCCCGCCACCGCGCCGCCGCCCGCGCCGGTCGCTTCGAGGACGAAGCCGTTGGCGGCCCCTTCGCGCCCCTTCATCACCAGCTGCGCGCCGCTGGTGCCGGTGGCGACATAGGCCTGAATATCGCCGCCGCTCGCCTCGGCAATCTTGGCTGCGAGGGTGGCGAGCGTGTCGCTATCGGTGACGGTGATGTCGATGCCCGCCCGCGCCGCATCGGGGGCGAAACTTGCGCCGTTCACGGTGCCGAAGCGCAAGCTCAGGGTTCCCTCACCCACCAGCGCGTCGCGGCTGGCAAGCGGGCGCGAGAGCAGCGTCTGGCTGCGCGCGAGCTGGGTGACCTCAAGGCTGAAATTGCCGCGCGGGGCGAACCCGGCAGGCACGCTGACACGGGCGACGGCAGCGTTCGCCAATTCGCCGCGCGGAGCAAGATCGCCGGTGCGCACCCGGTCGCCGAGCGCGCTCGCAAGCCCGGTGATCGCACCGCGCAGCTGGCTGGCGGCGGAGACCTGCGCCTCCAGCGCGCTCTGCCGCGCGGTGATCTGGTCGCGCTGGGCGGCAAAGGTCGCAGCGGAAATGTCCGACGCGAGCTTGATGAAATCGACGCCGCTACCAGCGCCGAGCGCGGAGATGATCGAGGAGCCTGCGGTTTCCATGTCTGTCAGAACGTCGCGGGGCGAGGATGTTTAAGCATGATTTTGCGGCCTTCCGTCGCCATCGAAACGAAGGCTTTCGGGCACCTCGACCACCGGGCGGCGCGGGCGCGCCCCGCGCTTCAAGGCCAGCACGAAAGCCACCAGCGAGGCGAGCGCGACATAAAGCTCCTCGCGCACCATCTGGTTAGGCCGCGTGGTGAAATAGACCGCGCGCGCAAGCGTTGGATATTCGAGCACCGGCAGGCCTTGTTCCGCCGCGATCTCGCGCATGGCGAGCGCGGTCTCGCCCCGGCCCTTGGCGAGCAGCAGCGGGGCAGGCGCGCGGGCGGGATCGTAAGTCAGCGCCACTGCGAAATGCAGCGGGTTGACGATCACGAACTGCGCTTCCTGCATCGCCTTGGCCACGCCCCCGCGCGCCAGATCGCGCTGGCGCTGGCGGCGCGCGCTCTTCATCTCGGGCGAGCCTTCGGACTGCTTGTTCTCGTCCTTCATCTCCTGCAGGCTCATCTTCAGCCGCTTGTCGCGCTGGAAGCGTTGCAGGGGGTAATCGATCGCGGCGATCACCAGCAGGCCGATCAGCAGCGCGCCCACCAGACTGGCGATCGCATCGGTGGCGACGCCCAATTGCGCTTCGAGGCTGAGCGTGCCGAGCGCCAGCAGATCGGGCAGGCGATCTTTCGCCCAGAACCACGCGATTCCGCCCAGCAGCGCCAGCTTGGCGAGGCCCTTGCCCAGCTCGATCAGGCCCTGCCAGCCGAGGATGCGCTTGAAGCCCGACAGCGGATTGATGCGCGATCCCTTGAACCCCGCATTGCCCGGCACCCAGCGCCCGTCCTGCCCCAGCAGCAATTGCGAAGCGGCGGTAAGGCCTGCGACCACCAGCCCCAGCGCCATCACCGGCGGCAGCGCGGCGAGTGCGGCATTGCCCACCGCCCCGCCGGGGGTGAACCCGTCGAGCGCGGCGCGATCAAACACGAACCCGGCGCGCGCGACCTGTCCCATCCCCTCGGCGAGCCATGCCCCGAGCCCCCACAGCGCCAATGCCCCGGCAGCGGTTCCGGCAAACGTGCCCAGCTCCTTGGAGCGCAGGACGTCGCCCTTCTTGGCGGCGTCCTGACGGCGCTTGGGCGTAGGGGCGAAGGTCTTTTCGCCAGAGGTTTCCTCGGCCATGTCAGGGCGCCTCCACCAGTGCGGCGGATTGTTCGAGCGCGCTTTCGATCACGCCGCGCAGCTGCCCGACCACCACCGGCATGGCAATGATCAGCGCGGCGATCCCGGCGAGCACGCCGGCCGGCAGGCCCAGCGCGAAGAGGTTCAATGACGGGGCGGAGCGGGCGATGAGGCCGGTGACGATCTGCACCAGCAGCAGCACCAGCACCACCGGCAGCGCGATGGCGGCGGCGGCCGCGAGGCCATAGCCCATGAACAGCACCACATTCTGCGCCCGCCACGCCCCGAAGGCGAATTGCCCTGCGGGCAGCAGGCGGTAGCTTTCGACCAGCAGTTCGAACCACAGCAGATGCGCGCCGATGGCATAGAACAGCAGGCTCAGAACCAGTCCGAAGAACGTCCCCAGCGCCCCCGATTGCGCGCCGCTGGCCGGGTCGATCGAGGTGGCGATGGCAAGGCCCATGGTGCCCGAAATCTGCTCGGCGGCGATCAGGGGAATGGCGAAGGCCAGTTGCAGCACGAAGCCCAGCATCAGCCCCACCGCGATTTCGTGCAGCAGCGCCAGCACCGCAGCAAGGCTCAGCATTTCGGGCGGGGGCGCGAGCGGCACCCAGGCGGCGATGAAATAGCCGAGCGTCAGGCTGAGCAGGATGCGCACGGGCGCGGGCACCGCCATGCCGCCCACCATCGGCGCGGCCATCAGCGCCGCGCCGCAGCGCACCGACAGGAACAGGATCTGCCACAGCTGCGCCTCGATCGCGCCGAAGCCGAAATCGAGCGCGTTCATGGCATCACGCCGAAATCTGCGCGACCTGCGCCATGATCTCGGTGGTGAAATCGGCAAGCAGCCCCATCATCGCCGCGCCCAGCACGACGAAGACCAGCGCGGTCATCGCGAGCTTGGGAATGAAGCTCAGGGTCTGCTCGTTCACCGAAGTCGCCGCCTGGATGATCCCGACCACCAGCCCCACAACCAGCGCCGCAAGCAGCACCGGCCCGGCGATCAGCGCAGTGACCCACAGGGTCTGGTCGGCAAGGGCCAGGAGCTGCGCGTCCTCGGTCATGTCGCAAAACTCATGGCAAGGCTGCCCATCAACAGCGCCCAGCCATCGACCAGCACGAACAAAAGCAGCTTGAACGGCAGCGAGATGATGGTCGGCGAAAGCATCATCATGCCGAGGCTCATCAGCACGCTCGCCACCACCAGGTCGATGACGAGGAAGGGCAGGAAGATCATGAAGCCGATCTGGAAGGCGGTCTCCAGTTCCGAGGTGACGAAGGCGGGCAGCAGGATCGAGAAAGGCACATCCTCGGGGCTGGCGAAGGTCGCGCCGCCGGCCATATCGGTGAACATCAGAAGGTTTGCCTCGCGCGTCTGGGCAATCATGAAGGCGTGGAAGGCCTCGCCCGCCTTGCCGATCGCGGCATCGGCGCCGATCGTGCCTGCAGCATAGGGCGCAATCGCATCGGCGTTCACCATGTCCAGCGTGGGAGCCATCACGAACAGCGAGAGGAACAGCGCCAGCCCAGCCAGCACCTGCCCCGGGGGCGAGCCTTGCAGGCCCAGCGCCTGCCGCAGGATCGCCAGAACGACGAGGATGCGCAGGAAACTCGTCATCATCAGCACCAGCGCGGGCAGGATGGTGAGGAGGCCCATCACCACCAAGAGCTGCAGCGACATGCTCAAGGGGCTGTCCTCGCCCGCCCCTTGATCGCCCAAGGCGCGCTCGATCGCGGTGCCGACACCGGCGGCGACCGGATCGGGCGCAGCCACCGGGGCGGCGGCGAGCGCCACATCGGGCGTCAGCGCAGCGCAAAACATGGTTAACGCGGCAAGGCACACGAGGGCTGCGCGGAGCACACGGGAGACGGGCATCAAACGTTCTCCGCCGTCGGGGCTACAGCAGCGTCGCGGGTCTCGACTTCGCTCAGCCGCACCATTCCCTGCCGGGTGCAGCCCAGCAGGATCTCGCGGTCATGGAAGCGCACCACGGCAAGCTTCATGCCCGGCCCGATGAGGCTGGTCTCGATCAGATGCAGGTGCCGCCCGCCACCCGTCGCCGGGGTCTGGCCAAGGCGGGTCTGCAGCCAGCGGGTCAGCCACAGGCTCCCCCAGATCATGCCGCCCAGCAAGGGCAGCAGCAGCGCCAGCCGCAGGAGATATTCGACCATCGTCCCGGCCCCGGATCAGAGCAGATCGTCGAGCGCGGAGGTCAGCGGATCGACCGGCGGGGCCGCAGGGGCCGCCGGGGCCGCCGGGGGCGGGGGCGGAGCGAGATCAGGCAGAGCGGCGCTCTCGCCGTTGTCGGCCGGCACCGCAGCCGCGGGCGGGACATAGCCCGGCGGCGGGGGCACATCCTTGCCGTCCTCACCCACCAGACTGACGATCCGCAAGGCGAAGCGGCCTTTCTCCGCCACCACCTCGCCACGCGCGATCACGCGGCCATTGGCGGTCACATCGAGCAGTTCGTCGGTCAGCCGGTCGAGCGCCACGGTGCTCCCCTCGCCCAGCATCAGCACATCGCGCAGGGGCATTTCAGTGCGGCCGAGTTCGACCGAAAGGCGCACGGCGACATCGCCGAAACGCGCGAAAGAGGCGGGCTGGAATGCGGTCATTGTGCGAACCCCTGGTGAGAAGCGGAAACGGGAAGGCGGGTCAGGCGGATCGCCATGCGGTCTTCGGCCGTGCCGACGCTGCCGTGGCCGATCAGCGTTTCGCCCGCCATCAGCGGCACCTGCCGCCCCATTGCGAGCGGGATGGTGTCCCCCGGGCTCAGGCTTTGAAGCCGGGCGAGCGAGAGATCGAATTCGGCCAGCACAACGTGCAGCGGCAGCGGCACGCCCGCAAAGGGCGCGGCCATGCCGGTGGCAGGATTGCGCGGCTTGCGGGCAGAGGCACGGCGACCGCCGCCGGGCAGCAGCCGCGGCATCCGATCGCCCGCCACGGCGAGGCTCGCGCGCCACATGCAACCCTGCCGGTTGGCGATGTCGATCGTGAACATCAGCGCCTCGGCATCGAGCGCGAAGGGCTTGAGCCGCGCCGCGCTTTCGCTGCGCACGATCACCTCCGCGCGCGGCGTGCCTCCGGCGGGCGGCGGCATATCGCCGAACCCGGCGCGGGTGATGGCGCCCGCGATCATCGTCGCGGCCTCCTCCACCAGCAGCGCGGCCGAGCGCGGGAGTGCCTCGGGCACACTGCCGGTGATGCGTCCGTCGCCGCCGAAGCTGCGATCGGTGAGCGCGATGGCGGTGGCAAAATCGAAGCTGAGGAGCACGCTCTCGCCCCCTGCCCCTACGCGCAGCAGGGTGTTGGCAGCGACTTGTCCGATCCGCCGCAACGCATCCGCGCCGCTGAGCTTGTCGGGTTCGGAAATCGTCACTTCCAGCCGGTCGCCCGAGAGCAGGCCCGAAAGGTCATCGGCCAGCAGCCCACCAAGGTCGCGCCGCCAGGCCGCCAACAGCGCAGCGGCTTCCTCGGGCCGGGGGCCGCGGTTCACCAGCTCGGCGCAATGAACGGCTGCGGCGCGCGCGGGCGCGAAATCGTGGGTCAGCCTCATTGCACCAGGAATCCCTTGAAATGCACCGAGTCGATCCCGCCGAAACCCTCGTTCTCCTCGAGCACGTCGTTGACCGCCTTGGTCAGGCGCTTGGCGAGCCTTTCCTTGCCTGCCACGTCATAGACCTCGGCCTCGGTGGTGGCAGCAAGCTGGGCGAGGATCGCCGAGCGGATCGCGAGTTCGTGGTTCTTGACCCATTGCAGCACCCGCCCGTCGCGCCGGGTGGAGACCGCCAGTTCGAGCTGCACCAGCCCCGGCGAATCCGCGAGGTTGGAGGTGAAGCTTTCCTCGAAGGAGTAATAGACGGTGCGATACTTGCTGCCGCCCTCGCCATAGACCGGGGCGGCGGCGTCCTTCTCCTTCTCCGCGCCGGGGAGGGTGTAGGGGTCTTCTTCGCCCTTTAACACCAGCTTGGGCTCATCGGGCTCATGCGCGCCCTCGCCCCCGCCGATCAGGCCCATCGCAAAGGCACCATAGGCCCCGCCCGCGCCCGCGCCGAGCAGCAGCACCGCGCCGAGGATAATCTTGATCATCCCGCCCTTGCCGGACTTGCCGCCGCCCTCCCCGTTTTCGGGTTTCTCCTTGCCCTTGGCCATGGCGTGTCAACTCCTGTGTCTATTGCCTGCCCGCGCCCCCGGAAGGGCTCAGGCAAAGGTTCCGCGTGCGTGGTGGCCGGGGCTGGCGGCGGCCTCCCCCTCCTCCTCGGTTCGCGCGGCGAGAGCGGCGGCGGTCGAGGGTCGGCGGTGGTCCGGCGCAGCCTCGCCGTCTCGCTGACCCGATTGGCCCAGGTATGGTTGCGAGCCCCCTTGCCCCCCGTTAGGGGAAGCCCCGTAGCGCTGGTCGCCCGTCCCGTTTTGCGACCCGCCGTGATGGCCTGTTGATGTGCCGCTTTCCGCCGCGGCGGCAACGGCGCGTTCGGCAAGCGCCAGCTGGATCGCGGGGACGAAGCCCGGATCGCGGCTCGCCAGAACGGCGCGCCATTGCTCGGGCGCGGGTTGTTCCAGCCGCAGCGAGACAAAGCCGAACTCGGCATGGCGAAGCGTCATCTCGGGCCGCGCGGTGCGCATGGCTTCACGCAGGGTGCCGACCTGATCGATCGCCTGTTCGAGTTGCGGTGCAGGCGGGGCTGCGCGGAGGGCTTCGCTCCGCTCGGGAGCGGCTGCGGGCATCGGCGGTGCAGCGGTGAGCGCGGGCGCTGGGGATGGCTGGGCGGGGGCGGGAGCCGATTGCGCGGGCGCCTCGGCCAGCGCCTCGATCGGCGTGGCGGCGGAGGGCATGGCGGGGGCCGGAGCGTCCTCGGCAGGAGCAGGGCTTGCTGACGTGGACGGGGTTGCGGCACGGACCGTCGCTGCGGCGGTGCGGGCCAGCGGGAGCGGCCGGGTTGGCACCTCCACCGCGCCGGACGGCACCGGCAGCGAGGCGGCGAGCGGCGCGGGGATCGGCGTTGCGACCACCGTGGGCGTGGAGGCGATAATCGGGGTCGGCAACGAGGCTGACGCAGGCGCTGGTGGCGATGTGCCGGTGTCGGCAGAGTCGTCTTCGCTGGCGTCCACTACGGGCTCCGAGGCAGCGGTCGGCAACGGGTCTGTCGCAAGGACAGGCGCATCTGGCGGGATTGGAAGATCGTCCGGGAGCATGGGCGCGGCGCGTACGAGCGGCGCAGAATTTCGAGTTATGGTGTCGCCCTCGGGGTCAGTGGCAGCAGCGGCGCCGGGCGCAACGCCGGGCTTCGCGCCCTCTTGCAGCAATTCCACGGGCACCGTCGCACGCGGCGCGGCGATCGCAATGCCCTCGCGGGTCAGCAGAGCCCTTGTCGGCTTCGTCCCGGCGGGCGCAGGTGGTGTCGGCGCTTCGGGGGTGCCGTCCGTTACCGGCGGCGGCAAATCCGCGCCCGGCAGCGGCAAGCCTTTGCCGGGGTCGACCCGGTGGAGCGGCGGGAGGGCGAGCGCCGAAGTGGCAGCGCCGCTCGGCATGGACGCTTCGGGCGCCGCAGCGGGAAGGGCGTCGGTCTCGACTCCTGCCCCCGGTGCCGGAGCGAGCGCCGCGCCGAGCAGCCCGGCAAAGTTCAGCGCCGTCTCGCCGCCTTCGGCGCTGTGTGCGGCCATCGGCCCCGACGGGATCGCACTTGCGGGGGCAGGCGTGTCGGACAGGAAGGGGATCATCGGCGTATCCTCGGCAGTGGATCAGGACTGCGAAGAGCTTTGCAACTTGCGTGCCAGCGGCACCGCGCGCGCCGCTTCGCGCCGTTCCTTGGCTGCGGCGAGCGAGGCGCGCGCTTCAGCCTCAAGCTCGGTGAGACGGCGCGCGCGGGCTTCGGCTTGAGCAAGGCTTTCGACCTGCCATGCGCTCTGGCGCTGCGCATCGCGGGCGGCATCGCGGGCATTGTCGGCAATGCGGGCGAGCCCGGCGGTGAAGCCCGCCCGCGCCGCCAGCGCTGCGCCGGTCGTCGCCCCCGCCCCCGGCGCGGCCGCATAGACCAGCGCGCGGCTGCGGGCGGCAAGCGCGTGGTGACGCGCCTCGGCATCGCGCGCCTCGGCCAGATTGCGCAACGCCTGCTTGCGCGCGACTTCGGCGATCAGACGCTGGTGGCGCAGCAGCGCAAGGCGGCGCGCCTCACGCACCGCCGCTGCCCATCAGCGCCAGCAGCGCAGCGTGGCTCGCCGCCAGCGGCTCGGCCTCCCCGCGCCTCTGGGTAAGGAAGGCGTCGATCGGCTGCGACAGCGCCAGCGCCTCGTCGAGCAGCGGGTCGCCGCCCGCGCGGTAGGCGCCCATCATCACCAGATCACGCCCGCTTTCGCGCGCCGCGATCAACCCGCGCAAGCGCCGCGCCGCCTCCAGCACGTCGCGCGGGACAAGATCGTCCATCACACGGCTCAGCGAGGCGGGAATGTCGATCGCGGGATAATGCCCCCGGCTCGCCAAATCGCGTGAGAGGACGATATGCCCGTCGAGGATTGCGCGCGCGGTGTCGACCACCGGATCATTGGTGTCGTCCCCGTCGGCGAGCACGGTGTAGATCCCCGTGACCGCGCCGCCGGTGCGCGCGGAATTGCCCGCGCGTTCCACAAGGCGCGTGACCGCCGCCAGCGCGCTCGGCGGATAGCCCCGCGCCGCGCCGGGCTCGCCCAGCACCAGCGCCAGCTCGCGCGCCGCGTGGGCGACGCGGGTGAGGCTATCGAGGATCAGCAGCACGCGCTTGCCCTGCGCGCGGAAATATTCGGCAATGCTGCTGGCATATTGCGCCGCGCGCAGCCTGAGATTGGGCGCGTGATCGGCGGGGACGGCGACCACCACGATCCCGCCGCGCCGGTGGCCGGTCATGTGGCGGTTCACGAAGTCCGAAACCTCGCGCGCACGCTCGCCGATCAGCGCCACCACCGTGACATCGGCGACCGCGTGACCCGCGATGGTATCGACCAGCACCGACTTGCCGACGCCCGATCCGGCCATGATCCCGAGCCTCTGGCCCACGCCCATCGCGCAGAGCGCATTGATCGCGCGCACCCCGCAGTCGAAGGGCTGCGTAACGCTCGCCCGCTCCAGCGCGCCCTCGCGCCGTCCGGCAAGCGGCCAGACCTGCGGCAGATCGAGCCGGGGGCCCCCGTCAATCGGCTCGCCCAGCGCATCGACCGCGCGGCCCAGCAGCGCATCGCCGACCCGCACTTCGCCCGGCTGTCCCAGCGCGCGCACCCGTGCCCGCGGGCGCAGCAGCATCGTGTCGCCCAAGAGCATCATCAGCGAGTGCCCGGCGCGAAAGCCGATCACCTCGGCGAGGCATTCCGCCCCCGCATCGTTCTCGATCAGCCCCAGCGAGCCGACTGGCAGCGGCAGGCCCGCGACCTCGATCAGCCCGCCGTCACAGGTGACCACCCGCCCATTGAGCACCGGCCCGCCCACGGGCCGCGCGGCGCGCATCCGCGCCAGATCGAGCTGCAATTCGCCGATCATCCGCGCAGCGCCGCCGCAATCGCACGGCGCCATTCGGCGGGGCCGTCGCTGACCGAGCCCTCCGGCCCCTCGATCACCAGGCTGCCGGGTTCGAGCGCCGGATCGGGCACGCAGCGCATCGCGGCGAGCGCGTCTTCGCCCAGTAAGGCGATGTCATCGGGGTGGAGATGCAGCACCAGCGTCTCCGCCGCGCCGCCGATCCGCCGCGCCGCCGCGATGCAGCGTGCGCGCAAGGCCTCGGCATCGCGCGCAGCCTCGCCCAGCACGCTGTCGCACAGGTGGAGGACGGTGGCGGCGAGATCGTCGGCCAGCACGCCGAGCGCGGCTTCATCGAGCGCGCGGAAGGTCAGCCGCAGCGCGCGCTGGCGGGCGGCCTGATCGGCGGCTTCGGCCTCTGCCGCGGCGCGGCCCGCGGCCTCGCCTTCGGCAAAGGCGCGCGCGCAGGCTTCGGCGAGCGGATCGGGTGCGGGCACAGGTTCGGGCGCGGGTTCGGGTTCGGGCGGCGCGGGCGCGTTCGTGGACTCGCCGAACAGCGCCGCCTCGCGGAACGCACCGGGCGCTTCGAGCGAGGCCAGCCAATTAGGCGCGGCGGTTTCGACAATTGCGGGCTCGGCCAGCGCCACGAGCCAATCAGACGAATTCGCCACTGCCGCTTCCGATCACGATCTCGCCCGCATCGGCAAGCCCCTTGGCAATCTCGACGATCGCCTTCTGCGCCGCGATGACCTCGCTCTTGGCGAGGCGTCCGCGCAGTTCGATCTCGTCGCGCACGCCGTCCGCTGCGCGGCTCGACATGGCGGCGAAGAAGGGCGCGCGGTCGGGTTCCTTGAGGCCCTTGAGCGCATCGACCAGCTTCTCGTTGTCGACATCGCGCAGCAGGCGGCCCATCGACATCGGATCGAGCACGAACAGCATTTCGAAGGTGAACAGCTCCTCCTCGATCCGCTCGGCCAGCGGCGCATCGCGTTCGGCGATGGCGGGCAGCACGGTGTTGCGCATCTCGCCCGCAGCCAGATTGATGAGGTTCGCCGCCTCGCGCGGGCCGCCCAGCAGCAGCGGCGCGGTGCCAAAGGTGGCGGTGATGCGCTGGGTCAGCAGCGTGTCGATCGTGGCGATCGCCTTTGCGGAGATCGACCCACTCTTGGCGACCCGTTCGACCACCAGCGATTGCAGTTCGAGCGGGAGCATCGCCAGCACCTCGGCGGCGGGCTCGGGTTCGATCAGCAGCAGCAGCGCGGCGATCACCTGCGGATGTTCGTCGAGGATCAGCCGCACCAGCACGCCGGGCGCAAGCCACTGCGCGAGTTCGAGGCTGCGCGGCTGCGCATCGGGCTCGATCCGCTGCATCATGGAATCGGCGCGCGCGGGGCCCAGGGCCTTGTCGAGCAGGCTGCGCACCCGGTCGGTCCGCCCGCGTCGGGGGAGCAGCTCGCGCGCCGCCTCGCCCGCGAAATCGGCGAGCGCTTCGGCCATGTGCGGCTGTTCGATCTCGCCCAGCTGCATCATCGCCGCGCCGAGTTTTTCGAGTTCGGCCGGGCTGAGGCGCGACAGCAGGCTGGATGCCTCCTCGTCGCCAAGCAGCATCAAGAACACCGCGGCGCGGTCCACCCGACTGAGCAGCGCGGGCGGCGGCGCGGCGGGGGCCGTGTCGGTCAGGGCATCGTCGAGGCTCATGCCGCCTGTGCCTCCGGCTGCGGGCTGTCGGGCGCTTGGAGCATTCGCTGAAGCGCTTCGACCGCGCGTTCGGGCTGCTGCACGGCGAGCCGCCGGGCGAGTTCGACCTGAGCTGGCAGATCGGCCAGCGCAACGCCCGTGTCTTCGGCAGCAAGCACTGTGTCTGCACCCGCCGCCTCATCATCCGCCTGTCCGGCCACCAGCGTGGCGCCAGCGGCCTCGCCGCCATCGGCGGCGGGTGCCGGCGCATCGCCCTTGCCCTTGAGCTTGCCGATCAGCGGGCGCACCGCCAGCAGCAGCACGAGCAGAACGGCCAGCAGCGCCGTGCCATAGCGCACCAGCATCGCGAACCACGGTGCTTCGTAGAAGGCGGGCGGTTCGAGATTGGCGGGTTCGAACTTGCTCGCGACGACCTGCACCTGATCGCCGCGCTGGGTATCGGCCCCCACGGCGGCGCTGACCAGCGCCTGCAATTGCTGCGCGGTCATCGGCGCGGCGGCCTTCAGGGCGGCATCGCTCACCGCGACCGCGACCGAGAGTTTCTTGAGCGACCCCGGCCCGGCGGTGGTGACGGCGACCTCGCGGCCCAGTTCGTAAGAGCGATCGGTCGCGGTTTCGGTGTCGGTCGCGCCGCCTGCCGCAGGCGGCGCGGGGTTGGGCGCGCCGTCGACCAGCTCGGCCTGCGGCGGCGGGGTGTTGGCCGGAACGCCCGGCACGCCGCCCGCTGGCGCAGCGCCGGTGCGGGTGGCGTTGCGCGCACTCTCGGCCCGGATCGCGCCCTCTTTCTCATAGGTCTCGCGCGCGGTGGTGACTTCCTCTTTGTCGAGTTCGACCTGCACCTGCGCGGAGAAGTTGCCCTCCCCCAGCAGGGGCGTGAGCAGCGCGTCGATTTGCTGGGCGAGCTTCGCCTCATGCTCGCGCTGCAGCGTCAGCCCCTCGCCCGCGGCCTCGCGCGGGTCGGACAGCAACCGGCCGTTCTGATCGACCACGCGCACGGCATCGGCGCTCATCCCCGGCACGCTGGCGGCGACGAGATTGACGATCGCCTCCACCTGCGTCTGCGACAGGCTGCGCCCGCTCACCAGCCGCACCATGACCGAGGCCGACGGCGGGTTGGTCTGACGCACGAAGGCCGATCGTTCGGGCGTGGCAAGGTGGACGCGCACGCTTTCGATCCCGTCGATCTCCTTGATCGTCAGCATCAATTCGCGTTCGCGGGCGAGCCGCAGGCGTTCACCCTCCAGCGTGCGCGAGGTGCCCAGCGGCATCGCGTCGAGCATCGCCTCGGCCCCTTCGGGCGCGGCGATTCCGGCATTGCTGGCGACCAGCATCTTGGCGCGGTAGACATCGCCTTCCGACACGGTGATCGCGCCGGTGCCGTTGTCGATCCCGTAGTCGATTCCCCCCGCTTCGAGCGTTTCGACCACCTTGGCACGCTCGGCATCGGTGAGGCTGGCGTAGAGCACCCGGTCGGGCCCGGACGAGATCGCCATCCACAGCATCCCCGCCACAGCCACCGCGCCGAGCCCGCCCAGTGCAGGCAGAGCGCGGGCGAGTGCGGGCTGGCTGACGAAGCCTGCCAGCGGCGGCGGCAGCATGGTGCGCCAGCCGTTGCCGGCTTGTGCGGTCGCGGGCAGGCCGGGGGTGTCGGCGGGGACGGGAAGTGCAGCTTCGGCCATCTATCAGCCCCCCATCCGCATGATGTCTTGATAGGCGTTGAGCAGCTTGTTGCGCACCTGCAAGGTCGCCTCGAACGCCACGCCCGCCTCCTGCCGCGCGAGCATCACTTGCGCGATGTCGGTCACTGCCCCGCGCTCGTAGGCGACCTGCATCTGCGAGGAATGTTCCTGCACTGCGTTAACCTGCTTCAGCGCCGTGTGCAGCGTATCGGCAAAGCCCGCGCCCGGCGCGCGGGCCGGGGCCTGCACGGCGCCGTTCGCCTCACTGGCGGCACGCACCTGCCGCAGCGCGCTGCTGCGCGCGAGCACCTGGCTGCGCAGCGCCATCACGTCCTCGATCCCGAAACTGGCGCGACCCACGGGGTTCATGCCGCACCTCCCGCAGCGAGCATCCCCGCCCCGCGCATCGAGGCGAGGCGGTAGCGCAGCGTGCGCTCCGAGATGCCGAGCGTGCGCGCGGTCGCGGCACGGTTGCCGCCGTGGCGGCTGAGCGTGTCGAGGATCGCCCGCGCTTCCGAAGCGAAGGCGACATCCGATAGCGAGCGCGGCTGCGCTTGCGTGACAGCGCGCAGTTCAAGCGCGGGAGCTACATCGCTGACGGGCCGCACAGCCGTGTCGAAGACGATATGCTCCGGCCCGATCACCGCAGCCTCGCCCGCCAGCAGCAGCGCGCGGCGGATGACGTTTTCCAGCTCGCGGACATTGCCCGGCCAGGCGTGGCCTTCGAGCAGCGCCAGCGCCGCATCCGAGATCCAGCCCGGCTGACCGGGCGCGCCGGGGACGCTCTGCGGTGCGTGGCGCAGCAGCATCGCAAAGGCGAGCGGGGCGATATCCGCCGCCCGCTCACGCAGCATCGGCAGGCGCAGGGGAAAGACGTTAAGGCGGTAGAGCAGGTCCTCGCGGAACCGCCCGGCGGCGGCCTCGGCAGCGAGATCGCGGTTGGTGGCGGCGATGATCCGGCAATCGACCTTGACCGGACGGGTCGCGCCCAGCGGCAGCACCTCGCCTTCCTGCAGCGCGCGCAGCAGCTTGGATTGCAGCGCCAGCGGCAGCTCGCCAATCTCGTCGAGCAGCAGCGTGCCGCCGTCGGCCGCGCGGAACAGCCCTTCGCCCGCCTCGGCCGCGCCGGTGAAGGCGCCCTTCTTGTGGCCGAACAGCAGCGCCTCCAGCATCGCTTCGGGCATGGCCGCGCAATTGACTGCCACGAAAGCGCCCTCGGCACGCGCGGAGAGATTGTGGACGAAGCGCGCCAGCACCTCCTTGCCTGTGCCGGTCGGCCCTTCGAGCAGGACGGGGATGTCGCTCGCGGCGATGCGTTCGGCAAGGGTCAGCAGCGCCAGCGACTGCGGGTCGCCCGCCACCGGCCAGCCGCCCTGCGCCGAGGCCGCGATCAGCGCCGGACGCGCGGCGGCGGGGGCGGCGGGATCATAGGCGAGCGCGATCCGCCCCGTGCCGGTCAGCGAAAGAGCGGGCGCGGCGGTGTGCGCCAGCGCGATTGCCACCTTGCCGCTGCGCGCGATGGCGGCGGACATGGCGGGCGGCAGGTTCTCGCCCAGCACGATCCGGTCGCGCTGCCAACGCCCGCCCATCAGCGGCACGGTCATGTTGATGAGGATATCATGCGCGCCCGCGGGCATTTCGCCCTGCCCCGCGCTGATCGCCGGTTTCGTCATGCTTGCCCCTGTTGTCGTATGGTTGCCGGTGTGCGTGGCAAAGCTCTGCCGCATACAGGCTGGACGCGAGGCAAATTTAAGCCCCCGTAGCTTTCCCTATTTCCCCTGCGAGGAACACCTAGGCGGGACTGACGGCGGGACTGCCGTGCTACGGCCCCGCGCCTTCAATCACCAATCAATAGTATGATTTCACGAACAAAATTTTTCCGCTTAAACATCCCGGATCATGGCCGCTCTATGGGCCAGCAGCGACGGGCCAGTTCGTCCTGCCTGACCATTCGGGAGTTTTGACAATGAACGTGATCAACACCAATTCCTCGGCCCTGCGCGCCACCAATTCCAGCATCCAGGCCGGCAAGATGCTCGGCACCGCGATGGAGCGTCTGTCGAGCGGCAAGCGCATCAACTCGGCCAAGGACGACGCGGCCGGTCTCGCCATCGCCAGCTCGATGACCTCGCAGATTCGCGGCATGAACCAGGGTATCCGCAACGCCAACGACGGCATCTCGATGGCCCAGACCGCGGAAGGCGCGCTGGACGAAGTCAGCAACATGATGCAGCGCATCCGCGAGCTGGCCGTGCAGGCCACCAGCGGCACCTATTCAGCCGATGACAAGACCAACATCCAGGCCGAAGTCACGCAGCTGTCCGAACAGATCACCGATGTGCTCGCCAACACCCAGTTCAACGGCAGCAACCTGTTCGACGGCAGCGCCGGAACCTCGGGCGTGGTCACCATTCAGGCCGGCGCGAACGCGGCCGACACGGTGGATCTGACCTTCAGCAACCTCGGCGGCGATGCGGCGATCACCGCTGTCACCGGCGTCGACCTGACCAGCGCCACCAACACCGTGCTCGACACGATCGACACCGGCATTGAACTGGTCAACACCACCCGCTCCACCCTCGGTGCGTCGCAGAACCGCCTCGAATCGGCGGTGCGCAACCTCGCCAACAATGCGATCAACCTGTCGGATGCGCGTTCGCGGATCGAAGATACCGACTACTCGTCGGAAACCACCGCGCTCGCCAAGGCGCAGATCCTCGGTCAGGCCTCCACCGCGATGCTGGCGCAGGCTAACCAGTCGCAGCAGAACGTGCTCTCGCTGCTGCGCTAAGCTGTCCCGCACCCGCCCCTGTCCCCTTGGGGCGGGCCCAGCAAGCCCGGAGCCGCAAGGCTCCGGGCTTTTTTCGTGCGTGCGCGACGCGTAGCGGGCCGAGGTTTCTCTCCCCAAACCGCACAAAGGCGGATATTGGCGGGTGATGGACAACGCCACCGATCGAGATCCCGCCGCAACCGAAACCGCCGACCGAAAGGCCGCGCGTGGATCACCGCCGAGCCCCGCATGGGTGGCGCGATCGACCCTTGTCGTGCTGGGCATCATCGCCTGCGGGTGGATTCTCATCGAGCTGAACCGCTTTTTCATGCTGGTGTTCGCCGCGATCGTCCTGAGTGAGGTGTTCGGTGCCCTGACCGCAAGGATCTGCCGCTGGACAGGCCTGCGCCGATCCTACGGTCTGACGGTGGCGATTCTCGTGTTCGTCGGGGTGTTCGTGGGTGCCTTCACCCTGTTCGGAACCCAGCTGGCGGGACAATTCGACACGATTCGCCAATCGGTTCCCACCGCGGTGGAGGGACTGCGCGAATTTCTGGCGCGCTTCGGGCTGGGCCCGGCCGTCACCGAGCTGGCCAACATGGGGGGCGACGACCTTTCCGGCCTGTTTGCGCGCGCAGGCGGCTTCGTTCTTGCCGCAAGCAACGGCATCGCGGATTTCGTGCTGGTGCTGGTCGGCGCGATCTTCATCGCCGCCAATCCCGATGTCTATCGTCGGGGCTTCCTGCTGCTGCTCCCCGCAAGTGCCGAGCCCGTCGCCGCCAAGGCACTGGACGATACCGACAAGGGCTTGCGCGGCTGGATGACGGGCCAGGCGATCTCATCGCTGCTGGTCGCGGCGCTGACATGGCTGGGCCTTTGGCTGCTCGATGTGCCGGCATCCGGTGGGCTGGGCGTGATCGCCGGGCTGCTCGACATCATCCCGATGGTCGGGCCGATCATCGCCGGGGTCCCCGCGGTCCTGCTGGCGTTCACGGTGTCGCCGCTGACCGCGCTGTGGACCGTGCTGCTGTTCCTGGCGATCCAGCAATTGCAGGGCAATTTCCTGCAGCCCATGATCCAGAAGCACGCGGTGAATATCCCGCCCGCGGTGCTGCTGTTCGCGGTGCTGGCGTTCGGGCTGCTGTTCGGCTTCCTCGGCGTGCTGCTCGCAGCGCCGCTGACGATCGTCGCCTTTATCTTCGTCCGCCGGGTCTACGTCGAGGCGATCCTCGGCAAGCCGATGGGCGAACTCGACGCCGACTAGTGCCGCCCAAGCCGGTTTGCGGCGGCGATCAGCCCTCTTCGGGGGCTTTCGGCTGCGGCACGGGCGGCGCGGCTGCCGACTGGCGCGGCCCGCGCCCGTCGAGCAGCAGCAGCGAGATGCGGCGGTTCCTCGGGTCGGCGGGGTTGTCGCCGATCAGCGGCTCGGTATCGGCGACGCCCTCGATCCGGGCAAAGCGGTTCTGCGTCACGCCGCCCAGCACCAACGCCTGCCGGGTGGCCTCGGCCCGGCCGGTGGAGAGCGACCAGTTGTTCGCGCTCACCCCGCCGCGCCAGGGCAGCGAATCGGTGTGACCGCGCAGGATCAGCGGGGCGGCCTCGTCCTTCAGCGTTTCGGCCATCACCTCCAGCAGCCCGCGCGCTTCCTTGGTGAGGATCGTGGTGCCCAGTTCGAACATCGAGAAATCGGCATTGTCCATTAGGTCGATGCGGATGCCCTCGGGCGCGCGCATCACCCGCACCTGCTTGGCAAGGTGCCGAAGCTGGCGGCGCTGAACGAGCTTCTGTTCGATCTTGTCCTGCAATTCCTTCAGCTTCTTGGCTTCCAGCTCGCCGCGCCCGCCGCCTTCGGTCGGGCCGCCGGTAACGCCGCGTGGGATGGTGATCGACCGCGTGCCGGTCTGGCCCATTTCGTTGGGGTAATTATCCGGATCGGTTAGCGATGATCCACCCAGCAAGCCGTCCGACCCGGCGCTTTCCTGCCGCATCTTGACCAGCGTCGGCGCGAAGTAATCGGCGATGCCCTTGCGCTGCTTCTCCTCGGTCGCGCCGAGCAGCCACAGCAGCAGGAAGAACGCCATCATCGCGGTCACGAAGTCGGCATAGGCGACCTTCCACGCCCCGCCGTGGTGGCCGCCTTCGACCACCGTGATCTTCTTGACGATGATCGGCGCGGGGATCGCCGCGGGGCCATCCGCCACCTCACCGCCCCCGCATCATGTCGAGCAGGTCGGTGAGCTTCGGCCGGTGCGCAGGCGGCAGGCCCGAGCGTGCGGCTTCCAGCACCAGCGGTTGCGGATAGCCGTGCAAGCTCGCGATGATGACCTGCTTGATCGAATGGAAGATCTGGCTGTCGTGCGTGTTGATCTGCTTCAGCCGCGCGCCCAGCGGCCCGGCAAAGCCATAGGCCAGCAGCACGCCCAGAAAGGTGCCGACCAGCGCGGAACCGATCATCTTGCCGAGGATCTCGGGCGGCTCGTTGATCGCGCCCATCGTCTTGATGATGCCGAGCACCGCCGCCACGATCCCCAGCGCAGGCAACGCATCGGCGAGCGACTGGATCATGTGCTGCGGCTCGTCCATTTCGTGCAGCTGGGTCTTGATCGCATTGTCGATGATGTCCTCGACCGCATGGGTATCGAGCGTGCCGGAGGAGACCACCATCAGCGTCAGCGGATCGCAGATCATCGCGGTGATCACGGGATCGGCCTGAAGCTTGGGATATTCGGAGAACAGCGTCGAATTGCCCGGCTCGGTGACATGGCTTTCCAGCGCCACCGCACCTTCGGAGCGCAGCAGCTTCATCAGCTTGGATGTGAGCGCAATCGCGTCGATGTGATCCTGATCGGAGTATTTGGGCCCCTTGAAGATCTTGCCCAACCCGGCGCCGAGCAGCTTGATCTCGTGCATCGAGTTGCCGATCAGCGTGGCGCCGGTCGCCGCCCCGCCGATCATCATGAATTCGAGCGGGAGCGCGGCCAGCACCGGACCCATCGCCCCGCCGGCGAGGATGAACCCGCCGAACACCATGGCGAGCAATACGACTATGCCAATGGCAACAAACATTCCGCGGGCCCCTTCTTAGCGCAGCGCGTCGAACAGGGTCAGCGAACTGACGCGGGCGAAGGCGGCCTGGCTGGCCTCGAGCGCGGTCATCGTCTGCTGCAGCCGCGCGATGGCATCGGCGATGTCGGTATCGCCCACCCGGCTGCGACGCTCGGCCAGCACGATCTTGCGTTCGCCCTGCTGGGCTTCGACCTGCTCGGTCCAGGCCATGCGGGTGCCAAGGATCGTGGCCGCGCGGTTGGTGGTATCGAGCGCAGCGTCGATCCCTTCGATCGCCGCATTCGCCGCCGCCACCGGATCGGGCGCACCGCCCTGCAAGGCCGCCGCCAGCCCGCCGAGCACGGCAAAGGCGCTGGTGGGCGTGCCACCCAAATCGAATTCGAACACCTCGCTGCCCGGCAATCCGCGGAAGATCTCGGTCCCCGGCGCGACCGGCACCGCGCCGCTTTCGGGCGTGCCGACATAGGTGACGGTGCCCAGCGCATCGCGGGTGAAGGCCGCACCCGAGGATTGGCCCGCAAACAGCGGCTCGCCCGTGGCAGAGACGGCATTGGACCTGATGAACAATTCCTGCCCCAGCTGCTCCAGCTCGAAGGCGACCGCCTGCCGCCCGTCCGGGCCGAGCGGGGCGTTGGCGGCCTGCACGGCGAGTTCGCGCGCGCGTTGCAGCACCGAGGTGACCGCCTCGATCTCGTTCGCGCCCGCAGCCAGATCCTGCCCGAGCCGGGCGGCGTTATCGCCCTCGACCTCGGCCAGCGCCTCGCGCCGGGCGATGCTGCGCAGCTGCGCGGCGGCGGCGGGATCATCCGACCCGCGCTCGATCTTGCGTCCCGTGGCGATCTGCGAGCGCGTGCGCTCGATCCCGGCGCGCAAATCGGCCATCTGCGCCAGCGAGCGGTTGAAATAGGAGCCGGTCGAATTGGTGATGAAACCCATGGCGCGCGCTCCCTATCTGAGGTCGAGGATGGTATCGAACAGCTGCGCGGCGACCTGGATCACCCGGCTGTTGGCATCGAAGGCCTGTTGCAGGCGCACCAGATTGGCGGCCTCGTCGTCGAGATCGACCCCGGTTTCGCGCAGCAGTTCGGCCTCGGCGCTGGCGGCGACGACGCTGAGGCCCTCGGTCCGGGTGTTGAGCGCGGAGACCTGGCTGGAAAGGCCCAGCAGCAGGGCGTCGGCCTCGCTCGCAGGCCCACCCGGCCCGGCATAGCTGGCGATCAGCGCGGCGAGATTGGACGTGTCGCGGCTGCCCGCAGGCGCACCAGCCGCGGCGGTGGCGAGACCATCGGCAGAGGCCAGCACCACGTCGATATTGCCCGCTCCCGTGCCGCCGAACAGCGGCTGGCCCGGTGATCCGTCCAGCCCCACACCATTGGCCTGCGCAGTGTTGGCGAGGCCGATCGCCGAGGCTGCCAGCGCATCGAGCCCGGTTTGCAGCCCCGCCATCTCGCCGAGCGCCGCCGTGCGCCCCGCCATCGCTCCGCTGGCAGGCGCAAATGCGGTGCCGCCCACGGTGAAGCTGGCGGTGCCATCGGCGGCATAGGTGACCGCGATCGGCTGCGTGACCGAACCGGTGACCAGCGCCACCGGCGGGGTGCCGGTCAGCATCACGTCGGCGGTGCCGTTGGGGTTGATGGTGGGTTCGAGCCCGAATTCCTCCGCCAGCCCGCGCAGGGCCTTGTCGCGCGCATCGAGCAGCGCCGCGCGCCCGGCGGTGCCTTCGCGCGAACCGACCAGATCGGCGTTGATCTTGGCCAACTCGCCCGCCAGCTCGTTTACGGTCAGCACCTCGGCGCTGACTTCGGCCTGCACCAGGCTGCGGGCATTGGCGAGCGTGCCGTTGGCGATGCGGAAATTGCCCGCCATCTTGCGCCCCGCCTCGACCGCAGAAAGGCGGAGCGCGGGTTCGGTCGGGTTGTTCTGGAGCCGGGTGAGCGCGGCTTCGAAATCGACGATCCCGGTGAACACGCCCGAAGTTTCGATCGCGCTTTCGGCCTCGCGCAGCGCGAGGAATTCCGCCTCCGCCGCTGCCAGTGCCGACGACGTGTCGCGCGCCTGGCGCTGCACCAGCGCACTTTCCGCGCGTTCGATGCTGCCGGGGCGCACGCCGCCCAGCGAATCGACCGCATTGGTCCCGATCGATCCGGTCATCACCAGCTCGCCCTGCGTCAGCACCCGGCGCGAATAGTCGGGGTTGGAGGCATTGGCGATGTTCTGCGCCGTCAGTTCAAGGCTGCGGCGGCTGGCGCTGAGGCCCGAACGGGCAATGGTGAAAATCGCGGTTGGCATCAGCTGTCCCCTTGATCCGCAGCTTTAGCGGGGAGGTGTTGCGCGAGGCTGGCCTCGATACTCCGGGCAAACCCGAAGGCGCCCGATTTGGCGGCGATTTCAGCGAAGTGTTCGTCACGCATCGCTTCGAACTGTTTCAGCCCGCCGCCGGTCAGCGGCGTATCCTCGGCAAAGCTGGAGGCACGCGCGCTGGCGAGCATCTTGCGCACCATGATCGCCTCGAAGCCTTCGGCGGCCTCACGCAGCGCGGCCCGTTCCGGAGAGAGGGGGGGCTGGCCGGCACGGGCCGCGCTGCCGGGCGCAGGCACGCCCGAGGGGGAAAGGGGGCGGATCACAGCACCACCATTTCGGCTTGCAGGCTGCCCGCCTGCTTGAGGCTTTCGAGGATCACCACCAGATCCGAAGCGCCCACGCCCAGAAGGTTGAGCGCATCGACGATCTCGGTCAGCGAAGCGGCGGCGGGCATGTAGGCGACCCGGTCCGAGCGTTCCTCGATGGTGATGTCGGAGGATTCCTCCTGCGCGGTCTCGCCCCGGCTGAAGGGCGCGGGCTGGACGATCGCGGGGTTCTCGTCGATGCGGATCACCAGCTTGCCGTGGCTGATCGCTGCGGGCGCGAGCCGCACGGCATCGTTGATCACCACCGTTCCGGTGCGCGAATTGACGATAACCTTCGCCGCGACCGGCGCAGGGGTGACGGCGAGCATCTCGATCTCGGCCAACAGGCCCGATCGCACGTCGTTGCCCTGCGGCAGGGCCAGTTCGATGCTCACCCCGTCGGCGATGGTGGCAAGACCGGGATAGCGGCCATTGATCGCATCGCGCACGCGCGCGGCGGTGAGGAAATCGGCCTTGTGGAGATTGAAGCGCAAGGTCGGCGACAGGTCGAACCCGGTCGCCACCGCGCGCTCCACCGTGGCGCCATCGGCGATCCGGCCCACGGTGGCGACATTGACGCTGACCTGCGATCCGTCGCGGCCCGTCACGCCAAGGCCGCCCACCGCGACATTGCCCTGCGCCATCGCGTAGATCTGCCCGTCCGCGCCATAGAGCGGCGTGAGGATCAGCGCTCCGCCGCGCAGGCTCAAGGCCTGGCCGAGCGTGGAGACGGTGATGTCGATCCGCTGCCCCGGCTTGGCAAAGGCCGGGAGCTCGGCGGTCACGATCACCGCGGCGGAATTGCGCAGGATCGGCGAAACACCGGGCGGCAATTGCAGGCCGAGCCGCCCGGAGACCCCCTTCATGGCCTCGGTCACATATTGGAGGTTGTTGTCGCCCGTGCCCGCGAGGCCGACGACCACGCCATAGCCGGTCAGCTGGTTGGCGCGCAGGCCTTCGAACTGGCCGAGATCGCGGATGCGCTCGGCCGCGGCAGGCGCGGGCATATGCCCGGCGACCAGCGCGATCAGGATATAGAGGATCGGCGCGAGGATACGGATGCGGTTCATCGGTGCGGCCCTCTCAGAACGGCGAGATCATGTTGAAGAAGCGGCTGAGCCAGCCCGGGCGGCTCGCCTGCTGCACGGCACCTTTCCCCGAATAGATGATCCGGGCATTGGCGACCTGCGAGGAGGCAAGGCGGTTGTCGGCGTCGATATCGATCAGCCGGATGCGACCGGCGAACTGCACCCACTCGTCTCCCTGGCTGAACATCATCTGCTTTTCTCCGACCACTTCGGCGGTCCCGTTGGGGTAGATCGCGGCAATCGTGACAGCGACCGCCCCGTTGAGGCGGCTTTGCTGCGCGGCATTGCCCGAACCCGTGAACGACCCTTGCGCCGCAGCTTTAAGGGCTTCGGGGTTGAGGAAATCGAGCGGGCCCGCCGCAGGGGGCGTGATTCCGAAGCTGCCTTCGCGGCTTGTTTTGCCGGTGGTGCTCTTGGTGGTGGTGGTCGCTTCGGTGAGGATGATCGTCACCATGTCGCCCAGCTGGCGCGCACGAGTGCCTACGACGAGGCCGGAATAGCCCGTCCCGGTCTGGAAGATCGCGCCCGCGCTGGTGGCAGGCACCATCGGCTGGGGGGCGGCCACGGCAAGCGGATCGCTCGCCCCGGCAGCGACGATCGCCGCGCCGGGCGGCGGCGGCGCGGTGAAGCCGGCCTGCGGCCCCTTGCCGCCCAGCCCGCCGCACGCGGCAAGCAGCAGCGGCGCTGCGAGAATGACAATACGACCCTGCATCACACGCCTCACGATGTTTGTCACAGAGTCTGGTTGGCGTTGCGCAGCATCTCGTCGACCGCGCTCACCATCTTGGAATTGATCTCGTAGGCGCGCTGCGCCTCGATCATCTCGACCAGCTCCTCGACCACATTGACGTTCGAGCTTTCGAGCATCCCCTGCCGGATCTGCCCGCGTCCGTTCTCGCCCGCAAAGCCGAGTTCGGCAGGGCCGGAGGCGGCGGTTTCGACCAGGAAGTTGTCGCCGATCGCCCGCAGGCCGCCGGGATTGACGAAGCTCGCCACGGTCAGCTGGCCGAGCAGCGTCGGCTCGGCATTGCCCGGCGTGATCGCGCTGATCGTGCCGTCGGGCGCGATGGAGATCGATTGCGCGCCAGCCGGAATCTGCACCGGCGGCTGCAAGGCATAGCCCTGCGCGGTGATCAGCGTGCCATCATTCGCCAGCGCGAAATTGCCCGCGCGGGTGAAGCCGATCTGGCCGCCCGGCGGCAGTTCCACCTGAAAGAACCCGTCGCCATCCAGCGCGAGATCGAAGGGGTTGTCGGTGCGGCTGAGCGTGCCCTGCGTGCTGATTCGACTGGTGCCCTGCACCTGCACGCCGGTGCCGAGGTTGAGCCCCACCGCATAGGCGGTCTGCCCAGTCGAGGCCTGCCCCGCCACCCGCTGTTCCTGATAGGCCAGCGTAGCGAAGTCCGCGCGGTCGCGCTTGAAGCCGGTGGTGCCGATATTGGCGAGGTTGTTGGCGATGACGCGCATCCGCGCATCCTGTGCTTCAAGCCCCGTGCGGGCGACGTGAAGGGCGGAGGTGGGCATGGGTCGGGTCTCCTGTTCTTAGCGCAGCGACATCAGGCCGCTGGAGGCTTCATCCAGCGTGCCGGCGGTGGCGATGATCTTGGCGCGCTGTTCGAAGGCGCGCTGCGCCTCGATCATCTGGACGAGGGTATCGGCGGTCTCGACATTGGACATCTCGAGCGCCCCGGTGCTGAGCCGGGCGGTGGGATCGGCGGGAAGGACACCGCCGTTCGGCACCTTCAGAAAGCTGTCGATCCCCTTGGCGAGCGGGCTGCCTTCGGGATTGACCAGTCGGATGCGATCGATCGCTTCGGCGGCGGCGTTGGGCGCGGCCGGATCGCTGGCGAGGATCGTGCCATCGGCGGCAAGGCTGATGCTGAACCCCGGCGGCACGGTGATCGGCGTGCCGCCTTCGCCCAGCACCGCCAGCCCTTCGCCATTCTCCAGCACGCCAGAGGCCGCCACGCGCAAATCGCCGCGCCGCGAATAGATCTCGCCCTGCCGGTCGGGGGACTGGAACGCGATCAGCGCCTTGCCCTCCAGCGCCACATCGAGCGGATTGCCGGTCGGCACGACGCGGGCGGTCTTCATGTCCGCGCCGCGCACATTGCCGCGCGCCATCGCGCGGGCCTCCAGCGATCCGTCCTTCAGCGTCGCCGGAGTGACCGCGAAGATCTCCTGACGAAAGCCCGGCGTGCTGGCGTTGGCGAGATTGTTCGCCGTCACCCGCTGCCGGTCCATCGCCGCGTTCATCGCGGTCATCGCGGTGTAGATCAGCCGGTCCATCGCTTACTGCTGGCGCAGGTTGAGCGTGGTGGTGGTGATCTGCGTGGCGGTGTCGATCGCGCGGGCATTGGCCTGGAAGTTGCGCTGCGCGGTGAGCAGCGAGACCATTTCCTCGGCCAGATCGACGTTGGAACGCTCCAGCGCGCCGCTGATCATCTCGCCATAGGTGCCAAGGCCGGGATTGCCGAACACCGCCGCGCCGCTTTCGCCGGTCGCCTGCCACTTGGTCTGGCCGATCGAGCGCAGCCCGTTGGGGGCGGGGAAGGTGGCGAGCGCAACCTGGCCCACCGGCTCGGTGCTGCCGTCCGAGAAGGCCGCGATCACGATGCCGCGCACGTTGATGGTGACATTGGCGAGCGAGGAGCCCGCGCCATTGGTGATCGGCACGTTGACATCGGCCGGCACGGTCGAGGTCGGATTGCCTGCGGCATCGACCGGATAGGCCTGCAGGCGGTTGCCCCAGTTGTCCTCCAGCTCGCCCACCGCGGTCAGGCGGAAATTGCCGTTGCGGCTGTAGCTGACATCGCCCGAGAAGGGGTTGGCGAGCGCGAAGAACCCGTCACCGTCGATCGCCAGATCGAGCGCGCGGCCGGTCTGTTCGAGCGGGCCGAGCACGAAGTCCTGCGTGATCCCGGCAATCGTCGCGCCGATGCCGGGGCTGCGGCGCGGATCGGTGGCGGAACCCGTGGCGACCAGATCGGCGAATTGCGCGGTGCTTTTCTTGAAGCCCACGGTTTCGGCGTTGGCGATATTGTTGGCGATGACGCGCAGATCGGTCTCGGCATTGCGCAGGCCGGACAGGGAAGTGAAGAACGACATGGGGCTGTGATCCTTTCAGCGGGACGTAAGAGTTGTTCAGGGTTGCGGAGCGGAAGGGGTGACGGCGCGCGCCACGGCCTCCTGCGCGGCGATCAACCGGTCGAGCTTGCCGGAGATGTCCTCCAGCGTCGCGCCGCTTTCAGTGGTGGCGGCCAGCGCGGAGAACTGCGCCATCTGCGCCAGCATGTCCTTGTTGTCGGTCGGCTCGAGCGGGTCCTGCAAGGTAAGCTGCGTGGTCAGCAGCTTGAGGAAATCGGCCTGCCCGAGCGACTGCATCCCGCCGCCCTTCAGGCGCGATTGGGTGTTGAGCCGGTCGAGCGTCGTCTGCGCTGCCGGGGTGATGGCGGTGCTGTCCATTACTGGCTCCTCAGGGTTTCAAGCATCAGTTGCTTGGCGGTCTGGAGCGCCTGCACCAGGTTCTGGTACTGGCGCGCGCTGTCCATGATCTCGACCATCTCGGCGGTCTCATCGACCGGGGCTTCGAACACGTTCCCTTCCGCATCGGCGAGCGGGTGCGAGGGGTCGTAGCGCTTGGTCGGTGCGGTCTCGGCGCGCACGAGGCCGGTGGTGGTCACCCCGGCAAGGCCCGAGGCGCGGTCGAGCTCGGTCGCGAAGACCGCGCGGATCGGGCGATAAGCGCCTTCTTCGGTGGTGGAGACCGAGCCTGCATTGGCGAGGTTCGATGTCGCCGCGTTCATGCGCACCATCTGCGCGCTCATCGCGCGGGTGGTGAGACTGAACAGCGTCATGGGCTGGCGATCGGGCATCGTCACTCGCCCTTCAGCGCACGGGTGATGGTATTGACCTTGCCCTGCACGAAGCTGAGCGTCGCTGAGTACGCCACGGCGTTTTCGGCAAAGGCGACCTGCTCGCGCGCGAGCTCGACCGTGTTGCCATCGAGCGAGGGCATGGTCGGGCGGCGGAACAGCAGGCGGGTGTCGTCACCAAGGCTCGCCTGCCCGCGTGCTTTCGCCAGCCGGGCATCGAGCGCGGCGCCGAAATCGATTTCGCGCGCCTTGTATCCGGGGGTCGCGGCATTGGCGATGTTCGACGCGATCACGCCCATGCGTTCCGAACGCAAGGTCAGCGCGGCGCCGTGGATGCCGAAAAGTCGCTCGTTCATGGGGCTGCCTTTCCTTGGCTGCGAGGCCCATCCCCGCCAGCTCGCAGCCTGAACAGCACGAAGCGTGCCAAACCTCGTTCCTCGGCACGAGAGCGGCAGGTCGCAGGGCAGGGCGGCAGGATCTTGCCGCTTGCCGCGCGCACCTCAGGGCAAACCCGTGCCGCCTGTCCGGCGCGCTTAATCGGCCGGTTTTGCGGTCGTTCTGACTGGCGTTGCCACAAGGAGGGACACCCATGCCGCCGACCCTGAATCCGCTGCTCGATCCCGGTGCGCTGGCGATCGTGATCGCCGGAACCGTGCTTGCCACCGTGGCGCGCTGCGGGTGGCGCGATTTCGGCGCGGCTCTGGGCGCGGCGGGCGGGCTGGTGCGCCCGCGCTTCCGGCTCGAGGCGAACCGCCGCGCGCTGGCGCAGGCGGTGAACGCGATTCAGCGCGATGGCCACCACCGCGCCGACCCCGCCCTGCCACCCGACCGCGCGCTGGGCCTGATGCTTGAAACCTATCTGCGTCACGGCGCGATCGAATCCCTGGGCTCGGTGCGCCGGGCCGAGCGCGCCGTGTACGAGGCGCGCCGGGTGAGCGCGGCGCAGGTGTTCATGTGGGCGGGCGAGCTTGCCCCGGTGTTCGGACTGATCGGCACGCTCTATGGCCTCACGCAGCTCGGCACCGCGCCCGAGGGTGCAGGCGCCGCAGCGACGATCATGGCCGCGGTCTCCACTGCCGTTCTCACCTCGCTCTACGGCGCGCTGATCGCGCATCTGGTGTGCCATCCGCTCGCCAGCGCGATCGAGCGGCGCGGGCTCGCCGAGGAAGAGGACCGCGAGGCGCTGGCCGACTGGTTCACCGCGCAGATCGAGACGATCGACGGTGCCGCACGCGCCCGCCGCGCGCATTTGCGGGGGGTGGCATGACCGGCATTGCCACGTCCCCGGTGCGCAGCGGGGGCAACAGCTGGCAGCTGATCATCGCCGATCTGGCGCTGATCCTGTTCCTGCTGACGCTCTCCGCCCTGCCCGCTGCCGAAGCCGAAAGTGGCCAGCGGCTGGCCGATCGCGAGGCCCGCGAGAAGGACGCGCGCGGGCTCCCCGCGGCGCAGATCGACGCGGCGCAGGCGCTGTTCCGCCCCGTGCCCGGCGGCCCCGGCCTCGGAGAATGGCTGGCCGCGCAGGCCCCCGATCCGCGCGCGACGCTGACGATCTTTGCGATCCACACGCCCGGCAAGGAAGCCGCCGCCTGGTCGCGCGCAGAGGCTCTCGCTGCCGAAGCGCGCAAGGCCGGCGCGCGGGTGCGCACGATCATCCATGCCGGAACGACGGACGAAACCTATGCCAGCCTCGCCTATGATGCTGCGGTGAGCGCGTCGGGCTAAGGTCAGCCCAATTCCACCCGGTTGCGGCCCTGCTGCTTGGCGCGGTAAAGCGCGGCATCGGCACGGCCGAGGGCGCTGCGGGTGTCGGCATCCTCGGTCACTTCGGCAACGCCCGCCGAGAAGGTGACCTTGCCGAAGGGCTGGCCGGTGTCGCGGTTCATCAGCATCCGCCCGCCAATCGCCCGGCGGATCGCATCGAGCCGGCCCTTGGCGGCATCCTTGCCGAGCCCGGGGAACAGCAGCACGAATTCCTCCCCGCCATGCCGCGCGACAAAGGCAGCGCTGCCCGCCTGTTCGCTGAAATGCGCCGCGAGCGCACTCAGCACGCGGTCGCCCGCATCGTGGCCGTGACGGTCGTTGATGCTCTTGAAATGATCGACATCGCAGAAGGCAAGGCTGAGTGGCGCGCCCGCCTCGCGGGCTTCCTGCGCGGCGGCCGCCAGCCTGCGTTCGAAGGCGCGGCGATTGGGCAGACCGGTGAGGTGATCCACGTCCGCCTCGATCCGCGCCATCGCGAGGCTCTGTCGCAAGGCGGCGACCTCGGCCTCGCTGCGCGCCATCGCGGCCTCGATCTGCTCGATCCGGGCGATCATCGCGCGCGACAGGTCGATCACCTGCGCCAGCCCCTCGGGCCCGGCGAGTGCTGCGATCTGCGCGCCGATCGCGCCGCGATGGTCGCTGGTCGCAGTCTGCGCGGCACGCGCGGTCTGGGCAAAGCGCAGCAGCGTTTGTTCGAGCTTGTCGCCAAGCGTTTCGAAGGCGGCGATGCGGCTGTGCCCGTCGGGGTCGAGCTGCACCAGCGTGTCGAGCCAGTCCTGATCGATCGGCTCACCCGCCGCCTCGCGCCGCACCAATGCGCCCGCCAGTTCGGGATTGGCCCCCGAAAGGGCACCGCACAGCGTTGCCATGTTGGACTCGGTGACGGCGAGATCGTGACGGGTGACGAAATCGGCGATCCGCTCAAGCAGCTCTCGCCGCGCCGCCTCGGCCCGGTGCCCGCGCGTCGGGGCCGCGGTCTCGCAGGAACGCTCGTCTCTCGCCTGGCGCCGTGCGGAGCGGGAAATATAGCCGGTGGCAAAGGGCATGAGCAAATCCGCGACCATTCTAAAGAAATCTTTGCCCGCCGTCTTAGCGCGCCGTGCTTAAGCCACCGCGCCCGGTCGCCTCGGGAGATTACCTAAGCCGCGGCTTGGCATGGCCCTTGCTGCGTTCCTGCCAGCGCAGACCCCGCGCAGACTCAAGGAGCGTACACCCGTGGACACGACCGATTCCCGCACCGCTGGCTGGCGGCTGAGCGCGCTGGCGGTGCCGATCCTGCTGGCGCAATGCGACCAGAACCTTGCCGCGCAAGGCCTGCCCGCTGTCACAGATCCAGCCGCGATCGACCGGGCCGTGGCCGATTTCACCGGGGCCGACATCGGCGCACCGGGCGGCGCGCGCATGGCGAGCGACCGCAGGCTCCAGCTGGCGCCCTGCGCGGTGCCGCTCGCAGTCAGCTGGCACACTGCGGCGCGCACGGCGGTGCAGGTCGAATGTGCAGGACAACCAAGCTGGCGCATCTTCGTCGCCATCAACCCCGCCCCCGGCAGCAGCCCCGGCGCGGCACGGCCCGCCCCGGTGGTCAAGCGCGGCGATGCCATCACCGTGATGGTGCGCGGGCGCGGCTTCAGCGTGCAGCAGGCGGGCGAAGCGGTCGAAGCGGGCGGCGTCGGCGACTGGATCGAGGTGCGCACCAGCCGCAAGGCCGAGCCGATCCGCGCGCGGATAGAACGCCCCGGCCTCGCCATCATCCCGGCCGGATGAAAATCGGTCTTAACCCCCCTTAAACCCCCCGGCCCGCCGCCGTTCTCGCCTTCAGCAACCCATTCGAAGGACATCGCCATGCCCTCTGTCGAACTGAGCAAATTGTCCGGCATCAGCGCGGCCCGCGCGGTCGCGGCTGGCGAGCGCGCGCAGATCGAGGCGCGCCCGCGCCCGGCCGCCCCGGTGGGCGGCAGCCCTGCCCCCGCCGCCGGCATCAGCCTCGAAGTCTCCGCCCCCGATACCGCCGCTGCCGCCCCGCCGGTCGATGCCGAGCGCGTCGCCCAGATCCGCGATGCGCTGCGCGACGGCTCTTACCCGCTGGTGCCGACCAAGATCGCCGATGCCATGATCGCCGCGCAGGTCAGCCTGTCGCTGCCCGAGCGGAGCTGAGCCAGTGGCCGAAATTCTCATCCCCGCCGCGCCGCCCGCACGCCCTGAACCGGCCCATCCGCTTGCGGCAGGGCTGCGGCAGATGATTGCCGTGCTGGAACGCGAGCGGCAGGCGCTTGCCGCGCTCGATGCCGACGACCTGATCGGCGCCGCGCGCGACAAGGAATTGCTGTGCGATGCGCTCGCCGATCTCGGCCCGCAGATGCTCGACGGCGAGACCCGCACTCTGGCCGAGACCGCGCGGCAGCTGAACGAGGTCAACCGCCGGGTGCGCAACCTGCTCGCCGCCAATGTCGCGGCGCGGATCGCGGCGCTGGGCGGCGGACGGGGTGTGCCCCGCGCAACCTATATTCCTGGCCGCGCCTGAGGGTTCATACCTAGGCCCGCCACGCCAAGGTCTGGCACGCCGCTTGCACATTCGCCCCTGAAAGCGCCGCACCCCGCGCGCGCTCGTCATCAGGCGGAGGGCGTATGAGCCAGACTATTCCTTCACCGGGCCGGCCCGCAGGCGGCATCCGCGCCGGGTTCGAAGCCGCCGCGCGCGCCCATGCTGCCGCCGCTGCCGCGATCGAAGGGCGCGCCGTGCCCGCCGCCCGCCAGATCGCCGCGCCCGATTCCCCGGTCGAATCCGCCATCGCGCAGGCCGCCGCGGCGACCACGGTCGATTTCGATTACCTTCTGGCGCAGGCGGAGGTCGAATCCGCCATGAACCCCGCTGCCCGCGCGGCGACCTCGAGCGCAACCGGGCTCTACCAGTTCATCGACAGCACCTGGCTCGGCACGATGAAGCAGCACGGGGCGCGCTTCGGGCTCGGCCATGTGGCCGACCAGATCGAGATGAGCGCTTCGGGCAATGCCTGGGTTACCGACCCCGCGCGGCGCGAGGCGATCCTTGCGCTGCGCAACGATCCGCGCATCGCCAGCCTGATGGCGGCGGGCCTCGCCGAGGACAACCGCGCGCACCTGATGCCGATCCTCGGTCGCCAGCCGAGCCATGCCGAGCTCTACCTCGCCCATTTCCTCGGAGCGAGCGGCGCGGGGCGGTTCCTGAGCGAGCTGCAGGCCGATCCCGGCCAGAACGCCGCCGCGCTGTTCGCCCGGCCCGCCGCCGCCAATCGCGGGATCTTCTTCGCCCCCAACGGCAGCCCGCGCAGCCTTGCGCAGGTGATGGACGTGATCGACGGCAAGCTCAGCCGCGCGCTCGCCCGCGCCAGCGACGGGCGCGCCGTGCGCTTCGCCCGCGCCGAATACGCCGCCGCGTCCGGCCCTGCCCCCGCTGCCGCCAGCCCAAGCGCCGCCGGCTTTACCCCCGTGCCCTATCTGATCGCCGACGAGGAGGTGTTCGGCCCCGGCTTCCCGCCCGCCCTCACCCAATCCGCGCTGTCCCAGCCGCCTGCCCGTCTGCGTCAGCGGCCCGCGATGTCGCAGATCCTCGGCGCGACCTTCGGCACCGATCCCGGCGCCGCCCCACCGCAGGTGCGCCGCGCCTATAACCGTCTGAAGGCCTTCGGCCTGTGAGCGCATCCGCTACTATGTCCCGCCCCGTGCGCGAACGGCTCGGCGGCCTGCCCGCCGCGCTGAGCCTGCCGCTCGGCATCTTCGCGCTGCTGGCGCTGATGGTGCTGCCGATCCCGGCGCTGCTGCTCGACATCGCCTTCGTGCTCAACATCGCGATCTCCATCGCGGTGCTGATGGTGGCGCTGAACGCAAGGCGCCCGCTCGATTTCTCCAGCTTCCCCTCCGTGCTGCTGTTCGCGACCCTGCTGCGGCTCGCGCTCAACGTCGCCTCGACCCGCGTGGTGCTGGTCCACGGCCACGAAGGCGGCGCGGCGGCAGGGCACGTGATCGAAAGCTTCGCCGCCTTTCTGGTGGGCGGCAATTTCGTCGTCGGCCTGTTCGTGTTCGCGATCCTGATGATCATCAACATGATCGTCATCACCAAGGGCGCGGGCCGCGTCTCGGAAGTCTCCGCGCGCTTCGTGCTCGATGCTCTGCCGGGCAAGCAGATGGCGATCGACGCCGACATCGCCGCCGGCCTCGTCACCGCCGACGAAGCGCGCGAGCGCCGCCGCGAGGTCACGGTCGAGGCCGATTTCTACGGCTCGATGGATGGTGCCTCCAAGTTCGTGAAGGGCGATGCGATCGCCGCGCTGCTGATCCTCGGCGTCAACATCGTCGCGGGCTTTGCCATCGGGATGGTGAGCCACGGCCTCAGCGCGGGCGAGGCGGGCGAGGCCTATGTCACGCTCGCGGTGGGCGATGCGCTGGTGGCGCAGGTGCCATCGCTGCTGCTGTCGATTGCCGCTGCCGCCATCGTCACGCGGGTCAGCGACCAGCGCGATCTGACCGGGCAGATCGGCGGCCAGTTCGCCGATCCGCGCGGGTGGTTGCCGGTGGCGCTGATCCTCGGCGCGATCGGGCTCGTGCCCGCGATGCCGCAGGCGATCTTCCTGCCCGGCGCGGCCATTGCCGCCGCGATCTGGTGGAAGCTCAAGCAGCGCGCCGATGCCCCCGCCCCGCTCGCCGAGCCGGTCGAGGAGATCTCCCCCGACACAATCGCCCTTGCCGATGTGGCCGATGCGACGCTGGTCACCATCGAGCTGGGTTACGGCATCGTCGGGCTGGTCGACGCGCAGCAGGGCGCGCCGCTGATCACCCGCATCACCGGCATCCGCAAGCAGCTCTCGCGCGATCTCGGCTTCGTGCTGCCGCAGTTCCGGATCCGCGATTCACTCGATCTCGCGGCGCAGGATTATACCGTGCTGATGGGCGGGGTGAGCATCGCCCGCGGCAACGTGCGCCCCGGCAAGCTGCTCGCCATCGACGCGGGCGACGTGCGCCCCGGGCACGGTCTTACGGGGGAACCGACCCGCGATCCCTCCTTCGATTGCCCCGCGCTGTGGATCGCGCCCGCCGCGCGCGATCATGCCGTGGCCGAGGGCTTTCTTGTGGTCGACCCCGCCTCGGTCATCGCCACCCACGCCAATCAGGCGCTGCTCGCCGAAGCGCACCAGCTGCTCGGCCCTGACGAGGTGCGCGACTGGGTGGAAGGCCTCAAGGCGCGCAGCCCCGCGCTGGTCGAGGCGGTGACGCCCGACCCGCTGCCGCTGCCCGCGCTGACCCGCACGCTGCGCGCGCTGCTGGCCGACGGGATCGGGCTGTCGCATCCGCAACCGCTGTTCACCTCGCTGGCGCTGGCGCTTCAGTCGAACACCGATTTCGACGCCGTGATCGACGCCGTGCGCGCCGACCTTTCGGCGCGGCTGGTGGCGCGCATCGCCGGCCCGGACGAGGCGCTGAAGGTCGTCACGCTCGATGCGGGGCTCGAAGCCGCGATCCTCGGCGGCATGGTCGATCCGGCCACCGGCCAGCCGTTGATCGAGCCCGATTGCGGCAGCATGATCCTGCGCGAGATCAACGCCGTCGCCGATGCCGAGCGCGGCCCCATCGCGCTGATCGTCCAGCCGCCCGCCCGCCGCGCGCTCGCCGCGCTGCTCAAGACCCGTGCGCCGCGCTGTCTGGTGCTCTCCATCGCCGAGCTGCCCGCCGCCCAGCCGATCGCCGTCGTCGCAACGATCGGCGCGCCTGCCGAGGCGCCCGCGCTCGCCGCGCCCGAAGGGATCGCCGCATGAAGCACGATCACGCCGGTTTCGCGCACCCCGCCCCCTACGCCCCCTCGCGCGCCGAGGTCGAAGACCGCGTGCGCCGCTTCCTGCCGCTGGTGCGCCGCACCGCCTGGCACATCAACGGACGTGGGCGCGAGGGGCTTGAGATCGAGGATCTGGTGCAGGCCGGGATCCTCGCGCTCACCGAATGCGCCCAGCGCCACGCCGGGCCGACCGAGGACGGCTTTGCCGCCTATGCCAAGATCCGGGTGCGCGGCGCGATGCTGGATGAGGTGCGCCGCGTCGCCCACGACAGCCGCACCGCCCGCGCGCGCCGATCGGGCTACGAACGCGCGCTGGCCGCCTTGCGCGGGTCGCTGGGGCGCGAACCGAGCCGCGCCGAGATCGCGCGCGCGATGGATGTCTCGGACGCGGAGCTGCTCGCCATCGAAGCCTCGGGCGTGCGGATGACCCCGATTGACGACGCCTATGACGAGACCAGCCTCGCCTTCGCCAGCGACGATCCCGATCCCTTCGAGGCGCTGTGCGCGTCCGAAGACCGCGAGCGGCTGATCGCGGCGATGGTGCAGCTGCCCGACCGGCTGAAACTGGTGCTGCAGCTGTTCTTTGTCGAAGAACTGAACCTCACCGAAATCGCCGCCGTGCTCGAAGTCAGCGTGCCGCGCATCCACCAGCTGCGCGCCAAGGCGCTGAAGGATCTGCGCGGGCTGCTGGAAGCCTCTTAAAATTCAAGCCCGTAAGCCGTGTAGGTCGCCGCCAGCGAGGGGCGCATCTTCAGCGCCAGCGCGATCTCTTCCTTGCCGGCGGCATCGCCCATCTCGCGCCGGATGATCCCGCGCAGCAGGCGCGATTCGACCTGACCGGGCTCGGCCTGCAGCGCCGCGTCGATATCCGCCTTGGCCGCCGCGAGATTGCCCAGCCGCAGATGCGCCAGCGCCCGGCTGTCGAGCGCCACCGAGGGACTCTCGCTCTTCTCGACCGCAAGCGTGCAGGTCTCCAGCCGCGCGGCATCGACCCTGGCCCAGATCGCCGCCTGCCAGCACGCGGTGTTGAGCAATTCGCCATCGGTGGGCCGCTGCGCCACCAGGCCGTCGAGCAGGTCGAGCGCTTGCTCGCTCGCCCCCTGCCAGCCCAGCGCGGTCGCCATCACCTGCACGCCTTCGCTGCGTTCCTTGGTAAGCGCGTCGAAATCTTCGGCCAGCACCACCCCCTCCGCCGGACGGCCCAGCAGCGCAAGCAGTTCGATCTGGTCGTAATAGGTCGATCCATCGGGTTGCAGCGCCTCGGCCTCTTCGAGATCGGCGAGCGCGCCTGTCATGTTGCCCAGCTCGCGCAGCAGCCCGGCCCGCGCGAGGCGCAGGTCGCGCGAATCCGCGATTTCCATCGCCGCCTCGACATCGGCGAGCGCGCCGGTGTGATCGTAGATCGCGCTGCGGAAGGCGGCACGGCTCAGCAGCGGATAGGCATCGTCCGGCCTGGCGCGGGCGACGGCCGTGTCATAGAGCGCCTCGATCGCGGAAAGCCGCACGCGGTCTGTGCCGAAATATTCCCACGGCTCGCGCACTGCGCCCGAGGTTCGCAGCACCGGCAATTGCCGCTCGAAGCGGTTGAGATCGCGCCGCGCGGTGCCGATCGCGGCGGCGGGCAGTTCCTCGTCGCGGGTGCGCATCGATTGCGTCACCACCAGTCGCCGCCCGTCCAGCTTCGCGTCCGACGCGACCTCAACCCCGCCGATGGTGGCGCTGACCGGCACGGCGCTGCCTTCGAGCGATACCCCGTCCAGATCTTCGGGCAGGAGGATTTCGGCGGTGCTGGTGTTGTATTCCGGCCCGTTGAGCGTGACCGGAATAGCGCGCCACGCCGCCCGCGTCCGATCCGCCGGGAAGCCGACCGCGCGCGCGGCCTGCGCGGGCGGTTCGAGCCGGTAATCCTTGCCGTCACGCTCCCACGCACTGTCGATGATCCCGCGCGCGGTGATCGTGGCGATGCCCTTGTCGGCGTCATAGCGAATCGCGTGGTTGATCACCTGCGCCTCGCCGAGCACCTGCCCGGCCTCGGCACTGACGGCGGCCTTGCGCATTTCGTCGGTGCCCTGATCGGCAAAGCTGCGCCAGAAGGCGCCCATCGCGCCGCGATACTCGACCGTCAGATCGAAGGTGCCCGGCACCCGCAGCCCGGCGCTGTGATCCAGCGCCACGCGCACCACCCGGTCAGGCGTCGCCTGCACCCGCGTGTCGAGCGGCATCAGCGCCGCGCCCTCCGCGCGCAGCGGCAGGGCGTGGAAGAAGCGCGGCACTTCGTCGATGGTGTCGATCCTGACGCCCGCGGTCGTGCCATCGAGCCAGTAGTTCGTGCCGCCGATCACCGCGCGCACGATCACATGGTCGAAATTGCCCGGCATCGGCACAAGGTTCGGCAGCGCATCGCCGCCTTGGGTGCGCACCAGCGTCGCCTCGGCCTCGATCCCCAGCTCGCGCAGGATGGTGAGCAGCAGCAGCGACTTGGCCTTGCAGTCGCCGAAGCGCTTCTCCCACGTCTCTTCCGGGCTTTGCGGGATGTAATTGCCGCCCGCCATGCCGTTCATCAGATAGCTGATATCGTCCTGCACCAGCCTGAGCGCCAGCGAAGCGCGGGTCAGCGGATCGGAGCTGGCGGCAGCAATCCCCGCGATCCGCGCGGCGAGCTCTCCGCCCGGCGTGACCTTACCTGTGGTGGCGTAATGCGGCGCGTGATTGCGCGAGACCGCCGCGTAGTCGGCATAGGTCGACACCTGCATCAGCTCCCCGATCTGGAAGCGCGCAGGCGCATCGCCGGGCATCTCGTCGCCCTTGGGGGCAGGGAGCACGGCGGTCCAGGTGTAGAAGCCATCCCTCGCGACCGGATCGGCCACCACCGCCTTGCCGAATTTCAGCCGGGTGACGGGCATCGCCTCGGGCCACGAGACCGAGACGCGGCCTTTTTCCAGCGGGAAGGGATCGGCCACCAGCCCGGCCTGCCACTGCACGTGCTCGCCCATCGCCTGATCGGACAGGGTGATCGAATAGGCCAGCCGCAGCACATCGCCCAGTTTTGCGCCCGGCACCGCCATCGTTGCGGTCAGTGCCCCGCTGACGAGGCGGCTTTCGAGCCCCGCTTCGCGCCGCAGCACCTCGAACTGCGCGCCGCCCGCCAGCACGTCGATCACCTCGCCCTTCCGGATCAGCTCGACCCGGTGGACGATCAGGTCGCCCTTGTCGGGCATCCAGCTCGCCTGCAGCGTGCCGAACTGGGTGAGCGCCTCGGGCGAATCGAGCGCGATCGCGGTATCGGCATAGGTGGTGAGCCGCCCTTCCTCGATCAGCGCCTGCTGGTCGAGCAGCACGATCACCGCCTTGGAACCCGCCGCGCGCGGCGCCACCGGGGCGACTTCGACCCAGGCGGGGGTGGCATCGTAGAGCACGGTCTCCCCGGCCTGCACCCCCACACTGGCGGTCCCCGCAAGCAAGGCGGCGGCGAGATAGCGCATCAAAAGTTCCCCCTGAAATCAGGCACGCAGACTAGCGGTAGGCAAGGATATTGCTAGGGGTCACAGCGGGTCAGACGTGACACACTGTGCGATTATGCGGCGCAGATTTCGGGGGAGTGGGGCTTCGGGGCCATGCTGCGCGTGATCACCAACAATTTTGCCGTGTTGACGGTGCTGGGCGTGGCGCTGGCCTGGGTCTGGCCGGAAGGCTTCACCTGGATGACCGACGGGCGCATTGCGCTGGGCGGACAGCCGCTGCTGAGCCTCGCGCTGGGTACGATCATGCTGGCGATGGGCTTGACGCTGAGCTTTGAGGATTACCGCGCCCTCGCCCGCCTGCCGCGCGCGCTGCTGGCGGGGGTGGGCCTGCAATTCGTGGTGATGCCGCTGTCGGGCTTCGCGATTGCCCGGGCGCTGGCGCTGGAGCCGGGGCTGGCGGTGGGCCTCATTCTGGTGGCCTGCTGTCCGGGCGGGACGGCGTCGAACATCGTCGCCTTTCTGGCGCGCGGCAATGTCGCGCTGTCGGTGGCGATGACGATGGCCTCAACCTTGGCGGCGGTGGTGCTGACTCCGTTGCTGACGGGGTGGCTGGCGGGAGCCTATGTGGCAATCGACCGCTGGAACCTGCTCTTCAACATGGTGAGCATCGTGCTGCTGCCGGTGGTGGCGGGGACGCTGCTCAACCGCCTGTTCCCCCGCGCCGCCGAGCGGGTGAGCGCCGTGCTGCCGCTGGTCGCCATCGTGCTGGTGATCCTGATCGTGGGCGGGATCGTCGGCGGGGCGAAGGCGCAGATCGCGGAGCACGCCGGGGTGCTGCTGCTCGCGACCTTCCTGCTGCGCGCCTGCGGTTTCGGGCTGGGCTATGTGCTGGCCCGCTGGCTGGGGCTGGGCGAAGTGGAGGCGCGGACGATCAGCATCGAGGTGGGGATGCAGAACTCCGGCCTCGGGTCAGGCCTCGCGAAAACCCCCGCCTTTGCCGCGCAGTTCGCCAGCGTCCAGCAAGCCGCGCTCGCCCCGGTGCCGGCGGCGATTTCGGCGGTGTGGCACGTGCTGATCGGGAGCGTGCTGGCGGGGTTCTGGAGACGGCGGGGTTAGCCATAGGTCAGGAGAATTGGCCCCGCTTCGGACCGAGATAGCCGAACAGATAGGCCCCCACTTTCCGCATCTGGATTTCCTCGCTGCCTTCGGTGATGCGATACCGGCGGTGGTGGCGGTAGATGTGCTCGAAGGGCTTGTGGCGCGAATAGCCGATGCCGCCGTGGACCTGCATCGCCCGGTCCGCCGCCTCACACACCAGCCGGTTCGCCCAGTAATTGCACATCGAGACCTTGTCCGAGATGGTCCGCTCGATCTCCTCGTGGGGCATGTTGTCCATCTCCCACGCGGTCTTGAAGATCAGCAGGCGCAGCATTTCCGCCTGCGTTGCCAGCTCGACCAGCGGGAACTGGATCGCCTGATTGCGCGCCAGCTCCTCGCCGAAGGGCTTGCGCTCCCGCGCGTATTTCACGCTCTCATCGATGCAATAGAGTGCGGCGCCGCAGCTCGACGCCGCCTGCCGGATGCGGTTCTGGTGGACGAAGCTCTGCGCCAGCGCGAGGCCGCGGCCTTCGACGCCGAGGATCGCCGAGTCCGGCACCCACACGTTGGTCACCGACAGGCGCGGGTGGTCGGTGGGCATGTTGAAGGTCCACATCCACTCCTCGATTGCGAGGCCCGGGGTGGGATTGGGGACGAGGAAGCAGGTGATCCCGCTCGCATCCCCCGCGCTTCCGCTGGTGCGCGCAAACATCGCGCAGTGGGTGGCGACGTGCATCCCGGTGATCCACATCTTTGCGCCGTTGATCAGCCAGCCATCCACCCCGTCGCGGGTCTCGCGCACGGCGTGCGTCTCCATGTGGGTGGCGTCCGAGCCGTGGTCGGGCTCGGTGAGGCCGAAGGCGACGCGCCGGGTGCGTTCAAAGCCGCCGAGGATGAATTCCTGCTTCTGCTCCTCGGTACCCCACTGGTCGAACATCGCGACGAAGGGGAAGTTGCCGACGATGGAGTGTTCGTTCTGGAGATCGTTGTGCAGGCCCAGCCCTTGGCGCGCGAAGTGCTCGCGGATCACTGCCATCCAGAGGTTGCTGCCGTCCTTGCCGCCGTAGCGCCCCGGCGCAGAGAAGCGCCAATGGCCGGCGCGGTCGGCGCGGGCCGTGGCTTCCTTGAGCAGTTCCTCCCACTCGTGCCGGGGCAGCCCGCCCGCCTCAAAATCCGTCCGCGCATATTCGCGGCGGTGGTCGAAGAAGCGGATGTTGTCGTCCTGCTGTTCCAAAGGCTTGATCTCGGCGGCGATGAAGGCGTCGAGTTCTGCGAGATAGGCTTGCAGGTCAGCGGGGATGGCGAAGTCCATGTCTATTCTTCAATCCTCCAGAGCGTTCTTACCGCCGCGAGCGCCGGATATTTCGGCACATCCGCCCTCAACTTCTCGAATGCCGCCCGACGAAGCTCGGAAAGCACGCCTTCAGTTTCCAGCGAGGCCCTCCCGGCGAGCAGTGCCTCAGCTCCGACAGGGTCGCTGTCCCGCGCCCCGAGTTCGATGGACCGTGCAACCATCCCCAAGGCGTTGCGCGCCACGGCAAGCTGGAACCGGTCGTGCCCCTCCAGCTTGTCCTTGAGAGTGCCGAGCCATTCGGAAACGGCAACTGCCATTTCTGCGTCACTTGCTTCACCCGCCGATTGGAAAGTCCAGTCGTTGAGAACCACCGGCCGCGCCCGCTCAGTCTCAGGCGCATCCTCTTCGAGTAGCAGCAGCAGGTCCAATTCCTGCTCGCTCGTCCGGCGCGAGATCACCACGCGTTCGAGCATCCGGTCCGCGCCCGAGCGCCATTGCGCGGCCATCTTGAGGCACCCTAAAGCCCACCACACGGTGCGGTAGATCGTCCAGAAGCGGAAGCGCGCCGGGTCGATGGTCACCCCCGCCTCGGCCTCATAGGCGGCGATGTAATCCGCGATGCTCCCCAGCCCCAGCGCGGGCCTGTCGTAGCGGGCGAAGCGCCACACCGCCATGCAGCCGAAGGCGAGGTCTTCGTGGGCATCGCCGAAATGGGCGAGTTCCCAGTCGAGCACGCCGGTCAGGCGCGAACCTTCGACCAGCAGATTGCCCATGCGGTAATCGCCGTGGTTGAGGACGGGTTCGACGGGCGCAGGGCAATTGTCCTCCAGCCACTTGAGGCCGAGCGCGATGATCGGGCGATCCCCGCCCGCCTCGATGAACTGCGCCTTGAGGTCGGCGATGGCGGCGCGGTAGTCCATCACTGGCACGCCCTCGGGCACATCGCCCTGCCGCAGCCGGTGGATGCGAGCCAGATCGCGAGCGATGTCGCGCAACAGCCCGTCGGGATCGTTGCAGCCGAGAATGATCTTGGGATCAGCCGTCCCCGGCAGCGCGCGCATCACGAAGCCGCTTCCGAGCCCGTCCGCCTCCTCCAGCACCGCCACCACTTCGGGCGCGGTGACGCCCTTGGCGCGGGCCGCCTCGATCAGCGCCGCTTCGACAGCGTGACCATAAGGCCGCCCCTCCATGAAGGCGAGGCTCGGCGCGCGGCGCAGCACGTAATCGGAGCCGCCAGCGGCAAAGCGCCAGCTCTCCATCACCGCCCCGCCCGTCAGGCGCTGCGGCTGAGACGCCAAAGCGCCGAGACTGGCGCGGGCGCACAGCCACGCCAGCCCGGCGCTCAGGTCTTCAGGTGTCATCCCCACGGCTTACGCGGTGACGGCGTCCTTCTTGACGGTGATCACCTGCGCATAGGTGAATTCCTTGAGGCCCTCCTTGCCGTATTCGGCGCCGAAGCCCGACTGCTTGTGCCCGCCGAAAGGCGCGAAGGGCGAGAGATGGAGGTATTCGTTGATCCACACCGTGCCGGTTTCGAGTTGCTCGGCGATCTCCACGCCCTTTTCCGGGTTGCCGGTCCACACTGCGCCCGCAAGCCCGTATTCCGAGTTGTTGGCGCGGCTGATCACCTCTTCCTCCGAGGAGAACTTCATCAGCGGCATGACCGGGCCGAACTGCTCTTCCGCCACGATCCGCGCATCTTCGGGCGGGTTGTCGAGGATGGTCAGCGGGACGAAGTAGCCGGTGCCGCTCGGATCGACATTCCCGCCGAGCAAGAACTTGTAGCCATTGTCCTTGGCGTCCTCGATCAGCTCCAGCACACGCTCATACTGCTTCTTGTTCTGGATCGGCCCGACGCCCGTGCCCTGCTGGCTGCCGTCGCCGACCTTCACGGTCTTGGCATATTCGACGATCGCCGCCGACAGCTCGTCATAGATGTCCTCGTGGATATAGACGCGCTTCGCCGCCACGCAGATCTGGCCCGCGTTGGAGAAGCTCGACCAGAACAGCTGTTCGGCGACTTTCTTCGGGTCCGCATCGGGGAGCACGATCGAGGCATCATTGCCGCCCAGCTCCAGCGTGATGCGCTTGAGGTCGGCGCTCGCGCCTTCCATGATTTTCTTCCCGGTCGCGGTGGAGCCGGTGAAGGTGATCTTGTCGATATCGGGGTGGCTGGTCATCAGCGGGCCGAGGTCGTCCTCGCCCGTGATGATGTTGACCACGCCGGCGGGCACCTTGTCGGCGATCAGTTCGGCGATGCGCAGCGTGGTGAGCGGGGTGAAGGGCGAGGGCTTCAGCACGATGGTGCAGCCCGAAAGCATCGCGGGCGCGATCTTCTGGATCGCCATCATGACGGGGAAATTCCACGGCACGATCCCGGCGACCACGCCCACCGGCACGCGGCGGGTGCGGCTGAGGCGAGTGTCGCTGTCCTCGTTGATCTCGTCATCGAGGCTGAGGGTGGATTGCGCGGCGCTCATCGCGGCGGCGCCGTAGATTTCGCCGCGCGCCTGATCGTGCGGCTTGCCCTGTTCGCTGGTCAGCAGGCGGTAGAGTTCTTCGGCATTGGCCTTGATCGCGCCCGAAATCGCCTGAATCGCGGCGCGGCGTTCCTCGATCGGCGTGTTCTTCCACGTCTTGAAGGCGGCGCGCGCGGCGGCCACGGCCTCGTCCAGCTCGGCCTTGCCGCAGGCGGGGACCTGACCGATCACCTGCTCGGTGGCGGGGTTGACGACATCGAGCATCCGGTCGGTGGTGACCATCTTGCCGTTGATGAGGTTCTTGTACTGGGTGACCATGATGTGTCCTCTCTCGTCCTCTGATTGGGGGAGTCGTCTCACTCCCGCGCAAACTGGCGCGCGCGCTGCCAAAACGCAATCGCGACTGTGGCGGTGAGTGTAGGCGGCGCGGGGCTGCGTGGCGACTGGCGATTGCGCTATTGCTGCGCGCGGCTATGGAAGCGGGCAAACAGATGCCCCGAAGGAGAGCCACGATGTCCGATACCCGCCCCGATCTGCTGATTTACGGCAGCCCGGTGTCGCCCTTCGTGCGCAAGGTCGCGGCCATCTGCAGCGAGAAGGGCGTCGCCTTCGACACCGAGAATGTGGACATCTTCAACCCGCCGCCGTGGTTCCGCGACATCTCCCCGATGAAGCGCATCCCGGTGCTGCGCGACCGTTCGATCGCGGAAGAAGGCGCTGCCGGCACCATCGCCGATTCGTCGGCGATCTGCGCCTATATCGAGAAGAAGCACCCGGCCCCCGCCTTCTTTCCGGCCGATGCCTATGCCCACGGGCGCGCGATCTTCATCGAGGAATTCGCCGATACCAGCGTGGCCGTGGCGGGGGGCATGGGCATCTTCCGGCCGATCTTCTTCAGCATCCTGCAGGGCAAGCAGCCCGATCTCGAAAAGGCGCGCAAGAGCTGGGCGGAAGACCTGCCGCCGCTGCTCGCCTGGCTCGACGGGGCGATCGGCGAGAGCGGGTTTTTCGTCGGCGATGCGCTGTCGATTGCGGACATTGCGGTCACCTGCGTGCTCGCACAGGTGGCGCTGGTGGCCGAGATGCCGCTGGACGCCTACCCCGCGCTGTCGGCGCATTACGATCAGGTCAGCGCGCGGCCATCGCTGGCCGGGCCCTTCGCAAAAGCCGAAGCCTTTGTGCGCAGGGCCTTGCCCACCCGCTTCGACCTGACCTAAGGCGTTGAGACAAGAGAGAGGATAGCGGGGCGCATGGCCAGCGAGTGGTGCATCGGGATCATCGGGGGGTCCGGGCTCTATGCCATTGACGGCATGGAGGACACGCAGTGGATCGCGATCGACACGCCGTGGGGCGATCCTTCGGACGAAATCCTGTTCGGCACGCTCGGCGGGGTCAAGGTGCGCTTTCTCCCGCGCCACGGCCGCGGCCACCCGATTGCGCCGAGCGAGCTGAATTCGCGCGCCAATATCGATGCGCTGAAGCGCGCGGGCTGCACCGACATTCTGGCGATCAGCGCGGTCGGATCTTTGCGCGAAGAGCTGGAGCCGGGGCGTTTTGCCGTCGTCGAACAGTTCATCGACCGCACCGTCGCGCGGCCCAGCACCTTCTACACCAGCGGTTTCGTCACCCATGTCTCGATGGCCGATCCGGTCTGCGCGCGCCTGTCGGACATGGCCGCCCATGCCATCGCCGAAGCCAAGGGCAAGGTTGCCGTAGGCGCGACCTATCTCGCGATGGAAGGCCCGCAATTCTCCACCCGCGCCGAAAGCCGGATGTACCGGCAATGGGGTGCGGACGTGATCGGGATGACCGCCATGCCCGAGGCCAAGCTCGCGCGGGAGGCGGAGCTGCCCTATGCCCTCGTCGGCATGATCACCGACTATGATTGCTGGCGCGAGGGCGAGGCGGTGGACGTGGCGCAGGTCGTGCAGCAGATGCAGGCCAACGGCGCGCTTGCCCGGGCGATGGTCCAGAACTTCATCGCCGCCCTGCCCGAGGCGCGCGAGCCCTCTCCGATCGACACCGCCCTGGACGATGCACTGATCACAGCGCCCGACGAGCATGATCCCGAATTGATGGCCAAGCTCGACGCGGTCGCCGCGCGGCTCTTCGCCTGACGCTGCCTCCCGGCGCCCGCCGCGCCGGTCAGGTCGTGGGTGTCGTCCCTCCGTCAATCACGAATTCGGTGCCCGTGATACTCGCTGCGCGGTCCGAGGCGAGGAAGGCGATCAGGCTGGCGATCTCCTCCGGCGCGGCGGGACGGCCGATGGGAATGCCGCCCAGCGCCTCGATGATCTGCGCCTTGCCCTCGGCAATCCCGCCGCCCGCCTCGGCCCCCAGCCGCGCGGCGAGTGCTACAGCCGCCTCGGTCTCGATCCAGCCGGGCGAGACCCGCAGCACCCGCACACCGCGCGGCGCAACCTCTTTCGACAGGGCCTTGCTGTAGGTCGAGAGCGCCGCCTTGGCCGCCGCATAGGCGGTGGTGGCACCGGGCAGCGGCAGGCGGTTCTGGATCGAGGTCACGTGGATCACCACGCCCCGCCCCTGCGCCGCCATCTCCGGCACCAGCGTCCGGTCGAGGCGCACCGCCGGCATCAGGTTGAGCGCGATTTCCCGGTTCCAGTGGTCATCCTCCAGCGCCGCAAAGCCGCCCGCGGGGGAGGACGATCCGCCCAGCATGTGGACGATGATATCCACCCCGCCCAGCCGCTCACGCACTGCGTTTGCCAGCTCCTCTGCCCGTTCGGCGGTGCTGAGATCGGCCGCGACGAACATCGCTGCGTCCATGCCGTCAGGCCGCGTCCGGGCGCTGGTCAGGACATGTGCCCCCAGCTCGCGGAACAGCGCAACCGTCGCCGCCCCCGCCCCGCGCGTGCCCGATGTGATGAGAGCGCGCTGGCCCTCAAGCGAGAGGAACGGGATCATGGCGCAATCTCCAGCCGCTCGATCCGGCTGTCTTGCAGAGTGAAGCCATAGCGCAAGTCGACCGGACTGCCGGGGAAGTTGCCGCTGAGATGCGCGGTGACGATGGTCTGGCCGTCTTGCGCCGCGATGGCGAAGGGCTCGGCGGTGTAGCTGTATTGCGCGGCGGCCCCGGCCTTCCAGGCGCGGATCTCATCCCGGCCGGTATAGGTGCGGCGTTCGTCGACGACCACCGCGTGCTCGGTGAACAGATCGAGAAAGGCCTCGACATCGCCAGCGCGATCGGCGGTGAAATAGGCGGCAAGGGGTGGGGGAAGCGCGATGGTCATGCAAATGCTCCTGTTCCGGCGCACAAGGGGGTGCTGGCCATCGCGCTTTAGCAGTGGACGATTGCGACGATAATCAGGATAAAGCGGGATTGGTTATCACGAAAAGGCGGATAATGTCCGATCAACAGCTGATCCGGCTGAAGGCGGTGATCGCGGTCTCCCGGCTCGGATCGTTCCGCGCGGCGGCGGCCGAATTGGGAATGTCGCCCACCGCGCTCGGCAATGCCGTGGCGAAGCTCGAAGCGCAGCTCGGCGTTCGGCTGTTCAACCGCACCACCCGCAGCCTTGCCCCGACCACAGCAGGGCGCGCCTTCATCGACCAGATCCGACCGGCGCTGCGCACGATCGAAGAGGCGATGGAGGGCGCCAAGGCGTATCAGGACACGCCCTCGGGCACCTTGCGCATAAACGCCTTTGCCAGCGCCGCGCGAGAGGTGCTGGCGCCGCTGATCCTTGAATATGTTCGGCGCTACCCGCAGGTTCACATCGATGTGGTGACCGAGGGTCGCATGATCGACATCGTCGCGGCGGGGTTCGACTTCGGCATCCGCCGCATCGATTTCGTCCCGGCCGACATGATCGCGCTTCGGCTCGGCACGGCGCGGCGCCATGCGGTGGTGGCAACGCCGCGCTACCTTGCCCGCCATCCCGCCCCGCGCGTGCCGGGCGACCTGCTGCGGCACGCCTGCATCCGCGTCCGCCTGCCGAGCGGCGAACTCTATCGCTGGCATTTCGAGAAGGATGGCCACGCCGAGACGATCGCGGTGCCCGGGCCGATCACGCTCGACGAAGCGGGTCTCGCGCGGATGGCGGTGCTGGACGATGCCGGGATCGGCTATTTCATGGAGCACGACATCGCCGGGGACGTGGCGGCCGGGCGGCTGGTGAGGGTGCTGGAGGAATGGACCCCGGCGCTGCCCGACCTGTGCCTCTACTATTCGGACCGCCGCAATTCCTCGGCCGCGTTCCGCGCCTTTGTCGACCTTGCGCGGGCGATGCCGAAGACCGTCCCGTCCTGATCGCACCCTATTGCAGCGTCACGATGTCCTCGTCGCCATCGGTGCGGCCGAAGAACTGCATCAGCTGCACCAGCAATTCGCAGCGTTCGTTCAGCGTGTCGGTCTCCAGCAAGGCCTGCTTGCTGGCCGGATCGAAGGGCGCAATCTGCGAGACGCCATTGATCAGCGAGCGATCGTCGAGCCGCTCGACCGAATCCCAATCGACCGAATAGCCCTGCCGGTCGGCAAAGGCGCGCGCCTCGCGCTCGAACCCGCCGCGCTGGGCGTGGGTCAGAGTCTCGTTCTCGTCCTCGGGCAGAATCTCGGCCTCGACCTGGCGATAGGCGGTGGCGACATCGAGCTCGCGCAGCAGGCGGAAGCGCGATGTCCCTTCGAGGATGAGGTTGTAGCGCCCGTCATCCATCGCCTGAATCTCGCCGATCCGCCCGACGCAGCCGATCTGATACAGCGGCGCGCCATCAACCGCGCGCTGCGGCTGGATCATCGCGATCTGCCGGTCGCGGATCATCGCATCGGCCACCATCGCCCGGTAGCGCGGCTCGAAGATGTGGAGCGGCAGCTGCATGCCGGGAAACAGCACCGCGCCCGTCAGGGGGAAGATCGAAAGTCTTTTGCTCATCCGAACAATACGCGCGACAGGCGGCGACGGACGCCGACCACCCATTCGTCCTCGAGGCCCGTCGCCTCGAAGATCTTGAGCAGCTTCGCCCGCGCCGCGCCCTCGTTCCATTCGCGGTCGGCGGCGATCATGGCGAGCAGGGTGTCGGCCGCCTCGTCGCGGCTCCCGGCGGCAAAGGCGGCTTCGGCGAGCGCGAATTGCGCGCCCATGTCCTCGGGCGCGGCAGCGGCGGCGGCGCGCAGGGCGGCCAGTTCCGAATCGTCCACCTTCGTGCCGGCCAGCTCCAGCGCGCTGCGGGCGGGGGCAATCGCGGGATCCGTGGCGAGGCGCGGATCGCTGTCGATCACCTGCATCACCTGTTTGGCATTGTCGATCTCGCCCAGCATCACCAGCGCGCGCACGAGGCCCGCGTGGGCCGGAGCATTGCCTTCGGCAAATTCGGTGATCTGCGCGAAGATCCCGGCGGCGCGCTGCGCGTCACCGGCGGACAGCGCCTCTTCGCCCAGCTTGACGAACTGCGCGATCTCTTCGGGCGAAGGGCCCTGCGGCGCGCCACCGGCAGCGGGCGCATCCCCGCCTTCGATCGGCAATTGCGCGAGCAACTGATCGAGCGCCGCCTTCAACTGCGATTCGGAGCGCGCGCTGGTGAGGTCGGCGACCGGCTGGCCCTGAAACATCGCATAGACCGTGGGGATCGAGCGCACCTGGAACTGCGCGGCGATGAACTGTTCTTCATCGACATTGATCTTGGCGAGCACCACGCCCTTGTCGGCATATTCGCCCGCCACCTTCTCCAGCACCGGGGTCAGCGCCTTGCACGGCCCGCACCATTCGGCCCAGAAATCGAGGATGACGAGCTTGCTCTGCGAAGGCTCCACCACCGTCTTGCGGAAACGGTCGACCGCCTTCTGTTCGTCGATGCTCAGTCCCATGCTGGCCAAGGTATCTGCTCCTGCTGTGTGTCCGGCCCTCATGTGGGGCTTTGCGCGCCGATGTGAAGCGCGCAAGTGTGCTGGCGGGTAAGCCATATGCGATCAAGCCCCAATCGCGCCAATTTTGCGCTTGCAGGGTGCAAGGCACGCTGCTAATCGCGCCGCCTCTCCGGCAGGAACCGCGCGATTCAGCGGCATCTGTCAGCGCCAGTGAGCGGGCGTAGCTCAGGGGTAGAGCACAACCTTGCCAAGGTTGGGGTCGAGGGTTCGAATCCCTTCGCCCGCTCCATTTTCTTCCGACATGATCGCGATTTTTTGCCTTCGGGCATTGTGCCTCAAGCGGCGGCATGGCTGTGCGCGCCCTCCACTTCGCCCGCTGTTCGGCCTGCGCTAGCTCACCGGCAAACGGGATAAGCGCGCAATCGCCAAGTCGCTGGCCCGCCATCTCAGGCGATGAGCGCGGGGTCCTTGGCGCGTGTGGCGATCAAGCCAGCCTTTCAGCGGAGGATCCATCTGACCCGCATCTCCGCTGTCACCCACCCGCCGCACTTCGTCGGCTGTCGTCAGCGGCCAGCCCTTTTTCCGCTTGCATTCGTATCGCGCGGCGCTAGTCGCGTGATACGTTATCTCATACGACCTCTCCGAGAAAAGCAACGGGAAGCCTCATGAACCTCACGACCTCCAGCTCTGCCACCTCTCGCCTTGCGCTTGCCACCGCGCTCGGTCTGGCCTGCGCTGCCACCCCCGCCTTTGCCGACACCGCCCCGGACGCGGCGGAGGCAAGCGCCGCAGCCGCCCAGCCCGCCGGCGCGCCGGTCGACGACGATGTCCACAACCGTCAGACCGCTCGCACCGGCGAGATCATCGTCAGCGCCAACGGCCTGAAGGAACTCGACGTGCTGGCCGGCACCAGCGTGGTCGAAATCCGCGACATCCAGCGCGATGCGGTGAACGGCCAGATCGGCGAACTGCTCACCAAGCTGCCCGGCGTCTCGGCGACCAGCTTCGCCCCCGGTTCCTCGCGCCCGGTGCTGCGCGGCCAGCAGGGTGAGCGCGTGCGCGTGCTGGTCGACGGCGTGGGCACCTCGGACGTGTCGAACACCTCGGTCGACCACGCGACCACGATCGAGCCGATCACGGTCGAACGCATCGAAGTCCTGCGCGGGCCTGCGGTGCTGCTCTATGGCAGCCAGGCGATCGGCGGCGCGGTCAACGTGATCGACAAGCGCATTCCCACCCGGATGCCCGACGAGGCCTTCCACCTCGATGCCTTCGCCGGAATCGACAGCGCCACCGACCTGCGCACCGGGGCGGCGAGCCTCGATGTCGGGATCGGCAGCAATCTGGTGTTCCACGTCGACGGCTCGTGGCGCCAGACCAATGATGTCGAAATCGGCGGCTTTCAGGTCTCCGACGCGCTGCGCGCCGACCTGCTCGCCGACGCGGCCGAAGAAGAGGAAGAGGGCGAGCTCGAAGAAGCCGCCGAACTGCGCGAGGCCGCCGGCCAGCGCGGCACCGTGCCCAACTCGGCCATGGAAAGCTGGACGATCAACACCGGCCTCGGCCTGATCCTCGGCGAAAGCACGTTCGGCGCGGCGGTGGGCTGGTATGACACCACCTACGGCGTGCCCACCCGCCCCGGCGCCGGTCACCATCACGGCGAGGAAGGCGAGGAAGGCGAGGAAGAAGGTGGCGAGGAAGAGGGCGAAGAGCTCGTCACCATCGGGCTCAAGCAGTTCCGCGCCGACTTCAAGGGCGACATCTTCCTCGGCGACGGCGCGATCGAGCGGCTGAAGCTGCGCGTCGGCTATTCGGATTACACCCACACCGAATTCGAAGGCGCCGAGGTCGGCACGGTGTTCGATTCGACCAGCATCGAAGCCCGCGCCGAACTGGTGCAGGACACCGGCGGGATGCTGCGCGGGTCGAGCGGGGTGCAATACCTCCACCGCGATTTCTTCGCCGAAGGGGCCGAGGCCTATGTTCCGCCCAACCTGACCGAGCAGGTGGCGCTGTTCACGCTTCAGGAACTGGGCACCGGCCCGGTCCAGATCGAAGCCGCCGCCCGCGCCGAATTCACCAATGTCGAGGCCCAGACGCTGGGCATCGCGCGTGATTACGACACGTTCTCGGGCGCGCTCGGCCTCGTCTATGAAGGCATCGACGGCGTGCGCATCGGCATCAACGGTTCGCGCGCCGAGCGTGCTCCCAGCGCCGAGGAGCTGTTCTCCAACGGCCCGCACATCGCCACGCAGGCCTTCGAGATCGGCGACGCCGACCTTCGCACCGAGCGTGCCTGGGGCCTTGAAGCCTATGCCCGCGGCTCGATCGGCGCAGGCACCTTCAACCTCACCGCCTATCGCCAGTGGTTCGACAACTACATCTTCCTCGAGGAAACCGGCGAGGAAGAAGACGAGCTGCCGGTGTTCCAGTATCTCCAGCAGGATGCCGACTTCTGGGGCGTCGAAGCGGAGCTCAACTACCCGATCATCGACACCGAAGGCTTCCGCCTGCTGACCGATCTGCGCGCCTCCTATGTCGAGGCGGAGCTGGCCGATGGCACCGCCGTCCCGCGCATCCCGCCGCTGAGCCTGCTCGGCGCGCTGGAAGCCCAGACCGGGGCCTTCGACCTGCGCGGCGAGGTGCAGTGGTTTGACGAGCAGAACCGCGTCACCGCCTTCGAGACCCCGACCGACAGCTTCACGCTGGTCAACGCGCTGGTGGCCTGGCGTCCGCTGGCGGACAATCAGAACGTCACCCTGCAACTCGCCGCGGACAACATCTTCGATGTCAATGGCCGTCGCCATGCCAGCTTCACCAAGGACTTCGTGCCGCTGGTGGGCCGCAATTTCCGTGCGAGCATCCGGATGAGCTTCTGATCCGTAGCTTCGCTTGGCGACAGGGTCGCAATCAGGGGCAGTCGGTCGCGCCGGCTGCCCCTTTTTCGTGTCAGGCCTCCCCCCCTTATTCTTCGACCGCAAAGGTGAGTTCGGCGTGCTCCTCCAGCCGCTTGACGAGGTCTTCGCCAAGGAAGCTGCCCGGCGTGCCGATTCCGCCGGGCTTGTCGCAGGACAGCAGCCCGATTCCCGTCTCGCTCAGCATCCGGCTGGTCGAGCCGTAGCCCGGATCGTAGCGGCCCTTGACGCCGAATTGCAGGCGCTGCCCATCGGCCATGTCGGCGACGAAGACCACATCGTAGAAGCCGTTGTCGCGCTCCTCCTTGCTCGGCCCCTCGCCCGGCTTGGGGGGCTTGGAGCCGAAGGGGTTCTTCATGAACTCCAGCGCCGCCTGCGCCGCCGCCTTGCCCGCATCGCCGGGGCTGGTCAGCACCATCTCGTCATACTTGAAGTCGGTGCCATAGGGGTGGCCGAGCAGGAAGTTGGTGCGGTGCACGTTCTTGGTGTTGATCGGCGCCATCACGAAGGGCGCGGACCACTTGCCCAGATCGTCCTCATACGACGGGATCATGCCCGAGGGCTGATCCGGCCCTTCGAAGCCAGGGGTCAGCGCGAAGGGATTGCGCAGCACGCCAATCAGCGAAGGGCTTTTGGCGGCTGCCTTCATCGTCGCACCGAGGCTCGCCGCCGTGCCGCCCGAGAAGGTGCCCTGCATCGCGCGCACCCGGCCCCGGATGCGCGGGGCGGGGGTGCCGAACTTCTCCACACAGGCCTTCTGGGTCATCATCACGCCGAGATCGAAGGGGATGGAGTCGAAGCCCGACGAGAAGCAGATGCGCGCGCCGCTCGCCTTGGCCGCCGCCTCGTGCTCGGCGATCTTCTCGGCCATCCATGCGGGCTCGCCGCACAGGTCGGCATAGTCGGTGCCGGTCTTGACGCAGGCGGCGACGAGCTTGTCGCCATAGAGCTGATAGGGGCCAACCGTGGTGAGGACGACGCGGGTCCGGCGGCACATGGCTTCGAGGACGGCATCATCCTCGGCATCGGCGACCACCAGCGGAGTGGTGGCGGGAGCGCGGATTTCGTCGCGCACTTCCTCCAGCTTGGCGAGGCTGCGCCCGGCCATCGCCCATTTCGGCCCGTCCTCGCGGCTGCCGTAATGCGTGGCGAGATATTCCGCCACCAGCCGCCCGGTGTAACCGGTGGCGCCATAGACGATGATGTCGAATTCGCGGGTGCTCATGTTTGGTCTCCCTTGGCTGTGCCCCTGCCATGCAAGCGCGCGGCGCGGGTGTCAAAGGCCATCGCTGCGCGTGTTGGGAAGGTGACAAGGGTTACATCGCGTCAACTTCCCAACAGAGAGATTTGCCGTGCAAATGCAAATGGTTGCGCGTGAACCCTCGGGCGGACGGACAAAAGTTTTCGGGAGAGAAAGCATCGGCAAGGCTCCACGGGTCTGCCGGGGAACCTATCGCGATGCCAATGCTGTAGGAAAGCGCCCTAAAGCCGCGGCAGCGTGACCCCGCGCTGGCCCATATATTTGCCCGCGCGGTCTTTATAGCTGGTCTCGCAGCGCTCGTTACCCTTGAGGAACAGGAACTGGCACGCGCCTTCGTTGGCGTAGATCTTGGCCGGCAGCGGCGTGGTGTTGCTGAATTCCAGTGTGACGTGGCCTTCCCAGCCCGGCTCCAGCGGCGTGACATTCACGATGATCCCGCAGCGCGCATAGGTGCTCTTGCCAAGGCAGATCACCAGCACATCCTCCGGCACGCGGAAATATTCGACCGTGCGGGCGAGCGCGAAGCTGTTGGGGGGGATGATGCAGCAATCGGTCTCGCGATCGACGAAGCTTTTCGGATCGAACTGCTTGGGATCGACCACCGAGCTGTCGACATTGGTGAAGATCTTGAATTCCGGCGCGACCCGCGCGTCGTAGCCGTAGGACGAAAGGCCGTAGGAAATCACCCCGTCGCGCCGCTGGGCTTCGACAAAGGGCTCGATCATGCCATTTTCGAGCGCCTGCGCGCGGATCCATTTGTCGGAGAGAATCGCCATGCGGAAGGGATTCCCGATGGCGCAGGCGGGGGCAAGGGCAGAGCGGATTCTATCCCCTCTTTGGCGCAATGCGGATCGGCCCGCGCGGATCGCCTCAGCCGCCGGTAAAACGGATCTCGAGCTTCATCCCCCCGCCATCGGCGCGCCAGGACGCCGTGGTTCCCATCGAGCTTGCCAGCGACTGGATCACCTGCGTGCCAAGGCCTGCGCCGGACGCCGCGCGTTCGGCGTCCTGCTTGGTCGCACTTCCATCATCCTGACACAGGATGGTCCAACCCTGATCGCCCCCGGTTATAGCGATCCTGATCGACCCGCTGCTGCTGGAAGCGAAGGCGTGCTTGGTCGAATTCGAAACGAATTCGTTGACGATGAGAACAAGGGCATTGGCGAGTTTCGGCGAAACCCCGTCGTCACCGACGGTGATGCCCAGCGTGACGCCTTCGGGAAGCAGCGCGCTGAGATCGGTCTCGATCCGGCCGAACAGTGAACGCAGGTCGACCCGCTCGTTCCCTCCGATCTCGTGGAGTTCGGCGTGGAGCGAGGATATCGACCGCACGAGGTTGCTCGCCTCTTCCAGCGCATGGCGGGCCGCCGCTTCATTTTCGCGCATGGCCTTCATCGACAGCAGCGCGCCGACCGATGCGAGGGAATTCTTCATCCGATGATCGACTTCGCGGCGCAGCGTCTGCTCCTGTTCGAGAGCGACCCGCAGATCGAGCTCGCGCATGATGTGCCGTGACAATACGCGCAAGACCTTGCGCTGATGGTCCGTCAAGGAGCGAGGCTTGTGATCGAGAATGCACAAGGTCCCGAGCGGCAGCCCGCTGCCTCCCTTCAGCACCGCGCCCGCATAGAACCGGAAGCCCGGTTCACTGGTGCACAGCGGATTGTCCGCCATCCGGGGATCAGCCAGCGTATCCGGGATCTCGACGAAATCGCCCTGCAGGATGACATGTCCGCACAGGCTGGTTTCGAGCGGTGTCGACCTGACGCCAAGCCCGACCTCCGCCTTGAACCACTGCCTTCCCTCGTCGATGAAATTGACCACGGAGACGGGTGCATCGCAAATCACCGAAGCGATCTCGACAAGTTCATCGAACTCGCGCTCACGCTCGGTGTCGAGGATGCCGTAGCGACGCAATTCGCGGAGGCGATTGGTCTCGTCAGGGTGAAGAGCGGGCTTCATGGAATATCTCGTCAGCCTCGATCGGAAGAAACGGATTCATGCAGATGCCGTGAGCTTACGGCCTGCGTCCGGGCAACACCTATCGCACCATACCATCGAGAACAATCGCCAGACTACGCAGCGAACCCTTCCTCCCGCGATTGGTTCGGGTTAGCCGGTGCCCGACGTGACGGCCCATCACCGCGCCGCGTCTAGCTGCATTTCAGCCGGATTACCTGCCATGCGAGCCGGGTCGGTCGGCCATTGTTGCGGCGCACTTCCTCGTCGATGCATTGCTGCTGAGGCGTGCGATTGTCGATCAGGTGCTCGCCGCGCACCATCCGCTCAAGATCGATGACATCCTGAAGCTCTTCGGCAGAAAGGTCGGCGGTCGAGAGGTGGCCATCGAGCAGCGCCTGAAGGTTGGCCCGCGCGCGCAGGACACGATCGCTGACCGCACCCGGCAGGCCATAGGTGGTGTCGGCAGCGGGCGGTGTCGGCGCGGGGGCGGCGCGTACCACCGGAACCTGCGCCTGCGCGGCTGTGGTCAGCAGGGCAGCGGCGGCGAGCAACGGGCCAAGCCTTGGATATTGCATCATCTCTCTCCTCCACCCGGATGCGCAAGACCATCCGCCATCGCGGATTACGCCAGCATGAACTCGGCCCACACCGGCAGGTGATCGGAGGCGATCGTCGCCGCTGCGCTGCGGTGGACGCCGCAGTCGGTCACCTGCAGCCGGTCGCAATGCAGGATCCGGTCGAGTCGTCCCAGCGGGCGGCGGCTCGGGAAGCTCGGGCCGGGATCGAGCAGCGCGAAGTGCCGCCCGAACTCGCGGAAACACCCCGCCGACGCGCGCCATTCGTTGAGGTCGCCCATCAGCACGGTCGGCCCGGCCCCGCGCGCTGCATCGCCGAGCGCGGCGATCGTCTTCGCCTGCCGCGCGCGCCACAGGCCCGACAGGTCGAGATGCATCCCGAACACGCTCAGGCTTACCCCGCCGATCCGCACGCGCGCCGTCACCACCCCGCGCGGTTCGAGGCAGGGGATGTGGATGATGTCGTGGCTCTCTACGTCGATCCCGCGCCGCACCAGGATCGCATTGCCGTGCCACCCCATCGAATCGTGCTGCACGTCGAGCGGCACGGGGACGTAATCGGTGTGGCTCTCGATCAGGAAGCGCGGCAGCACCGCCTCGCGGGTGCCGAACCTGAGGTCGGCCTCCTGCAGGCAGACGATGTCCGCATCCACCTCGTTAAGCACGCCGAGGATGCGCGCCGGATCGCGCCTGCGGTCGGTGCCGACACCCTTGTGGATGTTGTAGCTGGCGACCTTGAAGCTATCCGGCACCGCGCGCCCCTCAGCCTGCTGCCAGCAGGCTCGCATTGCCGCCCGCGGCGGTGGTGTCGATCGTCATCACTCGCTCGGTAGCAAAGCGCGCGAGGTAGTGCGGCCCGCCCGCCTTGGGCCCGGTGCCCGATAGCCCCTCCCCGCCGAAGGGCTGGCTTTCCACCACCGCACCGATCTGGTTACGGTTGACATAGAAATTGCCCACTCTGGCACGCGACTGCACGAAGCGCCGTGTTTCGGCGATGCGGCTGTGCAGGCCGAGCGTCAGGCCGTAACCGCTGGCGTTGATATCCTCGACCACCTGCGCCAGTTCGCTCGCCTTGAAGCGCGCGACATGGAGCACGGGGCCGAAATGCTCGCGCGAAAGATCGCCGATCCCGCCGATCTCGACGATGGTGGGCGCGACGAAGCAGCCCTTCTCCAGCCCAGGCGGCACTGGCAGGCGGGTGACGGGACGCTCCGAGGCGATGCAGCGCGCCACGTGCCGCTCGAGCCGCGCCTGCGCGTCAGGGTCGATCACCGGGCCGACATCGGTGGCAAGGTCAGCCGGATCGCCGATATTCAACGCTTCGAACCCGCCGCGGATCATTTCCAGCATCGTGTCGGCGATATCGTCCTGAAGGTAGAGCACCCGCAAGGCCGAGCAGCGCTGGCCGGCGCTCTGGAAGCTGCTCGCCAGCACATCGCGCACCACCTGTTCGGGCAGGGCCGAACTGTCGACGATCATCGCGTTCTGCCCCCCGGTCTCAGCGATCAGCGTGGCGATCGGCCCGTCGCGCCCGGCCAGCGTGCGGTTGATCGCCTGCGCGGTCTCGGTCGATCCGGTGAAGGCGACGCCCGCCAGCTTGGGATGGGCGGTGATCATCTGACCGACCGGCCCGGCGCCGGGGAGCAGTTGCAATGCCTCGGGGGGGATACCCGCTTCGTGGCACAGCTTCACCGCCAGCGCAGCGATCAGCGGGGTCTGTTCGGCGGGCTTGGCGATCACCGCATTGCCCGCGGCGAGCGCGGCGGCGGCCATGCCGGTGAAGATCGCCAGCGGGAAGTTCCACGGGCTGATCGTGGCGAAGACGCCGCGCCCGTGGAGCGACAAGGAGTTCTCCTCCCCCGTCGGCCCGGGCAGGATCATCGGCGCCGCAAATTGCCGGCGCGCCTCGGCGGCGTAGAAGCGCAGGAAGTCCACCGCCTCGCGCAGTTCGAGCACCGCGTCGAGCAGGGTCTTGCCCGCCTCGCGCTGGCACAGGCTGAGGAAATCGTCGGTATGCGCCTCGAACAGGTCGGCGGCCTCTTCGAGCAGCAGCGCGCGCTTTTCACCGCCCAGCGCGTCCCAGCCGGGCTGGATCTGCGCGGCGCGGGTGACAGCGGCGTCCACCTCCTCGGCGGTCGCATCGCGGCGCACGCCGATCACCACCGACTGGTCATGCGGCATCGTGATCGGAGCGATTTCCCCGGCGGTGCTGGCAAGAAACGTCGGCTCGGCGCGCCAGGGCTTGCTCTCCAGCCCCTTCAGCCGCGCCATCAGCGGCTCACGCACGGTCGGGTCGCTGAGGTCGATCCCGGAGCTGTTGCGGCGCGCGCCGAAGATGTCCTTGGGCAGCGGGATCGCGGGATTGCGGCGCGGGTTCATCGCCGCCAGCTCCGCCACCGGATCGCCGACCAGTTCGGTCGCGGGAATATCGGCATCGCCCATGCGGTTGACGAAGCTGGTGTTGGCCCCGTTTTCGAGCAGACGGCGCACCAGATAGGCGAGCAGTTCCTTGTGCCCGCCCACCGGAGCGTAAATGCGCACCGGGGTCTTGCGGTTGCCCTCGATCGCGTGGAGCGCTTCGTAGACTTCCTCGCCCATGCCGTGCAGGCGCTGGAATTCGAAGGTTTTTTGTTGGCCTACCGCTTGGCTGCTTGAGGCCATGCTCTTGATCGCGCCGATCGTGTAGGCGTTGTGCGTGGCGAAGGCGGCGTGGATCACGTCGGCGTGTTCGAACAGGCGGGCGGCGCAGGCGAGGTAGCTGACATCGGTCGCGACCTTGCGGGTGAAGACCGGGTAATCGGTGTAACCGCCTACCTGCGAAAGCTTGATCTCGCTGTCCCAATAGGCGCCCTTGACCAGCCGCACGAACAGCTTGCGCCCGTGCCGCCGCGCGAGCTTGCCCGCCCAGTCGCACACCGCCACCCCGCGCTTCTGATAGGCTTGGATGGCGAGGCCGAAGCCGTCCCACCGGCTGCCGTCGGGGCGCTGGAACAGCTCGTCATCAGCGACCAGTTCCTCGATGATGTCGAGGCTGAGTTCCAGCCGCTCGGCCTCTTCCGCGTCGATGGTGAAGTGGATGTCCGCGTCGCGCGCCTTCAGCGCCAGCGCCTTCACCACCGGCACCATGTCGGCGCGCGCCTGCGCTGCGTGGAAGATCGTGTATTTCGGATGCAGCGCCGACAGCTTGACCGAAATCCCCGGCGATCCGACGACCCCCGCCCCTGCCTCGCGCGCCAGCCGGGTGAGCGCGCCTTCATAGGCCTGCCGGTATTTCTCGGCATCCTCGAATGTCATCGCCGCTTCGCCGAGCATGTCGAAGCTGTGGGTAATCCCCCGCGCGCGTTCGGGCGCGGCGCGCTTCAGCGCTTCGTCGATGGTGCGCCCGAAGACGAACTGGCCGCCCAGGATCTTCATCGCCTGCGCGGTTGCGGTGCGGATCACCGGCTCGCCCAGCCGGTTGATCGCGCGCTTGAGCACCCCGCCCATCCCGCGCTGGCGCGCCTCGGGCGGATCGAGCACTTCGCCGGTCAGCATCAGCGAAAAGGTCGCCGCGTTGACGAAGGTGGAGGAGCTTTCGCCGAGATGCTCGCCCCATTCGATAGAGCCGATCTTGTCGCGGATCAGCGCGTCCGCGGTGGCGGCATCGGGCACGCGCAGCAGCGCCTCGGCAAGGCACATCAGCGCGATGCCTTCCTCGGTATCGAGGCCGTATTGCTGCAGGAAGGCGTCGATCCCGCTCGCCTTCTTGGCGCGCGCGCCCTCGATCAGGTCGATCGCGAGGGCCGCCGCCGCATCATGCACTCGCGCTGCCGGGGCGGCCTGCTCCAGCCGCTCGGCGATGCAGGCCTCCTCGTCCTGACGATAGGCGCGCCGCAGCTGTGTGCGGTCGATGGTGAAGGGGGCGGAGTGGTCGGCCATAGGGTCTTACCTGAAACGATTCGGGGAGATTCGCGCGCTCTGAACCCCGCAAGGCTGCGCTTCAAGCGCAGTCTTTGCAACCGCCCGGCCTCCCTTGCCCCGGTCACGCCTTGCGGGTAGCCTTCGCCCGAGTTCAAGGGGGCCACACGGATGCGGATGTTCTGCTTTCACTGCCGCGACGGCGAAGACGGCGGACGGCTGCGCGCGATCCATCGCCCCGCGCATCTCGAATTCGTCCACGCCAATGCCGAGCATTTCGTGATCGTCGGCCCGCTGAAGCGCGCAGACGGGTTGATCATCGGCTCGCTGCTGATCGTCAAGGCCGAGGACGAGGCGGCCGCGCGCGCGCTGCTGGCAGACGATCCCTACCTCACCGGCGGGGTGTGGCAGCTGATCCGGGTGGACGAATTCACCCCCTTGCTGGGCGACTGGGCTTAACGAAACGGATCATTGTCGCGGTAACGACGGCTGATGAAGGCCGCGTTGCTGGCGAAGGCATCGAGGTCATGCTGCGCGAGGTTGCGCGCGATCTCGTCGATCCGGCCCTGCATCGCATCGAGGCTTTCCTCGAGAATGAAGCTCGCCGATTTGCCGGTGGTGCGGAAAATCTCGGCGCGGTGCGCGGGGGGAATGTCGATATAGCTCTTGACCAGCTTGGGCAGGTGTTCGCCGCGCATCAGCTCGATCTCGGTGCGGCTGACCGCCTGCACCTGTTCGCGGTCCATCATCGTCTCGACCTCGTCGAGGCTGGCGAGAACCCCGGCGATCTTCTCACGCGCGCCGGTGGGGATGCGCTCGTCGCCGTAGTCGAAGGCCGGGCGCGCCGGGGCCGCCGGGGCGGGCGCAGAGCGCGGCGGCGGCGCGGGCTCCACATCGGGCGCGGCGAACATCTTCCTGAGCGTTTCGAACAGACCCACGGTCTTGGAGCACTTTCCCGGAGAGAGGACTGACTGAGCTGTCTTAGACCGGCGCGGCGCGAGGGGAAAGGGTGGTGATGGCCGCGCGCTCGTGATCGAGCTGGTCGAGCGCATGGTAAAGCCGCGCGAAGGCCTCCTGCAAGGTGGCGGCGTCCGCCTCGGCGCGGACCGGGTCGTCGCTGGCGATGAGGTTGCTGGCGGCGCGGTTGAGGCTGGCGATCCCGTCGAGCACCAGTTCCTGCCGGGCGATCAGGCGGGCGGCGGCGATGGCGGTGCGCAGCACCAGCACCATCGTCTCGGTCGCCTGTTCGATCCCCGTAACCAGCCGCCGGTTGGTGTCGCTGACGATCTCCCGCGCCGCCACCGCCTGCTGCGCGAGCGCACGCGCTTCGGCGATGTCGCGCTGGCGGCTGCGCACCGCGTGGAGCGCATCGGAGCGCAGCCGCTGCGCGCGCAGCGGCTCGCGCGCCGCCATCGTATCGGCCCGCGCTTCGAGCGTGAGCCCGACCTCCTCGGCGAAAAGCGCCTGTTCGCTCAGCGCAGTGAACGGCGCGGCGAGGCTGGCCCGCTCCACTTCGAGCGCGACATTGGCGCGCAGCAGCCCGTCGCGTTCGCGCGTGAGACGGGCGAGCGCGGCCTCGATGTCGCCTTGCGCTGCACGGTAGCGGCGGAAATAGGCCGCCGGGTCGGGCTTGGCGGCGAACAGCCCGAAGCGCTTGCCGCCGTCTGCCAGATTGCCCTGCCGCAGCGGTTCGAGGCTTTCGGCCATGCGCCGCAGCGCCGCGATGGCGGCGGCGATGCCCTCGGTCGGCGGCGGTGCGACGTGCGCGAGGCTCCCCGCATGGCGCGCGCCGAGCGCGGCGATGGCATCGCTGCCGAGCGTGTGGATGGCTTCGAGCTTGTGGTCGAAAGCCGGACTCAAGGGCTCGATCTGCGCCAGTTCGGCGACGAATTTCAGCGCCTGCCCGGCCAGTTCCGCATGACGGCGCTTGGAGATGGCGGGGACGGGCACGGCCGGCAGGGCGGGGTCAGGCGACCCGGGTGGGCGCTTGCGCAGTGCCCGGCGTGTCCCCGGCGATGCCATGCACCCCGGCGCGGTCGAGCACGCCCGCGGCCCAGCGCGCATGGGTGGTCGGCTCGCACATGCTGCCCCCCTGCCCGAACACCGCCCGCGCCTCGCGCGCAAGGATCGCGCGCGCATCCTCGACCTCGCTGGCGAGCGGGCGCAGCGCTTCGTGGATGATCGCCACCTGCGAGGGGTGGATCGCGGTCTTGGTGAGCAGGCCATGCTCCAGATCGCGCGCGACCTCCTCGCGCAAGAGATCGGTCTGGGCGTAATGCTCGAACACCGGGGCGGAGAGCGCCATCCCTTCGGGCAGGAATACGGATCCCATGGTGGCGATCGCAAGGCCGAGCGGCCCGTCATAGGCGGTGCGCGCCCGCGAGCGGCGCACGCCGAGCAGGTTGAGGATGTCGTTCCCGCCGATCCTGACCGCGTGAACCTGCTCGCCCAGTTGCTGCAAGGCGCGCGCCAATTGCGTCAGCGCGGCGCGGTCGAAGGCTTCGGTGCTTTCGATGGTGGGCATGATGCCGTGCTCGGAACCCTCCAGCCGCGCCAGCCAGTCGGCGAGGTTCGCGGTGGTGATCTTGGGCAGCACGAAGCCCGCCAGCCGCGCGATCCCCGGCTGCGCCTGCATCCAGCCGAGCATCGCGGGCGAGCGCGGGCGGGCATAGACGATCAGTTGCGGCGGCACCGCCTCCAGCATCCTGAGGGTCGCGGTGAACACCTCCTGCGCGGCGCCGACGTCCGCCTCGTGCAGCGAATCCTCCAGACAGATCACCACCGAGCGCAGATCGGGATTGGCCCCCGCCAGCAACTCGGGCAGGCGCGGGTGCTGCACCGGGATATAGAGCGTGGCCCCCAGGTCGACGGCTTTGGTCATCAAACGTCTCCAGCCTTGGCTATCAGGGTTACGGCCCGGTAGTTTCCGAGTTCCCGCTGGTGCACCTCCACGCCGCTTTGATCGGCGAGATGCAGCAGGTGCGCGACTTCCGCATCGTGTCGGTCGCGCACGAACACCGCGTGCGGCACCCGGCGCAGCACCGCGCGGGTCGCCTCGGCGATGCCGGGCTTGATGCGGTTGACATCGGGGACGGCGTATTCGGCCATCAGCCCTTCGACCAGCGCGGTGCAGGCCGCGCGGCTTTCGCGTGCGCCTTCGGGGCTCCAGCCGGGGAAGGTCTGCTGCGGCAGGGGAGCAGCCTCGACCGCATCGACAAAGGCGCGCGACTGGTCGGCACCGGCGTGCTCGGTGAGGTGGCGGCAGGCGTGGAACTCCCCCGGCCCGACGAGATCGTCCGACAGCACCGAGCGGCTGACCAACCCCGACACGATCGCGCCGAGGATGCCCGAGGGGATCAGGTAATCCTCCGCAGTCGCCGCCAGACTGGCGCACCCCGCCGGATCGGCGATCACCGCAAGGAAGGGCGCAAAGCCTGTGGCGCCACCCGCAAGGCTCGCTTCAAGCTCGCCCGTGATCGCGCCCTTGCCGGTCCACCCGTCGACGAAGACCGCATCCGAAGTCCCGCGCAGCGCGGCGATATGGGCGAGCGCTACCCGGTCGATCCCGCGCCCGCGGATGATGCTGATCGAGAAATGCGCCACATCCAGCCCGCGCCGCACCAGCGCGCGGCGCAGCAGCACCCCGATGGGCGTGCCTGCGCGGGCGAGCGAGATGATGGTGCAACTGCGCGCGCTCTCGGGCCGGGCGGCGATGGCCTCGGCGAGCGCCTCGACATCGCCCCGCAAGCGCCCGCCATTGCGCGCCAGCGCGGCGCGGTAGAGCGCGAGATAGCGCTCATCCGGCAAGCGCTCTTCCGACAGCATTTCCGAATAGTGCCGCGCGCCCGACTGGATCAGTGCCTCCTTCTCCGCCACGCCCGTCAGCGCGACCGCAGCGGGCTTCAGCAGGAAGGTCACATCCTCGGGCGCGTAGGAGCCGGAGAAGCCGCTCATTCCTCGATCCAGTCGTGCCCGCGGGCGATGTGCTGCCACAGCTGCGCCTGCGTCGGGATCATCGCCATGTGGCAAAGATCGAGAAAGCCCGCGTCGGACCACGAATCCCCGATCCCCACCACCAGCCGCTCGGGCGTGTCGCGGCGCACCGCGTCGAGCCAGTATCGCACCGCCGCGCGCTTGCTCAGCCAGGGCGGCAGGAAGGCGAGGTTGTTGCCATTGGCGTGGATGCGCCAGCCTTGGGGAAGCTGCGCCTTCAGGCTCTCCTCCAGCTGCGTCAGCGCAGGGACATCGCCCAGATTGCTCTTGATGACGATATAGAGGTCGAGCCCCTCCTCGCTCACGATCCAGTGGCGGAAGGCGGCGCTGTCGAGCGCGGCGGTGAGCTGCGGATAGAGCGCCGCCGGGGGCGTGCCCGCCGCCGCAAGCGCTTCGAGCCGCGTGTGCCAGACCGGATCGGGCGTGCCCTCGGCGGTGAGGATGCAGCCGCCATTGGCGCAGATTGCCGGGGCCTGCGCGATATCGACCCGCGCCAGCACGTCGCGGCTGCGGGCGGTGACGGGGACGATGTCGCCATGCGCCAGCCATGCGAGCAGGCCCTGCTGCGGCGGGGTGGCGTAGCCGCTCGGCGCGCCATCGACGAGGCGGCTCATCGGGCGCAGGCGATTGTCCGGCCAGTCGCCGCACTTGCCGCGAGTCTGGAACAGGCTGTCGTCGAGGTCGGCGAGAATCAGGGGCGGGAGCGCGGTCACGGGGCCTCGCCATAGCGGCACAGCGCCAGCTCCACCACCGCGCCGCTGCCCGCGTCCGCCAGCCAGCCGCGCAGCGCATCGGCCTGCCCGCCGTCGATTTCGGCAGCGATCACGATGCGCGCAGGGTCATGGGCGAGGAGGTTGTAGACATGGCACGTCGCGCCCGAGCCATAGGCGTCCGCCAGCGTGTTGACGCTCTCCATCGCATGGCCGAGCATGGCGGGGGTGCGGGTGATCGACTGGAGCGCGGGAAGGCCTCCTTGTGCGGCGATCTCCTCGGCAATGCGCAGCGCTTCATAGGCGTGTTCGCCGTCGCCCAGCACCAGCACGCGCTCACCCGGCGCGGCGGTGACGGGGGCGCGGGTGGCGGCCTCGGGCGCGAGCAGCCCGGTGCGGCTGCGCATTCCGCTGGCAGGCGCGGTGCCGTGGCGGTTCGCGGTGGGGGCGAGCGTGGCGGCGACCTGCCCTGCGCCGGGCGTCCATTCCAGTGTCCCGACGATCAGCGAATGGGCGCTGGCAGGGCGCGGCATCCGGGCGAGGAAGCCCCCTGCGCTCCAGTCCGTAAGGCTGGCGCAGGCGACCCGTTCGATCTGCGGGAGCGCGCTCACCAAGGCCTCGGCCGCCTCGACAAAGGTCGCGCCGGTGCTGCATTCGTCGTCGAGGATCACAAGGCTGCGCGCCGCGGCGAGCATGGCCTCCACCTCGGCGCTGACCTGCACCATGTGGCTGGCGGCGTGGCTGTGGTCTTCCTCGAAGCGGCACAGGATGCGCGCGCCGGGCGCGGTCTGGCGGCTCGACTGGACATAGGCGCTCCCCGCCCCCGGATGCCGCGCGCGCCATGCCGCCCAGACCGCCTGCGCGAGGCCCGTCGCGGTCTCGGCCATGCCGCAGAACAGCACGGGTTCGGGCAGGCGCTCGGGCAGTTGCGCCGCCAGCGCATCGGCGGCGGCGCGCAGGGCTTGCGGCGGCGTGGGCAGGTGTCGCCCGAGCACCGTCGAAACGATCAGGAAACCGCGCTTGGGATTGGCCCGCGCAGCGAATTGGCACAGGTCGGCGACCCGTTCCGGCGCAACATCGTGAAGCACCAGCGTGCCGGTCGGCAGGATGGCCGTGACCCGGCCCGGCGCATCTTCAGGCATGGACGATGATGGGAACCACCGCATTGCGCGCGCGGGCCACCACGTTGCGGCGGAGATTGTCGGTCGAAACCGCCAGCGGCGGCAGATCGGCCCCCGCCGCCGCCGCCATTTCATAGACCAGCGCGGCGCGGATGCCGAAATTGACGTTCTCCGAAATCGACCCGCGGTGGCGTAAATTGTCATGCGCAAGGCTGGCCGAGGTCACGCCGACCAGATTGCCGAACTCATCGATGATCGCCCCGCCCGAGGAACCCGACCCGATCGGCGCGGAAAACTGGAAGCGCGAAACATCGCCCCCGCCCCCGGTGAGGCCCGAGACATTGCCGGTCGTTACCTTGAGATCGGCCCCCAGCACATCGATCAGCGGGAAGCCCGCGGCCATGATGTCCTCGCCCAGAAACAGTGGCGATCCGATGCGGATCGGCAGCGGCTCGCCGCGCGTCTGGCAGCGCAGCAGCGCAAGATCGTGCTGCACGTCGACCGCCAGCGTCACCGCGACATCGCGGGCCGGGCCGATTTCGAAGCGCTGCCCGTCCTCGATCACATGGGCATTGGTGACGATGATGTCGGGCGCGATCAGTACCCCGCTCCCCGATCCGAGCAATTGCCCCGGCGCAGGCCTGGGCCGCGAAGACCCCCGCCCGTCGGGATGCGGCACCGGGCCATTCCCGGGCGGCGGCACGTCCGGCGTGTTGCGGAACGGCACCTGCACCCCGGCGAGATTGCGTGCGCGGACATAGGCGTCGATCCCGAAGGTGAAGCCCTCGTTCGACAGCTTCATCCGCCGCTCGCCGTTGCGGGTATAGACCTCGGCGAGGATCACCGCGGCGAGCTGCTCGGTCGGCTGCGGCATCTGGTGGGTGGTGCCATCGACCGTGAATTCTATCGGATAGGCGGCATTGACGAAGCCACCGTGACGATCGTCCATCACATAGGCGACGATCTCGAAATCGCCCTCCAGCTCGGCCATGCCTTGCATGAACCACTGCTGCGGATCGACCCGGTCAAAGGCGAGCACCCGCCCCCCGGCGCTCTGGCTGATCGCGGCGACCGCGATTCGCTGCCCCTCGCCCCCGCGCAGGTGGATGCGGCAATCGGCCTTGGGCGTGATCGCCAGGCGCTGTCCGGGGAGAGCAGGCTGCATCGTTTGGCCGTTCAGCCGACGTTGACGCCCATCGCGCTCGCCAGCCCTTCGAGCCCGCTGCGCCAGCCTTCGCCGATGGCCTTGACCTTGATATCGCCTTCATTGCCCCGATAAAGCTCGACGAAGATCATCGCGACATTCATCGAAGCATCTTCCGACAGGTCGTAGCGCGCCAGTTCGCGCCCGTCGGCATTGTTGGTGACGCGCGCGAAAGCGTTCTGGACCGAGCCGAAGTTCTGCCCCCGCGTTTCGCCGTCGTAGATCGTCACCGCGACCACGACCTTCTTGGCTTCCGGGGTGAGCTTGCCGAAATCGACGATGATCGTCTCGTCGTCCCCGTCACCCTCGCCGGTGCGGTTGTCGCCGCCATAGATCACCGCGCCATCGGGCGAGACCTTGTTGTTATAGAAGATGAAATGCGCGTCCGACAGCACCTTGTCGTTCGCCCCCAGCACGAAGGCCGAGGCGTCGAGATCGAAGGCCGCGCCATCGGTGCGCCGCACGTCCCAGCCCAGCCCGACCGTGACCGCATTGAGCCCCGGAGCCTCCTTGGAGAGCGAGACATTGCCGCCCTTCTTGAGCGATACCGCCATCTGTGCCTGTTCCTTGTGACAGCGCGCCGCGCGGCCCCGGCGCGTGCCGGAACCGCGCAGCGCCGCCGATTAGCCGACGTTGACGCCGAAATGCCCGGCGAGCGGGCCGAGGCCGCCCTTGAAGCCCTGACCGACAGCGCGGAACTTCCATTCCGCCCCGTGGCGATAGACTTCGCCGAGGATCATCGCGGTTTCGACCGAGGCGTCTTCCGACAGGTCGTAACGCACGACTTCGTTGTTGTTGCTGGCATCGACAAGGCGGATGAAGGCGTTCGACACCTGGCCGAAGGTCTGGCCGTTCTTGTCACCATCGTGGATCGTCACCACCACCGCGACCTTGTCGACATCGGCGGGGAGCTTGGACAGCGTGATCTCGATCTGCTCGTCATCGCCGTCGCCTTCGCCGGTGCGGTTGTCACCCTGGTGGATCACCGCGCCGCCGGCGACGTTCTTGTTGTTGTAGAAGCAGAAATCCATGTCGTTGCGGACCTTGCCGCCGGCGGCGCACAGGAAGGCCGAGGCATCGAGGTCGAAATCCTGACCATCGGTTGCGCGCACGTCCCAACCAAGGCCGACCATGATCCGGTCAAGCCCGGGGGCTTCCTTCGACAGGCTGACATTGCCACCCTTTGACAGCGAGATAGCCATTCTTCGTCTTCCTTTCCTTGTTCTGGCGGTTGCCGGACCCGTTCCGGCAACCATCCGTCATTCGTGTTGCATCGCCGCGTCAGGCGAGCGCTTCATCCGCCCCGTCGCCATCGGGGTTCGCCTTGTTCCAGCGCACCGAGGACCAGAAGGCGAGCCCGATCAGCACCGCGCCGATCAGGCCGGTGATGACTTCGGAAATGTGGACGAAAGTGTTGAGGTACATGATCACCGCCAGCGCGAGGATCGCATAGAAGGCCCCGTGTTCAAGGTAGCGATACTCGCTCATCGTCCCCTTCTTGACGAGGAAGATGGTCATCGAACGCACGAACATCGCACCGATGCCGAGGCCGATGGCGATGATGATGAGGTTGTTGGTGAGCGCGAAGGCCCCGATCACCCCGTCGAACGAGAAGCTCGCATCGAGCACTTCGAGATAGAGGAACGCGCCGAAGCCCGCCTTGGCGACATCGCCGGTGGTGGGCGTCGGCGGTTCGAGCACGTGATTGACGATCTCGACCGCGAGATAGGTCAGCAGGCCCGCGATCGCGGCGGTGATGAAGGTCAGCGCGTCGGCATCGGCGAGCATGGTCGAAACGCCCCATGTGGCCGCGAGCACCAGCCCGATCGACACCGCTTCGATGTCGGCAACCTTGGCCAGCGGACGCTCGATCGCGGCGATCCAGTCCACTTCCTTTTCGCTGTCGAAGAAGTAGTTGAGGCCGACCATCCCGAGGAAGGCGCCGCCAAAGCCCATCAGGCCGATATGCGCGCCTTCGACGATTTCCTGATAGCGCGCCGGATCGGTGAGCGCGAGGTTCATCGCCTCGACCGGGCCCAACGAGGCTGCGACCATCACGATCACCAGCGGAAAGACGATCCGCATCCCGAACACCGCGATCGCGATACCCCAGGTCAGGAAGCGCTGCTGCCAGACCGGGCTCATGTCCTTCAGCACCGAGGCGTTGACCGCCGCGTTGTCGAAGGAGAGCGACACTTCCAGTACCGCCAGCACCGCGCAGATCCACACGATCCCGAGCATGCCGTCGATGGTGCCATACAGCTCCCAGCCATACCACGCGCCGAGCAGCAGCCCGGCGAGGGTGAACAGCAAAGAGCCCCCAAAATGCTTGAACATCCCGTTATTATCCCCTTGGCCGCACAGCGCGGCGATTATGATGCTTAATCCTTACTGCCGCGCTGCCACTGAAGATAGACGCCGATATCTTCCGAGAACGGTTTCTGGCTCTGGTAGAAGCGCATCAACCGGCTCATCTTCAGCTCGCCGCCGACATTGTCGATCACCGCGATCCCGCACAGGCGCTCGCGGCTATTGACCTCGTCCATGCGGACTTCGATTTCGGGCTGGCCCGGGATGTTGAGGCGCACCACGCCGTCGGTCTCGGCCCAGTTGGGCGCGCCTTCGTAGATCAGCGCGAACACGCCGATCCGGCGGATATAGTCGAAATATTGCCCGTTGACGCGGATCGTCTCGCCCGCCGCAACCGCGCCGGTGCGGTCATCGCCCGACAGTTCGATGAAGGGCGGCTGATGGTAGGAGCCGAAGCTGCGGCCCAGCGCCTGAATACAGCCTGCGCCCATGCCGTCGGCCAGTTCGAAGATCACGCCGAGATCAAGGTCGAGCTGCTGCGTGCCGCCGAAGAAGCCCTTCTTCTGGGTACGCGCCGTCCAGTTGAGGTTGAGCACGATCTCCCCGAAGCTGCTGCCCTGCTTCTTGAGGCTGACCGAGGAATTGCCCTTGTCGAGGCTGATCTTCTTGAGGCTCACCGGCGCTGCGGGCGGCGGCGGAGGAGGCGGCGGCGGCGGCGGTGCCGGGGGCGGAGGCGGCGGAGGCGGCGGAGGCGGCGGGGGCGGCGGGGCGGCTTCGGCCACTTCACCGCCGAAATGCCCGATCAGCGCCGCCAGACCACCGGCAAAGCCCGCCGCGATCGTCCCCAGCTTCCAGCCCGAGGAATGGCGATAGAGCTCGGCCAGCATCACCGCCTTTTCGTTGGTGAGCGCGGCCGCCGCATCGAAGCTCGCCTTGCCGCCATCGATGGTGACGGTCAGCGGGCGGGATTCGCCCACCGCGCGGCTGTCATGGGTGGCGGTGAAGACGATCCGGTCGATATTCGCGGGCAGGCGCGCCAGATCGACGGTGAACGTGGCGGAGTTGCCCGAGGTCTGCATCACCACCTCGCCGCCGGGCGAGCGCGGGTTGGAGAACAGCACGACATAGCGATCGTCACCGATCTTCTGCCCCGGCTCCAGCCCGAAGGCGGCGATGTCGATCCCGGCCATGCCGAAATCGACCGTGACGGTGCATTGCGGGGCGATCCCCAGATCGGCGAGGGCACGTTTTTCGCCACGTTGCAGCTGCATGCGAGAATTCTCCGGGCAGGTTGAAGCGGTTGTCGCGCCGGGCGCGCGGGATCAAAGGTCAGATGACAGCGCGCGCTGCCGGGGCGAGATCGTGAACGGTGCGACCGCCGGTGCGCTCACCGATCGCCTTGAAATCCCACTGCCCGCCGCTGCGCGACAGCGTGGCGAGGATCAGACCGGTGTGCGGGCCGCTGTCGGAAATGTCGAAGCGGGCAAGCTCCCGCCCGCTCTTGTTGTCGACCACCCTGCCAAAGGCATTGGCGACCTTGTCGAAGGTCTGGCCGCGAAAGCTGTTTACGGTGAGGACGATATATTCGACCCTGCCGTCGAGCTGGTCGAGCTTGATCGCGATGCTCTCGTCATCGCCCTCGCCCTCGCCGGTCAGGTTGTCGCCGCTGTGGCGGATCGTGCCCGCGGCATTGGTCAGCTTGCCGAACCACACGGCTTCGAGCACGGTCTTGTTGGCATCGAAGGTGAGGCACGAGGCGTCGAGATCGATGTCCCCGCCCCCGCCGAACAGCCCGCCGAAAAAGCCGCCCTTGGCGACATCCCAGCCCACCCCGAGGGTGATCTGCGAAAGCCCGTGCGGCGCCTCCTTGGCGAGGCTCACCGACTGGCTTTTCTGAAGCGAAACTCCCACTGATCCCCCTCGCGCGACCGCGGCAACTGTCCCATTTCGGGATATCCCCGAAGGCCCAAGGGGTGTCAACCCTGCGGCCAAGGGGCTTGCAGGGCAGTTACGACTGTTATCGTTACGTTTTGATTAAGCGCGCGGTCGTCCGCCGCGGGTTCAAACCAGCGCGAAGCTGCCCTTCAGCCCGTCGATCACATATTGCGCAGCGAGCGCGGCCAGCAGCACGCCGAGCAGACGGGTGATGACCGCTTCGACCTTGTCGCCCAAGAGCCGGATCAGCGGCCCCGCGGCGACCAGCGCGGCCGCCGTGATGGCCAGCACGAGAGCGAGCGCGGCGAGCACTTCGAGCATTTCGGGCCAGCCCTCGGCCTCGTTCATCAGCAGCATCACCGCCGCAATCGCGCCCGGCCCGGCGAGCATCGGCATCGCCATCGGGAAGACCGAGACATCCTCGACCTCGGGGGTGGCGGCGATCTTCTCGGCCCGTTCCTCGCGCCGCTGGGTGCGCTTTTCGAAGACCATGTCGAAGGCGATGAAGAACAGCATCAGCCCGCCCGCGATGCGGAAGGAATCGAGCTCGATATGCAGCGCGCCCAGCAGTTCCTGCCCGAACAGCGCGAAGATCAGCAGGATGATCGCCGCGATGACAGTCGCCCGCAGCGCCATCGTGCGGGCCTGCGCCGCAGTCGCGCCCTTGGTCAGCCCGGCATAGATCGGCGCGCACCCCGGCGGGTCGATCACCACGAACAGGGTGACGAAGGCGGAAAGGAAAAGTTCGGTCAGCACCATGGTTTCGTTTCGGGGGATGTCGCTTGCGGCGGGAATTGCCCGCCCCTCACATCAATCGCCGGTCGGCACAAGGCTTTGTTCGATGCCCGTCAGCCAGCGACCCTGATAGAGGTAATCGGCAGCGACGTAGCGGGTGCCATCCGCGCGGTGTTCCCAGCGCCAGCGCAGCGTGCCGTCCTTCGAGAGCTTGGCATCAGCCTTCCCGTCCTCGCCCATCGGGATCGCGGGCGGCAGCGGGATGCTGCCCGGCCCGCCGCGCGGGCAGGTGGCGACGAGCCCCTCCACCAGATCGAGCGCGGTAACGACGATATTGCCATCCTCGATTAGCTTCCTCGGCGGCGGCTGCGGCACATCGTCGCCGCCCGCATCGAAGATATAGCGATATTCGCCATCCGCCTGCCGTTCCCACACGGTGACGAAATTGCCGACCTTGCCCTCGGGATCGCGGTAGCGGCCCTGGCTGACCGCGAGCGCCCCGTCGCAGCTCATCACCACCGCGCGCGGCTCCCACTGCACCGCCTCGGGCGGGTCTTTCTGGGTCTCGAGCCAGGGCAGGATCGGAAAGGGCCCGTTCTGGCCGTGCAACAGCGCACCGGGCGCGGCGAACAGGCGGAAGGCGGTCCACTGCCCGCGTTCACGGGCGGCGCGGGAGAAGGCGATTTCGGCAGCGACGATGGTGCTCGGCTGCGCGGCCCCCGGCGCGGTGGCAAGCGCGCGGTCGATCTGCGCCAGCTGGCGCTTGCTCGGCTTGGGCGGCCCGCCCTGCCCGGCGCAGGCGGCGAGAAGTCCGGTAATGGCAAGAACAGCGAGCAACCGGCGCATCGTCACCTCCGTTCGGATTACAGTCCCTCGGGCGCGGCCAGCCCGGCGTGGGCGTGGGCTGCGACCAGCGTGTTCCTGAGCAGCACCGCGATGGTCATCGGCCCGACCCCGCCCGGCACCGGCGTGATCGCGCCCGCGACCGCGCGCGCCTCGGCATAGGCGACATCTCCCACAAGGCGGCCCTTCGGCTTGTCCTCGGTCGGCGGCAGGCGGTTGATGCCGACGTCGATCACGGTTGCGCCGGGCTTGATCCAGTCACCGCGCACCATCTCCGGGCGGCCCACCGCGGCGACCACGATATCGGCGCGGCGCACCACTTCGGCGAGGTTCTTCGTGCGGCTGTGCGCGATGGTGACCGTGGCGTTGGCATCGGTGAGCAGCTGCGCCATCGGCTTGCCGACGATGTTGGAGCGGCCGATCACCACCGCTTCCAGCCCGCTGAGGTCGCCGTGTCGATCCTTCAGCAGCATCAGGCAGCCGAGCGGCGTGCAGGGCACGAAGCCGGTCTGCCCGACCGACAGGCGCCCGGCGTTGATCACGTGGAACCCGTCGACATCCTTGTCCGGACTGATCGCGGCGATCACCGCCTGTTCGTCCAGCCCGTTGGGGAGCGGCATCTGCACCAGGATCCCGTCGACCTCGGGGTCGCGGTTGAGCCGCTCGACCAGCACCAGCAGTTCCGCCTCGCTGGTTTCGGCGGGCAGGCGGTGTTCGAAACTGGCGATCCCGGCCTCCTCGCAGGCACGCGCCTTGGCGCCGACATAGACCTGGCTGGCCGGATCCTCGCCCACCAGCACCACCGCCAGTCCGGGCCTGCGGCCGGTGGCCTGCACGAACTCCGCCGCCAGCGCGCCGATTCGGGCGCGCAGGGTTGCCGCAAAAGCCTTGCCGTCGATTACCGCTGCCTCAGCCATCAGGTCATCGCACCTTGCAGGATGTAGCCGATCGCGTTGAGGATCAGCAGGAACACCATCGGCGAAAAGTCGATCGCGCCGGTATCGGGCATCACCTTGCGGATCGGGCGCAGCACCGGCTCGAACAACCGGCTCAGCGCATCGTACACCGCATAGGCAAACTGGTTGCGCGGGCTCACCACGTTGAAGGCGAACAGCAGCCCGATGATGAACCAGACGATCAGCAGCATGTTGGCGGTGCTGATGATCATCGCGAGAATCTGGAAAAGTGCGTCAGTCATTGCGATCCGTTTCCACTGTGTGAGCGCGCGGGCCTGTGCGGCGCGCGCCCGATCTTGTCCCTTGCCGGGCGTATTAGCCTGTTAATACGCCTCGCGCCATAGTCGAGTTCCCGGTCAGGCCCGCACCAGCGTGCCCGCGCCGCGGGCGGTGAAGAATTCGAGCAGCATCGCGTGGCCCACCCGGCCATCGAGCACCACCGCCGCCTCGCAGCCCGATTGCACTGCGGCGACGCAGGTTTCGAGCTTGGGCACCATCCCGCCGCGGATCACGCCGTCTTCGCGCAAGGTGGCGATGTCGGCGGGGGTGAGGTCGCTCAGCAATTCGCCATTCGCATCGAGCACGCCCGCCACGTCGGTCAGCAGGAACAACCGCGCCGCGCCCAGCGCCGCCGCGATCGCGCCTGCCATCGTGTCGGCGTTGATGTTGTAGGTCGCCCCGTCCGCACCCGGCGCGATCGGGGCGATCACCGGGATCATCCCTGCGGCGACCATCGTGTCGATCACCGTGGTATCCACCATCGCCGGCTCGCCCACGAAGCCGAGGTCGACCACCTGCTCGATATTGCTGTCGGGATCGCGGGTGGTGCGGCTGACCTTGCTTGCGGTCACCAGCCCGCCGTCCTTCCCCGAGATGCCGATCGCCTTGCCCCCGGCGGCGGCGATCCAGCTCACCAGTTCCTTGTTGATCGCGCCCGAGAGCACCATCTCGGCGACCTTGGCGGTGGCCTCGTCGGTGACGCGCAGCCCATCGACGAAGGTGCTCTCCACCCCCAGCCGCTTCAGCATCTGGCCGATCTGCGGGCCGCCGCCGTGGACCACCACCGGGTTGATGCCGACCGCCTTCAGCAGCACGATATCCTCGGCAAAGTCGCGCGCGGCTTCGGGATCGCCCATCGCGTGGCCGCCGTATTTCACCACGAAGGTGCGCCCGGCATAGCGCTGGAAATAGGGCAGCGCCTCGATCAGCACTTCAGCCTTGGAGAGATCGGGCGAGACGGCTTGGGGGTGGTTGGGCTTGTCGGTCACCGGGCTTGTCATCCTGCGCGCACCCGTCGCGGTGGCCCGCGCGCCCTAGCGTCTTGCCGCCCCGCGGCCAAGCGGCTTGGTGGCCGGTAACGTCATATTAGGCATTTGCGTATTAGAGTGTTAACCAAAGCAACAGGTCGCACTTCTGACATTGCAACACGGGCGCGCAAGACCGGCCAGAACCGGGCGAGCCTGCAGGGATGAACGGGCATGGGCGAAGACAGCACTGACGACACGCGCGCAGACCGCTCGGGCGGGGGACGGCGACAGGGCGACCGGCGCAAGGCGCAGGTGCCCTTCGAAGGCCCCGACCGCCGCCAGGGCGACCGCCGCTCCGGCACCGACCGCCGCACCACCCCGCGCGAAGAGAGCGACGGCTGAACACGGGCCGAGCGAGAGCGGCGGCGGCGCGCGAACCGTTCAGCTTGCAAGGTTTGCGGCTGAACCATGAGACACATGAGACACTGTCCAGGGGCAAAATTCCCGGCCCCACCCCGCGTGTAATCCGCAGCGCACCCCAGCGCCCGCGGGGCGGGGGCGGAACGGTTGATCGGGAGGCACAGCCGCTGGCATGGCGCGGCGAGGTTACGCAGGCGCGGACGTGTAGGAAAGCGGGCGCTTCACCACAGGTAGACCCCCACCCCCACCAGCGCGGCCAGCTGGAGCACGGCGATGGTATGGAGGTGGCTGCAGAACGGCTGCTTGCGGGTCTTGTGCCGGAACAGTGCGCGGCCCGCATAGGCTCCGGGGGTGCCGCCCCAGAACGCCAGATTGAGCAAAGCCGCCTCCGAAACCCGCCACGCCCCCCGCTCGGCCTTCGCCTTGTCGATCCCGAAGGCGGCAAAGGCGAGAAAGTTGATGGCAATCAACGCGGTGGCGATGTTGGCGGGGGAGAACAGTTCGGCAGGCCTCATGCGCGCGGATTAGCGCGGGAGAGGTTGCGGAAGGGTTTCCGTTGGCCTCATTCCGGTGCCGGAGCCTCCCGCCTCCCCGGCCTTGCCTGCCCCGGCGAAGGCCGGGGAGCGGGTGCCCCGCTGCCTTTCGGCTCGGTCGGAGGAAGAAGCGGGGTCCCGGGTCAAGCCCGGGAAGACGAGAGAGAACCGCTTGCGATCCCGCTTCAAATGCGCCGCCGCCTTGCGTCGCAGCCAGCGGAGGTAGGTGGCGTGCTCGATTCCGAGGGTGACGGGGACGGGGTAGCGGCTTTTCTCGGACATGGGTGGTTTCCCCCTGTCATTATCAGAAGGGCACATCAAAAACTTCTGAACTCAAGTCTTGAAGTTCCTGATCCATCTCTTGAGATATATTTAAGAAGAATTTTGCATATAAATTTTTGTAAAATTCCTGAACATCATCGTCGCCAATAATCCATCCCACTTGATTGTTATCTATTGCAGAACGAAATATCTGTAGCGCATCATCTTGGTTGAGATCATTTTTTATAACCGAAAGTTCAGCAATCGCCTCATGCGTTGTCGAGAAATTTCCTGAATTGGTTAATTTGTTTATCGATGCGGTCTTGATAGCATCAGAAGGAAGATTTATTTGTGGAAAATGGGATTTCGCAAACTCCGCAAGTCCGCGATAGAGGAAGATCGTTGCAGACTTCCTTTCTCGCCACTCTCGAAGGAGGAATTGGTTGGGAACACCATCAACTACGTTTCCGTGAAAATCACCGTCGCGAGACACTAAGTGCAAGTCTTGTTCATCGTTGCATGCTCGGAGCAAAATTTCCCAGTTTATCTGATCGCCAAGGGAGTCTTTTTTGCCGGGAGGGTTGCCGAGTTCACGGCGTAGACGTGCGCTTTCAACATCTTCGCGTTTCCTCTTGAGGATACCAGATGAACTGAACAAATCTTCGATGACTTTGTCTGCTCGAAGTTTGTTTTCAGCAAGTTCGTCCTTTAGGACCTTTAGAAGTGCAGTCTTTGCCTCTTTAGCTTTGGAAAGGGCCTCTCTCAAAGCCTTCGCCTCGGGGTAATGATCTGCAAATCGTGGAATTTGGGCGGCTGCAGCAATTGCATCGAGGCGCTTAAACGACTCAGCTAGCTCGCGATCACGATTCCGATAGTGCTCTTCGATCGTCTGCTCTGTCATTAATAGCTTTAGCTCTCCGCTCTTTTGAAGAGCGGAGAGCTTTTCAACTTCTGCGAGGCTATCGTCCGAGTAGGCGTAAAAGCGAAGCAGAACGTTAGTATCAACGAAGAGTTGGATCACGCTGCGATATTACTCCGCAGCCTCAGCCCCAAACAGCCCGGCCTCGGCCTCATCGCCAAGCCCATCCTCGTTCACAGCCTTGGCCTTCTGGCGCTTGTCGAACGACGACCACACGGTGTTCCAGTCGCCGCGCGTTGCGCCCTTCGAATATTCCGTCGCGCGGGTTTCGAAGAAGTTGGCGTGTTCCACCCCGTTGAGCAGCGGCGCGAGCCACGGCAGGGGGTGCTCTTCGATCATGTAGATTTCCTGGAGGCCCAGCTGCTTCAGGCGCCAGTCGGCGATGTAGCGGATGTAGCGCTTGATCTCCTTGGCGCTCATGCCGTTGATCGGGCCCATTTCGAAGGCGAGGTCGATGAAGGCGTCTTCCAGCCGCACGGTCTTCTGGCAGATGTCGATCAGGTCTTCCTTCACCGCCTTGGTGAGGCACTGGCGTTCCTCGCAGAAGGTGTGGAACAGCTTGATGATGCCTTCGCAGTGCAGGCTCTCGTCGCGCACCGACCAGCTGACGATCTGGCCCATGCCCTTCATCTTGTTGAAGCGCGGGAAGTTCATCAGCATCGCGAAGCTGGCGAAGAGCTGGAGCCCCTCGGTGAACCCGCCGAAGGCTGCGAGCGTGCGGGCGATGTCCTCGTCGGTGTCGACGCCGAACTGGTTGAGGAAGTCGTGCTTGTCCTTCATTTCCTCGTATTCGAGGAAGGCGGAATATTCGCTCTCGGGCATCCCGATGGTGTCGAGCAGGTGCGAGTACGCCGCGATGTGCACCGTCTCCATGTTGGAAAAGGCGGCGAGCATCATCTTCACTTCGGTCGGCTTGAACACCCGGCCGTAGTTCTCGTGATAGCAGTTCTGCACCTCGACATCGGCCTGGGTGAAGAAACGGAAGATCTGGGTGAGCAGGTTGCGCTCGTTCTCGGTGATCTTCTGCGCCCAGTCGCGGCAATCCTCGCCCAGCGGCACTTCCTCGGGCATCCAGTGGATCTGCTGCTGGCGCTTCCAGAAATCATAGGCCCAGGGGTACTGGAACGGCTTGTAGGTCGAGCGGGCTTCGAGCAGCGACATGGGCGGATACTCCTTGGACGGTGTAAAGGTATAGCACGTACGGCGCGCGGGCGCCGGTGGATTCAGGTGTCAGGCGAAAGGCCAGTAATAGGCCATCACGATCAGGCAGAAGGGCACCAGCATGGCAAGCATCGCGATGTGGATCACCGCAGCGTTGCGCCCGTGGCCGGGCTTGCCGCGCTTCAGCTCGCGCACCGACTGGACGGCGAACCAGGCGCTGACCACAAGGCCCAAGAGGGCGACGGCGAATGGCAGGTTCATGATGGTCTCTCCCCCGTGACCGATGGGCCTTGCGGCGCGCGGCGGATACCCCCCGCGCGCCGGATGCGGCCTATTGGCAGCTCAGGCATTCCTCGTAATCGGTCTGCTCGCCGCTGGCGGAGAGTTCGATCCTGGGCGCTTCCGAGGTGTTGTCCGCCTCGACCCCGCCGACGAAGCCGGCGCGCTGCACGCTCTTGGAGCGCAGGTAATAGAGCGACTTGATGCCGCGCTCCCACGCCTGATAGTGCAGCATCATCAGATCCCACTTGTCGACATCGGCCGGGATGAACAGGTTCAGCGACTGCGCCTGATCGATATAGGGCGTGCGGTCAGCCGCGAATTCGAGCAGCCAGCGCTGGTCGATCTCGAAGCTGGTCTTGTAGACCGCCTTCTCCTCCGGCGTGAGGAAGTCGAGGTGCTGCACCGATCCGCCGCGCTCGAGGATCGAGTTCCAGACATTGGTCGAATTCTTCGCCTTCTTCTCGAGCAGCTTTTCGAGATAGGGGTTCTTGACGATGAAGCTGCCCGACAGCGTCTTGTGGGTGTAGATATTGGCCGGGATCGGCTCGATGCAGGCGCTGGTGCCGCCGCAGATGATCGAGATCGACGCGGTCGGGGCGATCGCCATCTTGCAGCTGAAACGCTCCATCGCGCCCATGTCGGCAGCATCCGGGCACGGCCCCCGCTCCTGCGCCAGCAGCATCGAGGCTTCGGAGGCCTTGGCGTGGATGTGCTTGAACATCGTGAGGTTCAGCGCCTTGGCCATCGCGCTTTCGAAGGCGACGCCCTTCTGCTGGAGATAGGAGTGAAAGCCCATCACGCCCAAGCCCACCGAGCGTTCGCGCGCAGCGGAATACTTGGCGCGGGCCATCTCGTCCGGCGCGCGGTCGATATAGTCCTGCAGCACGTTATCGAGGAAGCGCATCACGTCCTCGATGAACTGGCGGTCAGACTTCCACTCTTCCCAGGTTTCGAGGTTGAGCGACGACAGGCAGCACACCGCCGTGCGGTCATTGCCCAAGTGGTCGATCCCGGTCGGCAGGGTGATTTCCGAGCACAGGTTCGAGGTCGAGACCTTGAGCCCCAGATCGCGGTGATGCTTGGGCATCATGCGGTTCACGGTGTCGTTGAAGACGATGTAGGGCTCACCCGTGGCCAGCCGGGTTTCGACCAGCTTCTGGAACAGCGAGCGCGCATCGACCGTCTGGCGCACCGAGCCATCGCGCGGTGAACGCAGCTGGAATTCGGCGCCGTCGCGCACGGCTTCCATGAACTCGTCGGTCAGCAGCACGCCGTGGTGGAGGTTCAGCGCCTTGCGGTTGAAGTCGCCCGAAGGCTTGCGGATTTCGAGGAACTCCTCGATTTCCGGGTGGCTGACATCGAGATAGCACGCCGCCGACCCGCGGCGCAGCGAGCCTTGCGAAATCGCCAGCGTCAGCGAATCCATCACGCGCACGAAGGGAATGATCCCGCTGGTCTTGCCATTGAGACCGACCGGCTCGCCGATCCCGCGGACATTGCCCCAATAGGTGCCGATCCCGCCGCCCTTGGAGGCGAGCCACACGTTCTCGTTCCAGGTGCCGACGATCCCTTCGAGGCTGTCCTCGACCGAGTTCAGGTAGCACGAGATCGGCAGGCCGCGTGCGGTGCCACCGTTCGAGAGCACCGGGGTCGCGGGCATGAACCACAGGTTCGAGATGTAGTCATACAGGCGCTGGGCGTGGGCCTGATCGTCGGCATAGGCATCGGCGACGCGCGCGAAGAGATCCTGATAGGTCTCTCCCGGCAGCAGATAGCGATCGGTCAGGGTTTCCTTGCCGAAATCGGTCAGGCGCGCATCGCGGCTCGCATCGGTTTGAATCGTGAAACGGCGGTCATTGACCTTCTTGCTGTCGTGCACGGCGGCGGCCTTGGCCACCTCCGCCATCGCACCGGCGAGCGCTTCGCCCGCCTTCGCGGCGATCAGCACATCGGAACCGGCATCGGTCGTCTTCATCGTCACTGCCTTTTCATTGTTCGCTTCGGCGGGCGCGGCAGGCGTGCCGGCGTCCAGTTCATTCGTCACTTCATCCGACACGTTTTCGCTCGCCTTGAAATCCATCTGAAGCCCCTGTTGTCCCCCGAATCGGTACCATGACACAAGGGGCCATGTTCCGATTCTGTTCTATACCGCTTGGTCCACAGACTTGCCAACAGGATGCGCCGCTAACGGCCCCGTTGTCGCATCGGTTGATCCCATTCGGAGCCTCTCGCCGCACCCCGCAACAGAGCGAATCGTCCTCCCTCTGCCCTCTCACGGGGCGGGGACGTTTCACCAAGGCTTGGGGGTCCGATCAGCGCCGAACCACTAGATGATGAATCACCCGCGGACTCCCGTCAACGGGAGTTTAAGCACCTAGTTACCATGACACCCCGGTTTCAGCGGCGTGTCCGGCCCGCGACGCGTGGACCAAGCTTGAGTCGCGCGGCCCGCAACCCCAAAACTGAATCTGTGAAGAAAAATATGGGGAGTGAATCATTCGAATCCACCCGTGAATCTTTTGCACGCCCGGGGCCGCGATTGTTGCGCGAGAAACCTCCGGAACCGGTTGCCATGATCGGAGTTACCGTGTCTCCCGCCAAAGGCTTCCTGCACGAGAGGCACAGGCTTCGGGGTAGCAAGGGGACCAATTTTTGATGCTCAAAACAGCGACCATTTCAACCGAGGCGCTCGCCAACGTTATCGACCAGAGCGTCGATTGCGTGAAGCTGATCGACCTTGCGGGCGCTGTGCTGTGGATGAACTCCAACGGCATCTGCGCGATGGAAATCGATGACAGCACGGCTGTCTATGGCCGCGAATGGAGCGGGCTGTGGCCCGAGGAAAACCGCGCGCTGGTCACGGATTCGCTGACCCGCGCACAAACCGGCGAGAACGTGCGGTTCGAGGCTTTCTGCCCGACCGCCAAGGGCGCGCCGCGCTGGTGGAACGTCTCGGTTTCGCGCGTCACCTCGCCCGAGGGCGAGCATGTCGGCTATCTCGCGATCTCGCGCGATGTCACCGAGGCCGAATTGCAGCGCCGCCAGCTCGCGCTTGCCGCGGACGAGCTGCGCCACCGGCTCAAGAACACCTATGCGATGGTCTGCGGCCTCGTCAGCGTCTTTGCGATGGGCAACCGCGAGCACGAGACTTTTGCCAAGGAAATGAACGCCCGTCTGCTGGCGCTGGGCACCGCGCAGGCCTTCTTCACCTCGCCCGATGTGCCGCGCGACGTGAGCGAGCTGATCCCGGCGCTGGTGAAGCCCTTCGTCACCTCCGGCTGCACGATCGAGCTGGACGATATCGAACCCGTGCTGGTCGAACGCGCGCAGGCCGATGCGGTGGCGCTGATCGTTGGCGAGCTGGCGATGAATTCGACCAAGCATGGCGCGATGAACCACGGCGGTGCGATTTCCGTGCGCGCGCAAGAGAACCAGGGGCAGCTGCTGCTGACCTGGGAAGAAACCGCGGTGCAGCCCGTCGCCCAGACCTCGCGCGAGGGCGGAATGGGGCTCGATCTGATTGCTATGATGGTCGAAGCGCACCGCGGGACGATCACCACCAGCTGGCACGATCACGGCCCGGTGGTGGTCGCCAACCTGCCGATCAAGGCCTAGACGAAGCCCCTGCGGTCTCGTCTGCAATCGCTTGCGCGGTCTTGTAGTCGGGTTTGCCGTTGTTGAGCCTGAGCGAACGGTCGGTCACCAGGTAGAGGCGCGGGATCTTGTAACCGGCAAGGCTGGCGCGGGCATGGGCGCCGAGCGCGGCCTCGTCCACCGCGCCATCTGCTTGCATCACCGCCACGACCTTGCGCCCGAAACGCGGGTCAAGGAGGCTGACGACGCGCACGTCCTTCACGCCCGGATGGCCGAGCAGCACCGCCTCGACCTCCTCGGGAAAGACCTTCTCGCCGCCGGTGTTGATGCACATATTGTCGCGGCCGATGAATTCGAGGGTGCCGTCCACCGCCCAGCGTGCGCGGTCGCCGGTCATCAGCCAGCGCTGGCCGCCGACCACCGGGAAGGTCTGCGCGTTCCTTTCGTCCTCGCCAAGATAGCCCAGCGGCAGCGGCCCGGTGCGCGCGACGATGCCGACGCGGTCGCTGCCGGGCGGGATTTCGTTGAAGGCCTCGTCGAACAGCTTCGTCTCGCGGCCCGGAAGCGGCTGGAACGGGCCTTGGCCTAGGCCGCGCGGGGCAAGGCCTTGCGGCGGGGCTGCGCCACCTCGGCGGCGAGACTGTCGCGCCGCAGGGTCTTGCCCATGACACCATCGGTCAAACGGTCGCGCCCGCGGGTGTGGAAGGCGGCGACTTCGGCGATCAGCGCCCGCGCCTCGTCCGCCAGCGAGCGGGTCGAGGCCGAACATTCCTCCACCATCGCGGCGTTGGCCTGCGTCATCCGGTCCATCGCCGCCACCGCCTGATCGACGTCGCTCAGCCGCTGCGACTGGCTCTGCGCCGATTGCGCGATCGCGGCGATCAGCCCGCCGATGGAATCGACGCTGGCGACCATCTGGCTCAGCGTGGTGCCGCTTTCGCCCACCAGCCGCACGCCTTCGGCGACCTCCGCGCCGCTGCCCGAGATGAGCTTGCGAATCTGCTCGGCCGCCTCGGCAGAGCGCTGCGCCAGCCCGCGCACTTCGGTTGCGACCACGGCAAAACCCTTGCCTGCCTCGCCCGCGCGCGCGGCCTCGACCCCGGCGTTCAGCGCCAGCAGATTGGTCTGGAACGCGATCGAATCGATTACCTCGATCACCGTCGCGATTTCCTGCGAAGAGCGCGCGATCGCATTCATCGCCGCGACCATGCGCTGCACCACCTCGTGCCCGTCGCGCGCGCGGCTGCTCGCTTCGGCCATCGCGGAATGCATTGTTTGCGCGTCCTGCGAGATCTGCCCGACCGCGCCGGTCACCGCCGACAGTGCCTGCGCGGTTTCGGCAAGGCGCGAGGCCTGGACTTCGTTGCGGGAGGCCAGATCCTCGGTCGCGGCGCGGATTTCGCCGATCGAGCGTTCGACCCCGGTCGAACCCAACCGCACCCGGGCAATGGCTTCGCACAGCGCTTCGAGCGCGGTGTTGAAATCCTCGCGCAGCACCGCGTAATCGGGCGGGAAGCCCTCGTCGCAGCGATATTCCAGATCTTTCCGGGCCAGCGCTGCCAGCCCCTCTCCCAGTGCGCGCACGATGGCGCGCTGATCGCGCTCGGCGGCGCGGCTGGCGACGGCGGCGGCGCGAAAGGCTTCGAGCGCGCGCGCCATCGCGCCGATCTCGTCCTGCCGGTCCATCCCTGCGACGGGCACATCGAGATTGCCGCCCGCCATCGCCTCCATCGCGCCCGACATTTGCGCCATCGGCTCGATCGCGCGGTCACGGATGCGGCGCGCGGCGATGATCACCGCCGCCGCCAGCGCCAGCACCAGCACGCCTGCCAGCGCCACCAGCGCGGCGGTGATCGCATTGTTGCGCGCGACCATATCGGCGCGGTAGGCGTTGGACATCGCCACCAGCTTCAGCACATGATCATGCTGCGCCTCGTAAGCCTGGGCCAATTCGCCTTCGTGCACCGCGCGCATCCGCGCCGCATCGCCCGCGCGCGCAGCGGGGAGGAAGCGGTTGTCGAGCACCTGCCAGAAGGCATCGGCCGAGGCGATGGTGGCATCGACCTGCGCCTGAAGTTCCTCCGGCACCGGGGTCTCGGCCCAATAGGCCTGCCGCTGGCGGAACTCCTCGCGGGTCACATCGAGCCGCTCCATGTGCAGCGGCACGCTCGAAGGCCTGGCGGCCATCAGCGAGGTCAGCAGGAACGGCTCGACGCTGTAGGCAGGCGGTGGGAGGATATCGGCCAGCAGCACATCCTGCAGGGTGTTCTCCTGCGTCATCGGCCCGCCAAAGCGCACCAGTGCGATGGTGGCGCCTGTAACCGCCACAGCGAGCACGATCAGCACCATGATGATGCGACTGCCGCGTTGCACCTGTTGCTTGATGAACATTGCGCTGCCCTCCGGACCGGGAAGGCTGGCAGGATGCCTCGCAAGACTCACAGATATGCGCACCCCTCCCCCTCGGAAAAGCGCTTAGGGGTTCCGCACCTGCGCAGCGCGGCTAGCTGCGTGCGTGGGCGGCGATTTCGCTGGCGATGCGCGGGATCAGCGGGATCGGCAGATCGTGGCCCCAGCCCGGGATCGTCACCAGCCGGCTGCCGGAGATATGGGCCGCGGTATCCTCGCCCGCTTCCAGCTTCACCAGCGGATCGGCCTCGCCATGCATCACCAGCGTCGGCGTGGTGACGCTGGCGAGGCGCGAACGGCGGCAGCCATCGTCGATGATCGCGGCAAGCTGGCGCGGCAGCCCCGCCGGATAGACCGAGCGGCGCATGTTCTTCAGCACCCGCTCGCGCTGGTCGGCAGGATCGAAGGGATAGCCCGGACTGCCGATATTCTTCGCAATGTTCATCCCGTGGGCGACCAGCGTCTCCTCGTCGGTGCCCTTCAGCGGCGCGATCAGCGCTTCCATCGCGTGCTTTTCGGCCTGCGGCAGCTTGCCGTTGCCGGTGGTCGACATGATCGAGGTCATGGTGATGAGCCGCGCGGGGTGGTGGATCGCCATCAGCTGCACGATCATGCCGCCCATCGAGGCACCCACGACATGGGCCTGGTCGATCCCCAGCGCATCGAGCAGGCCGATCCCGTCGTCGGCCATGTCCTTCAACGTATAGGGCACCTTGGCCGGAAAGCCGATCTTCTTGCGCAAGAGCTGGATGGGGAGCGACGGGGCCTTGGCGCCTTCGAACTTCTGGCTGAGGCCGATATCGCGGTTGTCGTAGCGTATGACGCGGAAGCCCTCGGCCACCAATGCTTCGACCAGCTCGTCCGGCCACAGGGTGAGCTGCGCGCCGAGGCCCATCACCAGCAGGATCACCGGAGCGTCCGGCGCGCCCTGCTCTTCAAAGAAAATTTCGATGCCGGTGTTGGGGGTGGTGATGGTGGGCATGGGCGCGGGCGTTCCTCTGTGGCGGCCCGCCCGGTCATCTCCAGACGGGTCCGGCGATATCGAAGCCGCGTGCGTCCAATTGGTCAAGCACCCCGCGCTCTTCCGCCAACACTCTTAGCGGCACGACCGCGAGTGTGGTGCCCCTGGCGTTGCCGGCTTCGGCGATGCGATCAGTCCAGATCGTGCGCAATTCGCCCCCCACCTCGTCATCCGCCCAGGGCCAGCACTTGCCGAGCGCCTGTTCGAGCGGATTGGCCATCACCGCGCGAATATCGGAGCGCCGCCAATCGGTTCCGCGCTTCGCCACGATCTCCGGCCCGCCCTCCAGCGCGTCCATCGCGGCGGTGAGGCAGGGGATATGCGTTTCGGGCGGTGCGGCAGCGAGATTGTCGAGCAGGTCTTCGCCCCGCAAAGTGGCGGCGCGGGTGGTGGGCACATCGGCCTTGTCGGCGGCCTTGCGCACGACATCGGTGGTGTCGTCGCCCGTGTCGCGGTTGAAGCGCAGCTCCTTCGAGAGCAGCTGAAACGAGGTCATCAGGAAGCTGGAGCGCGAATAGTCCTCCTTCTGCGCCGTGCCGATCGCGGAGAGCCGCGCCCATTGTTCGGGGGTGAGGTACTGGCTCGCCACGGTCTTGTCGGGCAGCTTGGTGAATGTGCCGCCGGAGAAGATCAGCCGGAAGACATCCCCCGGCGAAACCTTGGGCCGCGCGCCGAGGATCACCCGGTCGGCCTCGCGCGTGGCCTCCTCCAGCCGCGCAGGCTCCCACGACACCGACTTCGGGATCGCGCGGATCTCGCCGACGAGGATGATCGTGCCCGTGGGGGTGTCGATCGTCCACATCGGCGCGCCGGAACGCTGGGCGGTGACGACGATGGCGTTTTCGGTGGGGCCGGGGGCGTCTTGGGCGGCGAGGGGGGCAACCGCCAACGACGCAACACCAAGCAAACCTGCGATCTTCAGCATGGAAGAACCCCTTCAAGCCGTTTTGCGACAATCGGCAAGGCGCTATGCTGCCGGACATGAACGACGACATAATGCTGCCACCGCAAGACGATCCGCAGGCGATTTTCGCCTTCGCCATGTCCTTCAACGGCTACGAGCCATTTGGTTCCTTCGAAGCCTGCGCCGCCGCCGCCAAGGCACGCAGGCGCGAGACGCTGGAGGATCTGCGCAACGAGTTGTTCTTCGCCTGCCGCGCGTCTCGCCACATGGGGGATGATGGATACGTGGCCCTCTATGCCGAGCTGCGCCCCCTGTTCGAGCGGATGCTGGGCCGCGCGCGCTAGGGCACCAGCACCGTGTCCCTGGGCTCGTCCGCCAGTTCGGGATAGTCGAGCGTATAGTGCAGCCCCCGGCTTTCCTTCCGGCGCAGCGCGGATTGCACGATCAGCTCCGCCGCTTGCAGCAGGTTGCGCAGCTCGATCAGGTCGGTCGTCACGCGGAACGCGCCGTAGTAATCCTCGATCTCGCGCTTCAGCAGTTCGATCCGGCTCGCGGCGCGTTCCAGCCGCTTGGTGGTGCGCACGATGCCGACATAGTTCCACATGAAGCGGCGGATTTCGGTCCAGTTCTGCTTGATGACGACTTCCTCGTCGGAATCGGTCACGCGGCTCTCGTCCCACGGCAGGATCGCGGGCGGCGCCTCCAGCGTGTCCCACGTCTCGAGAATGTCCTGCGCCGCCGCCTCGCCGAAGACGAAGCACTCCAGAAGCGAATTGGACGCCAGCCGGTTCGCGCCGTGGAGGCCGCTTTCGGTGCACTCACCCGCCGCCCACAGGCCCGGCACATCGGTGCGCGCGGCGAGATCGACCACCACCCCACCGCAGGTGTAGTGCTGCGCCGGGACGACCGGGATTGGCGCCGTCGTCATGTCGATGCCCAGACCCATCAGCTTGTCGTAGATCGTCGGGAAGTGTCCCTTCACGAAGTCGGCAGGCTGATGGCTGATATCGAGATGGACGTAATCGAGCCCGAAGCGCTTGATCTGGTCGTCGATCGCGCGGGCGACCACGTCGCGCGGGGCGAGCTCCATCCGCTCGGGGTCGTAATCGACCATGAAGCGCCGGCCCGTTTCGGGGTGGAGCAGGTGCCCGCCCTCGCCCCTGACCGCCTCGGTGATGAGGAAATTCTTGACCTCGAGATTGTAGAGGCACGTCGGGTGGAACTGCATCATCTCCATGTTGGAAACGCGCGCGCCTGCCCGCCAGGCCATCGCGATGCCGTCACCGGTCGCGCCGCGCGGGGCGGTGGAGAATTGGTAGACGCGCCCCGCCCCGCCGCTCGCAAGGATCGTGGCGCGCGCGACATGGCGCTCCACGCGCCCGGTGGCTTCATCCAGCGCATAGACGCCCCACACGCGCCCGGCGGCCGAGAAGGCCTCGCGGTGGCGATCGGTGATGAAGTCGATGCAGGTGCGGCCCGGCAGCAGCGTGATGTTGGGATTGGCCTCCGCCGCGCGCAGCAGCGCCTCCTGCACCGCCCAGCCGGTCGCGTCGTCGACATGGACGATGCGGCGGTGCGAATGGCCGCCTTCGCGCGTCAGATGCAGCGAATCGGCGTCGCGGTTGAACGGCACGCCCAGCTCGCACAGCCGGTCGATCGATTGCGGCGCGCGCTCGATCACGAATTCGACCGTGGCCGGATCGTTGAGCCCCGCGCCCGCGACCATCGTGTCGCGGATATGGTCCTCGAAGGTGTCGCCGGTGTCGAGCACGGCGGCGATCCCGCCCTGCGCCCAGGCGGTCGACCCGCCGGTGAGCGATCCCTTGGCCAGCACCAGCACCCGCCGCGTCTCGGCCAGCGCGAGTGCCGCGGTCAGCCCCGCTGCGCCCGATCCGATCACGACAACATCGTGTGCAAGATTGTCATTCACCGGTCGCAGGGCCTCGTCCGTCGCCATTCCAGCGCCATGGCGCGCAATGCCGCCACAGGCAAGAGCGATGCTTGTCACACGGGCTTAAGGCAAATGACTTAGGGGCTCACCCTTGGTTGCGGTGCAACATGATGGTACACCGGCCTATCGCGGATCAGCCCGAACGGGCGGCGCGAGAGGATCGCAACCGCCGGAATCGTTCACTTTTCCTCTCTCCAAGGGCGCGTTTCCCCATGTCGATTGTGTCTTCCATCGCCTGTCTTCTCAACTGGCACAAGCCGGTCCGCCGCGAGGTGGTCTGGAATGGCCGCGTCTATGTCGGCGAATGCCGCCATTGCGGCGCGCCGATCCAGCGGCTCGGGCGGCGCGTGTGGCGCAGGCGAAGGGATGAGGCCGCGCACGGCAGCACGCCGACCCCGTCCTCGCACTGACACCGCGTTATCCGGCGGTCGCGCCCGCGGTCAGCTGCACGAAGACATCCTCCAGATCGGCTTCGCGCGTGGTGACATCCTCGATCGTCAGCCCTTCGCCCTGCAGGATCGCGAGCACCTGCCCGGCGCTGAGCCTGTCCTTGTCGTAAGTCACCTCGACCCCGCGCGCGCCGTCCCATTCGACCTTGGAGAAGGCCGGATGCGCGGGCGCAGCGACGAGATCATCGGCAGCGGTGACCGCGACGATCTTCTCGCGCGCCATGTCGACCAGCTCGCGGGTCGGCTTGTTGGCGATCAGCTGGCCGTGGTTGATGATGGCGATGCGATCGCACAGCTCCTCGGCCTCTTCGAGATAATGCGTGGTGAGCACCACGGTCACGCCCTCGCGGTTCAATTCGGTCACCAGCTCCCACAGCTGGCGGCGCAGGTCGACATCGACCCCGGCGGTCGGCTCGTCGAGCACCAGAATGGGGGGGCTGTGCACCATTGCCTTGGCCACCAGCAGCCGCCGCTTCATGCCCCCCGACAGCGTGCGGGCATAGGCATTGCGCTTGTCGGCGAGCCGCACCGCCTCCAGCAGTTCCTCGCTGCGGCGCAGGGCGGCAGGGATGCCGTAGAACCCGGCCTGATTCTCCAGCACCTCGAAGGGGGTGAAGAAGGGATCGAAGACGATTTCCTGCGGCACGATCCCGATCGAGCGGCTGGCATTGCGGCGGTCGCGGTCGATGTCGAAGCCCCAGATCTCCGCCGTGCCGCCGGTCTTGTTGACGAGGCCGGCAAGGATGTTGATCAGCGTCGACTTGCCCGCGCCGTTCGGGCCCAGAAGGCCGAAGATCGCACCCTGCGGCACGTCGAAGCTGACCCCGCCGAGCGCGAGTTTGCCTTCGGTCATGGTGCCCCTGGCCCCCTTGGCCGGGGCATAGCGCTTGACGAGGTTGTCGATGCGGATCGCGGGTTCGGATGACATGGCGCAAGCCCTACCGCCTGTGCGCGCGGCGGGGCAACCGTAATCGTCGCGCCGCTTTCCTACAGCGCGTTCCGGTGACAGGATGCGCGCCATGAGCATCGCCGCATCCGCCCGCTTCACGCCCGCCGCGCCGATGGCTGTGCGCGGGGCAGGTTTTTTGTCTCTGGACAGTGTCTCATGTGTCTCCAACACGGGCGCAGCCTTGCGGCGTCAAAGCCGATTGAACTGACGCGGCGGGCGGGGTATCGGCGAGCATCATGAGCATTCCTCCTCCCGAAGTCCTGTTGGTCGATACGCGGCGCGTCAGCTGCGACGGGGCCAGCGGCATCCGTGGCGGCGCGGGCTATCGCCCGGCGGCGCTGGGCCATCCGCGCGTGTTCCTCGAGATCGACGAGCACGGCTATGTCGATTGCGGCTATTGCGACCGGCGCTTCGTGCTGCGCGGCGGGCCCGCTGACGGTGCGGTACAGGCGGAACTGCCCGACATTGCCTCGGGTGCGGATGCGGGCCACTAGAGCACTCGTTCTGGCCGCGCTGGCGCTGCCGGGCGTGGCCGAGGCGGCCGGGCCCTGCCCGGTGATCGGCGCCATGTTGGCCGAGAACCCCAAGCGCTTGAAAGGTCTCGGCGCGACCATCAATGGCGCGGGCACGATCGACGTCACGCTGAACGGCGCGGCGGATGCGGTGCGCGGGGCAGAGAACTGCGACCTCTATGGCCCGGCGCAGGAGCTCCAGATCAACTGCGACTGGGACTTCGATGACGAGGCCGAGGCGCGGCGCGCCTTCGAAACGGTGAAGGGTCGGCTCGAAGCCTGCCTCCCCGCCCCGCTCGAGCGGAACGAGCCGCACGTCTACACCGAACAGCTTCTTGCCGAGGCGGCGGCGCGATCGGGGGCCTCCTATGCCGACTACTTGCGCAACCGCGAGGTGCTGGCCGATTACGCCGGCTCCTATCCGTCGGGTCGCGAGGAAGAGCAATCGCTCGATGTGTCGGTGACGCTGGTGCGCGATCGCAAGACCGGTTCACTGAGCATGGATGTCGATCTGGAGCGCGACTGAGGCGAGTCAGGGCGTGTTCAGGCCGCTTGTGCCATGACGCGCAAGCGGGTGGGGTGGATCAAGGAGGATCCTGTGATGAAACGCGCGACCTATCTGACATCGGCTCTGGTGGCGGCGGCTGCCACGGGCCTTGCCCTCACCCCGCTCGCCGCGCAGGACGCTGGCGATGTCGGTGCAGAGGCCGAAGCCGCGCCCCTGACCGAGGGCGAAGCGCGACTCGCCAAGCTGCTCGAAGGGCGCGTGGCGGGCGAGCCGGTAAGCTGCATCCGCACCCTGCCGAACCAGCGCATTCAGACGATCAATGGCACGGCCTATGTCTATGGCTCGGGCAACACGATCTATGTGCAACGCACCAGCGATCCCGATTCGATCGATCGCAACGAGGCACTGGTGACCAATCGCTTCAGCGCGACCCAATTGTGCCGGCTCGATATCACCACGCGGGTCGATCCGGTGCTGGGGATCTTCCGCGGCGCGGTGTTTTTCGAGGACTTCGTGCCCTACGTGCGGGTGAAACCGGACGCGGGGGCCGACGACTGATCTGCGCGCGTCGTGGACCGGCAAGCATCGGAACGGGTGCAGGCGCCATGCCCTGAGTGGGGCTGCGAGCAGGTCGGCTGACCGACCAAGCCGAGATAGCGGCACTCCTGCCGCCGGGTGTCGGCTGCCAGTTTCAGCGGCACCCCTCTGTCCAGCGTCGCGGCAAGCACCTGTTCCTGCCGGCGATAGGCGGTAATCTCGGCGTGGAGTTCGGCCAGCGAACGCGCCGCCTCGGTCACTTCGCGCCGCTCCGCACGGGCGGCGTGTTGGCAGGCGGTCACATCGGTCGCGCCTGCTGGGTAAGCATCGACCGTGGCAGTGTGCGGCGGTGTAGGAGGAGCCTCTCTGGCCGCGCCTTCCGCCATTTCATCGCCGCAGGCCGACGGGGGTCTGACACGCACCAGACCGCGCCGCGAGCGGCCCAGCATCCAGCCGGCCAATCCCGCGGCCATGATCAGCCCACCGGACACCACAGCGCCCGTTGCCATGAAATCCATACAAACCTCCCCGTCCAAGTCAGCCGGAAAGGCCTCCCGCAGCCTGTCCGAAACACACAGCAAGATGTGCCCCGGCGACCCCCTCCAGAATCACCTTGGCACGCTGCGGAGTGTGTCGCAGGTTGCGCAGCGAAATAATGCGGGGTGATACCTAGTCTTGCGGTGTCACCCCGCGACCGGACGCGAAAACCGCACGCTTCGCGCCTTCGTCCCTCAGACGCGCGGGATCATGCCCGGGCCATCGCCTGCATCCGGGCGATGATCTCCTCGGCCTGGAGCATGATGCGGTCGATCAGTTCCTGACAGGTGGGGATGTCGTGGATCAGCCCCGCGACCATGCCGCAGCTCCACGCGCCTTCGTCCATCGCGCCTTCGGTCATGATCTTGGGATAGACCCCGGCGACTTCGGGGAGGATGTCCTGGATGGTGATCGCATCGCCCAAATCCTTCTCCTTCTGGATCAGGCGCTCCACGGCGGCATTGTTGAGCACGCGCTCGGTGTTCCTGAGCGGACGCATAACCAGCCGCGTGTCGAGTTCGCTCGCGGCGAGGATCGCCTGCTTCACGTTCTCGTGCACCGGGGCTTCCTTCGTGGCGATGAAGCGCGTGCCCATGTTCATGCCCTGCGCGCCCATCGCGAGGCTGGCGACGAGGCTGCGTCCGTCGGCCATCCCGCCGCTCGAGACGAAGGGGATCTCCAGCTCGTCCGCCGCGCGGGGGAGCAGAATGAAGTTGGGCACATCGTCCTCGCCCGGATGGCCGCCGCATTCGAACCCGTCGACGCTCACCGCGTCGCAGCCGATCTCCTGCGCCTTGAGGCTGTGGCGCACCGAAGTGCACTTGTGGATCACCTTGATCCCGGCATCCTTGAGCGGCGGGAGCAGATCGACCGGGTTGCGCCCCGCCGTCTCCACCACCTTAACCCCGCCCTCGATCACCGCCTTGACGAGGCCCGGATAGTCGGGCGGGGTCAGCGTCGGCAGGATGGTGAGGTTCACGCCGAAAGGCTTGTCGGTCATGTCCTTGCAGCGCGCGATCTCGTTCGCCAGCTTCTCGGGTGTGCCCTGCGTCAGCCCGGTGATGATGCCGAGCCCCCCGGCGTTCGACACCGCCGCCGCCATCTCGGCAAAGCCGACATAGTGCATCCCCCCCTGAATGATCGGGTGCTGGATGCCGAACATCTCGGTGATCGCGGTTTTCATGGCCTGTGGTCTCCCGTGCAAAGCTGTGTTTGCGCAGGAGACAAGCCCAGTTCGACAGGCCTTGCAAGCCCGCTTTTGCCAGCCGTGCGGCGCGGCGACGCGCGCCGTAGCGTCAGCCGCGCTTGAAGGCGAGCGTGAAGGTCACCGGCACTGCAGGCGTGATCGAGGGCAACTCCGCCAGCGCGCGCAATTCGCCCAGCTCGTCGGTCAGATCGAACATGTCGGTCGAGATGATCACCGGCGCGGTCGGCACCACGGTCACGCGGTCCTCAGCCACGCGGGTGACGAGCACCTCGGTCTCGACATCGCTGTTGACGCCCTTGATCGTGACATTGGCCTTGAGCGGCCGGGTCAGCGACTGTCCCACCGCAAGTCCCGCGAAGGCCGCCGGATCGAGCTTGGCGGTCACCGTGGCTGTCGGGTTGTCGGCGACGGCGAAGAAGATTTCGCGCATCCGTTCGTTGCGAATGTCGACCCCGGTGTTGACCGAAGCGAGGTCGATATCGAGGCTCGCCGTGCCATCGGTGGCGACCGTGCCGGTCATGGCATCGAAGCGGTTGGCCTCGGCCACCTCGCCCGCCTTGATGCTGACATAGGAAAGGCGCGAACCTGCCGGATCGAGTGTCCAGTTGCCTTCGGTCAGCGGCGCGGCGGCCGTGGTCTCACCACCGGGCGCATCGCCTGCCGGCTGTTCGGCACAACCGGCAAGGCCGAGCGCCAGCGCGGCAGCGAGGGGAGCAAGAAGGCGCAGGTTCGTCACTGGCAATACCCTTGATGCGGAACGTCGAGGCAGGAAATAGGCGATTCGCCCGAGGGCCGGAAGTGGGCGTTTCGCCTCACTCCCACTCGATCGTGCCCGGCGGCTTGCTGGTGTAATCGTAGACCACGCGGTTGATGCCCTTGACCTCGTTGACGATGCGGGTGGCGACCCGCGTGAGGAAACTGGAGTCATAGGGGAAGACGTCCGCCGTCATCCCGTCGGTCGAGGTCACGGCGCGCAGGGCGCACACGCTGTCGTAAGTGCGCCCGTCGCCCATCACGCCGACGGTCTTGACCGGCAGCAGCACCGCAAAGGCCTGCCAGATCGCATCATAGAGGCCCGCGTTGCGGATTTCCTCGAGATAGATCGCGTCGGCCTTGCGCAGGATGTCGCAGCGTTCCTTGGTGACTTCGCCGGGGATGCGGATCGCGAGGCCCGGGCCGGGGAAGGGGTGGCGGCCGACGAAGGCGTCGGGCAGGCCCAGCTCGCGCCCGAGATCGCGCACCTCGTCCTTGAAGAGCTCGCGCAGCGGCTCGACCAGCGCCATGTTCATGCGTTCGGGCAGGCCGCCGACATTGTGGTGGCTCTTGATCGTTACCGAAGGCCCGCCGGTAAAGCTGACGCTCTCGATCACATCGGGATAGAGCGTGCCCTGCGCGAGGAAATCCGCCCCGCCCACCTTCTTCGCTTCGGCCTCGAACACGTCGATGAAAGTCTTGCCGATGAACTTGCGCTTGGCTTCCGGGTCGGTGAGGCCCGCGAGCCCGCCGAGGAACAGCTCTTCGGCCTCCACGTGGACGAGCGGGATGTTGTAGTGGTCGCGGAACAGGGTGACGACCTGCTCGGCCTCGTTCATGCGCATGAGGCCGTGGTCGACGAAGACGCAGGTCAGCTGGTCGCCGATCGCCTCGTGGATCAGCACCGCCGCGACCGCCGAATCGACGCCGCCGGAAAGCCCGCAGATCACCCGTCCGCTCCCCACCTGCGCGCGGATTTCGGCGATCTTGGTCTTGCGGAATTCGGCCATCGTCCAGTCGCCCTTGAGGCCGCAGACATGGCGCACGAAATTGGCGATCAGCTTGCCGCCATCGGGGGTGTGCACGACCTCGGGGTGGAACTGGGTGCCGTAGAAACGGCGGCTCTCGTCGGCGATCACCGCGAAGGGCGCGCCGTCGCTGGTGGCGACGATTTCGAAGCCTTGCGCAAATTGCGTCACCTTGTCGCCGTGGCTCATCCACACCTGATGCCGCTCGCCCACCTCCCACAACCCGTCGAACAGCGCGCAATCGCCGGTGACGGTGAGGAAGGCGCGGCCGAATTCGCCGCCTTCTCCGGTCTCGTGCCCGGGGCGCACTTCGCCGCCGAGCTGATGCGTCATCACCTGCTGGCCATAACAGATGCCGAGGATCGGCAGCCCCGCCTCGAACAGCATCTGCGGCGCACGCGGGGAGCCGTCGTCGGGCACGCTGGCGGGGGAGCCGGACAGGATGATGCCCTTGGGCTTCAGGCGCTGGAACGCCGCCTCGGCCTGCGTGAAGGGCGCGATCTCGGAATAGACCCCCGCCTCTCGCACGCGGCGCGCGATCAGCTGCGTCACCTGAGAGCCGAAATCGACGATCAGGATCGATTCGGGAATGGCGGAATCGCCCGCTGCGGGGCTGGAGGGGTGCGCGCTCATGGCGGCGGATTACGAAGCCGCCCCCGCGCTGTCCAGCATCGCCGCGCACCGGGCCCATTCTTTTGCACCGCAACAAAAACGTAATGGTGAATTTTCATGAGGTTGCGGAATTTCCGAAGCCTTTCGGTTGCAATCTTCGGAACCAATTTCGCATATTTCGCATTTGCACATAATTCTTGTGCATTGCACCAGAGTTTCAAACAGCAACCGAATGCCGGATAGCGGCATCGCACCTCACGACACCCTCTCGAAAATCCGGAGTCTCACGATGCGTTTCACTCTTCCCCTGATTGCCCTCGCCGCTCTTGCCGCCCCGGCTGTGGCCGAGGACACCGTCACCGTGCGCGTCGGCTATGCCGATATCGACGTGACCACCATCGAAGGCCGCGCCGCGCTCGAAGCGCGGATCGACGCCAAGCTGCGCAAGGCCTGCACCGTCGAAGGCGCGTCGCGCTACATCTATGGCCGCCCGGCGGTGGACAGCAAGTGCGTGGCCGATGCCCGCGCCGCTGCGCTGGCCGAAGTCGAGCGCGTTGCCTCGCTTCAGACCCGCAACGGCCGCAGCGTCGCCGCCAACTGATGGCGTTCAAGCATCTGAAACAAAAGGCCGTCGGAGCAATCCGGCGGCCTTTTCGCGTCACGGCAAGGCGGGTGGTTTGTTGCATTTCACGCAAGTAAATTTGGCGTTTTCGCATTTGAATTCGATTTGGTCGAACACCATCTGCGCCTGCGAGCGATCGGTGCCGGGCCCCTCTCTCCAATCCCGGCCTGCCCCCTCAGGGGGCCCATCGCCCGGCGGCGGAAACCGAACACGGCCCGCACGCCCGCCTGCCGACTGGCAGGAGCGGCCCGGGTTCTCCCCCCCTCGCCCGGCGCTCCTGCCCCGTCACCGTCCGGCCCGCTGGCCGGACACGCAGCGAAAGAGACGCGGCCACCATCCTCCCCCCCCCTGAACAGGTGGCCGCGTCTCAAGCCGGGCCGCGCGCCTTGGCCCCATGCGCCTGCCTCCACAGATTGCCTTTTTCGATTGCGGTGATGAATTATTTTCAGTCTTTTTGGAGATTGATTATTGCGCGCAGCTTTGTATATAGTGTCCAGACCCGGGCAGCCCCCCTCTCCCCCCTTCGGCTGTCCGGGTTCCCAAATCAGAACAAAAACAGGGAAACGTGAATCATGACCATGATCACCGAAAAGGCTGTCGCCTTGCTGTTCGCGGTGGCCCTCAGCGGCGCGGCGTTCAACACCTTCATCGTCTGAGGCGCATCGCCGCAGCCGGTGAAGCCAAGCGCAGACACCTCAGGTCCGGCCCGGCCCCTCACCCGAGGAGCCGGGCCGAACTGCATCTGGCGCGCTATTCGGTGCCGCCGAGCCGCTCCGCCTCAGCCCGCAGATCGGTCTTGAGCAATTTTCCGATATGGCTGCGCGGCATTTCGCCAATCGCGTGAAGCGCGGCGAGGCGCTGGGTCTTGCCGAGCCGCGCGTTGACCGCCGCCATGATCGCCGCCGGATCGGCCTCGCCCTTCAGCACCACGAAGCCCACCGGCGTCTCGCCCCAGGCGCGCGAGGGCACGCCGACCACCGCGGCCTCGGCAACGCCCGGCTCCCTGCACAACTCCGCCTCCAGATCGCTGGGGTAGATGTTGAACCCGCCCGAGATGATCATGTCCTTGGCGCGGCCCACCAGTTCGACGAAGCCTTCGGCATCGACGCGCCCGATGTCCCCCATCCGCATCCATGCCTCGCCTGTGGCGGGGTCGATCCATTGCGCTTCGGCAGTCTTGTCGGGGCGGTTCTTGTAGCCGCTCATCATGGTGAGGCTGCGGCCGATCAGATTGCCGGCGGTGCCCGGCGGCACCTCGCGGTCGTCGTCGTCGAGAACCTTCAGCTCGCTCCCCGGCGCGGGGCGGCCGACGGTGTGGAGCTTGTCGGGAAATTCGTGGCAGGGGAGCAGGCACACCACCCCGCCCTCGGTCATCGAATAGATCTCGATCAGCCCGCCCGGCATCCGCTGGAGCACCTCGCGCTTCAATTCGGCGGAGAAGGGCGCGGAGGTGCAGTATTTGAGCCTGAGGCTCGACAGGTCGAAGTCGTCGAAGCCCGCAAAGTCCATCAGCCGCTGATATTGCACCGGCACCAGCATGGTGATCGTGGTGCGGTCGCCTTGCGCAAAGCCGAGCCACTTGGCGCAATCGAACTTGCCCATCACCCGCACGCATCCCCCCGCCAGCAGCACGGGGAGGAAGGCGACCATCGTGGTGTTCGAATAGAGCGGAGTCGAAGCGAGCGAGCGCACCTCCAGCCCCGCGCCGAGATAGCTCAAAGCCGTCGCGGCGAATTGCCGCCAGCGCATCCGGTGCGAGTGGACGATCCCCTTGGGGATGCCGGTCGTGCCGGAGGAATAGATGATGTTGAACGGGTCGCCCGGCTCCGGCACGAAGGCAGGCGCGCGGGCACCGGGAGGGGCCATCCACTGGTCGATGCTCTCCAGCGGCACGCGGATCAGGTGCGCCATGAAGTCCGGGCCCAGCTCGGCGGATTTGGCGGCGTCGATGAACAGATGCGCCGCGCCCGAATCCCGCGCCATGCCTTCCAGCTGTTCAGGGCTGGCATTGGTGGTGAGCGGCGCGGCCACGCCCCCGGCGCGCACCGCGGCGAGAAACACCAGTGCATATTCGACGCTGGAGGTGCCGAGGATCGCCACCGACTGCCCACGCTGCAGGCCGGTCTCGACCAGCCGCGCCGCCAGCCGCTCGACCAGACCCACAAACTCGGCCCAATGGACCTCGCGCCGCTCGTCACGCAGGGCGAGGTCGTCACCCTTCACGCGGGACCATTGCATCAGGATGTCGGAGAAGCTGCCGAAAGGTTCGGCCAGCGCGGCTTGCGGATCGAATGCGGTCATGGCCCGCACTTTATGGTCGCCCGCGCCGATGTCGAGCCTCAACTCCCCGCCAGCGCGCCGAGACCGAAAGCCAGCACCACGCCCAGCGCGGTCGCGATCCCGGCGAGGTGGTGATCCTCGCGATAGGCCTTGGGGAAGACCTCGGTCGCAAGGCTCGCGACCACCGCGCCCGCGGCAAAGCAGCGGATGACGGCGAGCCAGTGCTCGCTCACCCCGGCGAGCGCGACATTGCCGATGATTGCGGCGGCGGACAGCAGCACCGCCGTTGCCGCCCACAGCAGCATGATCTTGCCCTTAGAGCGTCCGCCGTCCGCCATTGCGCGCGCACCGCCTGCGGCTTCGGGCAGGTTCGACAGCAGGATCGAGCCTGCCAGCGCGGCGACCTCCAGCGGCGAAGCCCCGATCAGCGCCACGCCCAGAGCGAGGTTCTCGGGCACCCCGTCGAGCGTGATCGCCGCGAGCAGCCCGCCGCCGCCATCCTCGCCCCATTTCTCGTCGATCAGATAGTCGATCCCCGTGAAGGTGACCGCGCCCGCCAGCACGCCAAGCATCGCGAGCATCACCGAACTGCGCTCGATCGAAGGTTCGATAAGCTCGCTGACCAGCGACAGCAGCAGCGCCCCGCCGGCCAGCGCCACGAGAAAGCCCTCGGTCTTGCGGCCAAGCCTGAAATAGACGCCCCACGTCGCTCCGGCGAGCAACGCGCCGGATACCACCGCGACCACGATCAGCGTCATCATCATGCCGCTCCAACCCGTGCCGCGGGCAATTGTTGCATCGCCGCCCGCTCCGGTGTCACAAGCGGCGCCGAGGGAGAAAGACATGATCCGCTATCGCAGTCTGGCCGCACTGGCCGCCTTGATGTTCGCCCCCGCAGGCGCGCAGGAACCGGGCGCGCCGCAGCAGGTGCTGGTGGTGGCCGCTCATCCGGATGACGAACTGTTCATGGCCCCCGCGATCGCTGCGCTTGTGCGGCAGGGTGCAACGGTGACGCTCACTTACGCGACAGCGGGTGAAGCCGGGCCTGGGGTATCGGGTCTGGAACTGGGCAAGCCGCTTGGCGACCTGCGGTTTGAGGAGGCCAGGTGCGCACGCAGAGCGCTCGGTGCCGAAGGGATCGTCGTCTTCAATCGCACCGATGGCGGGCTGGCCACTAACGCTTCTCACGAAAGCAGCGACGCGCAGGTCTTGCTCGGTCATTTGCGCGACTTTGTACGTGCTCACGACCTCGTGCTCACCTGGGGGCCGGACGGCGGATATGGCCATGCCGATCACCGCATGGTGAGCGCGCTGGCCACGCAGGTCGTGCAAGCCCTTCCCGCCGCAAGCCGCCCGAGCCTGCTCTATGTCGCCATCCCTGCGGGCCGCCTGCCGCCGGTGCCGGACATGGCCGGGTGGGCCACGACCGACCCCGCCCTGCTCACCGAGACCATCGCCTATACCCCGGCCGATCTCGCCGCCGCCAAGGCCGCTGCAATGTGCCACGTTACTCAATTTGACCAGGCCTCACGCGAGGGCATGATGCCGCTGTTCGATGCGACGATGTGGCAGGGCAAGGTGCATTTCCGCCCGGCCTTCTAGCCATCGGTAACGATTGGCGGATTTGGCCAAGCGCAGCGGGCGTGCCTGTGCGATAGACTTGGCCAAAACACCCCGGCTTCGAGTCGCATCCTGTCCCCTTTCGGAGAGCGACCTCATGCGATTCAGGAACGATGGCTGGCTGGAAGACACCCCGCAGGTGCCTTCGCCCAATTGTTACAGCGGCAACAATCCGCGCGAAGTGATCGTGATGCACTACACCGCGAGCTACACTGCGCGCTCCGCGATCGACGCCTTCAAGAAACGCGGCGGGGCGAGCGCGCATTTCGTGGTCGAAACCGACGGCGCGATCACGCAGATGGTCTCCACCGCCGACCGCGCCTTTCATGCCGGGCCCGCCGTCTATCATGGCCGATCGGGCGTGAACCACTTCTCGATCGGGATCGAGATCGTCAATCCCGGCTACCACTTCAAGGCGGCGGACGGCGGCTGGCTGAACTGGAACCGCCAGCCGATCAGCGCGGCCAAGCTCGCGCCCTTCCCCGGCATGATCGAGGCGCAGGACCCCTGGGTCGGCTCGGCCCGGCAATACTGGCCGCTGTTTCCCGAGGCGCAGCTGACAGCGGTCGAGGATCTCACCAGGGCGCTGCTCAGGACCTATCGCTCGCTGGTCGACATCGTCGGGCACCGCGATATCGACACGGTGCGCCGGTGGAAGGTCGATCCCGGCCCGGCCTTTCCGATGATGCGCTTCCGCAAGCTGATCGACCACCGCGACGATACCGTCACCCCGGTCACCTATGTGGTCGCCACCACCGGCGGCAAGCTCAACGTGCGCGGCGGGCCGGGGACCAGTTTCGACACGCTCGACTGGGGGCCGATCGCCAACGGGCAGCAGGTGGAGAGGCTGGAGGCGCGCGGCGAATGGTATCTGATCCGGCGCTGGATCGACGGGACGGCGCATCAGGGCTGGGTCTATGCGGCCTACCTCGCTCCGGTTCCCTGACGGCCCTGCACCGCCCGCGTCGACCAGGTGCCTTTGTGACCCGTGGAAAAGCGCGGCTTGCGGCCCGCCCGCAGTTGGGTTTCGCGTCGCCAGCGCCTATATGATGGGCCATGAGCGACACCGACAATCCCACCCCGCAAAAGCTGCCCAACGCCAACGAATATGGCGCCGATTCCATCAAGGTTCTCAAGGGCCTCGATGCGGTGCGCAAGCGCCCGGGCATGTATATCGGCGACACCGACGATGGCAGCGGCCTGCACCACATGGTGTTCGAAGTCAGCGACAATGCCATCGACGAGGCGCTGGCGGGGCACTGCGACCTCGTTCTGATCGAGCTGAACCCGGATGGCTCGGTTTCCGTCGAGGATAACGGGCGCGGTATTCCCACCGGAATGCACAGCGAGGAAGGCGTCTCGGCGGCCGAAGTGATCATGACCCAGCTCCACGCGGGGGGTAAGTTCGAGAACACCTCGGACGACAATGCCTACAAGGTTTCGGGCGGGCTGCACGGTGTGGGCGTTTCGGTGGTCAACGCGCTGTCGGAATGGCTGGAACTCACCATCTGGCGCGAGGGCAAGGAGCATTGGATGCGCTTCGAGCATGGCGATTCGGTGGCCCCGCTCGAAGTGAAGGGCGATGCGCCCAAGGTGGACGGCAATGCCGATGCGAATGGCTTCAAGAAGGGCACCCGCGTTACCTTCAAGGCCAGCCACGACACCTTCAAGAACGTCACCGAGTTCGATTTCGAGAAGCTCGAGCACCGCTACCGCGAGCTCGCCTTCCTCAACTCCGGCGTGCGCATCAAACTGCGCGACAAGCGGCACGAGGACGTGGTCGAGCACGATCTCTATTACGAAGGCGGCATCGCGGCCTTCGTGAAATATCTCGATCGCAACAAGCAGCCACTGATCCCCGAACCCATCGCCGTTTCGGCGGAGAAGGACGGGATCGGCATCGACGTCGCGCTGGAATGGAACGATTCCTATTACGAGAACGTGCTCGCCTTCACCAACAACATCCCGCAGCGCGACGGGGGCACGCACCTTGCCGCCTTCCGCACCGCGTTGACCCGCACGCTCAACAACTATGCCGAGCGCTCGGGGATGCTGAAGAAGGAGAAGGTCAGCCTCTCGGGCGAGGATATGCGCGAAGGCCTCACCGCCATCGTCAGCGTCAAGCTGCCCGACCCGAAGTTCTCCAGCCAGACCAAGGACAAACTGGTCTCCTCCGAAGTCCGCTCGCCGCTCGAAACGCTGATGGGCGAGAAGATGACCGAGTGGCTGGAGGAGAACCCCAATGAAGCCCGCTCGATCATCCAGAAGGTGATCGACGCCGCGGCAGCGCGCGAGGCCGCCCGCCGCGCGCGCGAAATGAGCCGCAAGGGCGCAATGAGCGTCGCCTCGCTGCCGGGCAAGCTCGCCGATTGTCAGGAGCGTGATCCGGCCAAGTCCGAACTGTTCCTGGTCGAAGGGGACTCCGCAGGCGGCTCGGCCAAGCAGGGCCGCGACCGCAAGACGCAGGCGATCCTGCCGCTGAAGGGCAAGATCCTGAATGTCGAGCGTGCGCGGTTCGACCGGATCATCTCCTCGAAGGAAGTCGGCACCCTCATTCAGGCGATGGGCACCGGTATCCGCGACGAGTTCAACCTCGAAAAGCTGCGCTACCACAAGATCGTTATCATGACTGACGCGGATGTCGACGGGGCGCATATCCGCACGCTGCTGCTGACCTTCTTCCATCGCCAGATGCCCGAGATCATCAAGGCCGGGCACCTCTTCATCGCCCAGCCGCCGCTCTACAAGGTCTCCAAGGGCCGCAGCGAGGTCTATCTCAAGGATCAGGCCGCGCTCGATCGCTATCTGGTCGATGCCGGGCTGCAGGGCCGGGTGCTGGAAACGCAGGGCGGGGCGCGCGGGGGCGAGGATCTGCGCGCGCTGGTGGATTCGGCGCTGCGGCTCAAGAACCTGCTCGCCTTCGTCCCGCGCCGCTATGACAGCGGGATCGTGGAGCAGATGGCGCTGACGGGGGCGCTTGAACCTGGCCTGTCCGGCGATGCGCTCGCCGCTGCGCTGCAACGTGCGGCCGGACGGCTTGGCGCGGGCGACCGCGAAGCGCGCTGGAGCGCCTACCAGCGCGAAGACGGCACGGTTGTGTTCGAACGCCTGTGGCGCGGGGTCACCGATGTCCACGAAATCGACGGGCGCTTCCTCTCCTCGACCGAAGCGCACAAGCTCCACGGCCTCGCCGCCGCGCAGGCCGATGCCTATGCCGCGCCGGTCAGCCTGGTGCGCGCGGGCGAGGTGGCCGAGGAGCCCGAGCCCGAAACGCCCGCCGCCGACGATCCGCTCGCCGGCGAGGCCGAGGAAGCCGCCGCGCCGCCGCCCGCCACTTTCGACGGCACGATCAGCCGCCCGACCCAGCTGCTCGACGCGATCTTCGCCGCCGGGCGCAAGGGGCTTGCCATCGCGCGCTACAAGGGCCTGGGCGAAATGAACGCGGAACAGCTGTGGGAGACCACGCTCGATCCCGAGGCCCGCGTGCTGTTGCAGGTCAAGGTCGAAGATGCCGACGTGACCGACGAGATCTTCACCCGCCTGATGGGCGACATCGTCGAACCGCGGCGCGAGTTCATTCAGGATAATGCGCTTAACGTGGCCAATCTCGACGTCTAGGCACCCGCACATATGGCCCACCAGCCCCACCGCACCGAGGAATTGCAGCACGCCAGCTTTCTGATCATCCTCGCGGTGGTCACGCTGCTGATGGTGATCATTGTCTGGCCCTTTGCCCAGCCGCTGCTGTGGGCCGCGCTGGCGGCCATCATGTTCCAGCCGCTTTACAAGCAAGCGCTGATCCAGACCCGCGGGCGGCGCAATCCGGCGGCGGGGCTGAGCCTTATGATCATCTTCTTCGTGATCATGGTCCCGGCGCTGTGGCTGGCAACATTGGTGGCGGAACAGGCGATCGTGCTGCTTGCCGCCTTGCAGGAACAGCCGATCGATCTGGCAGCGTGGTTCGATCAGGCCCACGGGATGCTGCCCGAGGTCGCGCGCGAGGCGATCGACCGTGCTGGCTGGGCCGATATCGGGAAGGTGCAGACGCGCCTGCAGGAACTGCTCACCCAGAGCGCGGGGATGATCGCCGGGCAGGCCGTGTCGATCGGCAGCGGCGCGCTGGGCTTTCTGCTGTCGCTCGGCGTCGGGCTCTACGTGATGTTCTTCCTGCTGCGCGATGGCGAGCGGATCGGGCGCATCGTGCTGCGCGCGGTCCCGGTCGAACGCAGCATCACCGACCGGCTGGCGGAGCGCTTCCTCGGCATCGTGCGCGCGACGATCAAGGGCACCGGGGTGGTGGCGCTGGTGCAGGGTGCGCTGGGCACGGTGACCTTCATGATCGCTGGCGTGCCGTCCGCGCTGTTGTTCGGCGTGATCACCGCGATCTTCGCGCTGGTGCCGGTGATCGGCGCGGGCGCGGTGTGGCTGCCGGCCGGGCTGTGGTTGCTGATCTCGGGCGAGACCTGGCAGGGCATCTTCGTGCTGCTGGTCGGCTTCCTCATCATCTCCTCGGCCGACAACGTGCTGCGCCCGATCCTCGTCGGTCGCGACACCGGAATTCCCGACTGGATCATCCTCGTCACCACTTTGGGCGGCATCAGCCTGGTCGGCTTTTCGGGCATCGTGCTTGGCCCGCTGGTGGCCGGGCTGTTCCTCGCCAGCTGGTCGATCCTGCGCGAACAGCGCGAGGAGGATCTGGAGTTCGGGCGCGAGGCCGACAGCGGCATCCGGGTCGATGCCTCGGGCCATGCCAAACCGGACGGCGAGGCGGACTGAGGCCATGCAGCCGCTCGTCACCCCCGGCTCGCAAGGCGAAGCCATCGGCCGGCTGGTGGTCGCCGGATTGCTGGTGGCGATGCTGCCCGCGCTGCCTTTCGGCAACTACCTCGCCTACCCCTTCTTTATCCTGACGACGTGGTTTCACGAGATGGGCCACGGGCTGACCGCAATGATGCTGGGCCAGTCGTTCAACCAGCTGGTGATCTTTCCCAATGGTTCGGGCTTTGCCGAATACAGCCTCGGCGGGAGCACATCGCGCCTTGTGCCCGCCGCGATCGCGGCCGGCGGCCCGCTCGCGCCGAGCGTGGTGGGCGCGCTGCTGATCGTCGCCAGCGCTCACCCGCGCGCCTGGCGGCCGGTGCTGTGGCTGGTGCTTGCCGCGATCCTTGTCAGCACGCTGATCTGGGTGCGCTCGGCCACCGGCTGGTGGGCGCTGCTGGTGGTGGCAGGGGTTCTGGGTCTGGTCGCCTGGCGCGGCTCGCCGAGCGTCGACCGCTTCACCCTGCAATTCCTCGGCCTGCTGGCGGTCTACAGCGGCTTCGGCGACTGGCGCTACCTGTTCACCCAGCAGGTCACGATGAACGGGCAGACCATCCTGTCGGACACCGGCGCGATCGCGGCGGCGATCGGCCCGCCCTACTGGTTCTGGGCGGGCGTGATCCTCGCAGCCTCGGCGATCATGGTCGGCGCCGCGCTGCGTTATGCCCTCGCCGACAAGCGCCTGCGGCCTCCGCCGCCCAAGCCGCCCGCCAACGTGCTGCAGTTCCGCCGCTGACGGCCTAGCCCCCGCGCGCCTTGGCCCGCTCGTTCGCCGCGCCGAAGCGGCCATGCTTGCGATAGCGCAGCATCCACTTGTCGAGGAACAGGCCCAGCGGCCTGGCCTCGATGCCCAGATCCGCGAGACCCAGCGCGCCCTCCGCCACCGTGTTGCCCGCCTTCAGCAGCGCCCACTGGTCGCGGCTCATCGGGGTGCCGGGCAGCGCCGCGAAGGTCGCCGAAAGGCCATCGGGCATGGCCAGGAAGGTGCGCTTCCTCCCCTGCGCTGCGGCGATGCGCTGGTGGATCTCCATCATGGTCAGCTGCTCGGGCCCGCCCAGCTCGAAGGTCTTGCCGCCGTGCCTGTCGGGATGCTCCAGCGCCACCGCCACCGCCTCGGCAACGTCGTCGGCATAGACCAGCTGCAGCTTCGCCTGCGGGCCGAACACCGGCAGGACCGGCAGCATCTCGATCATCCCGCCGAACAGGTTGAGGAAGTTGTCGTCCTTGCCGAACACGATCGAGGGGCGCAGGATCGTCGCTCCGGGGAAGCCCGCGAGCACTCGCTCCTCGCCCAGCGCCTTGCCGCGCGCGTAATCGGTTGGAGAGGCCGCATCGGCGCCGATCGCGCTGACATGAACCAGCGCCCTGGCCCCGCCCGCCGTTGCAAGCCGCGCGATCGTGCCGGGCGCCTCGCCCATCAACCTGACAAGGTCACCCTCGAACGCGCCAACGAGGTTCACCACGTGGCTCGCCCCGTCGAGCGCGGCGGCGACATGCTCTTCCATCGTGATGTCGCAGGGCATCATCTGGAGCTGGCCGAGATTGGCGAGCGGCTTGAGATCCTGCGCCTTGTAGGGCGAACGACTCGCCAGCCGCACCCGCGCCCCGCGCGCCAGCAGCGCCTGCGCGACATAGTTGCCGATATAGCCGGTGCCGCCGAAGATCGTGACCAGCTGGCCGGAAAGCGGAGATGAGGTGGGCATGATACAGTTGCTCGTTGTGGCTGGTGAGGTTGCCGGACAAGGATGTGGCCGCGCTTTGCGTCAACGCTCGCCGAGAGGCAAGCGTTCCGATCATCGCGAGGGGCGGTTCGCTGCGGGCCCGCCCGCGCGTCGGGCGTCATGCCCTCGGTATTCGGCTGGCCGGAGGCACAGGCGGGCGATGCGGCAGCAGCGAATGCCGGGCTGCACAGGCCGCGAGCGGGGCAGAGCAGGCTGGTGGAGGTGGGCGCAGAGGAGGGTGGGCGGGGGCAAATGCTGTCTCGTCAGAAGCGAGGCGATGTTGCCATTGACAGCCCCCCTCCCCCCCGCTAATCGCGCCCACCTACCCAGCCTTCCGGCTTCGATGCCCGGCAGGCTTTCGTGCCCAGATGGCGGAATTGGTAGACGCACCGTCTTCAGGTGGCGGCGCTCGCAAGGGCGTGGAGGTTCGAGTCCTCTTCTGGGCACCAAAACTCCTGCGGGAGTGGCATCAAAAACCTTGAAAAAACCGCAGAATTCTGCCATTTTTGGCTGGATTTTGATGCCGCGTGTTTCACGCTGTTTCAGGCCGTGCCCCCACAATCAGGGGCATGGAGCGGGGCATATGCCCCCACATGCCCCTTTCTGGCGAAAGGTCATGCCCCCAAATGTCACTGACAGCTTTGCAAATCCGAGCTTTTTCGCCCGGTGCTACCGCCTACAAGCGCGCCGATGAGCGCGGCCTTTACCTCGAAATCTTCCCCAACGGCTCCAAGCTCTGGCGGTTGAAGTATTATGTAGGTGGCAAAGAAAAGAGGATCGCTCTTGGTGCTTGGCCCGAAGTTAGTCTTCAAGCGGCCCGCCTCGAGCGCGACGAGCTCAGGCTGCGTATTGCAAAGGGCGAAGACCCTGCTTTGACGCGCAAGAAGAACAAGGCGACGGCCAAAATCAGCGCCGCCAACACGTTCGAGTCGGTTGCCCACGAGTATATCGAGAGCAAGATGGTCGGCGAAGGCCGTGCCGAGGCCACCTTGCTCAAGGCCCGCTGGTTCCTCGATCTGCTCAAGCCAGCGATCGGGCACATGCCGATTTCGGATGTCGACCCGCAGATGATGCTGGCCCCGCTCAAGAAGCTGGAGGCGCGTGGCAACCGAGAGACAGCCAAGAAGTGCCGCTCCTTTGCGAGCCGGGTGTTCCGCTATGGCGCGGCCACTAGCCGCTGCACCACAGACCCGACGGCTATCCTCAAGGGAGCACTGCTGACGCCGCAGGCGCGCCACTACGCGGCGATCCTTGAACCGGAGAAGCTGGGCGAGCTGCTGCGCGCCATCGATGCATTCGAATGCTACCCGATCACCAAGCTGGCACTGAAGGTCGCCCCGCACATCTTCGTGCGCCCTGGTGAAATGCGCCACGGTGAGTGGCAGGAGATCGACTTCGAGAAGGCCATTTGGACTATCCCTGCGGGCAAAATGAAGGCGCGGCGCACGCACGCGGTGCCGCTGTCACGCCAGGTGATTGAATTGCTCACAGAGCTGAAGGCGATCACCGGGGGGCAAGGCTATATCTTCCCAGCCTTCCACACCCGGCTGCGCCCGATGAGCGAAAACACCATCAACTCTTCGTTTCGCCGCATGGGCTACAGCAAGGATGAGATGACCGCCCACGGCTTCCGCTCGACGGCATCGACCCTGCTCAACGAAAGCGGGCTGTGGCACCCTGATGCCATCGAGCGCGCGCTTGCCCATGGAGACAGCAACGCGATCCGTGGAACCTACAACCGGGGCCAGTACTGGGACGAGAGGGTCAAGATGGCGCAGTGGTGGAGCGATTATCTCGATGATCTGCGGGCAGGCAAAGCCTCCGATTAGACGAAAACCGGGAGCGGCAATATGGGCCCCAAGATGAGGTGTTGTAGTGTCGCTCCTTCAGCCCCCTGAATCGATCCGATCTGACGCCTTCGGGCTGAGACTGATCGCCTGACTGGGGCTGACGGTCGGTCATTCGCTCCAGCTACCTGGAAGTCCGCCTCTTGCTGATCCGACCGATCGGTCCTTTCCAAGCTCGCTTCCGGTAGTTTCCTTTTACCTCTGATGCTTATATTCTCTCTCACATGGACCACGCACCTCAACCAACTCCCCAAGAGATTGATTTCGACACTCAACTCGCGACCGGCTCGCGCCGTTCGAACATGGGTGAGGCCCGCTTCGTGGTAGAGGAAGTAAACGGCGGCTACGAAGCTAAGATTAGGGCGCCTATCGGTCTGTCACGTGGTGTATCAACGGCATATCACAATTCGGAGGAAGTTGAGCCTCGGCGAGCCGTTCGCATAGACTTAATGGCCCGCACCATTACCATCTGGCCTCAGGTGATGTATTTTTCGGAAAAGCTTTACCAACAGAAGTATCGACGCCTTAAAGAGATTGTTGTGGACTTAGAAGGTGATCATTCACCCCCCCAAGATCACGATGATATAGCAGCAATTTTATCTGAGATATCGAGCGGGTTTATCAAAGACCCTACATTCGGCCTCGGCTTTGTTATGGAAATGCGACCGCTCGTTAAAGCAATTGAACTCATAGAAAATGTTACGCGCCTCGTAATCGCAGAGGGTGAACAAACGCGCGTCGAAGCAACCACGTTCTTCATGAATAGCAATGAATTTGCCGCCTTGAGGACCGGCATGAGCCGCATTGCGCGCACTCATCAGCAGGAGAGCCTCACTGAGCGTGAGATCATGGCGCATAATGCGGCCAATTCAGTTGCTCTTCCCGACCGATTTCCAATCAAGGAGCCGCCTTATAAGCCAGGCACGGTCTATAAGCTTCTCGGTGGAAGCGTAGGTGGGAAAGTCCCTTTGCGCGGTCGGGACCGAGTTGGCCTCCTCAGCGCCATCGCGGCGAACGCCAGCAACATCGCAAAGCGTGATCCCAAGGAGTTCGTCCAGTTACAAAAAGACATCGAAATTGCCAGCCTCGATCAACTGATTGCGTCGGTCCAAACGAATATCAAGCGAAACAGCGACGAGGCGGCTTGGCAGTTCCTGCTCGAACTAAACCCCTTTATTCTCTCTATGTTGTTCGGTCAGCCGATCGTACTTCTACAGGCTGGCGCATCGGTCGGAGGTCAGACCATAGCAGGCGGCGGCACGAAGATCGTGGACTTCCTCACCAAGAACACGGTCACCCACAATGCCGCAATCGTAGAAATTAAGCGACCGAAGACAAGGCTGTTCTCGCGCGAATACCGTGGAGGGGTTTACCCGCCCTCTTGGGATTTGATCGGCGCTGTCACCCAAGTGCTAGATCAGCGTCTGAAGCTGGTTACGGGTATCATGGCTGCGCACTACAATAATCGCGACCTCGAATTGGAAGTATCTGCCGTGGAGTGTGTTGTATTAGCGGGTATCTCTCCAACCGAGAAGGATCATATCAGTTCGCTTGAACTTGTCCGGAACCAGTTCAAAGACGTGCGCATTATCACCTTCGATGAAATGCTTGAGCGGCTACAACTTCTTCGCGAGCTGCTGTCAGGCGAGCGATATGTTGCGCTGAACGAGGAAGACTTAGACGACATCGTTTCGCTGAACGGCGATGATCTGGATGATTACGAGTTGGACGATGAAGATTGCGACCCGTGGGCTGACTGATCAGTTCTGTATTAGAGGAAGCGCTTTCGATGATTACCATGGGGCTTCGCGCCGCACCGAAGTGCGTAACTTTCGCGATCTTTGACGGCGATGCGCAAGCGGTCGTCAATGTGGAAGACATTCAGATTCCGGCGGCATTCCAATGGCCGGTCGCGCTCAAATACGTGCGCAGCAGCGTCCTTGACGTTTTGCGTGAATACCAAGTCAGCCGTGCTGGGGTCAGGACCACTGAGCCGATGGCCAAGAGTATATCTATCGAGCGTATCCAGATTGAGGGCGTGATACAGGAAGCGTTCGCAAGTAGCTCGCTGGACGGATACTTTGCAGGACCAATTGCGGTAGTATCAGCAATGCTTCGTATCGACAGGGCAGCCTTCAAGCCTATGACGAAAGAGGGGCGCAACGATATGAGAATAGATGGCTGGCAGGAATTTTCCGAGGTTCGGCGGGAGGCTGTAATTTTTGCTATGGCGGCAGCGAATGCTTAGGCCTCATCGCCGCGCCGAGGTCGGCTTTGAATACATTCGCGAGATAGGTCAACACGGTCAAAATAGTCACACCTATATCTCACGTGACCATCAATTAGCGGCAGATATCGTAATCAAAGAGATAGCTAAGACGACATTGGATGCGGGGCGCTTTTTCGCCGAGGCGCAGGCCCTTTATGCAAGCGCCCATCCCAACGTCGTGCAAATTCACTACGCCTGCGAGGACGAAGACAACGTCTATGTGGCGATGCCCCTATATCGCCGCGGGTCTTTAAAGGATCTGCTCGCGTATCATTTCCTGACCGTCCGCGAGATTGTGACGATTGGCTGCCAGGTGCTGGCCGGTCTTCAGCACGTACATTCCAAGGGGCTTGTCCACTTCGATGTCAAGCCTGACAATGTGCTGCTGTCTGAACGCTGCGAAGGCCTCCTTTCCGACTTCGGACTTGCACGCCCGGTCGGCCCGCGCGGACTTGCTGAGCTCGATCAGATGTATTTACGCATACAGCCTCCGGAGGGCTTTCGCGGTTACGAGTTTCCACGGACATTCGACATCTATCAGGTCGGTATGTTGCTCTATCGTATGTGTTGCGGAAACGAGGAATTTGACCGGCAGTTCGCAGTTTTTGCGCCAGGAGGCGTGCTCAACCGCAATGCCTTTCGGGTTGCTGTCGTCAACGGTCAGTTCCCTGACAGACGCAGCTTTCCCGCCCATATTCCTGAACGCCTTCGAACGGTGGTACGGAAATGTCTACAGACCGAGCCTAACGAACGTTACTCTTCCGCATTGGAGGTTGCGAACGCACTTGCATTGATTGACGGCCCAACCTTGGACTGGAGGTATTCGAAACCTGAAGGTTGCCGTAGATGGGAAAAGAACGTAGATGGAACACTCTACGAGTTTGAGCTCGCTGATGACGGGAGCACAATGTGCCACAAGACGAAGAATGGCGGACAGCGCAGACGAGTGCGTGAAGGCTGCGTTGCGGCGATGACCGACAGGCAGGTGAGAACATTTCTCGGAGACCATTGATGGCAAGGGTCAGGAACGATCCCGAGCAATACGTCACCCGGTCGCGAAAGCTTCCCGGGTTTGATCGCAATGCCGCGCCTTGCCCGAAGAAGGCCGCCGAGCGTGAAAAGAGTTACAAGGAAGCGCCCGTCAGCGAGGGATTCTACATTGACCATCGTCCGAGATTCCGAAGCTAGCGGTCTACAGGCGTTGAAAGGTCGCTCGCTATCGGTCAGTGTGCCGGCACTTCTTAGCGGCGCAGATGCGGCTGGAAGCTGTAGTGCGGTTCCGGGCTGCGAGCGCCGGCTTTGCCTATATGCCGGCCCTTGAAGCGCGGTTGGCATTTGCGACCAGGATCGCGGCGCGACGAAGCAGGGCGCTAAACGCCCGGCTGCACCTCCTTGCTCTCGTCGTCGAGCGGCGTCCGCAACACGATCCGGCCATTGATCGGCACGACCTCAAGCTGGAGCGACAGGCCCTTGCGGTCGCGGTGGAACCAGGCGGCTCCGACCTTGGTCCAGAAAGCCTTGTCGCCGCGATAACTGACATGCCAGGCGATGAAATCGGGTACCTTGGGCTCGGTCGCGGTTGCAGGTGCGGGGGCTTGGGAAGTGCGGGCCATTGGATGTTCCTTTCGTGTTGGTGGCTCGTTGCGCCAGACAGAAAGGCCGCACGGCGAAGGGCACGGGGTCATGTCCAACACGGGTGACCCCGGCGCAGGCCGGGGGAACCGGCGCGGGCCGGACATTGACCCTCGCCCGCGTGCGGCCAGTGCGGGTGCTCAAAACGAAGCCGCCAGACCGAAGGACAGTGAAGCTGCCACCATCCCCCGCTTGCGCCGGGCCGCGCTCTGCCCCAGACCCTTGTCATGGCAATGGAAGGCACCGCGCGGAAACATTGGAGCGAGGAAGAGACGGTGCTCGCGCTCTACCTCTATTTCCAGCTGCCGTTCGGAAAGCTGCATTCGGGCAATCCGGAGATCCAGACGCTGGCCGCTGCCATCGACAGGTCGAGCAGTTCGGTGGCGATGAAGTTGTGCAACTTTGCCAGCCTCGATCCCATGATCACCGAGAGCGGGCGCAAAGGGCTGGACGGTGCATCGAAGCTCGACCGCGCCGCCTATGCCGAGTTCGGGCAGGACTGGTCGGGGCTAGTGGCGCGGGCCGAAGAGCTTTGGTCCAGCCAGGTCGACCGCCAAATCGCCGCAGCGCAATTGCCGCCGTCCGCCAGCCATCTCCTCCACGAACAGCGCAGCGAGTTCAAATTCGAGCCGTGGCAGGGCGAGTCCACCATGCAGGCGGTGGTAAACCAGCGGGTCGGCCAGGACTTCTTCCGCCGCGCAGTGCTCGCCAATTATGAAGAGGCGTGCTGCATCACCGGCATTGCCGACCCCCGCCTGCTGACCGCCAGCCATATCAAGCCGTGGGGCAAAGATAGCCAGAACCGGCACAATCCGGCAAACGGCTTGCTGCTGTCGGCAACGCTCGACCGCGCCTTCGATCGCGGGCTGATAACGGTCGACCGCGCCCGCCGCATTCATGTCTCGCGCCAGCTGCGCGAAAGCCGCAGCCGCGAGACCCGCGACTATTTCCAGCAATTCGAGAAAGCGACCTTGCGCCCGGCGGCGCGGTTCGATCCTGAACCAGCCTTTCTCGACTGGCACAATGAACACTGCTTTGTGGATCACCGCGCCGCCTGACGTGTCAGGCGGCGCGCGAGCTTCTCTTATGAGGTTGGCTTCCGAGCTGGTCTCAACACCTGCTTGTCAGCAGATTGAGATATGCGTTGGTCGCACTAGTCGCTCAGAGTTCTAATGTTGGCCATACTGAGCGGAAATCACCAACCGACAGGCCAAGCTTTGCAAGCTCGTCCGACGTAAGCGGCCGCGCATAATGGACATCTATCCCCGGTTCACGGAGTCCACTTACAAGCAAATCCTGACAGGCTTGTCGGTCCGCGCCCGCGACGGCGTAAGTGACATGAAGCGGGTTACCCACTCGGGGGTGTGATACAAGAAACATATGGCCTGAAGTCATAAAGCGATCATGTCACATTAGGGCGAAGACATCACTACCAGAATTCGATCTGGGTCTTCATTTAACGACATGTCGCCGCCAAACTTCTCTATCGCCAATACATCCGACATAATGTCCATCGCCTGTTGCGTCAGATCAATGAGCCGCGCAATCCGCTCGGCCCGCGTCAGCACCGCGCCGCTCATGACGCAATGCTCCCGCCGCATTCGCACAGCCGCACCAGCTCGCCAAAATCCTCGAGCTCGCCCAGCTCGTCCGCCAGCTGCTGCACCGCCACCAGCGGCAAGCCATTGTCATGCGCCAGCATCCGCAGCCAGTCCTCGCGGCACTCGGCCCCGCAAGCGCGGTAATTCAAGATCAAGTCACCCATGGTCAAAACTCCATCCGGCAAAGCCGCATCCGTCACGCGGCATGCGGCTCTGCCTTCCGGCGAGGATGGGAGGGGGAGGGAAAACCCCAATCGATGCCCTGGCGCGGGCCAGCGGGCAACGCCCGCCACACGGGGGTGACGATTGGGGTTTGGGACCGAGAGGGCAAAGCCCTTGGCGTTCCCCTCAAGGATCGCAGCAGCGATCCGCACAGGAAGGGCGCCCTTGCACGGCGCGAAGCCGCCGGACGCCCTGCGCGCGGGCCAAGTGGGCTAGCGGGCGTCCGGCAATGAGCGAGGCAAGAGCGCCTGCGGGTTAGCTCAGAAAAGCCGCGCCCTCAGGAGCATGACCACGGGCCATGCGGGACAGAGCGCGTCCTCCAGAAACTCCCGCTCCGCTTGCACCCGCTCCTGATCGTCACCCGAATGGGCCGGGACTACAGGCCCGGTCCGCCCCAGCGGATAGAGCAGGTTGCCCGGCAGGGTAGCACCGAAAACTTATCCCCTATCGAAGGGTCGCAGCGACAAGAGATTGGACGGCTTTGAAAAATGCTTGTGTTCTTGGTTTGTTCTATGTATTGCTTCTCGACCATGCATCGTGCAGAAACATGCTGCAAAATGCTGCAGGAGGACGAGATGTCGACGCTCTTAGAGGACGGAACGGTGCGCGTGACGGCATCTCTTTCGCGCAGCCAGGAGCAAGCACTTAAAGACCTCGCTGCAACGCACAAGGTCAGCATGGCTTGGCTCATCCGCCATGCAGTTGATCAGCTGATCGAGCAAAGCCAAGACGCTCAAATCCCGTTGAACTTCGGCACGCGTGCCTGAAATGCTTCTTGATTCTGACATCAAGTCATTAGCTACGCGGCGTGAGGCTGCAGTCGGCTCTCAACGGACGGGGCGCTCGCCACGGTTGCCCGTCATTGACCTTTTCGCTGGCGCTGGCGGTCTTAGCGTTGGTGCGACCGACGCAGGATGCGAAGTCCGTGCATGTGTCGAGCTCGACTCCGTGGCGTGCAAGACACTCCGCGCAAACGAAAGCTACCATGGCAAGGTGTTGGAAGCCGATGTAACTGACCTGTCGGGATTGGACTTGCGGCAAGCTGCGCGCCTTGCGCCGGGCGACCCGCTGATCGTTGTTGGCGGTGCTCCATGCCAGCCGTTTTCGAAGGCCGCCTACTGGACCGAGACCGGTGAGGAGTCACGCTATCGGCGGGCGAGGGCTGCCGGGGAAACTGTTAATCGTCCTGCCGCACCAACAGAACCGCGCCCCGATGCCCGGCGAACCCTCGTCGAGGAGTTCTGGCGCCTCATTTATGAGGCAGATGCGGACGGCTTCGTGTTCGAAAACGTGCCGAGCATTAAGCATCCGCGTAATCGGCCAGTACTTGAAGGTTTCCGCAGGGCTGCCGAGGACGCTGGCTATCAGGTTACTCAGGTGACCGCCAACGCCGCGGAATTTGGTGTTGCTCAAACCCGTGAGCGCGTTTTTCTTCTCGGGTCAAAGCGGGGTGCGCCGATAGCACCGCAAGCTACTCACTCACTGAAAGGGGAAGGCACCCTCAAGGCAGCCTTGACCGCTGGCGAGGCTCTCGCTGGACTTGATCGTCCGGAGTTTTTTGAACCTGAAGAGATAGTGACCGGCCGTTGGGCAGAGCACCTCCGAACGGTTCCCCCTGGATGGAACTACAAAGCGCACACCGCCTGGGCAGGTCATCCAAATCCGACATTCGTAACGGAGACGCGTTTCTGGAATTTCCTCTTGAAGCTCTCGCCTGACCGTCCGTCTTGGACAATTGCCGCGTCGCCTGGCCCATGGACTGGGCCCTTCCATTGGGCGAACCGCCGACTGCGCACGGTAGAGATGGCCGCACTGCAAGGGTTTCCTCGCGAGTATAATCTGGTCGGAAGCCGACGCGAGAAGGTTCGACAGATGGGTAATGCCGTCCCGCCGCCGCTTGCTCGCAAGATGGTTGAGGCAGTGCTTGCCACGGTGGATCGTTGAATGGCGGGAGGGCCAGCATTGCGCAGTATCAGCTTGTTCAGTGGGTGCGGGGGGTTGGATCTCGGCCTTCACGAGGCTGGCTTTCAGACGGTTCTGGCATCCGATCTCGAACCGCTTTGTGCCGAAACTTGGCGGCGAAACATGCCTGCGGTGCCATTCCTCGGCGGTCGCATTGGTAGTTGGACGCGTGCAGATGTTGCCGCTGCCCTTGGAGGAACGATTGGTGAAGTCGATCTCATTGCTGGCGGCCCGCCATGCCCTCCGTTCTCGAAGAGCCGGTTCTACCGTAAGGAAATGCCCCGCGCGCTCGATGATCCCAACGGCTGGGAAACCGTTGATGGTTTCCTCCGCATGCTCGACTGGGTGCGACCAAGGGCATTCATCCTCGAGAACGTGAAAGGGCTCGCGTATAAGGTCCACGCAGATGCCTTGGAAACCATCGTCTCGCGCTCCGAAAAGCTCGGATACAAGGTGTCGACTGGGGTTCTAAATGCAGCCGATTTCGGCGTGCCGCAGATCCGCGAGCGCTGTTTCGTGGTTGGCTCGCTCGACGGTCTTGTCGAACTTCCGCAGCCGACACATGCGCGTGACGGATCGGCAGAGCTTTTGCCCTGGGTCACGGCCGGTGAAGTGCTTGTTGACCTCGATACGGAAGAGAATGCATCCGACGTCGGTCATTTCGCGGGGGGGCAGCATCATGACCTGCTTCGCCAGGTGCCGCCGGGCGACAACTATCTCTTCTTCACCGAGAAGCGCGGACACCCCGATCCCAAGTTCAAGTGGCGCGGACGCTATTGGTCGTTCTTGCTCAAGCTGAGCCCCGACATGCCATCATGGACTATCCAAGCCCGGAGGTCGAACAACATGGGGCCCTTCCATTGGCGCAACCGGATCCTTCGAATTGAAGAGATCAAGCGGCTGCAGACTTTCCCGGATGAATTCGATCTCGCCGGCACGATTGAGCAGCAATGGCGTCAGATCGGAAACGCTGTACCGCCCTTGCTCGGCAAAGCAGTCGGTCTAGCAGTTGCGAAAACAATTGGTCATCGGCTACGCGACGCCGCATGAGGCGGCTTCCTTCTTTCAATGACTTCTCTCCCGGCATCATCGGCGATGTACGTCGGCCACTTGCCATATTGTCGGATCGCGCGCCCGACATGACTGCTGTCGTCATAGGGTGGGATCAGGCATTTTTTGCTGGCGCAGGAAACAAGCGAGCAAGCACAAACATCCCCGCGACGCTCACAAGCCTTGGACTGATGACCCGCAGTCCACTCGACCTCACTGAGGCGGGGAAATGGATTCTGTCTGCTCCTGACCCGACCGAAGGCGCCCAACGCTTGGTTCGCCATATCGTCGACCATCAAAACGGAATGGCAGTTATTGATGCCGTCCGTTCGTTAAATGCACGCGGTGAGGCAGTCAGCAAAGACAGCCTAAAGCGTGAACTAGAAAACCTCGGCATCGGGGGACTCGCAAACGCGACCACGGACCACACCACCCTGCTTAACTGGATGGTCGAGGCCGGGCTGTTCATCCGAGAAGGCCGGTCGAACCCGCTCGCCGATGAGGCTGTAATGAAGGCGGTGCTCGGTATTTCTGAGGGTGAGCGGGCGAGCTTCTCTGAACTAACACTCAGCCAGCAGATCTTTCTTCAAGTTCTGCGGCGCATTGCTGAGGGTACGGGTGGTGCCGAGATGCCAGCGAAGCTGGTCATCGATGAATGCCTGCGCGATCATCGTGCGAGATTTGACGAGGACCAGATTCGTGCGAAGGTCATCAAACCTTTGGTAGACGATGGCTGGCTCGAAGTGGCAGCACCGGCGAACACTGGCCGTGGCGGGAAGAGTGGAAACATTCGTCCTTCAGACAAGCTTATGGGTATCCCGATCGAGGCGGTACTTCCCGATTTTGATCAGGTGGTCCCTGCCGACCTGCGTGCGAAAATTGATCTGCCCGCATCTGAGATCAATCGGCTGCTTAAGAGTGAGCACACCTATGATCGCGGGCTAGGGCTCGAGCTCCTTGCCCTTCGCATGATTTTGGACATCGGTCTTGAGCCACGGGCGTTCCGGCTTCGCAGCCGCGAAACTGCCTATGCCGAAGTTGACCTCACAGCGGAGGGAAAAAACCTCCTGTTCTCGCGGTGGAACTTCCAGTGCAAGTGTGTATCATCAAGAGTCAGCCTCGGGGACGTGGCAAAAGAAGTTGGCCTGGCCATCTATTCCAAGGCCCATGTCGTAGCAGTGGTCACCACGAGCGACTTCTCGAGTGAAGCGATCGCCTATGCGAACGAGATCACCCAGGCGACCCACTTACAGTTCTTGTTTGTGAATGGTGCGGTAGTCCGGAACTACCTCGAAAAGGGGCCGAGTTCGTTGCTCGCCCACGTTGCTTCAAATGTGGCACGTGTCATGGCTCAGAAGCGTAATCAAGCGATCTCCCCTCAGGCCGACTAGTATGCTGACGCACGACAAAGAGGCTCTTCTCGACATTTTTAAGAACGCACTGCGTGCTAGTGGCTGGCAACTGATTTTCTTGAACGATGAGCATCCAGTCCGCGTTCGCCTTACCCGTGATCATGATCACATCGATGCTTGGGTCCATATCTGGAACCTGTCATCAGGCGGGCGATCAACGTCTCGCCCATTTGAACGACGAGTACAGGTAACAAACATTGGCGACCGTTTTCGGGCGACACGTGGGGTACGCACCCTCATTTTGGGCTGGTCGGCCGAGACAAACGTCTTTGCGGCCTTTGATTACAAATACCATTCAGGTCACATTGGTTCATCTGCTTCTCTACAAACCGACTTCATGGCTCTAGAGGCGGCGGTCAGAGATGGGATAGGGGTCTACGCAAAAAAGACGGGCGAACTGTCGATTGCTGTGCGGCCCGAAATGCTGGGAATTTATCTCGAGGAAATGGATGCTCTGCATTCTTCTGGAGTGGACGACGCAACCCTAGAGGCGCTGCGTCAGATGGCGGCAAGTCCTCTCGACATAAGCCCTGAAGATATTCCGAGCACCCGCCGAAGGGTCATAGCCAAGACGCTCAAGCTCTTGCGAGATCATCGGTTTTCGAAAAACGTTCTAGAAGCTTATGGACACCGCTGCGCGTTTTGCGAGGTTCAGCTTAGGCTGCTCGATGCTGCGCATATCTTGCCCGTCGGACATCCTGAGAGCACTGACGAGGTGACTAATGGCGTGGCACTGTGCGCTCTGCATCATCGCTCGTATGATACAGGCTTGGCCACTTTCGACGAGGGTTTCACGATAAAGATAAGCCCCACATGGGCTGCCAACTTAAGGGCTGAGGGCAAACATGGGGGCATGAAATCCTTCCGTTTTGCATTGCGGCCCACTTTGTACCTCCCTCGGACGAAAAAATCATGGCCGTCTACCGCTATGGTCAGCAAAGCTAACGCATTACGGGGTTGGATCTGAACATGTTGTATGAAGCCCATGCATGGGTAGTAAAAGCGAAGGCGATCTGATCTATGTGGAGCTGTCCAACCACTCCGCCGCCTTCGCCGCCGCACTGGCGGCGGTGAAGATCGCCCGGTTGTCGCCCTTGAGCACCTTGAGCCAGCTGGCGAGGTAGCAGGCATGGTCCGGACGCGGTGTCACCGACAGGCCAAGGTCGCCGCACAGGAAGGCTGAGCCAAGCTCTGCGACCAGCTCTTCCATGGCGTAGGCTTCGTCGCCGAAGCGCTTGCCGAAGGTGCGGGCGAGGCGATGATCGGCCCCGGTCCAGTGGACCAGCTCGTGGAGGAGGATGGCATACCAGTTCTGCTCGGCGCTGGCGGTGGCGGTGGCGAAGAACCGCTCGCGGTCCGGCATGGTGATCGTGTCGGTGGAAGGCGTGTAGTGGGCGCTGTCGCCCTGGATGCGGATGGCAGCGCCGGTGGCGGCAATGAAAGCCTCGACATCAGGGATGGGATCAAAGGCCTCTTCTTTTGGCACCTCGGGCAAGGCGTAGCCCTCAACCTGCGCGATGTTGAACACATGCGAGCCCTGCGCGAAGATCCGGCCGGCATTCTCGCGCGCCTCGTCTTCGCTGCCCTCGGCCTTGTCCAGCACCTTGTAGAACACGATTGGCGAGGCCTTCTCGCCTTTGCAGACCTGCGCGCCGAGCGATTGCCACTGGCGATAGGTTGCCCAGAGACCATGCCCGAAGTCCTGCGCCTCGGCGCTGGCCCAGAGGGCAAGGACATTGACCCCGCGATAGGCCTTGCGGGTGACCGCATTGACGGGCCGGGTCAGCGGGGCGCTGCTGCGGTGCCAGGGAAGGGTGTAGTCGCCGGTGCCGCGCTCCAGCGCGGCGATGATCTGGTTGGTGATGGTGTCGTAGATGCTGGCGGTTGCGGTGCTGGCCATGGTGGTAAATCCTTCGTCCTGTCGTTGGGAACGCGGATGAAGGGACGGGCCGGAAGGCCGGGCGGGTCAGCGCGAAGCGCGGAACAGCCAACACGGGAGGGCGCAGCCCGAATGGAGCGGGCAGGCTGTTGATCCCGCCCGGCACGGCCTGTCACTCAAGGAGCAGTTCATTCCAATGGCAGGACGGAGGATGCCATGGCCCGGCACACTCGCGGTTCACGAGATCAGCCGAGACCAGCCCCCAGAGATTTCGTCTTCGCGGCTTCCGGCACGCTCACTTCCATGGCGGTCTGCTTCTCGCCCGCGCGCTCGTGGATGGCGCGGATCAGCCGCGCCTTGTCGTCGGTGACGACAATGGCCTCGGACTTGGCGCGTGAGAGCGCGACATAAAGCATCTTCTGATCGACCAGATTGGCGGAGCGGCTGTCGGCGTGGATCAGGACCCGGTCGGCGGTCTGGCCCTGCGCGGCGTGTGCGGTCTGGACATAGGCATGGCGAAGATGGGCGTCGCGCGGATCGGTGAGGTCAAGCCGTTGCTCGCGGCCATTGGCCAACGCGATGGTCGCCTGCTGCCGCTCGGGATCGATGCCGGTGACGGTCCCCCGCAATCCGTTGATGCGCCCGGCCTCGCGGTCATTGCGGGTGAACTGCACCCGGTCGCCCGCCTGCAATTCCATCGTCTTGGGTTCGAACACCTCGACCTTGCACGCGCCCCACTGGCGCAGACGCCAGTCAACAGATGACCCGTCGGTAGCCTTCAACGCAATCGCGGCCTTGTCCGGATCGATGCGTTCGACCCTATAGGCAGCACCGCGTGCAACCCCCTTGTCGACATAGTCGCGGGCGAAGCGGACGACATCGCCGATCGCATAGCTTGCGGCTTGCTTGGTTTCGGCGCGGGTCAGGCCCTTGCCTTCGAGGGCCTCGAACCGGACCGCCGCGGCTGAGAGCTCGCCGCGCTGCGCCAGCTGCTGGCGGATCATGGTAGTGAGGGTATCGCGCCCATCGCGCGACGGCTCAATCACAAGGGTCCGCGCGCGCTCCGCAGGGCTGAGGTCAACATAGCGCTGCGCCATCTCCGCAAGCCGCGCATCGCGGCTTGCACCTTCGATCACGTCGCCACCCCCGCGCTCCAGTGCGGCAAGCGCCTTGCCGGCATGGCCTTCTATAGACGCCATGACGGCTTCGCGGGTGTCGGCATTGGTCTGGCGCACCACGTTGGCAAGCTTGGCGGTGGCCATGCCAGCCTGCTGCAACTGGGCAAAGGCCGCACCCGCGCCGACCGATCCGAGCTGTCTGACGTCGCCGACGAGCACAAGCCGCGCACCGGCCTTGTCGGCACTGGCCATCAGCGCCGCCATGTCGCGCGCGGACAGCATGGAAGCCTCATCCACGATCCAGACCGAACCCTTGCCGAGACCCTTGGCCTCGGGCGACACAAGATGCCGCGCGACCGTATCGCCGCGCAGCCCAAGCGCTTCCCCCAGGACTGTCGCAGCCGAAGCCGTCGGCGCAAGCGCGGTAACCGTCAGCCCGCTCTTCGCCGCTTCACGCCCATAGGTCGCCAGCACGGTGGTGGTCTTGGCGGTCCCGGCGTAACCCTGCACTGCCGACACGCGGTCGCGCGAGGTAAGCAGCGAAGCGGTCGCGCGCTTCTGATCATCGGTCCAGGCAAAGCCCGCGCGCGCGGATTGCCGGGCGGCGCGCTCAACCGCGCGCGCAGCGGCGATCGGCGAAGCCAACGGCGCGGCCACGCCGCGCCCGGCGGCCTCCAGTCGCAGCATGGTCTGCTCGGTCCCAATGGCATCGGGCGTGGTGAACCCCGCAAACTCTGCTCCGCGCTTGTCCAGAAAGGCGCGCGGCAGCAACGCGCCACTCTCCCGCGCCTCAGCAATGGCGGCGCTGATAGCGCTGTGGCTGAGCCTGCCAAAGGCATAGTCGCCCGCCTCACGCGCCAGTGTGCTGGCCGGGAACACCGCCTGACGCTCTGACAGCTTGGCGGCAGCCCAGGCGACGGCGCGGGCTGCGAGCATCTCAGGGCTAGCCGCCAGTTCGCCTGCCCTTGCCCGCTCTTTGGCCTCCGCGATGACGCGCGCCTGTTCGGCCTCGCCAAAGCCCTTGGCCTCGGCGGTTGCCCGCCATTCTGCCCGCAGGGTCGTGTGATCCGCATGGCTCTTCGCCTCGCGGGTATCGAGCGCGGCGATCTGTTTTTCCGCGGCGCTCGCTTCCTGCCGACTCGTACCCCGCTCGGCAAGCCGCGCATCGATGGCTGCGGTACGCTGGCTGAGCGCCTCAATCACCCTGTCTGGCACGCCTGCGATCTCGAACATCGCATCCTTGCCAGCCTCAATCCGGTACCCGATCTCGGCAGCGCCATGCGCCAGCTCCTGCCGGTAGATCGCGCCGATCTCCTTCTGCAGCTGGTAGAACGCACGGGGCTCGAGGCTGCGCCAGTTGCCATCCTTGTCCTGCGTTGCGTTGAGGATCACCGCATGGGTGTGAAGCTGCGGGTCCTGTGCTCGGCTTGTGGCATGGCGGAAGGTGGCAATGGCAAGATTGCCGGTTTCCTCGCGCCGCACCTCGCCGCCCTCGCGCACGCGGGTTGCCGCCATATGCTGCTCGACATGTCCAAGCGCGGCTTTAACGGCTGCGGCATGCGCAGCGATCAGCCGCTTGTCACCGGCAACCTCGGCCATGATCGAGACCGACTTGGGCGCTGAGAAGGTGATATCCCAGCCTGGCCTGTGCTCGACCTTGCCATCGCGGGTGGTGCCGAGCTGCTGTCCGGCAACGCGGCCTTCGAGCAGCTCGGCAAACTGCACGCGGTCTACCTCACCGGAGAGGCCCAGCGATGCGGCGGCCTCTCCGAACCACTCCGAGGGCGCGAAGCCGCCCTCGGCATAGTAGTCATCGGCCTCGTAGTAGCTCGCTGCCTGCCCGGCGCTGGTCAGGGCTGAGACCGATGCCACCATCACACCGGTCCCGCCTCTGGTCCTGCCTTGGTGCCTGACTCCGGTTCGGAGTCAGACGGGACGGTAATCGCGCTGACCCGGCTCCACAGGGTGCTCGCCGGATCGCCCGCGACAAAGGCAGGCTGGCGGGGCGAGCCGCGCCGGGCGATATGCTCAGCGGTGAGACCAATCCGCGCCACCGGCAGGCCGTCAGGCAGCAACAGAAAGCCCTGATAAGGGGCAAGACGCAGTTCGCTTTCGAGAACGGCGGCGCGGAACTGGCGCTGCGTGGCGATTGTCGTGCGGGGCACCTCCTTGCCGATCGCCAGCGTGTCGGTTGCGACACGCATCTCGACCTCGCACTGGCCGATGGTCTCGCTCGCCCACTGGCGGGTCTCGCGGTCTACGGTCTGCAGGAACAGCTTGGTATTGCAACATGCGAGCATGGCTTCAGCGATATTGTCGCCGTAGCGATGCCGCATCTGCCCCAGCGCCTGAAAGGTGAGCACGATCGCCGCGCCAAACTTGCGACCTTCGGGCAGAAGACGTGCAAGGTTCTCGACGCGGGGAAGGTCGGCAAGCTCGTCGAGCACAAACCAGATGCGCCGTTGAGGCGAAGGCGAGAGGCCCAGCACGGCGCTCGCCGCGCATTCAAGCCAGCACGCCATGAGCGGCTTTGCTGCCTCGAAATAGTCCTCCTTGCGCGGCACAAAGATCCAGGGCTTTGCCCCCTCGATCCGGTCCAGCCCGACAATGAAATCGCGGAAGGCAAAGCGGTCTGCGCCCTCCTGTTCCACCTTCAGGAACTGGATCAGGTTCGCCGCCTTGGCGAGCATGAAGAGCACGCTGCCGGTTGCGCGATCGGCGTCATCGGCGAAGGTCCGGGCAGAGGACGTATGCCCGAGCCAGGCCTTCAGCTGCTCCTTGCTCTTGACCTGCAATGCATCGAGCAGTGCCTCCAGACTGCCGTTCTTCTCGGCCCACAGGGACCGCATCATGTTGGCGACAAGAATGCGGCTCGTTTCAAGCCAGACATCGTCATCCTGACTGCCGGTTTCCGAGACCAGCTGGCGCGCGATGCGGTCAGCATCGGCGGGGTGCGATATTTCGTCGAAGGGTGACCAGAAAGCGCAGCGCGCATCGAAGGGATTGAGGATGATGTCGCCGCGCGCGGGGTTGTAATAGTGCGCGATGAACTCCCCAGATGTGTCGTAGACCAGCGCCGCTTCCCCGCGCGCTTCGATACCGTCGAGCATTTGGCGCAAGACCGTGGTCTTGCCGCTCCCGGTGGTGCCGAGGAAGGCAAAATGCCTAGTCTCGATCCGCTGCGGGATGGGGATCGGTCCGATCTGCAAGGCACGGCTTTCAGCGCTTAAGTGCATGAGCGCCGCGACCTCATCCTGGCGCGCCACCCGGGTCCCGCCGATCACCCTATCGGCCAGCGTATCCTGCCCCTGCGCGGACATGGTTCGCTGGATAAACGAGGCTGCCAGCAGCCCCAAGGCGCAGCCCAGAACTGCCCCGATGATGAGCACCACAACGGCCTTAGTGAGGGTGCCGGCGATCAGCGGATCACTGGCGATAAAGGACGCGGGCACGGTCCATCGCCGGCCTTCAAGCGACACATTCATCATCAGGTCCTTGCCTGCCATCTCGCCGAGAATGACCAGCAGTTTGGCCCCAAGACATTGGCCCGCCACCTTGAGCTCGACGCCAGTCATAACGAACTGCGGCGCGATGATCGCGCCGGCCCCGCCGGACAGCAGAACGAGCTTGGCAAAGAACCCGAAGCGCTGCTGCCACTGTGCCATCCGCACGCGCCACAGCGCGTGGGCACGGGTGATGAAATCGTTGCCTGCGGTCATCGCTCGCTCTCCCTGGCCAGCTTGCGCTGGCGCTCGAATGCAGCCCGCGCTTCGGCGGCAATGACCTCGTCGGATGTGCGCCCGCCGAGCGCTGACGAGCGCGCATAGGCATAGGCGGCGCAGGCCGTGAACAGGGTGCGGTCAAGCACCCGTTCGGCATCGGCAAGGCGTTCGGATATCGACCCGATCACGCTGGCCATTTCGGCAAGATCGGTCTCCCGGTCGGCACCGTGGATCAGGGCCAGAAGCCCCTCTTCGACGACGCGTCCAAGCATGGCGTATTGGCTGAGCCCGCGCCGCTGCGCGAACTCGGCGAGCACCCGATATTGCGACGGATTGAGGCGCACCGTCTGCACCCGCGCGCTCATTGCACCATCTCCTGAGCGATGCGATCCGCCATCGCGAAAAATGGCGGAATTGCGTGGGTGCCGGGAGCCAGGCAGAGACGAGATGCTATCCGCATCCCGTCAAACCCGCAGAAATCCTCGCTGCACGCGTGCGTGGGGTGTGTATCCCTTTTCCGGGCCCGATGCATCGCATCGTGGCCCTTCATGGTTCCCGCTTTTCCGAGGTTACTGGTCATCGGCGGCTTGCTCCTCGTGACGGACGGGAGGCGTCGCAAGCCGGATCTGGGTCCTGGCGAGATGGTCATCGAAGAACCGCTCGCGCGGCTGCCGTGACAACGTCTGGCGGGCCACCATTGCAGGGTCCGTGAACCACCGCAGCAGCACCAGATCGATCGCAGCGCGCAGCTCATCGATGAGCTGACCGGTCTCCACAGGGGCAAGGGCGAGCCAGCCAAACTCGGTCTGCATCTGGCTTCCCAGAGGATAGCCAAAGCCGTCCTTGAGGTAGATCGGACCTTCTACAGTGAGGATGCAGGTCTCGCCCAGAAACCGCGCGATGACAGGGCGCTCAAAGGTCAGCCAGGACGCAAGAGCGAAGCGCCGCGCGCGTCCGTCCGCGTTGTCCTCGGTAAGAAGGTCGACCAGCTCGGCCGCGTGCAGCTCGTCATCTTCAGGGACGCGGGAGAGGATGCAGCCTTGCGCGCGCAAGGCGGCCTTCAACATGGAATAGATGGACATTGGGAAGGTGCTTTCTGCGGGCCACCGCCCGCCAATAGAGGGGGTCAGTAGCGGCGCAGCGGAAGGGCGTTGATCCATTCCGATATGTCGGCGGCGCGCCAGCGAATGCGGCCGCCGCCAATGTCGACGGGATGGGGAAAGCCCCCCTTGCGCATCTTCCTCCAGATGGTGGAGCGGCTGCGGATGCCCGTGAGGCGCAGCACCTCCTGGCAAGTGATCAGTTCGGTATTCGACATGACAGATTCCTCATGGTTCAAGGTTCTGTCACTGGCGCCGTTGTCCCCTTCCGGAGTGTCGGTTTGACCGTCGCACGGCGAGCCGCACGACGATCATTTATTCAACCCGACACCTCTGCCTGAGCTTCAGTGACCATCAGAAGCTATGTGCGACGTCTGGCTGTTGGAAAGAACAAAACAGGATCAAATGTCGTTCCATTTGACGCGTGGACGGCTGTGGACGCAAAGGGACACATCGCATCCGGCACAGTTCTCATGAGCGGGGACACAAGGGTCGGTTTTGTCGGTGATTAGCAGCACCAGCGGCGCATTTTGTCAGCGTTTATGGCCGGAATCTGCGCGACTCGGTGCCTCGCGCACTTAACGGAGCCTTGAGGATTGGATTGTAATTCAATCCCATGGCTCGCCCGCAACCCTACCGGCGCTTCACCAATCGCCCTCAACGGCGTCCCGCGCCCACTGCAGAAACGACCCTTCATACCGCCGGGCGCTACGGTCTCATCGCCGTGGCTTCGGGGCTTGGCCTGGCCTTTGGAGCGAATGCTTTGGAGGCTGCACAGGAGCGGCAAGCTATCCTCGATGCGCTTCCTGCCGGGTACGCGTATTCGGGTTGCAACGAGGTCCGCGCTGCGGGTGTTGCACCCCTTTATCGCCATGAGCCGGGCTTCTCGGAGCGCCTCGATGGCGACGGCGATGGGATCGGCTGCGAGCCGTATCTCGGACAACAGCGCCTGCTTCAAGCTCTCGCAAAGTCGCAAGAATTCTGCTGTTGGGCCCTTCCTTGAGCGTCAGATTCCTCACGCCTTGAGGCTGGAAGCAGTTCTCCAGCAAGGTGCTCAAAATCGGCAGCGCTCAACCCAAATCTGGTCGCTCATTTGAACTCCGGTGAACGTCCGGTGCGGGCGTGAGCCGCTAATCGATGCGGCAAACGTAGAAAATCGGTGATGCGCTCCATTGTGGGGCCTGAATTGACGCCACAGGTTTGCCCGAGAATGTACGCCATCCTATTCCATAGACATAACGCGACTGCCCAATATCTTTAGGGAATTTATGAACCACCCCGGTCAACCAAAATCAGCCCCAGCTTGGTATCGAGACCGAGGTCCATCCTACATCGAGACGCAATTTTCAGCTCAGTTCGGTGACTTGGCTGACCTGATCGAGCGCGAGCACTGGTTTGGAGACTCTGAAAAGCACGCGCGCTATCGCGTCGATTTCATCCTAAAGGATGCCCGATTGATCATCGAGCTTGATGGTCACGAATATCATTCGACCAAAGATCAACTCGAGAAAGACGCGATTCGACAGAGATATCTTACTCGGGCTGGATATTCGGTCATTCGGTTTACCGGGCGGGAGATCAAACGCGATCCCGCAGCTTGCGTGCACGAGGTACGGGCTATGTACAGGGAGCGCATGCAACGTGCACCGGCGAAGTATCGCGTGCTGTACATCGACTACCAGTTTCTGATCCGCCAAATGTCAAAGGCGAAGCGCTTTTATCAGGATCTCTACCCTGACAAGAGTTTGAAGATCCCCAGTCTGGACACATTCATCCTCCATGCTTTGGGCTGGCTACACGAGAAATCCTTCATCACGGCGTTTGTGTTCGTCCCACCCGAGGAAAAATACTACATCGAGCCTTCCGATGGGCAGACGACGGAGTACGACAAGGGCGAAGTCCGAATCAATGTCATGGCGCATGACCTCTACTCCGCCGAACTGGGAGTCCACATGGAGAGCTACGCGCACCTCTTTGACGAATTTTTTTTGGTAGCGGATGATCCCATCTATATTCTTCCGCTTCGGTCGGTGCTGCCCGCCAAGCTTAGCGATCGCGTTCTCGTCGGTCAGAACTTAGAATTTTTGGCGGGGGGCAAGCTCTTGCGAAAGGGAAACAACGAGACCTCTTTTGTGGGGACGGATCTCGCAAAGGTTCGCTGGCAAGATGTCTGGTACCCGATTGGCACAGCAATGGGGCTTGATGTCTACGAGCTGTAGACCACCCCTGATCGCTATCTGAGCAAGTATCCCCGCCTGACACCGCAGTTCTGAACGGCAGCTATAGCGAAGACGTTGCTTCAACCCCATTAGTCAGAAACCGACCTAACTCCCGCCGTTCGGCGTCTTCGATGTGAGAGACCGTGCTTGCTGAAACCGGCCGTTCGTGTCGCGCAGTCCAACCGGTTGGCTTTGCGCCCGAACTCTATGGTAGGCCGACGATCGCGTTGCATCGCGGCGAGAGGCTGCGCGCCTGGCAGGTGCGACGATTGCCTGGGAACGACCGCTAGGGCCGCGCTAGCTCCCTCGTGTCGGTATCGCGATTGCGACGTCGGAGAAATCGTAGTGCAGGCGGTCGACCTGTTTCACTGCTGACGTACCCTCGTCATACTCGAATGCCGATGGATCGAAGGCGCACAGATTGATACCGCTGCCCACCGAGCTCCGGTAAATCACGCCCTCGAAACCGTGACGAACGAGGACATCGGCAAGAAGCTGCGTTGAAGCATAGCGATGCCGCTCCTCTGGGATCACCGGCGCACTTAGCAACGAGTCGATGTGATAGATCAGCGCGAACAGATCCAAACGCGTATCAGAGGATGAGAACGGACCGATTGGAAGATCGAACCGCGCTACACGCAAATCCCTTCGGGCGCGAAACCCGCCCACCGAAACCAAATGGCTCGGATGCGGCCGAATCTCCGCCAACGCGGTTTCGATCTCTGACGCCACGTAAAGGACCGAAACACCTTGCCGGTTGGTCCGACCCGCCGACGCTCGCGGTGGCAGCAAGGCCCCAATGTCTGACCCCTTGAAGGGATATGCAACGCGGGTAACCTCGTTGAAGCCGACGTGGGTCAGCCTCTCGACGACGCCGATCCGACCTCGATACCAAAGCGAACCTGAGGACACGTCGGCAGCAATGTCACCTTCGATCCGCGCCACCAGCGCTTCCATCGCCGGTTCAACCTCATGAAAGTTCTGGCGCTCGAGCCGACGCTCGATGTTGATGAGTTCTGAGTTGCGCGTTTCGGGAATGGAGTATTGAATGCGGCGGCCCATCTCGTCGCTTCCCGCGTAAAGGCAGATGCCCTCATCAGGATCCGGATAGATGTCGCCTTCCCAAGTGATCCGGTGAATGAGATCGTCGTTATAGTCTGACGACGATGCGATCGCGATGATCGGATTGTCGTGCGCGAGCAGGATATCGTCAATTGAGGTGCCGCCCCAATGGCCATTATAATCCTCCTCGTTGAAGTGGAAACGGATCAACGCCCGGATCAGATTGCGCAGCTGCTCGAACCGTGCCGGGTTGAACACACCTTTTTCGGATGATGCGCAAGCGCCACACACGCCTACGGCTATGTCGCTTTCGACCAGCGCCTTGACCTCGGGATGCTTGGCGCAGGCAGCGCAAAGGCTGACCTGTTCAGGCGCCCATTCTGGTTCGTCGCTCAATATCGTCATGCTTCCTAGAGTTCCTGAGTTTGGCATATGGGCCACCGCTAGCTTTCGCTACCAAAGGGGCTCGCTGGCCGTTCAAATCCAAAGGCGAGCCAGAAGCTGCGCAGCAGCGGAAGCAGGGCGGCGCGGTTCATCCGCTCGATCACCAGCGGAGGGAGTGTCGCCAGATTTCGCCACGCCGGGTCCGACCAATATTCGCTCGAGACGACAAGACGGTAATCCTTGATGCCGGTGATCGTCGCCATTACCAGCCAAGGGCCGTCGATTCCGTAGTGGTTGAGCCAAGAGGCGCCCGAAATGGCTGCATCGTGCAGCCCATCTTCGAACCGCCTCGGCCAAACCAGCTTGGTCTCGGACTTCTTGAACTGGTCGACCACCCGGCCGATCGTCCAGACCATGTCTGTCCGGCCGGTTCGATAGGTAATCGCATAGGACCTGACCGAGCCCTGTTCGCCGGGACTGGCGTGCAGCAGAACCCCTTCGATCATCCTGATCGCTTCCATATGACCTGACGGCTTATGTGGGGCGAGGGCATGTTCCGGACTGATATCGAGGTCGCGTTTCTCGCGAAAAATCGTGGCAGGGATTAGCGAGACGATTGCCGTCGGGTCGTCGCCAAGGATGATTGGCAGATCGCCACGCAGCGCCGCATCGACCGCTTCGAGATGGAGTGCGCGGAGCCGCGTAGGCAGAGCTTCGCTGGCGGTGAAGGCCTCTCGCAGCTCGTGAGTGTCCATCTCATATTTGCCGTTGCTCTTGCGGCCAAAGAAGCGATTGCTGCGCGCGAAAATAACTCGATGCGGCGCAATTGTGCTGGCGGGCACACGGATCAGGATCACACCGCCAATTTCGCCGCAGTCGATCCAGCGCAATCTGACACCGGGCACGCGAGGTTCGACGCCAGCGAGCAGTACTTCCTCCCAGCGAAGCACTTCATCGTCAGGGCTGTCTATCTTCAAGCCGGCGATAGTCGTAGCGATGCCCCTGGGCGCGTCGATGCCGAACAGAATGTCGCCGCCTTGCGCGTTGGCGAAGGATGTCACGTCGGCGAGAAACTCCTTGCGATCTCTCTCGCTATTGCCGGGCAGCCCACGCTTGAACTCGAGCGTACGGCGCTCGGCGACACCGTTGGCGATCAGCGCCTCGATGTCGCTCTTGGCGATATCCTCGAAACTGCGCATTATCATGGCAGGCACGCCCCAGCTCTTTTATCGAGCGCACTATTGCCGATTCTATTGACGAGTTTACTTTTCATCCGGCCGTCCCAGTGCACCTGTCCCCCCGTTGCTCCCGGTATAGCATCATTTTTTTAACAACGGAGATCGGTCAAATCCGGTCGAATATATTGTATCTTATATGAATTTCTGCCGAGCTGGTCAAATCTTCTTAGCGGCTCACAGGCCCTAGGGAGATGCGATCAAGTCCGCCCACCTCCGAGGTCTGACGGGACGGTTACCTGGTACGTGGGATTGAGCTTGCCGCCTTTCACGAGAACGCGCTTGCCCGCCCCTAGATCGACCCGCTCCATGTCGAGCCGTGATCGCCAAGCATGGCGGTGCCGGTCGGCGAAGAAGAAGAAAAGCCGCTTCACCTTCACGCTGGCGCAGGCTTCGAGCAGGGTCTGCAACCGACGCGGACTGAGGTCGGTCATGCCCTCCATCAGCATATCGACCTGGTGGAAGCTTTCGCGGTTCGGGAGCTCGTCGAGAAGTTCGAACAGCGCACGCTCCTTGCTGGAATATCGTATTGGGAGGCTCATCCCGGCGGCACTGTACATTACAGGTTGCGGCGCTGCGGGGGCATCAGCATCGCCCGGAAACAAACGCAGGCTGTTGTGCCACCGGAAGTCTATATCGAGGGGCAGGTCGGCCAGCCAGGTCGGGGCGCGTGTCGGTCCATACAGGTGGACCTCGCGCATCTGCGCGGAGAGATAATGCGCATAGCCAAGCTCTTCGAGCGCGGTGCGCCCGCCTACTGTGAGCGGCAGGTCCATGACGTATTGAAGTGATATGACGACCTGTTCCCAGGTCAGCTGGGATTGAGATCGGCGATAGACGCGCCGCGCTGGGCTATGGAGCCACCCTGCACGCACATACTGGCTGCGCAGTGCGGAAGAATAGCCTTGGGCTTCCAGCCAGGCAGCATCCACCAGCAGCCCCTCGGGGAGCTTTTGCTGCAACTGGTTTAGCTTTCCCTCAAAACGCGTAGCCATGCTTAGTCTTATGGCATATTTTCAAACCGACGTCGAGTTTAAGTTTGGCCTATTTAGCTAAGCCTGACTTAGCCTTTCGGGCTATTGATAAACCCAAACGCTGGCGCCCTAGCTTTCGGTGCCCCACGGATTGGTATGGGTGCGGCAAACTCAAGTTAGATCAATTGACCCTGTCCCTCCGACACGTTGCTCCGACGTCTCTGCCGACGCTTGAAGCTCCACGGCGGCTCGGGATTGTCCATTGCCCAAAGGCCTCGCCGATCACGTCGTGCATCGTCCTGAGCCGCAAAATACTCATTCTCGCGATCAAACGTGTATTGTTCGGCCACCCACGCCCAACCGTTCACGATCATTTCGAGCTCGATGTTGCGGGTGACGGGGCGCGCGCGCTTGACCGATCCGCCGCCCCGCTTGCCTTGGTGATAATAGTCAACCGCCCCAACATCCATCTGCTCGGTCAGGAATGCCATGCATAAGAACCGCTTGTATGGGTCGATGGGGAGGTACCCGGTCGACGCTTTGCCGATTGGGTCGAGCCGGAGCTCCTTGCCTGCAATGAGACCGGCGAGAAAGTCCCTGGCTTCCTGACCGAATGGTTGCTCCATTTCGGGCGCGTCGATGAACGCAAAGCGGAAAGGAACGCGCTCGACCCAGGCCTGGCGGTAGGGATGCCAGACGCTTGCCAGAAAGCCATCGCCGTCGAAGACTTTTCGGACGGCCGCCTTGAACACATCTTCAGGACCCGCAGGATCTAGATCATCGGGTACGATGATCATGCTGACCAGCCTCCACAAATGCGTTGTCGTTTCTTCTCTTGATCGAGTGTGCGGACTTTGGACGCGAAGGCGATTGTCCGGCGCCAGGCCAACGCCCGAGCCAAGCAAAGCGATGAGGATCGTGTTGGAGAAGGTAATCGCGGATGCGCTGCCGTTCCTCAGTGGACAAGCGCGTCAACAGACCGCGCAAATCATTGTCGATCGCTTGGCGCGAAGCGCCCAGGCTTTCGGCCTTGGCATACCATTCGCGCCCTGCCTGGAGGTCACCAAGCTCGATGTGGACTGCGCCCAACAATGTGCAGGGTCTATAGTCGCTCGGGGTCAATCCATGCGCTTCGCTAGCCAACGCCTTCGCTTCGTCGAGGCGGCGCAGGTCACGCATTGCTCCGCCGCGCGTTGTTGCAAGGGCCGAATGTAATTTGGGATTTGGCCCGATCTGCGCCCGCGCTGCTGCGGTCAGGCGCAAGGCTTGCTCGGGTTCATCTGCCTTGCGCCAATGCGCGCTCGCGTTCACGGCATCCCAGGGATTACCGCTGGTTTGCCATGCTTTCGTCAGAGCTTCCGCTTCCAATGCATGGAAGGCTTTCTGCAGCGCGTCTGTCCAGCAGTAATCGGCCTCGGTCTTCAGCCATGCGACGTCCTCGGCCTTGAGGCGTTGCCGATTGGCGACTTGCCTGAGAAGCGCCATCACGCGCGGATAGTCCTCGCTTTCGACATATCCTATGTCGAAGCGCTGTCGCAGCTCCCTTGCTTCCCGCTTTAGCCGCAGCACGGGATCGTTCGCCATGGCGGCAAAGGTCTCCTTGATCGCAGCGGCTTTTGCCTCTTCGCATGCCGCCCGTTCTGCCGCATCCTCCACGGCCTTGGCCGAAGCTTCCTCAATGCGTGATGACTGCTCCTGCTCGGCCCGGGAGGAAAACTCTCCTTGAGTGATCTTGCCATCGGCTAAGACGCAGAGCGCGTGAAGACCCGACGCGACGAGAAACTGTCGCTGTAACGCGGTAACTTGCTCGCCGGAATCGATCTTCAACAAGATCCCGTTCAAGCGAGCCCCTAATTGAGACGCGCCGGGCAGGTCCTCAAGAAGATAGCGTTTCGCCAAATCGCCGCGCAGAGATTGTGTCATGGCCCTTCGCTACGTCTCGGGTTATACGAACTGATGGTATCTACAACTCAGATAATGCGCGGCTTTCTATGTGGCACACCGATCTTTTGGATCTCTTAACGTCTCTACGTTGAGTCAAAGCTCTGGCGGGACGCTGCTGCGGCGCACGGGAAAGAGCTGGAAGGTAAAGCTATATTGAATGGCCTCAGAAGACATCCTCGATCGAAGGGCCACGCTCTCGCGGTCCGATCTTCATATCGAGATCGAGGCTCGCGATCACGCGGAGCAGCGTGCCGAGCTTTACTCCGACGCTGCCGTTCTCGATGGCTGATATGGTTTTCTGCTGTGTGCCGGAGATACCGGCCAGCTCTGACTGGGTCATTCCCTGCCGCACACGCGCGCTTTGGATGATTGCACCTAGCTGCCTCGGCAGCCTGACAAGCTGATCCATCACTGCCTCCGTCGGCCATTCCATACCCTGGAAGGTATAAATCCGCAATATACCCTGTGGGGGATCACCGTGCCCGTTTCGACAGCTCTCCGACTGGGGGAGCATGGTCAGCAGCTCATGGCCGAGGCTGCCATGTCATGGCGCGATCGAATTGTGGGGACCCAAAGCCGGTACGTATTGCAACAAGGAGGCACAAATAAATCGAACCAAAAAACTTGCATTGGAACGACACACCGTGCTACGTGATGAATGTGCCTGAAACAGTGCTTAGAGACCCAAATCTTGTAAGCAATTCAGACTTGGGGGCATGGCAAGTGGCATTTCAATCTTCGAAATGTTTAGATAGTAAGTATATCAAATACTTACATTTTACTTGTCTGTCCTCTTCTGGGCGCCAAAACTCCTGCGGGAGTGGCATCACAATTGGCAAAAAGCCTTCAAACTTCGGCCCTTGCGCTGGGTGTGCCTAGCCCATTGCTTCGAGCACGTCCTCCAGGCGCGCGGGGTCGCCCAGGGCGATGACCGTGCCGTCGCTTCCGGCGTCGAGCGGGTTGCCTTGCCAGTCGGCCATCATCCCGCCTGCGCCCTCGACCACGGGTACCAGTGCCGCGTAATCGTGAAGCTTCAGGCCCGCTTCGATCACGAGGTCGATATGGCCCAAGGCGACGAGGCCGTAGTTGTAGCAGTCCCCGCCGTAGATGATCTTGCGCTCGGCCACGCTTTTGGCGACCGACATGAAGGCGTCGGCCTCCTCGTTGCTGAAGGCGTGCGGGCTGGTCGTTCCGAGCACCGCGTCGGCAAGGTCTTTCAGCGGCTTTGTCGTGGCCGGCTTGCCGTTGAACAGCGTGGGCTGGCCGATGCGGCCGACCCAGCGCTCGCCCGAAATCGGCTGGTCGATGATCCCGAGCACGGGCCAGCCGTCCTGCAGCAACGCAATCAGCGTGCCGAAGATCGGGCGGCCTGCGATGAAGCTGGTGGTGCCGTCGATCGGATCGAGCACCCATTGCCGCCCGGCACCTTCGTTGCGGGTGCCGTATTCTTCACCGATGATCCCGTCGCGCGAGAATTCGGCCTCGATCAGCTTGCGCATTGCGGCCTCGGCGGCGCGGTCGGCTTCGGTGACGTAGGAGCGGTCGGCTTTGCGCTCCTCGCTCCACTGGCCCCGGAACAGCGGGCGGATGGCGGCGCCGGCCGCATCGGCAAGGCGCAGGGCGAGGGCGAGGTCCCGGTCATTTTTGGCGTCGGTCATGCCTGCACCAATAGTCGAAGGCTTCGGCCTGTCGAGCCTCGGTGTAGCGGCGCGCCTCCGGCCCCTCCCATTCGAGCGGCAAGTCGTCGTGAACCTCGGTGCGGCCGACGAACCAGCCCTGTCCGGGGAGGCCGTCCGATTGGCGCACCACCAGCACCGCAAGGCCGGGCTCACCGCAAGCACGGCCATCCTCGTCGATCCGGTCGAGCACCTTGCACAATGCACGCATCAAGGGCCGCGTGAAGGTGTGGCCGAGGATGCCAAGCAGCGCGCCGTAAGTGAAGACCTGCCGCGTGCGGGCCGCCTCGATCAGCAGGCCGCGCACTTCGGCAGGGTCGAGCATCAGTCGAACAGCGAGCTGACGCTGCTCTCGTCCGCAATCCGGCGGATCGCCTCGCCCACCAGCGGGGCGATGGGCAGGATGCGGATGCGGTCGGAGGCTTCGGCAGCCTCGGTCGGGCGGATTGAATCGGTGATGACCAGCTCCTTGAGGCTCGATCCGTTGATCCGCGCCACCGCGCCGCCCGAGAGCACGCCGTGGGTGATATAGGCCGCCACACTCGCCGCGCCGCCTTCGAGCAGGGCCTCGGCAGCGTTGCACAGGGTGCCGCCCGAATCGACGATGTCGTCGATCAGGATGCAGTGCCGCCCCGAAACGTCGCCGATGATGTTCATCACTTCGCTTTCGCCCGGACGGTCACGGCGCTTGTCGACGATTGCCAGCGGGGCGTTGTCGAGCCGCTTGGCCAGCGCGCGGGCGCGCACCACGCCGCCGACGTCGGGGGAGACCACCATCAGCTGCTGATCGCCGTAACGCGCCTGAATGTCGGCGGCCATCACGGGGGCAGCATAGAGGTTGTCGGTCGGGATATCGAAGAAGCCCTGGATCTGCCCGGCGTGGAGATCCACCGCCAGCACGCGGTCGGCCCCGGCCTCGGTGATGAGGTTCGCCACCAGCTTGGCGGAGATCGGCGTGCGCGGGCCGGGCTTGCGGTCCTGCCGGGCATAGCCGAAATAGGGCACCACCGCGGTGATCCGCTTGGCCGAGGCGCGGCGCAGCGCGTCGATACAGATCAGCAATTCCATCAGGTTGTCGTTGGCCGGAAAGTTGGTCGGCTGGACGACGAAGACGTCCTCCCCGCGCACGTTCTCGTGGATCTCGACGAAGACCTCCTCGTCCGAGAAGCGCCTGACGCTGGCATCGGTCAGCGGAATTTCGAGATAGGCCGCGATCGCGCGGGCGAGCGGCAGGTTCGAATTGCCGGACATGATCTTCATGGAAACGCGAATCCCCGTTGGCGCTGGACACAGACCGCCTAGCGATGCGTCATGGAATTGCAACGCAGGCTGACGGCGTTCTCGTCAGGAATTGCCGTCCTGCCGCAGCGCGCGCAGCATCGCGCAGCGCGCCGCGACCGGCGGATCGGCGAGCAGTGCGCCGACCGGCCCCTGTGTCCGGCGCTGCCAATTGGGGTGGACGGCGACCGTGCCGGGCAGATTGGGCTGCTCTTCCTCCCCCAGCAGATCCTCGAGCGAGACCAGCGCGAGCGCAGCGGGGGTGCGGGCGATATGCGCGATCACGGCGTCCACCACCGGGGCGGGATTGTCGGGCGCGGGGCGCGGCGTGGTGTGATCGAGGGTCGACCACAAGAGACCACGGTCCCAGTCGCGGATCGCCTCGGCCTCGGCGCGGGTGACGCCTTCGGGGAGGCGACCGAGCCGCTCCGCCCAGTCGAGATCGCGTCCGCGCCACCAGCCCGCGACGGTGACGGTGTCATGCGTGCCCGTCATCGCGGCGCTGAGCGGCGGATAGTCGGCAGCGCCGATGAAGCCGTCATCGGCGGCGCGCTCAAACCACACAACGCGCATCCCCAGCATCCGCCGCTCGGTCACCGCTTCGGTGAAATCATAGGGCGCGGTGCCGAGATCCTCGGCGATCACCAGCTCGCCCGCGCGGTGCGCTTCGAGCGTGGCGAGGCGGATCAGGTCGGCAAAGGGGTAGCTGAGGTAAGCCCCCTCCCCGGTCGGCGCGCCCGAGGGGATGACCCACAGCCGCGCAAGGCCGAAGGCATGGTCGATCCGGAGCCCCCCGCCCGCTGCCAGCCCCGCTCTTATCATTGCGATCCACGGCGCGTAGCCGCTGGTGCGCAGGCCCTGCGGCGAAAAGCTGGTGATCGACCAGTTCTGCCCCAGCGGCCCGAGCGGATCGGGCGGCGCGCCGATGGTGAGGCCATCCAGCATGGCATCGCGCAGCGACCAGGCGTCGCTTCCCGAAGGATCGACCCCCACGGCAAGGTCGCCGATCAGCCCGATCCCCATGCCTGCCTCCTTCGCGGCGGCCTGACACGCGGCGAGCCCCTGCCGCGCCAGCGCCTGCACGAAGAGATGGAAGGCGACCTCCTCGGCGTGTTCGGCGGCAAAGCGCGTGGCGGCGGGGCCGGCGGGATCGTGAAACGCCGCAGGCCAGCTCCGCCAGCCATGCGCGCCATCGGGGCGGAAGTGGCAATCGAGCGCATCGAACAGCGCGTGGCGGCGCAGCATGGCATCGTCGGTCGCGGTGAAGACGGCGCGGCGGGCGGGGTCGAGCGCGGCGAACACGGCGCGCAGCTGCGCCAGCCGCTCGGGCAAGGCGCGCGGCCAGTCGATCAGCGGCGGCCCCTCGTTCCCGGGCAGCGGCGGCAGACCCGCCAGCGCC
>FWWL01000227.1_pt1 | contig 164182 bp, 128 predicted proteins | sample 2228331 | NCBI WGS metagenome assembly FWWL01 (sample SAMEA103939775, study PRJEB20133) | metagenome | reverse complement strand
TAAAAGGCTTTATTTTGATTTAGGTGACCTGAGTTCCCTTATTCCTGCAGATAAGTGGGCACTGCGAAGGATTAGGGAACTCAGTTCCCTAATTTTGCTTATAGGTTAGTTTGGATATTAGCGGCACGTCGCTTACAGATAAACCATTTTACTATTGGCTATTTGGGTCATCTCATCGCTCAGGCACTAATTAGCCAATTGGACTATCATCTATTTCCTCATTGTTACCCGATATTCCTCAAAGCCAGCCCAATAACCAGTAGTAAAGCTTGCTATCTTAGAAGAAGCCGTCTTTTCTGCACATATAACCTATACTAGGACTGGCTAACTGATCGACATGCAAGGCTCGTTTAGACGAGTAATAGTCTATTAGGGGTACGTTTTAAATACAGCATCCCACCTTCCTGCCCTCCCGCGCGCACAACTGAACTCGGGTCGCCAAGGGCCGCTAGAGTGATCTCCTCTAGCGGCTTCTTTAATTTATTCCCCATCGATTACAACGGTTTGATAAGCGTCACGGGCCATAATAATCTCTTCATTCGTAGGGATGACCATCACTTTGACAGGGGAATATTGACTGGAGATCAGCCGTTCTCCATTGCCTTCCCAATTGGCATGCGAATCCAAGTAAACCCCGGCGTATTCGAGTCCTTGGCAAATTTTTTCGCGGATCACCGAGCTATTCTCGCCAACTCCTGCGGTGAATATTAAACCATCAGCGCCATTCAGGCGTGCAAAATAAAGTCCTATATACTTGTGCAGTCTTGCCACGAAGAGGTCCAGGGCGAGCTGCGAGCGTTCATGACCATCCTCTGCATATTGTATAAGTTCACGGATATCGTTGCTGACTCCGGAAATTCCCAGAAGACCGCTGCGGTGGTTAAGGACGTCTACAATTTGATCGGTTTCCAGGCCCTCAAGCCGTTCGAGGTAAGGAATAATTGCGGGATCGATATTTCCGCTGCGGGTTCCCATTGTGACTCCGCCGAGAGGAGTTAGCCCCATGGAGGTATCATAAGATTCTCCATTTCGAATCGCTGTTATGCTTACACCGTTGCCTATATGACAGCTGAGTAAACGGAGGCTATCAACCGGCTTGCCCATAATCTGGGCTGCGCGTTCCATTACATAGCGGTGGCTGCTTCCATGAAATCCGTATTTTCGAATTTTGTGTTTCTCATAGTATTCATAGGGAATGGCGTAAAGGTAAGAGGTAGGCGGCATCGTCTGATGAAAGCTCGTATCGAAAACAGCGACCTGCGGTTTCTCCCTATACTGCGAACTCGCGAGCCGTATACCCTCAAGGTTGATCGGATTGTGCAAGGGCGCCAAATAGCTGATCGCTTCAATTTGCTGAACCACATCATCCTTGATCAGGACCGAAGAACGAAACTGCTCGGCCCCGTGCACAACACGATGAGCTACGATATCCACTTCTTGCCCGACTTGATCGAAAATAGCGGTTAATGTGTCGCTAACCGAACGCTCTGATGTAATTTTCTCGTTCCCTTTCATGATTATTTGTTCCTTAGGCATTTCGAACAGCTTGAATTTGACGGAGCTGCTGCCGCAATTCAATACAAGCACTTTCTTTCTCTTGAATGTACGGAGCTCGTGATAGCCGTCAACAGCGATAATCTGCACAAGGTCTCCGGTACGTAAACCGGAAGCATTGGCTTCATCGGTGTCGAGATGAAACTCCAACATGTATTTGTCACTTACCCGACAAAGGACATTTTCCAGAATGACCATCCGGTCTCCGTTCGTTTTGACGGCAACCAGATCCTTGTCCTTCACGCCCAACTCTTCGGCATTGCTCGGATGCAGGTGCAGGTGCCTGAATGGAATAATGACCCCTTTGTCCAGTATAAGGGTGCCCTTCGGCCCGGTTACCTTGATTCCGGGGGTATTGTCGATGTCTCCAGAATCTCTGACCTCTGTACTTACACCCAGCACATAACCGTCTGTCTTGGATATTTCCAACTGTGTATAAGAGCGTTCGGGTCCCAGTACTCTGACATTCGGAATGCTGCCTTTTGGTCCGGTGACAATTACTGTTTCTTCACAGGCGTATTGTCCTGGCTGCCGAAGGGATTTCAATTTCTCCAACCTATACCCTTTGCCAAACAGCACATCAGCATGCTCGCGTGTTAAATGGATATGACGACTAGAAACGCCTACAATTACTTCCATTCCAATCAGCCTCCTAATCCAAACTATATATGAAAGCCCCCGAGACAACAACAAGAGGCTGCCGCGAGACAGCCTCCGTGATCTACTGGTATTAATGTACGGGTGTCAGGTCTTTTTTCTTGCCTTTGATCTTAGGTTTACGGTTATCGAACAGGTGATGCATGTAAGGGAGCAAATAGTGGTCAACACCGAATTTCCCGGCATTAGCTCCAGCGGCCAAGATAACGCCGCCGATCAGTATCATCCACGGGTTCGTGCTGACAGTGCCAGCGAACAGAAACATGAAGTTCATGAGTAATCCGAAAAAGGCGGCTGCGGTGGTCAAGCACCCAAGCAGAAGGCCCAAACCGATAAAAAACTCACCCCATGGTATCATAACGTTGATTATATTGAGGTTTGGAAGTGCGAAACCTTTCAAGAAAGCAGTAAAGGTAGGATAGATGAGCTCGTTCGTTGCTTTGTCAATCACTGGCTTGGCAATGGCATTGTTTAGAAAGCCGCCTGCATTGAAGCCCCCAGTAATTTTATGCCATCCAGCTGTCAACCAGGTGTAACCCAGATACAATCGGGTGATCAACAGTAGAGCCGCTGCGAATTTGTTTCCTCTTAGCCAAGTGCTAATCATGGCTACCAACTCCTTATACGTTTTGTTCTTTCTGACTTTAGTTTAGCTGTATTCCCGGCTTGCCGAAGTGATAAAAGTCACACGATACAATATATTTTCACTGCCCATTAGTCAGGTTCACCAGATGATAATAGCTCCGCCATGATCCGTTCCTTAGAGGGAAATACGGTCTGCTCCTCGATTCGAAAATGCTCCGATACGATCATTAAGACTTGCTTGAGGCAGGAAAGAGCATCCTCGGCCGCTCCCCTATCAAGGTAATCCGCGGCTGAGCTTGCTTGTTCCAGAAACATCTCATAAAAATGCTTCGCTAGAAGATGATCCTGCTCTAATGCGCTAACTGGACCGATCTTTCCGCATGTATACAGCTTGGCAGCCGGAAATATAGACCGTTCTTCTTCTTCCAGATAACGATCTAGCTCCTTCATCAGGACTAGGGATTCTTTCTTTAGACCCCGAAGGGCATCCGACCAATCGTCAGATTGGAAATCAATCGGATTATTTTTCAATTTTGTGTCAAATCCGTGTACCTTCTCCTTCCATTTATTGTGGTCTTCTATCCAAAGCTCGTATTTGTCCATAAACACTTCTTCCACATTTCGCATATTATCCGCCTCCGATTCTGTAGTACCTCCTAGTATTCTGAGTATAATTCCAAATGCGTCCGATTGATGTGATGTAATTCACAACAGCTTGATTTGTACACAGTCTTTTTGCCCTCTCTGGTAACCCGGGTGCTTGCTTTGTAGGGTTTGAATTGTTCGTCCGACCTGTAATTGATGGCATGCAGGGTAGGAAGGATTGTTTCCCGAAGGAGACGACTGCTTTTATCAGCGAAGATTTTACAAAGGTCAACGCTTACCCCCGCTTCGTCCGCGGCATTAGTTACACAGAAGAAGGCAAGGTATATGTAAGACAGGCAGGACTGGATCAATCCAGCAGTACTATATCGATCAGGGATTCCGATTGTTTAATCGTCATCCCGCCTGGAGGGCGGGGGTTACTTGCGGGAGAATTGGTGAAAATCATTAAACTGCGAGAATCGCAACGAGGATATGTTGTGGGTTAAAGTTAAATGAGGTGGTTATTAGAACTGTGATTTAGATCACAATTCTTTGGTCCAGGCACTGTTACAATGTAAACAGATGGTGAATCAATGACCAAAGGATGTGTTCCCAATGTTATACATTGTTATTAGTATTGTAGTCCTTCTCATTGTCGGTTCTCTTATCACGACACTGTCTGTCGGTTTCTCACCTGCGAATAAGGAAGAAGGCAGCTCCTATACGAATCGCACGGGTCGGAATTTATGGCTGCAAACCGTGTTTTACGTCGTAGGAACGGCACTTTTCGTAGTGCTTCTATTCATTTACGCCCTTTAAATTATTGTGAAAGCTGTAGTCACATGGTGACACCGGCGACCACTGCTTCAGCCGAAGTAATGTTCTACACTGGCAAGACGCCTAAAGCTATGGCATTTATTGATAGCGCAGCACTATTAAGAAAAAGAGGCATGGCCGATAATGGCCATGCCTCCTTTTTCAACATATTTAAAGTATAGTGTTGGGGTGGAACTGAAGGTTCTTTACTGGTTTGCCATGTAAAGAATATAATTCAGACTCGGATTCATTCTTACTGCTAGCATTAGTGAAGCAGATCTTACTACTTAGGTCCTGTGGAGATCAGATAGCAAGTGCTCGTATAGGTTATTAGGACGGAAAAGACGACTTTTTCTGGGATAGCAAGTTTTACTATTGGTTATTGGCCGGGTTTTGAGGAAAATCGGTTCACAATGGGGAAATAGGGGATAGTCAGGTTGGCTAATTAGTGCCTGAGTGAAGAAATGGCCCAAATAGACAGTAGTAACATGGCTTATGGGTAAGCGGAGTACCATTATATTCCAAACTACTACGAAATGAGGAAGTGAAGGAGGAGAGATATCGATATTTTGTTTGAGGTAGGATCACATAAAATACAGCAACCTCCCAAAGTGGAATTGAAGGGCAGGAAGGTGGAGCGGAGAAACGAAGTGGTTGCCTTTGTGGTTGGGGTCCTACCTCTAAACTTATAATCAAGGGAACCCAAGCACAACAGCAATCGTAGCCTACCTTGCTGACCTCCCGCCTCCAAACTGAATTCATTCGCCAGAGGGCCTGATCTGTGAACTTCCGGTCAGGTTTTTCTGGTTCTCAAGGCATCCCTCTAATTCCGCTTAAAGCCGCGATACGTATCGGTATTCGGAGGGAGTCATTCCTAGCTTGCGTTTGAATATTCTGCTCAAATAATACTCATTATCGTAGCCGCTGCGAGAAGCAATACCGGCTAAAGTCAAATTCGTTTCCCTCAGCAGAGCTTGAGCTTTTTGTAAACGCAGTTCCGTGATATAACCCATAGGATTTTTACCGAATCGCAGAGTGAACTTCTGGGTTAACTGGGCAGGGCTCAACTGAAGCTCCTTAGCTAAAGTACTCAGACTGAGTTTGCCGAGGGCCCGTTGTTGGATGCTTCGCAGCGCTTGATTCATTAGCGGGTCATCTGCATTTGGCGCAAGCTCCATCTCATTGGACATATAGGTGAGCCACAGGTCTTCTAGCAGATGATTCTTCCTTCGTACCGAGAACGAATCTTGCTTTCCTGATAGGGATCGGAGCAAAGTAAGGGTGGATTGCAGACGCTGAGAATCCCGAATATGAAACTTGCCATTGGGAAATGGATTAATGGTTGTCTTGGCCGATTCTATGTCAGGTGACCAGTCAAATATGATGAAATGAAAAGACAATAAAGTCAGCGCTCTCCGATGAAAGACATGGTTGGGAGGACAAATGACAAGATCCCTATTCGCAGCAACTCCTCTTATGTGATCGAATTCGAACGCAAAGCTTCCGTCTTCCACTATAAATAATATCCAATCCTCATACGCAGCTTGATCCAGCATGAATCGTTCCGCGTTTTCAACGTAGATATGATACTTAATGTGAGGAATCAACTCCCATGCTTCAACCATTCTGCAGCTCCATTATTTTAAATTTTGTATAAGAAATATTATAGTATTGTGTATTTTAAAAGAAAAGCGCAAGAAATAAAATAAATAATGTATAAACGATTCGAATGGGATGTTAACGATTTGATTAGGAAAGGATGGATTCCTGTGACCGGTCTGGAAGACTCTGAATACAAAAAGCAATTCGAAAAAGACGGCTATTTGCTGTTGCGGGGAGTTTTGTCGGAGGAACGTGTATCGCGGTTGAATGCTGCCATTGACGAAATCCTGAGTCAGGAGCCTGAGGCGCTAACCTACAATATCTACAATAGCGTGGAGCGTCATGACGAAATTGCTTCGCTCATCGATGAACCAGCGGTGCTGCCGCTCGTTGTTCAATTACTTGGCTATAATATTCAGCTGCATATATCCCATCTGACGATCCGCAAGCCTAACCCGGAGGACTTGATTACGGAGACTCACAGCTTTATTAACTGGCATCAGGACGGTCCTCATCCACAATTTCCATCGATCTCGGGAATCACGCCCTTATACTATATCAAGACCTGCTATATCCTGAGCGACATGTCTGAACCGGATCGAGGGAACACCAAGATTGTCCCAGGCTCGCACAATCGCCCCTACCAACCTGAGTTCCCAGATTCAAGGCATACCCTTGCAGATGAACTGCAGATTTGCGGCAAGCCAGGTGATCTTTTTGTGTTCGCACAGAACCTGTGGCATTCCGCTGCACCTAATCATTCCGCGCATACGAGACGCCAATTGTTTCTTGGGTACAGTCCAATCTGGATGCGACCGATCGATTACCGCACGTCCTCGGCGCGACTAATTGAACAGGCCAGTCCTTATCGGAAGCAGCTGCTAGGCGTCATAGACGACAATCCGTTCATGCACTATGTCCCTAAATCATCGATGGTGCCATTGAAAGAGCTTGAAGGATCGGAGAATGGATAAGCGAGGTTGCTTGCGAGTAATGCCATTGATATAATGAAATGACATTGATGAACACTAAATGTCATACTTATTGAAGAGGTGGCAAATGAAAAGAGCGCCAGTCAAAATCAGCGAAGGCGGGCGGATCGTAATTCCAATTGAATTCCGTAAAGCTCTGGGTGTGGACGTAGGAGACGAATTAATTCTTCACATGGAGAACGATAAGATGCTGCTGCTTACGCGCCGACAAGCAATTGCCTATGTGCAAGAACAAATGAGCGTTTACCGAACAGATGGAGAGGATCGTTCATTATCGGATGAATTAATTGAAGAACGGAGAAGAGAGGCACAGGATGAGTAGCCCAAGGGTCATATTGGATGCATCAGCCGTGTTAGCGTGGATGAACAGGGAACCGGGGGCTGAACGAGTCAGCGAAATGCTGATGGAGGGAACATTGATCTCAGCTGTGAATGCAGCGGAAGTGATCTCGAAGCAAGCTGACCTCGGAGCTCCCCCAGACCGGACACTTTCGTACTTGCGCCTAGCTGGAATGGAGATCATTAATTTTGATGCGGATGATGCGATTGCGGTTGGTGATTTGCGAACAGCAACTCGAAAGTTAGGCTTGTCTCTTGGAGACCGTGCTTGTATTGCTCTTGGTTTGAAGCTTCGGCTTCCAGTTGTCACTACTGATAGAGCTTGGATTAGGCTAGGGCTTAGTGAGTTGGACATCATTCAGATCCGAGAGAGGTAGCTTTTACCTTTTCCGAATTTCTCATTGCTAGCGCGGTCCGTCCTTGGTATTCTGAATAGGATTGGACTAAGGTTGATGATTGGAACCTAATTCAGGCTCGAGAGGGGTAACCAAGATGCACAAGACGGTCAGCACATGGCAACAGTTTCAGCAATCCTGGGATGGCGTGCTTAACTTCCTGTTAGATGGTGAATGCATACCATTCTCTTACAACATGCCTTCCATGGAAAGAATTGTCGACACACTGCGAAGCGATCCGGAGACCAGAATTACGCCAGGAGTGAAGAGTAATACGCTCGAATTAGCGGATATCACGGAATCATTCCGGCAATTGCCTCTTGATGAAGCGGTACATGCCTCTTTTGCATTAGCCCATTTCAAGCTTCAGAAGTTTTTTGGACCCGGTCAATTGTTAGAGGGCTTCGAGGAGCAGGTTATGGAGCCTTGGATGCAGGCGCTCCGGGAGGCCGGCTTCACATGGACCCGATGTTATCCGATCCTGTTCATGAGCGGGCCTCGTTGCGCGACTAACTATCATATGGACTATTCACAGGTAATGGCATGGCAAACGCATGGAACGAAGCTATTCTCCGGGCTGAAGGATCCAGAACGCTGGGCCCCGCTCGAGACACGTATTCACGCCAAAGGCATTCAGCGTCCTGAAGGAATCACCGAAGCGGACGAGCTAACATATACAATGACCACCGGCACTTGCTTGTGGAATACTTTCTTAACTCCGCATTGGGTTGAAGCTTCTGAACAAGCGGCTTGCAGCATTAATATTTCTCATGGCGGACTGCGTTATCAAGGTAAGCTGTGTCGACATGAGCAAGAGGTAGCGGATTGGCAGCAGAACCATCCCGACAAGTCTCGCATTTTGTTTTGATCTTTCATTTTTCTCTAGAAGAACCTTGCTCTCCAAATACTTGGAGAGCAAGGTTTTTTGTATTTTTAACATATATATTAGACAGGATATTCAGGTTTGAATCTTTTGAGGGAAAGTGTTTGAAACTGGTAAATTACGGTGTATATACATTTTGTAGAGCGAAATAGCCCAAGGGGCGTACATAACATGAGGAGAGTGAAATGAGTATGAAGATGAGGAAGAAGCTTTTAGTGCCTTTATTAAGTTTATCCCTATTACTTCCGACAGTACCGTCGATCACGAGTGCAGCTACCGTCGTAGAACAAGCAACCGTTCACTCGAAGGCAGTGGAGCTAAGGGTAAGCCTGGATCATCTGCTCTCCGAGCATTTTGTATTGGCAGTGGCAGCCATGACCAAAGCGCATGATGGCTCGTCAGATGCAAGCAATGCTTACCAGGCATTGGATCAGAACGCATTGGACATGGAGCCCGCGATCGCATCCTTGTATGGGACTGAGGCTGCAGCTAAGTTCACCCAGATTTTCCGCGCACATAACAAAGCAACTGACGATCTGGTCAAGGGGATGAAAGCAGGCAACACACAAGCAGTTGCCGACGCTAAGGCGCAAGTGCAGAACTTCATCGTTGATTTCTCCAAGCTACTAGCCACTGCAACTAGCGGAATGCTTCCAGAGCAAGCGGCTCAAGATGCCGTTCGGAAGCATGAACAACAAGTTCAATTAACCTTTGATCGGTATGTAGCGGGTGATTACAGCGGCGCTCTCCAAACGTACCGAGAGGGATTCAAGGAAATGTTTGCGATCAGCAAGGCATTATCCACTGCGATTACCAAGCAAATGCCAGCCAAATTCGACAACTCCACCCCGGATACACTTGCTGCTGAGTTGAGATCTACATTGAACCGATTGGCTTCCGAGCATCTGGCCCTATCCATAACGCAGATGCAGAAGGAACTGGACAACGGCAAAGATGCTAGCGCTTGGGTTCAAGCTGAAGCTAGTAACACTGCGGATTTCAAAGCGGCCATCGCTTCCGTATACGGGGCAGACGGTGCGGATAAGTTCGTGAGAATTTGGACTATGAATCACATTAATGCTCAAAGCGAGATCGTGAAAGCGGTGAAGTCAGGCAACAGCACGGCGTTAACCGAATCCAAGCAAAAAATCAATCAATTCGTAACTGAATTCGGCGCATTCCTGGGCTCTGCTACAGAGGGCAAGTTACCGGAGGGCGTTGCCCAAGAGTCCATTCGCAAGCATGAGGACCAAGTACAGCTTGCTTTTGACCAATATTCAGCAAAAATGTATGATACGGCCTACAAAACGATGCGTGAAGGATACAAGTTCATGTTCAGTGTAGGGGAAGCTCTGAGTTCGGCCATTGTTGCTCAAAAGAACGCTATGTTCCAAGTTCCAAAAGTGGAGCCTAAGCTAACAAGCATCTGGATGCATATCGAGAGCAAAGACATCACGGTGGACACCCAAACCACGATGATGGATACAGTGCCGACGCTTATTGACGGCAAGCTGTTCCTCCCGTTGCGCTATGTGTACGAAGCGATGGGAGCCAAAGTATACTGGTACGAACAGAACCAATCGATTGTAGTGGAGTTCGGTGCTGATCTGCAGACCTTTTGGGTAGGCAAAGACCTCATGGACCACAATGGTGACCAGAAAGTAGTCGGTTCGGTCGTATCCATCAACCAGGACGGGCGCGCCGTTCTACCCGCAGAATTTGTTGCTAAGAGCTTGAACTGGGAGCTTACTCGAAAACAAGGTGATCCCGAAATCAAGCTAACTAAAATCCAATAGTTTACTGCTTATCCTAGAAACTGTCGGTACAGCCGACAGTTTTTTGGTGTCTGCTAGCATTAGTGAAGGTGAGTTTACTAATCGCCCCCGCGCTCGGTTGAAGAACAAATTAGTTATTTTTCCTGTTACTACTTAGGATCGTGGAGATTAGTTAGCCAGTGCTAGTATAGGCAATTTGGGCGGAAAAGACGGTTCTTTCTGGGATAGACTATTTTACTATTGGTTATTTGGCTAGTATTGAGGAGTATCGGCTCATATTGCGGAAATAAGGGATAGTCAAATTGGCTAATTAGTGTCTGAGTGATGAAATGGCCCAAAAAGGCAGTAGTAACATGGCTTATATGTAGGCAAGGTACCACTAATCGCAAGGATATCGATGAATTCCGTACCTTGGCTGAGAATTTCTTTAGCGAGGTAGTAGATATCGAAATGGTATACATCTACTCGCTAAAGTGAATCAGAAAGGGGTATGAAGAGAGATACTTGCCGCTAAAGCTCAGCCCTATAGGGCATGCCCGCTTGGGCGCCGAGCTTCGTGACCGACTTCCCGGCTGCTTTTATTGCGAAAGCTACGGCCTCGCCCAAGGCCCAGCCGGACGCGATACCGAAGCATAGTCCGCCGTTGAAGGCGTCCCCCGCCCCCGTTGTATCAACGACGCTAACCTTATTGGCGGGTACGGTACAGAGTTCCCCGTTGTCCAAATAGGCGCAGCCCTTCTCACCTCGGGTCAAGATCAGTCTATGTTGGTTGCGCAGCTCCCATTTAGAGAGAAGGGCTGCAAGCTCATCCAGACCTTGGAATTCACACCCTGACATCTGCATAAGCTCGGTTTCATTAGGGGTCACGTAATCAGCGTTGTGCAGCAGTTCTAAGGAAAGCGGCTGGGCCGGAGCCGGATTCAGTACTGTAAGGACGCCATATTCACGGGCAATGCGCAGAGCGTACTCCACCGTCTTCAAAGGAATCTCCAGCTGCACCAGCAGCAGATCGGCTGCTTCTATTAATGATCGATGTTTCTCTATATCCTCTTCCACACATTGACCGTTAGCTCCGGAAACGACCACGATACAGTTGTCTTCGGGCGTATGGAGCACGGTTGCGGTACCAGTCGGTACCTCGTCCGCATACCGGACAGCCGATATATCAATCCCATTGTCTAATAAATTGCGGAGCAATTGTTCTCCGAATAGATCTTGACCCACTGCTCCGATCATGGAGACTTCAGCTCCTAACCTTGCGCATGCAACCGCCTGATTCGCTCCCTTGCCTCCCGGCATGTAATGAATAGCCGAGCCTTGAAGCGTTTCTCCCACTTTCGGCATCCGGTTCACGGACATTACCATATCCATGTTCAAACTTCCCACGACAACGATCTTTGGCTTGCGCAAACGAATCCCCCGCTTCCAGATCTCATTTTATTATCCCATTGAATGACAGATGTAGTGTAAAGGAGTTATTCGTGAATATCAATCCTTTCCTTCAGCAGATCCCCGTTTCAACCCGCCCAAACGCCGTAAAGTGGTTAAATGCATCCAAGTAGAAACTTGAAACATTCGTCAAAGTGGAGGAATGATTCATTCAAGCAAGTATTGGTTCTGGGAATTCGGATCTTTGCATGTTTATACTGAACCTGTCGACAAATCCTGGCTGTGCCTTGAGGCGGTCGTCAAGACAAGATAGAGCAGATTAGGGGGGAGTGGTAACTATCGTTAATTCGATTCTGAAAAGCAAGTACTATTATGCCATGTTTTTGATTCCATTCGTTTACTTTGCCGTGTTTCATTACATCCCGTTGTTTGGGATCTTAATCGCTTTCAAAAAGTACAACGTGTTCCAAGGCGTATTCGAGAGCCCGTGGGTCGGGACACAATATTTCAAACAGTTTCTTAGTGATCCTTATTTTTACAAGCTGCTCAAAAATACGCTGCTGATCGGACTGTACCATATTTTGTTTTCGTTTCCGGCCCCGATTGTGCTGGCCCTGCTTCTGAACGAGCTGAAGCATCAAATGTTTAAACGGTTTGTTCAAACGGTCAGCTATTTGCCGCATTTTTTGTCCACTGTAGTCGTTGTTGGGATTATTGTGAATTTCATGGCCTATGACGGAATCATTAACCGTTTTCTTGGCCTGTTCGGGGTCGACGCTGTTCATTTTCTAATGCTGCCGGAATGGTTTCGGACGATCTACATTGGATCCGAAATTTGGCAGGGGATCGGTTGGGGATCGATTATTTATTTGGCGGCTTTAACCGCCGTAGATTCTCAATTATACGAGGCTGCAGTCATCGACGGGGCCAACCGTTGGAAGCAAATGCTGCACATTACGCTCCCAGGCATAGCGCCAACGATCATCATTTTGCTTTTATTCAATATAGGAGCGGTGATGCACGTGTCGTTCGAAAAAGTGCTGCTGCTGTCCAACGGTTCCAATCAACCTGCTTCCGATGTTATTTCTCTTCATGTCTACCGCCGGGGACTCATTTCCAGCGACTTCAGCTATGCAACAGCAGTAGGCTTGTTCAACTCCATCGTGGCCGTACTGTTCTTGACCGCAGCCAACCGGATCAGCAAAAAAGTCAGTGAGACAAGTTTATGGTAAAGGAGGAGCCCCTGTGAGAATCCGTCAAAGCATCGGATCCCAAGCGTTCGACACATTCAACATCTTTTTTATGATCGGGCTGATTATCGTAACGTTTTATCCGCTATATCATATATTCGTTGTTTCCATCAGTGACGGACACTCCGTTTTGAGGGGGGAAGTGAACATTTGGCCAGTCGGTCCGAATTTGGACACCTATCGCTTGCTGCTTCATGATTCGGCGATCCTCCGGTCCTATGGAAACACGATTCTGTATACAAGTGTAGGCACTCTTGTCAATTTGTGCTGCACCATCCTGTGCGCTTACCCGCTCTCCAAGAAGGAATTTTACGGAAAAAGCTTTTTTACTCTGATGATTGTATTTACGATGTTTTTCAGCGGGGGATTGATTCCAAGTTACTTGCTTGTGCAAAAGCTGCACATGATGAATACGATGTGGGCCCTCATTGTGCCAGGTGCAATCAGCGCTTGGAACATGATCGTGATGCGAACTTTTTTTCAAGGCCTCCCGAACGAGCTGTTCGAATCTGCCCGCATGGACGGGGCGAATGAATGGCTAGTGTTATGGAGAATCGTATTGCCCCTTTCATTGCCGATTATTGCAACCATTTCGATGTTTTATGCAGTAGGCCACTGGAACAGCTTTTTCCCTGCCTTGATTTATTTAGATGAAAAGGCGAAGTATCCGGTGCAAATATTGCTGCGCAACATCGTCGTAATGGGACAAATGTCGGAGCAAAGCCAGGAGCTAAGCGGGCCATACGCGGCGGTCACGTCAACGAACATCAAATACGCCGTCATCATGATTGTGGTTGCGCCGATCATCGCCGTCTACCCGTTTATTCAAAAATACTTCATCAAGGGGGTGATGATCGGCTCTTTGAAGGGGTAAAAGCTATAGGCATTATCAGCAGTTTTCAGGCATTTTAAGTTCATTGGTTAGCTGTTACAATAATAAGGATAATGGAGGGGTAACATGTCCAACAAACGAATGAGGGTCAACTTAATTGTCTCCATCACTTTGGCCGCAGCACTAATCTCTGGCTGCACAGCCAAAACGAGCGATGGGGAGCCTTCCTCCACGGAAAGCCGAAAGGAAATGTCTCTGAAGATGATCCGCTATGAGCATCCTTCCCAGGCCCTCAAGCAGGATACGCCGGTATTAAAGGAAATCGCTAAAAAAATGGGCGTCAAGCTTCAGGTAGAAGGGGTACCGCAAAGCAACTATAACGAGAAGAAACAGGTTCTCATCGGTACGAACAATATTCCGGACATTATTCTAATTGATCAAAACGATCTCAACCAATACGCCAAGACCGGAATCTTCCTTCCTATTTCCGATTACTTGGATCAGGCTCCAAATCTTAAGAAGCGACTAGCAGAAAATCCGGAAACGAACAAATTGCTGATCGACGGCAAGCTGTACGGCTTTCCAATTACCGCCCAAAACCAGCTTTCGGCCGGAAAAGCACCGATGATCCGAACGGATTTGCTGAAAAAGCATAATTTGAAAACGCCAACATCCTTTGAAGAGCTGTATCAGGTATTGAAAAAGCTGAAGGAGGCTTATCCGGATTCGACACCATGGACGTCACGAGGGATGGGTTCCTTTCTGGATGCAGTCTCTTACGGTATGGGCGGCGGCTACGGGATGTATTTCGATCACGATGTGCAGGGCGGCTCCTATGTATACGGGACTAACAAGCCCGTATTCAAAGAAGTGCTTACTTACTTGAATAAGCTTTACAGCGAGAAGCTGCTCGACCCAGACTTTTCCGTTAACACACAGCAGAAGTGGGCGGAGAAGCTGAGCGCCGGCAAAGCGTTCTTCTTTTTCGACAACAACACGTTCGCCGTCAACTTTAACCAGGCTCTGCAGCAGCAGAATAAGGAAGCGGTGCTCGATCTGATCCCGTACTTTACGAACAGCCAGAGCAAGGTTAGAGGGTTCGCTTACCCGAAGGCCGGGTGGATTTCGGAATTATACGCGATCAGCTCCAAGGTCAAGGATCCTGCGGCGGTCGTCAAATTCTATGATTGGCTATATAGCGACGAGGGTATGCAGGTCACCAACTTCGGCGTGCTCGGCGAAACCTATGAGTTAGCAGGCGGTAAGCCCAAATTACTATCAAGTATCATTGACAAATATAAAACAGCTGCCGATCCGGCGAGGGCCATGCTGTCTGAACTGGGGGCGGGATATTTGAGTCTTGCGCCGCATGTGGATGAAACACCGATCATTCAAGTTTCCAATCCTGATCTGGTGCGTTGGGGAGAGCAAATCGACAAGGATCCCGGCTCGAAGAACCGTGCACCGTCGTTAAAGCCGCCTTTTACGGATGAAGAGAACGAGAAGATCAAGCAAATCAACTCCAAATTGAGTCCAATCACGGCCGACGTTGTGAAGTTCATCATGGGGTCTAAGCCGCTTTCCGAGTTTGAGGCTTTCGTAAAAGCATTGAATGACAACGGTGTGCCTGAACTTGAGAAAATATACAATTCGGCTCTCGGAAGAGTGAAAAAATGATTACCAATACATTAAACGATCGGAAGCGCCCCAAACTGCAGGTCGAAACGGTTTCTATTTATACGCCTGCAGCCGAGTCTGATTGGTCTTATTCCCACCATGCTCATATTGCCTTCTTCAAGGGCAAATATTATGCAGTCTGGTCGAATGGGAGGATCAACGAGGACGATGTCGGTCAACGGGTGCAAATGGCGGTCTCGGATGATTTCCTTCATTGGTCGCCGCCCCAGCCTTTAGTGGATACTGCTCGGGGGTTACATTCCGATTTGGTACTGACTGCAGCTGGATTTCACCAACACGGCGATACGTTAGTCGTCTATTATGGACAGTACGAATATCGACCGGAGCATCTGGAGAACAACACTCGCAAAAGCGGGGACAAGGGACATATGAATACTTCCCTGTATGCCGTTACAACAACAGACGGAATGAGCTGGAGCAAGCCGATCCCGATGCATGTGCCTATCATCCCGAATCACGGACCTCAGCAGACACAATCGGGTAGGCTGATCATAAGCGGCAATATTATGTTTCCTTATTCGGACGATCCTGCAGGTTTGGCAGATTGGGTTCAATCGGGCATATACCCTCCGGAGATGGCTGGAATATTATGCGACGATTCCGAGTCGTTCTGGCGAGTTAAGGAAGCGCGCAATTGGCCAGTCGGACTATGTGAAGGTTCGTTCTATCAAACGACCGATGGAATCCTTCATATGCTGCTGAGAAGCAACAGCCGCACGCTCTGGGTGACACGCAGCGCCGATGATGGAATGAGCTGGTCGAATCCGCTGCCGACCGGATTTTCCGACAACAATAGCAAGTTTCATTTCGGGCGATTGCCGAACGGGACGATTTACTATGTCGGCACACCCGATCCGGAGCCTCGAGGGAAGCGCAATCCATTGGTTCTTTCACTGTCGCTCGACGGGATGCTGTTCAACCGCCATTTCATTCTGAAAAATGAACCGTGCGAACGATTGTTTCAAGGAATGTACAAGGGCGGCGACTACGGGTATCCCCACACGCTGGTGCACGACGGTTATCTTCATGTGATCTACTCGGTTTGCAAGGAAAGTATACATGCGCTGCGTGTACCGATCGAAACGTTATAAACAATAGGCTAGGGAGGGAACAACGATGAAGCGGATGACGAGTTTGATGCCGGCCAACCGGCTGTTCTATAGAATCCTGCTGTATTTCTTGTCTCTCCTCATTCCTATCGTCATCATAGGCATCGTTACATATGCCAATTTCGTGAGCAAATACAAGCAAGACTTTGCGGCGAACGCCAGAATGAGCCTGCAAATATCGGCGGATTTGGTTGATGCGCATTTGCGGACGGTTCAGGAAGCGGGAATCAGCTTTTTCAGCGAAGCATCCGTGAACCGGCTGCTTAAGCCAGACGCCCAATATACGTTAGCAGACCGGGCCAACTTGACTGATATTCTGCAGAGCCTGAAGCGGACCGGGGCGATACTGACTGAATTTGCCGAAGACCTGTTCATGTTCATTGATCACGAGAGAGTATATACGACTTCAGGCGTTGATGATTTTGATTCATTCTTCGAACATACTGCCAACTACGATACATTCGGTGCCGATTATTGGAAACGAACGATCCAATCGGATCAAATAATTGAGATCCTGGAACCCACTTCCATGCATACGACTCAGTCTGTCAAAAAGGTCGTTCCGGTAATTATCAGCCGTTTGGTGCGAGGCTACAATGCAATACTTGTCGCCAATATCTCTGTGGACGTCTTGCAGCGAAAGCTGAGTGGCTATGCGCCGTTTTCTACCACCCAATTCGTCGCCTTGGATGGATATGGTCGGGTTGTGCTCGGACCCAAGGATGAGGAAGGCAAGCCCATTGCCTCAACCAGCCAATTGGCGGAGACGTTTCCCACCGATGATCCAGGCAGTGCAGAGTTGTCCATGGGAGAAACGTCATATATCGTTTCTTACGTCCAGTCGAGCTTATATGGCTGGAAGCTCTACTCCTTGACACCTGTCAGTGAGTTCAACCGTCAAGCCAGCGGTATTTTGCGCATGATCGTTGTCATTTGTCTCGTCCTGGTCGTCATCGGTTTGTTGTTTTCCTTCATCTTTGCCTTTAAGCTGTACACGCCAATTCAGCGGATCAAGGATGCGCTCACAGATCCCGGCGAAACGATCGACTCTCCAGAGCAGGCGGCCAATGATTTTGACGAAATCGGAATCGGCATCCGCAGACTCGTTCGGCACAATATGAAATTCGAGCGGCAATTGAAAAACGTATGGCTGGAGTATATGGATCAGGCGCTGTTGCATTTGTTGAATAATCGCGAGCTTCCTAACGACACGGAGCTTCATCGGTTGTTCCATGAGCGTCTTGGGTTTGCAGGGGATCGGTATCGCTGCTGCAGCATTCACTTTCAGTTCAAAGACGCCTTCTATGAACATATTCAGGACGAAGACCGCATTGTTGTCTGGAGCAAGCTTAAGAAGCTGATCTGGAGTTTCTTGAGCGAGCACTTTCGACTTTACGTGCTGGAATGCACGCGTCACCTTTACGTCTGTGTTATCGAGCCGGGTGATTACCATAATGATGAAGCCGGGCTGCGCAAAGCGTTGGACAGCTTTATGCAAACATTCCAATTTGACTTTCAGTATTGCATCGTTCACGTCGGAATAGGTCAAGTCCACAAGGACCTGAAGGGGATCGCCGAATCTTATAAGGAATCGATCGTAGCGTTGCAGTATGCCGACAACACCCGGGATTGCGAGATTATCCCGTATGATCGACTCGATATTCGCCCTAGCGTCGTGTATTCGTTTACGGACGAGATCAAGCTGTTAAACATGCTGAAAGCAGGAGAACCAGCCTTAAGGGAGAAAATCGCCCAACTGATTGTTCAGCATGAGACCCGAGGAGCTTCGGCCCATACTCTAGGCATTTGGATTACGGAGGTATACCGTACGGGATTGAGGTTTATTTTGGAGCATGGATTGGAACGCGATCGTCTGGTGACAGAGGAGCTGCATAAGCTGCTAAGCGATTCGAACGGGCTGCCTTTGGAGCTTGACCTCAAGAAGGAAGCGCTGCTTGAATTCTATAATCATCTTGCACTCGAGCTGTTTACCCGTCAACAAGCCAACAAGACTAACACGCTGATATCCGCTATTACAGAAATAATCGAAACGGAATACGACCGTGAGCTTTACCTCGAAAGCATTTCAGACCGGCTAGGCGTATCTCCGAAATACGTTTCCAGGATATTCAAAGAAAAGACGGGAATGAACATTACCCAGTACATGAACATGGTTCGGGTCAACCGGGCGAAGCAGCTTTTGGTCGAGACGGATCTGGCAATCAGTGAGATTGGCGACAAAGTGGGCATCTACAGCCGGACTACTTTCCTGCGTATATTCAAAAAAACGGAAGGCGTCACGCCACAAAGCTATCGTATATCGGAAGCGCGCAACCGCAGCAAACAGTCAGCTTTATAAGAGAATGGAGGTTTAGGATAATGCTGCCAGCACTCCCTGCAGACACCCTATTGAACAGGTTAAAACCACCTTCCGGCAAGGTCCGGATGGTGCTGGATACGGATACGTACAATGAAATTGATGATCAATTTGCCGTCGTATATGCTTTGGCTTCTCCAGAGAGGCTGCAGGTTGAGGCCATATATGCTGCTCCTTTTCACAACGCGATGTCCGACGGTCCCGAGGACGGAATGGAGAAGAGCTATCAGGAAATTGAAAAAATACTCGAACTGCTGGATTTGTCGTCCACAGGCTTTGCATTAAAAGGCTCCGACCGATTCTTGCCGGATGCCTTGACCCCGGTGGCAAGCGATGCTGTGACCGATTTGATCGAACGCGCCTTAGCTTCAACGGATGAAGACCCGCTTTACGTCGTCTCTATAGGAGCCATTACGAATGTGGCGTCAGCTCTCCTGCTCGAGCCCCGTATTCGCGAGAAGATCGTTGTCGTTTGGCTTGGGGGCCACGCCTTGTACTGGCCCAACTGCCATGAATTCAACCTGCGGCAGGACGTGCATGCTGCACGAATCGTATATGATTGCGGAGTGCCGTTAGTATGGATTCCTTGCCATGGAGCCGCATCGCACCTTATCACCACATTGGCGGAAACAGAACGGTTCTTGAGGCATCAAGGACTCGTGGGAGATTATTTGTACAGGACGTTCGAGCAGTGCCGCCAGGATCATTATGCTTATTCGCGAGTCATATGGGATTTGTCTGCTGTCGCTTGGTTGGTTGAACCCAATTGGGTTCCATCCAGTCTTGTGCATAGTCCAATCATCACGAGCTCCGATATGTGCAGGTGGAGCTTCGATTCGAGCCGTCCTTTTATTCGGTGTGCAAACGGCGTGAACCGGGACCGCATCTTTGGAGATTTATTCCGGAAAGTTCAAGCTCTGTCCAAGTAATGTAAACACAAAACGAATGGAGGCGTGTATACATGAACGTTGAAAAGGATAAGAAAGAACAACCTATTGATAGAAGGAAGTTTTTGGCCGGACTCGGGATGGCGGGTGCCGCATTGGCGGCCGGGGAGCTGCTGCGCGGGAACGCTTTGCAATCGGCCTATGCACAGGATAATTCCGTGACAGGCTCCGTGTACGGGCAGTCCCGCCCCAATCACCCCGATCACCCTTTGAGAGGGGAAGACTGGATTAATGTCAAGGATTTCGGGGCGAAGGGGGACGGCGTCTCAGACGATACCGCTGCGATCCAGACGGCCTTGAATTCGGCTGACGGAAGCAACGTTGTTTTCCCGGCTGGAACTTACAGAATTACGTCCGCGTTGTCGGTTCCTTCCATCCGACTGGTCGGCGAAGGAAGCGGCCGAACAACCATCGTGTTTGATCAGATGGCCGGATTGGATGGGTTCGTCTTTCAGTCGGAGACGATCGTTGGACGGGAAGCCGGAGTAGAGCATATGACTCTAATGTGCAGAGGGGCTCACGGGCGGCATGCGATTTCAACTCCTGTCGATTCCTCGCTGTACTACACATACCGGGTAAGATATTTCTTTAGAGGTCTGGAGTTTCGGGGAAATCAATTGCAGCAGATTTCTTCCGGTTTTGTATACGATTATGGCTGGGAAACCTGCATTCTAATGGGCGACTGTTGGGGAGCGTATATCGAGGAGATCGATGCGGTTGGCGTATATCAGACTGCAATCGACCCGCAAGCTCAGCCTGACCATACTTTTCTGAAAATGTCCGCAGCAGGCGGCATGCTATCTGTCAGAGTGAGCGGAATCACGACACATGGGGTCAAAAGAGGGATTGAGATCGGCAACCGCGTCTTCTTTTTCATATCGGATGTGGATATTGCGCACTCCTACGAGGGTCTCCTGTCAACTGGAACCACAGTATTCTCGGAAGGCCGCATTCATGACAGCCTATTCAATTCCCAAAGGGTTTGCCTTCATTTAAACAACCGGTCCTGGACGGCCATTCATAATGTGGCGGTCGGTCGACACAAGTCCGGCTATGATCACGGAGGGGACTGGTACGGGTTTAAGCTGGAGCAAGTTAATAAAACCTGGATCAGCAACATTCGTGCGCAAGCGGATACGAGTGTCACGAATTTTTCTGGCACCGCTTACGGCTTCCATTTCAAGAACTGCGGGGCATTAAGCTGTGACGGGTTAACTCCGGGACTTGGGCTGGATTACGGTATTTATCTCGACAATTGTCCGCAGAACCTGTATGACGGGACTAATTTCCAAGGTGTCTCCGGCATAGGGTTCAGCTTTCAGAACAATACGAGAGACTGCATAATCGGCACACATGTGTTTTCTAACGGCTGGACGAAATATGAATACGGGGCTGTCGATAAAAGCCGGATCTCTCTAGTGCAAAAAGATTTGCAACTGGAGAGCAAGCAGCCTTATATGATGATGCGGGAAACGGACGGGGCTGCGGATCAGAAAAATTGGAAATGGAGCGTTAACGCCGGTGTCTTCAACAGGCAAATTCTGAACGATGCGGATGGTGGAACCGTTAATTACGAGCTGGTCACCCGTTCAGGAACGACTGTCTCCCAAATGGAATGGCGCGCTAACTCCTTTTACTTGAACGGTGAGACGGTACAAACAAAGCAGCTCACTCCGATAAACGACAATGAATATACATTAGGCTCGATGTCAAACCGTTGGAAATCCATTTATGCGGGATCCCCTACGATTGTTACTTCTGATGCCCGAGATAAAGTGGATATACAGGTCAGCGACCTCGGATTGTCTTTTATAAATGCATTGCGTCCTGTTTCCTATAAATTTAAAGATTACGACTCGACCACTACGGAAATGATTGACGGGGCAAACGGCGAGCAGACTGCTGTCGAGCGGACAATCCGCCACAGATTCAACCGACCGCATTACGGCTTAATCGCGCAAGAGGTGAAAGAGACGCTGACATCGCTTGGAATTGACGATTTTGCCGGATGGACAGAAGATCAGGTGACGAGAAAGCAGGGTCTGCGGTATGAGGAGTTCGTCGCTCCGCTCATCAAGGCGGTTCAGGAGCTGTCGAATAAGGTGATTGCGCTGGATCAGGAATTAAGTGCTTTGACGATGCGAAACCAAGGGTGACATGTGGTTAGGTTAGGCAGCCTGTGAGCGCAGGCAGAAGGCGGGGACGCAGATGAATGATACAATTCCGAACGGGGTTTGGCCCACGATGCTGACCCCGTTCACTGAAAATAACAAGATTGATTACAAAGGTCTTGAGGCTTTAGTCGAATGGTATGTGGAGCAGGGGGTTCACGGGTTGTTTGCCGTGTGCCAGTCCAGCGAAATGTTCTACTTATCGCTTGACGAGAGAGTGGAGCTCGCACGGTTTGTCGTGGCGAAGGCCGCGGGCAGGGTCCCGGTCATCGCGTCCGGGCATACAGGAGATACGATGGAGGAGCAGCTGGAGGAAATCCGGCAGATCTCGGCTACCGGCATCACTGCTTTCGTGCTCGTTAGCAACCGGCTAGCACGGCAGGATGAGGGCGAAGACGTATGGAAAGCCCATGCGGAAACGATCTTGAAGCAGATTCCGGATGTGGATTTCGGGGTATATGAATGCCCTTATCCGTATAAACGGCTGCTTTCCCCGGAATTGCTTCGTTGGTGCTCTGATACGGGACGTTTTATGTTCCTGAAAGATACCTGCTGCGACCCGGAGCAGTTGAACCGGAAGCTGGAAGCTGTGCGAGGCAGCAGTCTGAAAGTTTTTAATGCCAACTCGGCTACGCTGCTCCATTCGCTACGCATGGGTGCGGCTGGCTTCAGCGGAGTTATGGCGAATTTTCATCCGGAGCTTTACGTATGGCTGACGAACCATTGGAACAGCGATCCTGAGAGGGCGGAGCGACTGCAAAGCTTCCTCGGACCGGCTTCCCTCATTGAGCTGCACAACTATCCGGCCAATGCTAAGCGGTACCTCCGGATGAACGGTGTTATGCTGGAGCCGTACTGCCGGGTGAATACGCATTCCCCTGCACAGCCGCAGGAACGACTCCTATTGGAGCAGGTCAAACGATTGAGCGAAATCCATCACGTGTAGATGAGTTTTTGGTTCGGATTTATTTTCGAGGCGGGGGGATTGCTCCGCCTCGTTTTTGTTGTTGGTAAGTTATGGGGACGAACCCTTTTTAAGACGCCGTAAAGCAAACCTTACTAATAGTAAACCAAACCTAACTAATAGGAGCATATAAGGAGAGGATCAGGGAGATAGTGAACCTACCTTCACTATTAGTTAGGCTACCTTTGAAATTAGTAAAGGTGGATTAACTAATCGCCCCCCGCGGCTAAGTTGAAGGACAAATTAGTTCGTTTTCCTTCACTATTAACAAAGTTTGATTAACTAATCCCAAGGATTTCCGATGAACCTCGGCCATTTGTCAGAGGATTACTTTATCGAGATAAAGTAGATGAAATCGGATGATTTGTCTTATGAATCTAACACTCATTGAATCGAGATAACGGCAAAAATCCGTTTTTTGAAAACAGGTACCGCTTATTTGCTCTAAAACCGCTCGTGAAACACTGCTAAGCATGCCAGTACATGTGCAAGAGACAGATATATTTGGTAAAGTAGGGGAGGTGGGTAATGTTGGAAAAATAGATAGAGTTGGAGGAATCATGAGAACTTATAACCGTTTATTATTTAGCCTGTTAATCATTAGTGTTCTATTGCTGTCAGCTTGCCAAGAGGAACCCGTTAAAGTGCCGAAAGGAACGGATCCTAGTAAACCGGATATCGTGTTGATAGGTTCAGAGATGGAGGGCATGTATCTGGCCCGTGCTGCTGTAGACGAGGGCTTGTCTGTTGTCATTCTGGACCCTCGGGAGAAGCCGGGCGGTCAGCTCATTCAAGGCGAAATGTTATACCTGGACGAGCCATTTTCGGATGGGCAGAAGTCACTGCTGCAGGGAAGAGTCAAGACGCTATTTGATGATTATAAGAAAGGGGACATTCGCAAGAAAGCGGAATTCGAGAAGTATTTTAATACACTAATGGAGGGCATTCCGTTAGAGTCAGGCATTGAGATCAAAAATGTGGAGCTTGTCACGGGCGGGGCCGATGCGAATCGCAAAAAAATAAACACCATCACCTATCGCACTAAGGATGGCCAGGATAAGACAATAACCGCCAAGTATTGGGTAGAGAATACGGACTTTGCCGCGATTACGAGCCGTCTGGGATTGAAACGAATTCCGGGCATCGAGACCGTTTTTGGCGGAGATAAGGACTATATGGCCGCCTCGATGATGATGAAGTTCCGCAATGTGGATTGGGCGAAGTTTCAGAAGGAAATCAATCGCCTGAGCAAGAAGGAGCAGGAAGAGAAGTACGGGGGCGAGACTACGGTAACCGACAAATTTACATGGGGTTTCGGTAACGTGGGCACGCGGTATACACCAAGTAACAAGGAAGTATTCCTGCGAGGACTGAATACGATCAATCAGAGAGATGGGGATGTGTTGATCAATGCCTTGCTTGTACATAAAGTGAATCCATCCGATCCGGCGAGTATTAAGAAAGCGGTAGAGCAAGGCAAGCTGGAAACCGAGAAAATTCTGCCCCATCTCCGTAAGGAGCTCCCTGGCTGGGAGAATGCCGAGATTAATGGGTATCCCGACTATTTGTACATCCGCGATTATGATCGATACGAGACGGAATACATCCTTCAGGCGACCGATATGATGAGCGGGCAAATGTACTGGGATAATGTAAGCATTGCGGGATATGCAATCGATTTGCAGGGTACGGTCAACCGTCATTGGGGACACAGGCAGGGCGATCCGGACAAATACGGGATGCCACTGCGCTCCTTCATACCGAAAGGCTATTCCAATGTAATCGTAGCAGGGAAAAATGTCGGGGCGTCCGCAATCGCATACGGCAGTGCCAGGATCCAACCGAACACAGCTCAAGCTGCTGAAGTAATCGGGATCATCCTTGGTCAGACTCAGGCAGAGCGGAGCTTGTTGGATCTCTCAGAGAAAGAGATGCGAGAGCTGCAGGATTACGCGAAAAAGAAGTATAGTATTACTCTCACGGATGTGAAGGCTGCTAATAAAATCGAGAAGCTGACCGATGAACAACGCCGAAAGCTTAATACAGAGTTGTTTCAAATGCCTAAATAAGAGGATTGTGAGTCGAAAAAAGCCCCTAGCCCCCCGATTGGATGCAAGATCGACGGTGGTAAGGGGCTTTTGAGCAATGCTGAATAATAGGAAATAGAGAGATTACACAATTCCTTACTAGCTTCAAATTTCCCTACATCGGCAGGGGGAGGCATGGTTTATTCGCCATATTATTGCCGACTTGTTTGTAGCCGAATTTGTGCAAACATTTGAAGCGTATTTACTTCAAACCTATTGAAGAGTCCAACGGTAAAATGCAAATACATTGTAGCCTCAAGTCGAAACAAGAAATAATCGCTCTGCTGACATCGACAAATTTCCCGGGAAATATTGAATTCGACAGCGACAATCAGTATTTGTTAATAGTATGAAGCGAAAAGTCGCATTTTCATTATAAAAGTCGGATTTATTGTACATATGCATGCGGTAGCACTAAACTAATGGCGCAATTTTCAAGGAAGGATGCTTCTAGCTATAAAGACAGCGAGCATAATACATCCTTTTTACATATTGCGACAGGCGGCATTGACAACGGAAGTGATCATATAGTGCTTATTGTTGTGACCATACAGTGGGCAAAGGATTTCCCTCTAGAAAAGCCGTTATTTTTGCGGCGACGGCGAGGGCCGCATCGTCCAACTAAAGAGGATTTCCGCTTTGCAGCCACGGCAGCACCGCACCGTCCGACTAAAGCGGATTTTCCGCTTTTCAACGTCGGGGTGCGCTTTATCGCCCGCACTAAAGCGAATATTCCGCTTTGCAGCGCCGGCGGGCACCGCATTGTCCGCTCTAAAGCGGATATTCCGCTTTGCAGCGCCGGAGGGCACTGCATTGTCCGCTCTAAAGCGGATATTCCGCTTTGCATCGACGGCGGGCACCGGATTGTCCGCACTAAAGCGGATATTCCGCTTTGCAACGCCGCTCGCCCAGAAAAGCTCCATCACACAGTCGAGAAGTGCCAAGCCGGCTCTAGCCGGTGAACGCCCTGCGGGCGATAGCCAAGTGCTGCGCTCAGGCCGCAAGCGTCGGCCAGCAAGTACAGGACGCTGAGCCACATCTCGGTGCCCTGCAGCCCGGCGGGATGCAACGTCTCCAGCTCGAAGCTGAAGCCGCGGCCGTCCTGCCAACGGCTCAAGACACGCTCGATCTGCTGCAGCGACCAAGCTGCAATCTCTGTGCGGCGATAGTCGCTTTGTCGCATACAGAGCCATAGCGGATGGATGACATCCAGCACATTGCAAGCATTGCCGCGATCATCGCGGAAGAACTGCAGATTCTTCGAATGGGCGAGAACGGTATCGATGGTTGTATTCACATAAGGCAGAGGCATGCCGAATTGCGCATATGTGGAGCGGGTCAGTCTGTAGAAGCCGTTAACCGGCTGCATCCAGCCCTCTTGCGGGGTCGGACGGCCCCATAAGCCGGAGGTGCGGTCAGCATGCGTATGGAGCCAGCCGAACAGGTCGTCTGGACGCTTTGTAGAACCAAAGTGTCTGGCATTGATGTACAAGCCAGTGGCATAGCTATCAATCCAGTTGCCTGCGCTCCAGGCGTTCGTCTGCCAGGGCAGCTGATCGAGGTTGCGATAGAGCCCTTCCGTCGTCTTCCGCTCAATGACATGGATGGGATGCTCGACATGTGAGCCTAACACTTCCAGTGCATACCCGACGGCTAGCAGGTAATATCCTGATAACGTGTTGGGTAGATAAGCCGGATCATCACTCTCTGGATCCGGCTTATCCCATGGATCGGGAATGAGGCCTGTGACCGGATCTTGGTAGCTCTGGAGACGAGCAATAAGCTGATCGCGGGTGAAGCCTGGCGGCAGCTCGCCGAACATTCCGGCGATCTCTGTCGCATCGCAATAGGCTCGCACGGTTCGCCTATGGCCAGGCTTATCGATATAATACGGATCTTCGTTCGGGACGGGTACAAGATAGAATGAAAGCACATCTTGCAGCTGTTCTTTCACCTGCTGTCCGAAAGCCTCCAATCTGCTCTCTAACGCAGCTCTTGAACTAGCATTCGACACGCCGGCACCTGCACTTGCAATGGAACGATCAACATCTGAACGATTCATATTCATATCCAACTTGTCCACACTCCCTGTCTCCGGATTTTCCAGACGATTGCGAATGACTTTGGCCGGACTTCCCCCTACAATGCTGTATTGCGGGACATCCCTAGTAACCACTGCCCCTCCGGCAATGATGGAATGTGCACCTACTTTTACCCCGTCCACAATAACGGCATTAGCTCCAATCCACACATCATCTCCAATCTCAATCCCCTTGGATACAATCGGCTGCCGGAAGATAGGCTTGTCGGTGAACTCGTACCCATGATTGAAGCCATAGATGCTGGCATGCGAGGCAATTCTTACTCCGTCGCCTATAACGACATTGCCAGTCACGACCGCATAGGAATTAACGGTGCAGTCGGCACCCATCACAATCGATTTATCCCGAACGATCGCGCCAGCGGCAATATAGCTGCGATCTCCCATCCGAAGCTGTTCCGGGAATACAATAGCGAATGGAGAAATAAAGCAATCGACTCCGAATACCGCCTTACAGTCTATCTCAAGCTTCCGTTGAATTTCGCTCTGTTCGGCTCTTTCCTCATCATTGTTCCTTCTCCAGGGCATATAATCCACATCGCGAATAGGGCTGCTGTCCATCCAGGTGCTCCGTCCTTTCTGCAATCCGTAAATGAGTTAATATTATCCGTAGTTTACCACCCCTCACATAGGATGAACATGGAAATAAAGCTATTGTTTCTTGTCAAAAACGCCGCTAAAGAATAAAATAGCAACAAGCAGGAAGAAGATCATAACGGAAGGAAATCGGAGGAGGAGAGCTGCAGATGGGGAATTGGTTAACAAACATCTGGATAGGCATCCACTGGATGGAGGATAGGCATACAGCCCCAGGCTGGAAAGACATTCGCCAAAATAGCAAGGTTCACAGCTTCTATTGGATTCATTCTGGGGAAGGGACCTTTATAACCGATAAGCCGTACAGGGTCAGTGCTGGAATGCTATTCTATTTGAAGCCTGGGCTGCAAATGTCGATGGAGTCGGATTTGGATAAACCGCTGCACATCACGATGGTGTTAATGTCGATCTTAACGATAAATACATCAGGCCAAGGTATGGAGCAAACGGCAGCGGCATGTGTGCTTCCTGAGCTCGAGCTTCCATTCTTGATGACCCTTCAAGGGGACAATAAGCGCAGCTTCGACAACCTGTTCCTACATCTTACCTCAAGCTGGGTACCTGGCCAGCCAGCGGGAGAGCTGCGGGCCAAAGCGATTCTTCATGAGCTGTTATACGAAATGGTTGAACTGCCTTATTCGGGTGTGCGAGCAGAAGGGGGAGCGGAGATCGTTAAGAGCATTAAAGAGGAGCTTGAGCGAGATTATGCTTCAGACATTCGACTTACAGCTGTAGCCTTGAGCCATGGGATTTCCGTTTCCTATTTACGAGAAATTTTCCACCGCTATATTGGGCAAAGCCCGAAGCAATATCTCGATCAAGTGAGGTATGAACATGCGAAGAAAAGATTAATTTATACGGATCTGTCGATCAAAGAAATTGGCGTAAGCTGCGGCTATGCGGACGAGTATCATTTCAGCAAAAGGTTCAAGCAGATGAACGGCAGGCCGCCGCTCGCATTCCGCAAGCAGCATACGTAGCAGCGACGGCTGTTACAGAATTGGTGAGAGCAGATGAGAGATCGACTCCATCAAGCGATGCCATAGGGAACGATTGTCATATTCAGCCTTCGTCAGCTCCTGAGAGTCCTCCACATCTTGTAAGAAAATTTCCTGCAGGGTATGGGATGTTTCCGCATCATAGATGACCGCATTCACCTCAAAATTAAGCTTCAGACTGCGCAGATCGAAGTTGGCTGTCCCTACAGTTGAGATCATCCCGTCGACAACGATCGTCTTGGAATGCAGAAACCCTTTTTTGTACATATAACATTTCACACCGGCCCTCAGCAGTTCCCCCACATAGTACAGAGACGCCCACCGAACGAACATATGATCAGAATCAAAAGGAATCATAACCTTCACATCGATCCCGGACAGCGCGGCGATTCTTAACGCGTTTTGTAGACTCTCATCCGGAATGAAATAAGGGGTTTGCAAGTAAATGCTTTGTTTGGCGGTATGGATCATTTTCAAATAGGTATTCCCGATATGACTCCACTTCTGGTTCGGTCCGCTTGCGATAATCTGCATCGGCACAGAGCCGTGATCCAACTCCTCAATAGCAGGAAAAAAATAGGGATCGTAATCTACATAAGCCGATGAGGCCGACGCCAAGTTCCAGTCCCGCAAGAATAAGCCCTGCATGGAATGCACACTGCTCCCCGTCACCCGTAGATGAGTATCTCGCCAGAAACCGAACTTCTTGCTCCGCCCTACATACTCGTCGCCGATATTGAATCCGCCAATGTAACCGATTTTGCCGTCAATGATTACAATTTTGCGATGATTCCGGTAGTTGACCCGTAGATTGAAGTAAGGGATTTTCGAAGGGAAAAAGGCGGCGCGAAGCCCTCCAGCTTCCGTGAATGGTCTGAAGAATCGATCATTCAACGTACGCGATCCGATATCATCGTACAGAACACGGACTTGCACGCCTTGTTGCGCCTTTTTCGTTAAGGCTTCCATAACTTGTCGGCCCAGTTCGTCCTTCTGAATGATATAAGTCTGCAGATGGATGTGGTGCTCAGCCGCTTCAATACTTTTCAGTAAAGAGTCGAATTTGGCGTTGCCCTCGGTAAAAATCTCAATTTCATTATTCTGTGTGAGCAGCGCGCGGTTCGCCGTCACATTCATATAGATCGTGTCCTTGTAAAGCTGCATGTTCGGGTCTTCGAACTCCAAACGCCCGTCCAGAATGCGCCTGGCTTGCGCCTGAGTTAAAGTTTGGATCATTTCGAATTCTCTTTGATTCCATTTGTACAGCTTTCTTCGGCTAAGGTTTTGCCCCAGAATAACATACAGGATGAAGCCTACAATCGGGATGAACAAGAGCACCATTAGCCAAGACCAGGTAGCCGCAACATTCCTCCGCTCCAGGAACACGACGGCTAATGCGAGGAGAATATTGATAGCTAGAATATAAGTCGATATTCCTTGTTGAAAAATTAACATGAATGGACACCCCGAAATCCAGAATATATAAGAAGTATAGCCGTTTTGCTGATCTTAGAATCAGGAACGATCTTATCAGGCCTTAAGTATAAGCGAGCTTGCGCGGATTGCCAACTTTTATGAAAGATTATCGTTTCAATGGAATCTATATTGACGGTCTTGACGGGACGACCGTATAATCGAGCCAAGGTGCAGACATATGTGTTTTAATGGCATCAAATTCGATGAGCAGCAGGGGGCCGGACACCAGGTGATAACAATTGCAATTATGCTAGTCATCTGTTCAGGATTAGCGCATTCCGTATGGAATTTGTTCACCAAGAGAAGCATGAATAAATTCGTCTTTCTCTGGTCGATCCATATTGGGTCCTTCCTTATACTGCTTCCATTCTTCCTGATCGAGCTGTTGAATAGTTCCATCTCCATTCAAGGGTGGCTGCTGCTTGGAGTTAGCATCCTGCTGCAAAGCGCCTATGTGCTGCTGCTAATTCAAGCCTTTCGGATCGGCGAGATGTCGCAGATGTATCCGATCATGCGGGGGACTGGGGCTTTTCTGGTACCCGTTGTCAGTGTTATGTTCTTCAACGAATCTCTATCGCTTGCAGGCTGGCTTGGCATCCTATGTATTGTGGCCGGATTATTCGTCATTGGGCTTCGACAATCATCGGGTGCGGCATGGTCTGTTAAACCTGTATTAATCGCCTTGCTGACCGGCTTGTGCATCACGAGCTATACACTAGTCGACAAACAGGTGCTCCAACATATATCGCCGATTGCTCTTATCCAGTTATCCAATATTGGTTACTTAGCCGTGTTAACAAGGCCCACGCTTCGTACTCTTCCAGATTTGAAGAAGGAATGGAGTCGCAATAAACGTATTCTTTTGCTAGGTACGGTGCTGTCACCGGGTTCCTATCTGATCTTTTTGTATGCCATGAAGTTGGCGCCGCTCTCGCATATCGCTCCAATCCGGGAGATTGGCACGGTATTCGGTACTTTGTTCGGGGTGTGGCTGCTTAAGGAATCACAAGGGCTGCAAAGGATTGCTTGGTCTGCTGTCATCGTGGCGGGCGTATTTATTATAGGGGCTTGGGGGTAATAAACCTGATTTATCAGAATGAACGGATATTGTAATTTTACTTTAGCCTTATAATGAGGTAAGTTGGTAATAGTATAAAAGAATAGGGAGACTGATTACGATGCCTAATTCCATCCATGTGCAACAAAGCCAGCAACTCCGGGCGAAGCCAGATCCTAGTAAACTCGGATTCGGGCAAATTTACACTGATCATATGTTCATCCTGGATTACACGGAAGGCCAAGGCTGGCATGATGCCAGAATCGTGCCTTATGGTCCTATAGAGCTGGATCCTGCCGCTATGGTGTTCCACTACGGACAAGCCGTCTTCGAAGGTCTCAAAGCATTCCGGACCCACGACAATCAGATTTTATTATTCCGTCCTGATCAGAATATGGAGAGACTGAATCGCTCCAATGAACGGTTAAGCATCCCGCCGATTGATGGTGATTTCATTATTCATGCCATTAAAGAATTGGTTCATTTGGAGAAGGATTGGGTGCCAACTCTGCCTGGGACTTCCTTGTACATCCGTCCGTTTATTTTTGCCACGGAACCTTGTCTAGGTGTACGCGCTTCATACCGTTACATGCTGATGGTGATTCTGTCTCCAGTAGGGGCGTATTACTCAGAGGGCATTAAGCCAGTCAAGATCAATGTAGAAAGCAATTATGTTCGCGCCGTTCGCGGTGGAACAGGGAATGCCAAGACAGCGGGTAATTACGCCTCGAGTATCAAAGCGCAAGAAGAGGCCAAAGAGGGCGGTTACGCTCAAGTATTGTGGCTGGATGGCGTGGAGAAGAAGTATATTGAAGAAGTCGGCAGCATGAACGTATTTTTCAAAATCAACGGCGTGGTGGTTACACCTGAGTTGAATGGCAGCATTCTGCAGGGTGTTACGCGTGCGTCCGTTATTGAACTGCTGCAGACCTGGAATATTCCAGTCGTAGAGCGAAAGCTACCCATCCAGGAGCTGTACGAAGCTTCACAGAATGGAACATTGGAAGAAGCGTTCGGTACAGGCACGGCTGCGGTCATCTCACCAGTCGGCGAGCTGAACTGGGAAGATAAGAAGATCATCATCAACAAAGGCGAGATCGGCCCAGTTGCACAGCGTGTATACGATACGATTACCGGCATTCAGAACGGTTCCGTCGAGGATTCATTCGGTTGGACCGTGCAGGTTGAAACGGTAAAAGCATAGTGATTTTAGTGGAAACATCCCGATCCTTCATAAGAAGGATTCGGGATGTTTTTTTATGAGGGCGCGGCGGCGCCCTGTCTTGCTCTAAAGCGGAAAATCCGCTTTGCAGCACGCAGAGCGGCGCCCGGCCTTGCTCTAAAGCGGGAATTCCGCTTTGCAGCACGCTGCACGCTGCTCAAAATGATATCGCCCCCCGATTGCCATTCCAGAACGATCCATGATAAGCTTTTTAGCAAAGAATAGATATATAAAGGAGATATCCGTATGAGTGAATTCAAGTATGTGTGTCGTAAGCTGTCCTTGCAAGGCAAACTGGCTTTACCGCTCACTCCCACTCTGTGGGAAACCGCGACAGAAGTAGAGCTGTGTGAAGTGGTCACAGGGGACAAGCCTAAGCTGGCTACTGCCGTCCGGGCCGCGTGGAACAATTGGGGCGTCTATTATCGTTTTGTGTGTGAGGATGACAGTATTGTGAGCACTATGACACAGCGGGATGATCCTATTTATGATGAAGATGTAGTCGAGGTATTCATGTCAGTAGACGGGGATCTGTCCAGATACTTTGAATTTGAATTCAGTCCGGCCAGTGTGATGTTCGACGCAACCATTGTGAATGACCTGAATGACCCAACAGGGAATACTCTGAAAGTCGACACCTCATGGGACAGCTCTGAGCTGGCTTTATGGGTGAATGTGGATTTGGCTAATCGGCGTGTAGAGTATGAAATTGCGATTCCGGCGGCTGATCTGTTAAATGGGAGGTCCATTCAATCTGGAGATGAGTGGAGAACCAATTTGTATCGCATTGACCGCAATTCGAGCAACGATCCTGAGCTGGACGAATACAGTGCTTGGTCGCCAACGAGACGTTTACGGTTCCATATTCCGCAACGATTTGGAACATTTACATTTGAATAGCCCGAAATTACGGTTTTGGTCACAATTTTCTAATTATTGGCGGTTGAATCCAAATGTATCCTATGATAGCCTAACACATATGTAAAAACAAAAGAATGCCGAATCGGGTCGTGCCGAACGACTTGTACGGGGGACTATGAAAGAAGCACGAATGCTGGATTGAAGTCTGGTGCGTTGTTTCTTTCCATGCGCTAACTGAATCATCTGATTTATGGATGGTTGGGGGATCGCAAGTGGGGTGAATGCTTGGTAATCCCGCAAGGGGGAACCGGCTAGGGAAACTCTCTTCCCGAATCCGACAACTAACCTCGGAGGCAACAGGAGGGAAAAGATTTGAAGCGTTTTGTCAAAACGGTTTTTTGGTCATGTGCGATTGGAGGTATTGCAGCCGCGCTTTCTTTGACTGCACCGTCCGAAGCCAAAGCATATCCGGCGGAATACGGAGTTAAGGTTCAGGTGAATGATTCGATCGTCGCATTTCCAGAAGCACAGCCATTTATCGACCCATCCGGCACTTTGCTTGTTCCAATTCGCAATATAGCGGAGAAGATGGGCTACAAAGTGGATTGGACCATGAGTAACTCAAGCATCAGTCTGAAGCTCAGTGACGGTAACAAGGTGATTTCGCTCAAGACAGGTTCAACAGAAGCAAATGTCAACGGAAAATCCATTAAGACGGATGTTCCTCCAGTGTTAGCCAATGGGATGACTTATGTTCCTCTCCGGTTTATCTCAGAAAGCTTCGGTTATATGTTGCAGTGGGACGACGCTAATGGTGTAGCGATCATCTGTCAGGATGGACAATATCACGCACCAGCCTGGTATGTGCCGGCCAAGAAGACACTGGCCGATATGGTATCCGACACGTCGAAGTATTACATAGGGATTCGATACATGTGGGGCGGTACTACTACCAATGGCTTCGACTGCTCTGGATTTGTGAACTATGTATTCGATCAGTACGGAATAGATCTACCGCGTACATCGAAAAGCATGTATGACACTGCTGGCACACGAACCGTAGGTTTGGCACCTGGCGATCTTGTATTCTTCAACATAGGTAAAGGAACAACACATGTCGGTATTTATCTAGGGAATGATCAATTTATCTCTGCCACCTCTTCAAGTGGGATAAAGATTGATTCGATTACCAGCAACTACTGGGGTTCCAAGTTTATTGGTGCTAACAGAGTCGTATAATCTAGCTTTAATTTAATAGGATTAGTTAATAAGCGGTGCGGACCTTCCTCAGGTTCGTGCCGTTTGTTTATCTTTAACCAATCTTTGTTGAAGTGAATCACTAAATGAGCCTAATTTCCTGAAAGTATACAATTTGTTACTCAGCTCTTCTAGATGAGTCCTGTAGTTTGTGAAGTCGAATGTCGCATTAAATGCCTGATTTTGGGATATGCTAACTTTGATCTATAGGAATGCATGATATCCTTAATAGAAAGAAGGGCTTGTCCATGAGTCATGTTCCAATGGTATTCAAGTTTCCAGACAGCAAGGCGGCATCATTAGCCTATGATACCTTGACCGAGCTCGGTTACCATGCGCATCACAACGAGGAGAAAGGTCAATCGGTCGTGCAGGTGTTCGTCGATCACAGCGAGCTCACGTCCGCACTTGAGATTACCCAAGCGTGTGGCGGGGAATTAACAGTTGAAGAGCAGGACATGCAGGTAGAGCATGAGCATAACACACGGATGATAGAAGATGAGACTGCTGGCGGGAATGTGTACAATACGGCTTATGGCATGGATATGATTCCGATTCCTGCCCATCTTGTCAATGAGGATACCAGTGCAGATTACTCGGGTTCCGCATCGGAAGCTGTATCCTTCAGTAACGACGGGGCCTCTTCCGGGACTGCCAAGGATTTTGATCCCTCAGGGGATGATTATGACGGTTTCGATGCAGGAATTCATATGTGATCGAAAGCTAGTCTATACGTATCTATGAGGAAGCATCTTGGAGCATTCAACCAGGATGCTTCTTGTTTTTGCGGATTCTTATCCTTTTTCCATTGACAGCTCTTACATACGTCTTTAGAATACAGGTAGATCTAGTAAAATACAGGTATTATACAACAATGGACTTAAGTAGATTGACCAAGAAAGGGGAGTCAAACAGGATGATTATTGACAGTCATCTTCATGTGTTTTTTTCTAGAACGCAGCCTTGGAAACCGCTTGTAGATCAAACCCTGCACCATATGCAAATGACTGGCGTCGACAGGACTTGTTTAATGCCCCATCCGCAATTCGCAGGTAATATATATCCGAATCAGGCAGATATGATTTTTCAAGCCGAGACATTAGTCGAGATTACGAACGCTTATCCTGATATTTTCTTGCCATTATTATTCATTAATCCATCTTTGCCGCCTGCATTCACCCTGGAGCTGATGGAGAAATATATAAGGAATGGGCCTATAATCGGCGCGAAATTCCATATCTCTATGATCGCGGACGATGAGCGGTATGAGCCAATCTATGATTTTCTGGAAAAGCACGATATTCCGCTATTGTTCCACAGCTGGTATAAAACGACGCAGCGCACCACATTCGAATCTACTCCGGCCGATATTGCCAAAATGGCGAAAAAGCATCCCTCCCTGCGAATATTGATGGCTCATCTGACTGGGGCGAAAATTCGAGGAATTCAAGATATTAAAGCTTACCCCAACGTGCTGCTGGATACATCAGGCTCGCAGCCGGAGGAAGGTTACTTGGAGAGAGCGATTGAAGAATTGGGAGCAGACCGGGTCTTGTTTGGTTCGGACTATCCAATTCGAGCTTTCTCTACTCAGCTTGGCCGTATTGAATCTGTCTCCTTATCCGACGAAGACCGTGCGAAGGTTTTGTATAAAAATGCACTGAAGTTTTTCCGTAAGGGAGGAGACGAATGATGGCGAAGCCAATTAACAAATTGATTGATGTGGCGGCATGGACCGGGAATTGGCCTTTCTTGAAGTTGCGATATACGGAGCTGCCTGCTTTGAAGACCAAGCTGCAGTCATTGAATGTTGAGCAGGCATTCGTTGCGCCAATCGAAGCGATTCTGGAGCAGGATCCGATAAGAGCGAACAAAGAGTTGCTTGAAGCTACTCGTCATGATGAATTTTTCTCACCTGTGCTTGTTGTGGATTTGTCCTATGCGAATTGGCAGGAAAATGTGGAGTTAGCGGTAAAAGATGGCCGGGTCCGGATCTTGAAGCTGCTGCCGAACTATCATATGTATGAAGTGAACGAGGCGAATCTGGAGCCGCTGGTCAAGCTGACTATGCAGCACAAGCTGATTATCAGCATCCAGATGCGGGTGGAGGATAGCCGCGGTCAATATCCGCTCATGATGGTGGAAGATTTGGACGTGGTCCGCGTTGTGAAGACCGTCTCGTTCTTCCCTGAGCAACCCTTCATCCTAAGCAGTCCCGCTACAGCAGAACTGGCACAGGTGCTTAACTCGGTTGATAATCTGTTCGTGGAGCTTGCAAGTGTGGAGAATCCGGATGTATTGATGATGCTGAAGGATACGTATGGACTCGATCAAGTGTTGTTCGGATCGCATACGCCTTTCTTCATCCCGGAAGCGATTATAGCTAAGTTGAAATACACGGATGTTTCACAGGCAGACGTCGAACAAGTTGCATTCCGAAATGCAGAGAAATTGCTTGCTTGGTTTAACGATTAGACTCGGTAAGGATAGAAAGTGCGGCTGTTCCATTAGGTCTAACAAAAGACCTGGGGGACAGCCCTTTTTGTTAGGAAAGCCCCCAACTTTCGGACGAGCTTCCAAATTTGATTTTCCGTTCACCACACGAGATCGTTTTGAGCTATATTAGAGTTATTGCACTCGTAAATTACGAAACGGAGGATTACCATTGAAACCGATCTTGCAAAAATTGTACGCCAAATATCCGGAGCTGGAGCAAGCGTGTGCCTCGGAGATCGACCAAGCGTTTGAAATAATGAAGCACTCATACAGTCATGGTAATAAAACGTTGATTTGCGGTAATGGAGGCAGCGCCGCAGACTGTGAGCATATCGTCGGAGAATTGATGAAAGGTTTCCTGCTGCGCAGACCCGTACCAGCTGAGTTCCGGGCTAAGCTCGAGGGTATAGACTCCGCCACTAGTGATTACATCGCCAGTAATCTGCAGGGGGCTTTGCCTGCGATCTCGCTGGTCAGCCATACCGCGTTAGCCACCGCATTCGCGAATGATATGGCGCCTGATCTTGTGTTCGCCCAACAGGTGTACGGGTATGGTAAACCTGGAGACGTACTGATTGGGCTCAGTACTTCAGGTAACTCCGCGAACGTGCTGCATGCTCTTAAAGTGGCAAAAGCAATCGGTGTAAAAACCATTGGATTGACGGGCTCCTCTGGCGGACAAATGAAAGCGATCTGTGATACCTCGATCTGCGTTCCCTATGAACATACCCCTGATATTCAAGAGAGGCACCTGCCGATTTATCACGCGCTCTGCATATTGCTTGAGGAGGAGTTTTTTGCGTCATGATTTTACTAGGCGGAGTGGATATTGGAGGCACCAAATGCGCCGTGACTTTAGGGAACGCAAGTGAAGACAACGTGGACATTATCGGCAAAATCATGTTCCCCACGCCCTCTTCACCTGAAGCCACTATGAACTTAATAATGGAGTCGATGGACCAGTTGCTTGCTGAACAAGACCGGGAGACTCTACAGGCAATCGGCATCAGCTGCGGCGGTCCTCTGGATAGCCGTGCCGGTCTTGTATTATCTCCACCCAATCTGCCGGGTTGGGATAGGATCGACGTCGTGACTCCGCTTAAGAACCGCTATGGTGTTCCTGTAGGCTTGCAGAACGATGCTAATGCTTGCGCTTTGGCAGAGTGGAGATGGGGCGCTGGCCGGGGCTGCCGGAACATGGTATTTCTCACTTTCGGAACCGGCATGGGTGCCGGACTTATTATCGAAGGCCGTCTTTATTCAGGGACTAATGATATGGCTGGAGAGGTAGGGCATTTACGCATGGAAGACCATGGTCCAGTCGGGTACAACAAAACGGGCTCGTTCGAAGGATTTTGCAGCGGCGGAGGGATCGCCCAATTGGCTCGCTGGAAAGCTGAGGAAGCGTTGACCGGAGTCCAGGAAAGTGCTCCCTCGTTCTGTCCTACATATGCGGACCTTGACTTGATTACGGCGAAGAAGGTTGGAGAAGCTGCGCAGCAAGGCGATCGGACTGCGCTTGATATTTTTCACATCGTGGGAACCAAGCTTGGAAGGGGTCTAGCTCTTCTAGTGGACATCCTGAATCCTGAGCGAATCGTAATCGGCAGCATATACGGCAGACAGCAGTCTATCCTTGAACCAATCGTAATGGAAGAACTGGCAAGAGAAGCGCTTCCCTACAGCATGAAAGTATGTGAAATTGTTCCCGCAGGGTTGGGGGAGAGCGTAGGCGACCTGGCAAGCTTATCTGTAGCTTCCACTCTTGTAGATTACTCCTCTGTTTGACCCATCTTGTAGTGCGTCATCTTCGATAAGCTGCTGCGCGAATTGCCCAGCGCCTTCGGAGAGGAATGCTCGCTAGGATTGTTTTGGAAGTAAGCCTTCGATAGTTGGTATATATTATCTTCCATACGCTGAATGGATTCCATCATGATCGAGATCGCGATAAACAATACACCGTTAAGAACTACAACGATACAGAATGCAACACTCCAACTTCCGTACATATTTCCAAGTATGAGTCCTAGAATAATTCCACCAATGATCTGGATTATGCCGGTTATTCTCATAAAGTCTGCCATGCTCTTCACATCCTTCTTCAGGAAAATTTACCACCCTGCTAGTATATCTAATTTCCACCAGAAATACGATACAGAGTGTACTTGACAGAAGCGGATCATATATGCGAGAATAATTCAAAATATTCAATCAATGAATGGGACAGTATTTGTTGGCAATCGTTCAAGCGAGCCGGGTTGGTGGAAGCCGGTACGTAAACCAATGGGGAAGCGGGCCCGGGAGATGATGATCTGAACCATTGCGGATATAGATGCTGCTGCAGGTAAGTGGGCGAGCTCTGATGCGAAGGTGTAGGATGATCCGGTGGACGGACCGTTATGCTGTTAAGGTGGTTAAACATCATTCGCGAGTGATTATCGCTCGGTCAATGATGATTAGCACGAAGAGTGGTACCGCGGGAATAAGCTCTCGTCTCTTTTATTAAGAGATGAGGGCTTTTTTGACGTTTGGTAAGGAATTGATATTTGATGGAGGGTACAACGATGACTAGGATCAGGAACGGAAAAAATTCATTGAAGCACGAACTGACGTCAATTCTGCAAGAGCAAGTACAGCAGCTTTTACAGCAGCATGGAGCGGCTTGGCCAGAGGGGTTGCAAGTATTGATCGAGCAGCCTGCGCATGTGGATCACGGTGATTATGCTTCTAATGCGGCTATGCTGCTCGCTCGAATATTGCGAAGACCGCCCATGCAGATTGCCGCTGATATCGTGAACGGGCTGCAGAAGCAAGGGATGTTAGACGGCCTTGTGAAGAAGATGGAGGCAGCACCGCCGGGATTCGTGAATTGGCATTTGGATTGGAGGGTTTGGGCCGAGCGGTCTTTTGGTAAGGCGAATGACCATAAGACTGGAGAGACTGCAGAACATGTGAATGAGGAAGAGTTGGAGAAAAAACTTCATGCTGAACGGTCATCAGTGCAAAAGTTCGTCATCGAACATACATCTATCAATCCGAATAAAGCGGCCCACATTGGTCATCTCCGCAACTCTTGCATAGGCGATACATTAGCGCGTCTCTACAAAAAGATAGGTTACAAAGTGGAGGTGCACAACTACATCGATGATCTAGGGAATCAGTTGGCAGATACAGTCGTAGGCTTGCTCCATACCGGCTCGCAAGCGAAGGTAGAGCGATTCGGAGATTTCTGCTGGGACACCTATGCTGCGGTCAACAGAGCTTATGCCGTGAATCCGGGGTTGCTCGAGGAGCGGACACGGATTCTGCATGAGCTGGAAGCTGGTCACTCAAGCACGGCTTGGTTAGGTGAATTAGTAGCGGAGAAGATCGTTCGCGAGCATGTAGAGGAAATGCGGCTGTTCGGGATTCGTTATGACGTGCTTGTATGGGAGAGCCATCTTGTACGTCAAGGGTTCTGGGAGGCCGCATTTGAGAGGCTTCGTGAAACGCCTTCCTTCGTCCAAGTGGAAGAAGGCAAGCAAGCGGGCTGCTGGGTTCTGAAGCAGAGTGGTGAGAATGCAGGAAGTGACCAGCAGCAAGCATCTGATCAAGCTGCGCTTATAGAAGGATCTGCTGAAGCTTCCTCTCATGAGCATCAAGCCGACAAAGTATTGGTCAGGTCGAATGGAATCTTAACCTACACCGCCAAAGATATCGCCTACCATCTATGGAAGTTTGGCTTATTGGACAAAGAGTTCTCTTACAGCCTCTTTTCCAAAGAGCTTTGGACGACTGCTGCAGCGGGGAGAGGCACTTCCAAACGGTTTGGGCGAGCTAACATCGTGCTGAACGTGATTGATTCGAGACAGGAATATCCTCAAGCGATGGTCAAACAGGCCTTAGAGGTACTGGGCTTCGATGAACAGGCTAACCGGTTGCAGCATGTAAGCTACGGGGTTGTGTCACTAAGCCCTGCGACAGCAGAGGAGCTCGGAATTGATACATCGGCGGGCAAAGCCTCTTATGCGATGTCAGGAAGACAGGGTATCGGGATCAAGGTAGCCGATATGGTGCTGCTGATGGAACGTGTAATTGAAGAGAAACGTTCACGCCGCACTGGGTTGTCAAGCAAGGCAATAGCCGCAGCTGCTATCCGTTATTATTTGCTGCGTTACAACCTGCAGACTGAGGTCGTGTTCGATCTGCACAAGGCAACCGAGATATCCGGCAACACGGGAGTGTATTTGCTGTATGCGTACGCTCGGGCTGCGAGCATTATTGCCAAGGCAGGGAAGGAGCTCGTACCTCTGTCAGAGCCGCGGTTTGGTTCAGCCCAGCAGCTCGAGCCAGCCGAATCCGCTCTACTGCGTAAGATAGCTGGCTGGCCGGATGTGCTTATAGCCGCGGCAGAGGAGCGGGCGCCTAATCTGCTTGCGAATTACGCTTATGAATTAGCTACCACTTTCAATACTTTCTATGCCGCATGTCCGATCCTGAAGGCGGACGAGGGGCGCCGAGGCTTTCGGATCGGGCTGACCGTGAAATATCAAGAAACGCTGGGAGAAGCTTTGCAATTGCTCGGTTTGCCTACACCTTCTCGCATGTGATCTACAAGTGAACAAAGGACCTGACCGGAAGTTGGAAATGACCGGTCAGGTCCTTGATGTGTCACCTCGATAAGACAAGCTTGATGTCCTGCGGAACATTGCCAAAGTGGTTGCCGAGTATATTCAGACCGCCGCGGTTGTGAGCATTCTCTTTCACGCTGAATCGGACGGTAATAGGCTCCCCGGCGTCTAATTTCAAATGCTCGAGTGTAATGAATGAGGAAGGGATTCCATTCACAGAGCTTCCATGCTCATCGACACTCCATTCCGTTAAGTTCCCGTACTGGGTTCCTCCGACCCACCAGTTGGGAGTGAGTTGACCCTTTTTCTCCCCGAAGTCGCCTGGACTTGTCCATGTTCCTACATCCCACCCGTTGATCGATAAGGATATATCAGAAGGCCATTCCTCCTTGAACCCTAACGCTTCCGAGCACAGCTCTGCACTAATGGATAAGGCGCGCAGACGGTCGGTGGATGTTACAGCATTCGGAAACTTGTACTCCAGATACCCATCTTCACTGAACCAGACCAGAAAAGCCTCCGAACGCTCGGGCATATAGAAAGCCTGAGTATCATCGACATTGCCGATAAGCCCATCTTTGCCTACTAAACCACATGGAGCTTTGATCTGGAAGTCGGTATACATCCCTACTGGCATCTGGACCGTGTGATAATGCGACATTTCGTGAGGCACCTTCGGCAAATCCAACAGGAGTGACTCGCAGGAGCGTGTAATGATTTTACCTCGTCCTAATCGTTGTGCAGAATGTACGAGGCCAACGGACTCCAGGATCTGAACATTAATCGATATGGTTGGTTGGGCCACGCCTAACAGCTGTGTCAGCTCAGACACACTCATCGGCCGCTCGCTCAACGTTTCCAGAATGCGCAGCCTCAAATCACTAGCCAATGCCTTCGCGACCTCGAGTATATCGGGTGTGGGAATTTTTTTATACTGTTCTTCTTCTGCCATCCGCCATGCCCCTTTTCCAATCCTACTCTATTCTGATAGTGTACCTCTTCTGACCTAGTATTGCAAAATAATTATATGTATAAAGAAATAACAATATTAATATTTACAATTCACTATATACATTGTAAAATCCGAATAAGAGAACTTATTTTAGATTGATAATGGGAGTGTGAAGAGAATGACGCCAAGAGAGGAATACCCAAGACCGCAGTTTCAAAGAGATGCCTGGATGAACTTGAATGGAGAATGGGAGTTTGAATTTGACGATAGCGATAGGGGATTAGAGCAACAATGGTTTCAATCGAACACCGATTTCTCCAGAACCATTCAAGTGCCCTTTTGTTATCAAAGCGAGCTCAGCGGAATCCAAGATACGACCTTCCATGATGTAGTATGGTATCGCAAGCAAGTGGAATTAACGGATGCATTCAATGGCAAGCGAGCTCTCCTTCATATGGGAGCGGTTGATTATGAGGCAACGGTATGGGTGAACGGTCTTCTCGCGGCTGAGCATGAAGGGGGACATACTCCTTTTACGGCGGATATTACGGAACTGCTAAGCGGTGGTAAGAATGCTTCTATCGTTGTCCGAGCGAGAGATTACCAGACGGATGTTACAGTCCCTCGGGGTAAGCAATATTGGAAGGAACGCTCAGAATCGATCTTTTACACAGGAACGACGGGGATTTGGCAGACGGTATGGTTGGAGCCGGTTGACTCTATTTATCTGGAGAAAACGATGCTCACCCCTGATATCGACACAGATGAAATCCATATTCGTTCTTTTATCCAAGGGAATATTAAGCAGGCCGGCGATGTGCGTTTGAAGATCAGGATCTCCTTCCAGGGCGAGCAGCTTGTTGAAGATATTGTTAAAGTGCATCATTCCGAAACCGTTCGCAGCATGAAGCTGAATCCGTTTCAAGATAATCATAGGCAGGTGCGGTTATGGCGTCCGGAATCTCCGAGCCTGTATGATGCAGAGTTTACTATTAGTGTGAACGGGATAGAGACAGATCGGGTCACAAGCTATTTTGGCATGCGTAAAATATCATTCGAGCACGGCAAGCTTTCCTTGAATAACAAACCTTATTATATGAAGCTGGTATTGGATCAAGGGTATTTTCCTACTGGATTGTTAACGGCACCAACGGATGATGATCTCCGCAAGGATGTGGAATTGACCAAGGAGATGGGCTTCAACGGAGCCAGAAAGCATCAGAAAATCGAAGATCCGCGTTACTTGTACTGGTGTGATAAGCTGGGCTTGCTTGTGTGGGGAGAGATGGCCAATTCTCATGCGTATTCGGAGCTATACGTCTCCAGAATGGTTGCGGAGTGGCAAGAGGCAGTCGAGCGCGATTACAATCACCCGTGCCTTGTAGCATGGGTCCCGATTAATGAGAGCTGGGGCGTAAGCAACGTCTCCAATGACAAGGCTCAGCAGTATCATGCGCTTACGATGTATTACTTGACCAAATCGATCGACACAACTCGCCCGGTTATCTCGAATGACGGATGGGAGCATGTGAAGTCGGATATATGCTCGATTCATGATTACGAGAGCAAAGAGGATGTTCTGCGTGTGCGTTACAGCAACCTGGATCAAACACTTGCCTTCAGACCTGGGAAGAGACCGATCTATGTTCCCGGTTATTCCTATCAAGGCGAGCCTGTACTAGTGACAGAGTTCGGCGGCATCTCTTTCCGTAAAAGTGACTGGGAGGGATGGGGATACTCGGCGGCTTCCAATGATCGCGATTACCTGGAGCGTTTGCAGGCTGTTGTTCGTCCCTTGCTGCAATCGCCAGTCGTGCAAGGTTTCTGTTACACGCAGCTTACTGATGTAGAGCAGGAAATTAATGGACTAGTCACTTATGATCGCCAATTAAAAGTGCCTTTGGAGTACATTCGGATGATTAATGAGGGAAAAGAATTATCGGACGAGGTCTGGGCTTCTTTGGATTCCAAAGCGAGTGAAGAGGGGAAATAGTCGGATAGACGAAAAGCCGAATAGCCGAAAAGCCGAAAAGCCGAAAAGCCGAAAAGCCGAAAAGCCGAAAAGCGGAACGAAAGTTCCGCTGTTGCTATTCCATAACACCAGCCAATGCAGCATGCTTCCCTGCGGTATAACCCGTCGCAAAGGCAGCCGTGATATTATACCCGCCCGTGTACCCGTGAATGTCTAAAATTTCTCCGCAGAAGAACAAACCTTCAACGAGCTTGGATTGCATCGTCTTCGGATCAATCTCCTTAAGATTCACCCCTCCTCCGGTTACAAAAGCTTCCTCGATCGATAATGTACCGTTGACCGATAATTCGAATCGCTTAACCGTCTTAGCCAGCTCCATCCATTGCTGACGAGGAATATTGTGGTAGGTGGTGTGCTCGTCCAGCTTCGCCAGCCTAAGCAGGATCGGAATGAGCCTCTCCGGGAGGATAGGCTTCAGCACATTCTTGATCGCTTTTTTCGCATCCTGCTCAGCAAGAGCAAGTGTGTCTTTGTACCACTCTTCATCCGTCTGATCGGGAAATAAGTCAATACTGACAGTGACTTTGCGCTCGCCAGTCTTCTTCATTTGCTTCACTACGAATTGACTGCAACGCAGGGCAATGGGCCCCGACAACCCGAAATGCGTGAATAACATATCGCCTTGATGCGTGATCAATGCTTTACCCCGCGCGTCCCAGACTGAGAGCGCGACTCCTCGTAGCGATAATCCTTGAAGCTCCTTACTGCGGATGAGCGCATCATTCGATGTCAGCGGAACTTCCGTTGGGAACAGCTCCGTAATCGAGTGGCCCGCCGCCTCAGCCCAAGCGTAACCATCGCCTGTAGAGCCGGTATGCGGCACCGACTTGCCACCCGTTGCGATTATGACGCTGCTGCACCGGATAACTTCGCCGTTCCTCAGCCTCACACCTGAGACACTTCCGTCCGCGTATTGCACCGAATCTACAGGGCTATTCGTTCGAATCTGAACGCCTTGTCGTCTAGCCTGGTTCACGAGGGCATCGACTACTGTCTTCGCTTTATCCGTTACCGGGAACATTCTCCCGTTATCTTCTTCTTTCAGCTGTATACCCAGACCTTCGAAGAAAGCCACGATATCCGTATTGCTGAAATGAGCCAGAGCACTGTGCAGGAATCGGCCGTTACCCGGAATATTCTTAATTAACTCATCGATAGGCTTGGCATTAGTTACATTGCACCGTCCGCCTCCGGAGATCCCCAGCTTGCGGCCTAGTTTATCCCCTTTATCGATCAGCAGCACCTTCGCTCCATGTGAGCTTGCGGCTACACTTGCCATTAATCCAGCAGAGCCTCCGCCGATGACAATGGTATCTACTTTCATATTAGGACTCCCGTATCACAATTGTTGTATAGAGTAAAAAGATACAAATCTACGCTTAACCCTATGATACAGCATGTCCGTACATACTACAAAACAACCCGCATGGATAACCGGCTAAATGCTATAATTCTTAATATGCAATCGGGCAATACATACGGATGCTCAGCAAGTGATTGAGAGGAGAATCACAACTATGAATGAGATTGTGGAAATAGGTCCATTCGTCTTGAATAAAGGGTTACTCGTAATAATTATTTCCCTAGTATGCGGCTGGGGAGTTATCCGGTTATGTTGGCGTTATTTCGGAGATCAGGCTGCTCCCTTACTAGAGCTTCTAATGAATGCAGCTTTACTGGTATTAGTATTCTGGAAGCTGGGCCACTTGCTTACGACTCCAAGTCTGCTCTGGGAACGGCCTATGACTTTATTGCTTATGAGCGGATCATCAAGAGAGATTGGGATTGGGTTGATCGCAGCGGCCGGATTCATCACCTATCGCTTGAAAAAAGGGAGATTGGAGTATCGGCTGTTCCTGGATATGCTAGCATTCGGATCGACAATAGCCTTGCTCGTTTCATCCATGCTGCTGTGGCGTTATGGACGTCCTACGGATCTGCCTTGGGGTATTCAGGACGGATTCGGGGAAAGCTTTTACCATCCATTGAATGTATATATGTTGGTATTGACGTTGGGTTTAGGCTATCGGCTTTGGAAGAAGGTTAGCGCGGATGAAGCGGGGCGCGGAATTATTTTTCGAGAAACAGCTATTACAGTGGGTGCAGGAGGTCTAGTGATCTCGTTAGTCGATCGGACAAGCGATTCCCTTATCTTCTTGCTGAGCAGCACACAGCTGCTGTTCCTGGGATTAGCGATAATTGGGATTATTTTTCCCGTCCATACACATAATAGGAACAAACGAAAGGAGATGACATATATGCAACCGAACGAGAATAAAGGAGATTCGCTAGAGCAGCGTGAACACGAGCGTGAGAATGAGAACAAGAGTAATCAGGGAAACAGTGGTGATATCGTCGATAAGAAGCTGGATGGACCGAACCGCCCCTCTACATAACAAATGAAATATAGGGAGGATAGCGAGGAGGGAATGGCACATATGAATAAAGAGACGAATAAAGATGATCCGAATCTGGATCCGTTCGAGATTAATTTTTTGCCGGAGTTTGAGCATGGCAGAGGGCCTCGAGATGTTTTTGTGAATGAGCACGGGGTTGTTATTGGCGATCATATGTACGAATCGGAAGATTCACCGCTGCAGCAGTGGACCGCTGATACGGATCCTGCCGTGATGATGGGGGACGAGTGGGTGCATCCTTATAAAGATATCGGTTTCCAGACCGCTGAGAATCGTGACTATTTTGAGAAGGGCATCCTCCCTACCGATCCAGGAGCTACGTTCCTGCATCCCGACAAGGATGTCGCCTATCCTGCCAGCACCATTTCGACAAATAATGAAAACGACTCGCACCCGGAACAAAAAGGATAATAGGAATGATTCACAATGCTTTGCTTCTTCCGAGCGGCGATGTATAATAAAATATAGTAACATACATTTTCATATCGGAAATTTCATGATAATTGAAGGAGTGAAGCGACAATGTCGATGTCATTTGAAGCTTATATGCGTGATATGGTAACCCCGATGCGCGAGGATTTGACTCGCTTGGGTATTACCGAATTGAAGACCCCTGAAGAAGTAGTAGAGAACTTCGCCAATACAGAGGGTACAGCTCTCGTAGTTGTGAACTCCGTATGCGGATGCGCTGCAGGACAATGCCGTCCAGGTGTTGCCAAGGCTCTTCAGAGCGAAGTGTTGCCAGATCGCTTGTTCACCGTATTCGCGGGTCAAGATAAGGAAGCAACTGCTAAGGCACGCGAATACTTCGCGCCTTACCCTCCATCATCGCCATCGATCGCACTTATGAAGGACGGCGAGCTGGTTCATATGATCGAACGTCACCAGATCGAGAATCGTTCTGCAGAAGATATCGCTCGTGATCTCTCGAATGCATTCGAGCAATATTGCAAGTAAGTTGAACCGTAATTTGTACAACAACCGCTGGAACGAAGCTTCCAGCGGTTGTTTGTGTTTGCTGCGAGCCTTGTAATTATCGCGTGCGAGTTACAGCCGCCAAGGCAGGCCGCACAAGTGCAGCTTCTACAGGTGCAGCGGAGACTACTCTAGATCTATATCGTCACGGATGTTAGGATAAGCCATTTTACTACTGGCTATTTAGGCAATCTCGGCACTTATCCACCAATTAACCAATCCAGCTATCCTCTATTTCCATGAAACTATACTATTTTCTCTGAAACCGGCTCTATAACCAGTAGTAACACTTGCTATCCTCGAGCAAATAATCGATTCGGCATAATTAGCCTAAAGCATAATTGGCTAACCGATCTCTAAGGGAACCTAGCTCATCCATGTAAAATGAATGGTTTGCCAGAAAAACGAAATTATAAATTTGAATTATACCTTATATTTGGTAGACTATTTGTATGATAAATGGGTGAACATAGAGGGGGGTTTTTATGAAGAAGATAGAGGCCATCATTCGTCCAGAGAAATTGCGGGAAGTAATTGAAGCTTTGAGGGAAATTCAAGTGACTGGGTTCACTGTTACGCAGGTACAGGGGCGAGGTCAACAGAAAAGCGCTACCGGCGCTTATCGAGGTAAAGCATACACTGTTAATTTACATTATAAAGTGAAAATGGAGATCGTCGTCTCTGAGCATAAGGTGCAAGAAACGATTCAGACAATTATTCAAACAGCGCAGACAGGTGAAATGGGGGACGGCAAAATATTCGTCATGCCAGTGATCGAAATGTACAGTGTACGTACCGGACAGCTGAATGAAACGAACGATGAGCCTCATCGTACGTGAGCTGTAATCCAGAAGCCGCGCCCAGCGCGGTTTTCTGCTTTCATTCGGAATGAAGTATTATGTAGTTAAAAAGATAAGTAGAAGAGAAGGAAGTGTCGTTAAGGTGAGGAGACTTTTACAAGTTGTCGTTAGCATCGTTCTGGTCGTTGGTCTGGTTGGATGCGGGAGTGCGGGCAGCGAAGCGGGGAATAAGAAGGCGGGCAAGCTGGAGCAGCAGGTAGCAAGCATTGCTTCCATGACAATCGTAACTTCGACAACTAACCAATCCGTAACTAAAACGGATTCCGCTTCTGTAGAACGTCTTATTAAGGCGATTAAAGAAACTAAATTCAGTACGGGTCAATTGGATATTGCGGGTGCGGATTACACGGTCACAGTAGAGTTGAAGGACGGTACGAAACGTACCTATTCCTGGTGGCTGGGGGAAAAGTACACAGGGTTAATGACGGTTACGGATCAAGTGGGGCACTACAAGCTGCCTGAAGCAACGAAGCAGGATTTGCTGAAATTGTTCAGCACTAATTAGCGTTTGAATTCGGGCAAAAGGCCTCCGATGTATTCGAGGAAGTTGAAGTCTCGGTCTATACTGGATAACCAATCGTCAGTCACGTACTGCAATTGGTTCGTTGTTGTCTCTAACACGGCCATGCTTCCGGGTTGAACTCGCCTGTGCACGCCATCATCCCGCAGATCAACTAACACGTTAAGCCCCAGGTAGGTTGTAGCCCCGTAAGCTCGCGGACCATTCATGTGGTGATAATGACCGGCGATCAGATATTGCGGGGTGATTGTGGCAATGAGATCTGATATCAGGGTCGAGCCTTGGGTATGGCCAAGAAAATTAGTGCCTATTCCATATGGAGCATCGTGGGTGATGAGGATATCGATCTCGCCTGGTTTCAATTGGTTAAGGTTGGCATATGCATCGGGTTCAATCGACCTGCGATCATGCTCCCGCGTTTGGATGCCTCCCAGAAAAGCCATTCGCACATGATTCAGCTCCCAAATCGTACCATCCTTCACATAGTGAAATAAATCAAACGGATCGACGCGCACCTTGCTTTCTTGGGAGTCTTGAGCATGTTGAGCCTCCAACCAGTCAAAATCCTCGTGATTCCCCCGTATAAAGTAAATGGGACTTTGCAGCACATTCGCCCGAATGAAGTGAAGACATTCCGCTATTCGCCCTTCGGCTTGCAGCAATCGCATGAAATCCAACTCTGCCGGATCTTGCCGCACATATTTCTCGTTTCTGACATCATCCGATGGATCCGGGTACGCACCTAGATCACCCACCTGAATAATGAGATCCAGCTTCTGGCCCGTTCGTTCCTGCCACGCGGTTATTAGCGCTAACGTATGGAACACCCTGGCGTGAATATCTCCTATAAATCCAATTTTCAATGAATTACCTCCCGATATTTATTAGGGTGAATCGTAAAAAGTATATAAAATCTACCTCAAAAAAGATACAATAATATCCAACTATAGCGCAAAGGGGAAAATGTTAGATGATGGATCCCAAGGTTAAACAAGCTTTAGACACCACCCTAAGGAACTGGAAGGCCATGTCTGTTGCAAGAGACATAGACGAATCTGAGGCGGCTGCGAATAACTTTGAGTCTTCTTTTTATATATTTATCGATGCAGTACGCGGGTGGTTCCAGGGATTAGACCAGCAACCGGAGACATTGGAGGAATTCATGGGGCTCGCGATGGTTGAAGAGATTCTCGAGCTGCTTCCGGTGCCGCTGCATCTGAATTTTGAGACCGAAGCTGAGCTTATCTTTGAGGGCGTGGATCGAATCGATGATGAAAAGTATGATTAGCTTAACCGAGATACAGGGGGCAGAACAGAGAGATGGCCGAAATCATTCAGAAGCTGAATAATAGCTCTAACCGCTTTTTAGAGTCTATAAGAACGTATTTATGGGTAATCCACTTTGTTAGACCTTATTGGGGATCTCTACTATTCTTGATTCTCTGCAGTATCATTGTCGGCAGTGTAGAGTTAACCTTACCCAAATTCATTCAGTATTTGATCGATGATATAGTTCCTAATCAGAATCGTCAACTATTCATTAAGCTGCTGTTCGCTTTGTCAGCACTCATTCTGGTCATGGTTGTGTTTATGGGTTTCAAAAACATGGCAGAGCGACGACTGAGAGAATTCGCAGCACGTGATTTGCAAGTTAGCTCATTTCGTCATTTGAGAGAGCTGGGCTACTCCTATTTCGAGAATACACCGACAGGAGAATCTTTAGCGCTATTAAATACAGATGTGGCTGCCGTACAGCAAATTTACCGTGTCCACTTACCAGGCATCGTATGGCGCAGCGTGTTTGCGGTTATCAACCTGGCGCTTATGTTCTCCATTCATGCACTTTTCACCTATCTGGTTATTGCATCCTTCTTCCTCTATTACTTTGTCGGTCCCGTTCTCGAAAAGAAATCATCCCTCAACAAAAAGACGGCCTCCGATCTGGAGAAAGACTACCAGAAACAAATCTATGATTCCGTCTCGGCCGTTACAGAGATTAAAGCCTACTCAAGTCAAAGATGGGTGCTAGGTGAATTCGATCGAAAATACCGAAACTATGCAAAGCAATGGTTAAAAACTTTGGCCTACTTCCACTTCTCCGAAGCCTTTCGCAGATTCACACATTATGTTGGTGCGGTTGTTGTGTTTCTGTTCGGAACATATGCTGTACAGCAAGGTCAATTGTTAGTAGGAGAGTTCTGTGCATTCATCATTTATTACTTTAGCGCGATGGCCATCTTGACCTTGATCGTATCAGATATTACCGAACAAAAAATACTGCTCATTCAGGGAGAACGACTGCACAAGTTCGCTTTAAGGATTCCAACTGTGAAGGAGCCTTCTAATCCGGTTTTGCTTGAACGTATTCGAGGCAGGATCACATTTGATAATGTATCGTTTGGGTATCCCTCATCAGCCAAACCGATACTGAACAATTTTAGCTTAACTATCATTCCTGGGGAGAGGATAGCGCTAGTAGGGGAGAGCGGAAGCGGAAAGACGACTGTACTCAAGCTGCTCAATCGTTTCTACGACCCAACGTCGGGGACGATATCCATTGATGGAGTAAACATTTCTTCTATGTCATTGGGACAGCTGCGTGATGCAATCGGGAATGTCTTTCAGGAAACGTATTTATTCGGTTCTACCATCCGGGATAATATTGCTTTCGGCAACCCGAATGCAACGGATGGATCTATTGAATATGCAGCCAAACAAGCGTCGGCCTACGATTTTGTTACTAGCACGCCTGATGGGTTCGGAACCTACATAGGAGAAAGAGGAGTGAAGCTGTCTGGCGGGCAGAAACAACGAATTTCTATTGCTCGTATGATGCTGAAACGCCCATCGATCCTGCTTCTTGATGAAGCGACCTCTGCACTTGATCGTGAGAATGAACTGGAGATTCAACGCTCGCTGCTCCTCTTTGAAGGAGTGACTACAATAGCTGTAGCTCATCGATTATCTACGATCAGGGATTACAACCGAATTGTGGTTATGGATAAAGGCAGCATTGTAGAGATCGGCAGCTGGGATGAGCTTATAGATGCTAAAGGAGCTCTCTACAGACTGTGGAAGGGAGGAAAGTTGGATGAAGACGGGCATGAGCTCAAGATTGGATAAGGTAAAATGGTTATGGCAGTTTGTAGGACCCGTCAAACGAAACTATGCGATTTGTATAGTTCTAATGCTTGGGCAATGCTTAATCACACTAGGTACTACCGGTATTCAGAAAATTCTCATCGATGAAATCATTCTGTCCGAGAATTATGATCGTTTACCTGCCTTTATTGCACTGTTTATAGCTGCTTTTCTTGTGTTTCTTGTGTTATATATGAGTGTGGCCCATTACATTTATCTGAATCGAATGGATACCAAATATTTAATCGCCAAAAAGCTTATGGAAGCAATCCTTCGTCTGCCCCAAGCGGCTTTTCAAGAAGAAAGAACGGGGACGTATGTGTATCATATGACTCGGGACGCAGACAATATTGCGGCTGTGTTATCTAATCGTATTCCTCGCGGTATGCAGCATGTGTTCTATGTGGGATCTATCTTTTTCATCTTGGGTCAAATGGGCACGACGATCCTGATTGTTTGTACCGCATTGATCATCGTATATTTCGTATTAGGCAAACTGACAGCGCCCTTAGTGAAACGGGTCAGCAAGGAAGTTAACGAGGAAAGAGCGAAGCTTACCGTAATAATAGAGGAAGGCATCTCTTCGACACGTGAAGTATTATCCTATAACCGCCAAGATTGGGAGGAAAGCCGATATAACACCCGTTTCAAGCGATATTTCAATAGAGTTACGGAGGAAGGAAAAAAAGTAAATCTGCAGCTCCTGTTGAGTGAACCGATGAAATGGGGTACGAATGTAGCGGTATTAGCGATCGGCGGTTTTGCCGTGTTGGATGGGAAGATTAGCCTAGGGACTTTCCTTATCTCTTACTTGTTCCTTGCACAGCTTATCAACTCCTTTCAGAACTTGTTTAACTTCAGCATGGACATTACCAGAGGGCTTGCTTCAGCGGATAAGCTTCGTCGCGTCATGGAACGGGCGCAGACCCATAAAGGAACGGTTAGGCTAGAGAGCAGGATAAGCCGCTTAACATTCGAGCAAGTAACCTTCTCCTACTATAAGGAGCAGTCGCCTGTACTCGATGAACTTTGCATTACGATCCCTGCGGGCAAGAAAGTGGCCTTTGTGGGGATGAGCGGAGGGGGCAAATCAACCATAGCCCAGCTCCTAGTGCGGTTCATCGAGCCCGATCAGGGTCGTATTCTGGCAGATGGCGTACCTCTAGATGAACTGGAAACGGATAATTGGATGAGGAGACTAGCGTTTGTTACACAGGATCCTTACTTCTTTCCCAATACGATTCGTGAGAATATTGCCCTTGGGCATGCGGCTGGTGAGGATCAAATAAAAGCAGTGTGTGAGCTGGCTCATATCCATTCGACGATAATGGATATGCCTAATGAATACGATAGTGTTCTAGGTGAACGAGGGATTACCCTGTCTGGCGGTCAACGTCAGAGGTTAGCACTGGCTAGGGCGTTACTCAGAGATCCAGAGATTCTTATCCTGGATGAAGCAACCTCTGCTCTCGATCTCGAGACGGAAAGGCAAATTATGCGTATGTTAGATTCCGCACGTGCAGGGAAGACGACCCTCATCATAGCCCACCGACTCTCGACAATTCGCAACGCAGATATAATCTACGTCTTGGATCGGGGGCGAATAGTCGGGTCCGGGGCGTATGACGAGCTGATTCGAACATGTGATGTGTTCCACCGATTGGTCCAACTGGATGAGAAGCATGAGGTCGGAGCGGCAGGATGAGTTGGTATAACCAAATAAAAATAGAATAAAGCCCTTTCTGCGGAAAAGGCTTTTTTTTCGTATATACTTATTTGCGTATTACTGGAACTTAACCCCGACTATGTTGTCTAATAGGATGAGGGGGTGTGAACTTGAAGCTCAAGTATTTGAAGCATTTGTCACACCACGACGATGCAGGCATGATCATAAACGATCTTATGAAAGAATATGGACACGATATTTGGAGCTACGCTTATGTGATGACCAAGCGAAGAGAGGCTGCGGATGATTTGATGCAGGATGTGTTTCTGAGTGCTTTTCGGCAGATGCATTCGTTTCGCGGGGAATCGAGCATCAAGACATGGCTCCTGACTATGACACGCAACAAATGCCTGAACTACTTGAAGTCTGCCTTCCTGCGCAAAGTAACCCTAATGGACATAATCCGATCCCCTGAAACGGTTCATTCAGCCGAGCAACAATTGATCGATCGAATTCAGACGCAAGAGATATGGAATATTGTGATGAAGCTTCCAGTCAAATACCGGGAGGTCATTTTATTGGAAGCCCACTATGGTTACACGGAGCAGGAAATGGCGGAATTGCTGAATGTGCCTAACGGTACGATCAAATCACGGCTGCATAGAGCACGAGCAAGGGTAGAAAAAGCAATAAAGGAGGCTGACATCCAATGAATGAGCATCCGACACCAATCTGGTATAAGCAGCTCGAGCAGACGCCCTGGGGACCTCCCCGACTTTCGATAGAGAGGTTGAACAAGCTCGCTGATCGGGCTAACGGCAAAGTAAAAAGAGGCAAATGGAGGATCCGAGAGCTTTCATGGATAGGGGTTGGGGCGGCAGTTGTAGTGTTATTCATTATTTTCGGGCTGAGTAATCGTTCACCCGAGCAAACGGCCGATCTTCCACCGACAACCCCTCCTCTTCCGACCAATAATGTGCATATGACTTACCCGAGCGCCTCGTGGAAAGATGGCATCAAATTATTCGAGGCTTTTCCAGGCGGAGACACGGAATCAGGTCGCGCTAATGGCTGCTGGTGGAACATCTATATTCCGTTCGAGGAACTGAAGGGCAGCAGGCTGCGTGTGGATGCGGTGCATAAACAAACCGGAATGAAGTTCAGTGAAATACCAGAAGTGGAGTTAGCTGCTCCTGCACTTGCTTACAACGACTTCACCAGGATATCCTCGCGTTTTGATGTCCCTTATGGAGGGGTGTGGGAATATACGCTGTATTTGAATGATAGTAAACTCGGCGAGGTTGCATTTGATATTCCAGAAGGGAGCTGGCAGGCTAGCTCTACATTCCCTTACGATAGCTACACTCTTACTGGAGTCAAAGGAAGGCTCGGTTTCTTGAATGTAGGACTCAGGGCTGGTCTTCCCAAGAACAAATTTATGTGGTATTTCTGGGGGAGGGATGATGCTGAGACACGGTCTCTTTTTGCTAAGAAGCTTTCTATTATCGGGACTCTCAAGGGCAGCCGCACCTCTCTCACAATATTCGAAGGGTCCATTGGAACACCCAATCCTAATGTAAAGCCACCAATACCAGATAATGATAAGAGAGCGGTGTCACCTACTATGATGACACTGCCCACAGCCGGAATCTGGAGATTGGATGCAATCATTGATGATAAATGGTTCGGCAGTGTATTTGTTGAGGTGAAGTGAAGCATACAACACAACAAAGCCCCCGTCTTTCTGGACGAGGGCTTAAGCAGTGCGCACAGCTGAGGAACATGAATCTCTCGCTTACTTTGCTTTAAATACGGATCCGTCTTTGAGCACGACTGCTACTTCACTGCCGTCGTTCAAGGATACTGTTCTGGCAATTTTTTGTTTAAAGGAATAGGTGCGAAGCAGTTCCCCGGACGCAGATAGCTCTGCCAGCTTGCCGTTATCCATGGTTATGATCATTTTGGAATCCGAAACCCCTTGAACAACGTCCACTCCAAGAACGCGGTCACCGACGTCGGCCTTCCACATCAATGTCCCGTCTTCATGGAAGGAGTACACTTGATGTCCTTCCGAGCCTGCTACAATCTCTGATTTTCCGTCTTGATCATAATCCCCGGCCCATATGTCGGTAACTTCACCCCCGACGTTATAGCTCCAAAGTTTGACCAGACTTCCGTTGTATTTGATGACGTGAATGTGATTTTGCTTGGTGCCAAGTGCAATGGTGGGAACGGCTTCGGGCGTATATACCGGAATATTGGTGACTTTCGTCCAGCCTGGTCCATCCGCACCGATCGCTCTGCCGATTCTCTGCTCGTTCCAGACGACCATCGACGTATATTCCATGCCAAGAATGCCTTCATCCTTGCCGTCCGCGTCCGTATCAAGAAACTCCATATCCTGAATACCATAATGTTCCGGCATGCCTTCGTATACGAGTTGGCCTTCAAGGTTAAGCCCGTACAAATACCGAAACTGAGTCGCTACCATGATCCAAGGAGGCACATTCTGTCCGTTAACGTAAGCCAACCGCACATTGGTCAAGCCGATCAGGTTGCCTTTCATCTCTCGATGTGCGGCATCGTCCGGGAAACGGTACTTCCACAGTTCGGTGCCATGTACGTCTATTGCGTGAAGAACGAAGTTCTCCGTCGCAGCAAATACATACACAGTATTTCCGGTTTTCTGAACCGAAACTTCGTTTACCCGGCCATCCCCTTGGAACGACCATAGCTTGCTTCCATCGGTGCTGAAAGCTTCTATCTTGCCGTCCGTACCCGCCGTAATCACTTCATCCAGGCCGTCTCCGTTCAAATCCCCGGACGCTGCGGTCGAGATTTCACTATTCGAACGCCCCGCTGGCTTCCAGTTATAATTATAATTGGTTGTAGAATCGGTGTTTTGCTTTTGCGGAGCGTTATGGTCATCAGTCTTTAACTCCCGCATCCACTTATCGGCGTCAATTCGGTTTATTGTCACCGTCCCCGACTGCATGACGGAATCATTGACCGGATTACCTTGCTCGTCGTAATGAGTGATTGCAGAACGCATGCTGTAAGCTTGCCAGCTTCCTGAAGCTAAGTCGACCTTGAGAATAACGGGTTCGTTGAAGGAAAGAATGGAGGAGCCGAAGCGCGCTTGCGTTACTTCCGCGATCAACCACTCATTTTCCCCGAGCAGATGCATGTTACCGTCGGTGCTGAAGCTTGAACTATTGACGGACCCCCAAATCGCCAGCCATTCTTCTCCGCCTTGCCGAACGGAGATCTTGTTGTCGCCTAGTCTATTCCCGGTAACCTTTGTTGCGCTTGAGCCGTCTGGTGAACTGGAGAGCAGGTTTATATACGTGCGGCTTTCACCCGGTTGATACGTTTGCGTATTCATTACTTGCCGCAGCACGTTTTCCTGTTCAGCGTATGGATAAGGGTACAAAGTCTCGTTCTTATAGTACTTAATGAAATGGCCGTATCGGTCGTAGGAGCTCAATGTAGACTCGTCCAAGCTCTGGATCGTCATCTGGGCACCTTGCTGATCGACTATAAAGCTGTCCTGCTTCAGTGTGGGATCGCCTAGCGTCTGCCAAGTATTCTCTAACAAATAGCTGCCCGGCTCCTTAACAGTCACTTTGTCGTAGACCAGGAAGAAATGGCCGAATGGGGCGATAATTTGTCGTTCCCAGTTCGTTCCGTTATAGTTTGGAACTGTACTGCGGCTGACGCCTATACCGCTTGCATCAGCACCCCACTGAAGCTCTGCGAATGGTGGTTTTTTCTTATAGCCACCATCCTTCACAACGGTAATGCCCGTATGGTGGATGGAGCCTCTTTCGATGTAGTCGCGGTCATCGATGAAGATTCGGCCGTCAGCGCTGTATTTGAGTATCGTATTACCGTCTTCATGACCGTGCGTTCCTGCCGAGAAGCCATCCAACAACAGATAGGCGTCATCTTGATCGAATCCTTCGCGGAAAGCCAACTTATGGAATGTATCAGACTGTGCCACTTCCAGAGGTGCGTCAGGTGTTTGAGATTGCAACTCATTATAGACAGCTTGTTCCACCGGATATCCCTTCACCTTCGGATAAGCAGCCTCGTCCAACTGAGATGTATTAAGCTGATCGGTCATATAACGATGGAACGGATAATCCAGGTCGCTCATGTTCTGGCCTGTAAAAGGTCCTGTACGCACACGATTCATCAGGAAGTCATAAACCGGATCCGCAAAGTACCACGATGCGGCGTGCATGATATTGGAATGACCCCAAGTGTAGGCGCTGCTTCGGCCGAACGGATACAAGTCGCCGCCGCCCGACATTGTTCCCAAATTATCGATCATGAGGGAATTCAAGTCAGCGCTTGCTCGAAGCCCTTGTCGCAAGAACCTGTCATTTCCAGATGCTAGAGCATAATCGAGTGATACGACCGGAACATGCATCATATAGTCGGATCCCTCGTCTAGGTTGATGTTAGCCGTATTGTTGGCGAACATCTTCTCCCCCTTCTCTAACCAGGCAGCAGGACCTGACAATTCAGGGAAATACTTTTGAAAATAGTTCGCGCCGAACCAGATTGATAAAGCCGGGAATACGTCATGATTGTATTTGGCCCCAACGGCCGCATAGTCACGGTTTAAGTAGAAGTCATCATTGTTTGCTTCAAAAATTAGAAAGAGGGCAGATATAATTTGTTTACGTTCCAGCTCGGTGAACATGTCATCAGGCTCGAGTACCGCCCAGCTCGCCACCAGATTAGGACCGGCTACCCACATGTTGTTCGGAACATCCAACTGCGCCTCGGCAACGTCGGGATTCCGGTTGAAGAAGGCTGCATAGCCTTTCAACAGCGCTTTGTAAACAGTTCCATAATACGCATCTCGCGTCATTTGATAAGCTTCGCCGTATCTCGAAATGGTGCTTAGTAATGCGAGTGTTTGCTGATACTTTTCAACATCCGTGCTCATCCCCGCAAGGAGGCTATCCGTAAATGCTGTCGCACCGGACAGATCGGCCGGTTCAGGTTTGCGAGCAAGGGGCAATTTAAGCCAGACGGAATCGTTGACTTGGATTTCGCCCAACCATGGCAGTTGTGCTGTATTCGCTTCTGTTAACAGCTGCTCCAGCTTGCCAGCCCCAGCTGCCAATCCGTCCGCATCACTTGCTCCCAACAGGAGCGTATTGCCTCCCAGTCCGAACGGATCAATCAATGTCTGAAGTTGGTAGCCTCCGGCACCTGGATAGATTCCGTCTGCGAAAGCTAAGCGTTGGCCATACAACCGCGCCATATGCGCATTGTTACTAAGATTACCAATGACGAGCGTGTTGCCGCTCCATCCGCTGCCGCTAACGAATGAATCCGACACTTCAACAGGTGCTTGAATTCCCCATTTGGTTCGAATGAGCTGAGCTACATTGCGGCCTACCGTGTTCCAGGGTTCTCCGGAAGGGACAAAGATTTTTAACGCTGTCAAATCGGTTTCTGGTACGAGGGGGCGGGGCTCAAGCGAAATCTTCGGCGGAGTGTCCCCGGGGCCATACACGTAGACTTTGGTTGAGGCCTGCTTCCCGCCCGCACTTGCTTGAATGCTCGTTTCTCCGGAGCTGAAAGCCATCACTTTACCATCCACGACATCGGCAATCGCTGGGTGACTCGACAAGTATGAAGCTTGTGGGGTCAACAAGTCGAGACCTCCGTTTGGATAATGACCCAAAACATGAATGGAGGCGTTTTCACCAACCTGCAGACTTACTACATTTGGCTGCACGCTCAATGAATCCGGGTTCGCAGTATAGGGAGACTGGGTGTATAAATTCACATCGTCTACGAAAAATGTGGCTTTCTCGTTGCCAAAGGTGGCAAATCGAATTTGATTGACCGTTGTTGTGCCAGCGGTGTTGTAGTTAACTTCATTTGCGGCTTCTATCGATCCGTCTTCTCCATAAATGAAAAATTTGAATTTCTTGTTAACCGGATCCAACTCGACACTAAAGCGGTACCACGTGTTCAAACGAAACTTATTTTTCATATAAACGCGCGTGGTGCCGTCATTATACATGAAAACTCCGTCTTTGCTGAAGCCTAACCATGCTGCAGTTCTCGTGGATGTAGTGACGCTTTGAATTTGGGCAACAAGACCAGAGGTTGTAACCGGCTTAGCCCACCACTCGAATCTGCCTGTCGATTGAGTTGGGAACTTGTAGGTCATACCGGTCGTAGCTGTTGTTGACTCATCTAGCACCTTAATAGATTTGGTTCCGCTTTTCGCGGATTCTTCCGAAATACTCACCCCTGCGTCCCCGATCCAGGTCTGTTGACCATTCAACGGGCCAGTCGCGAATGATTCGAAATCTTCTCTCGGCATACTCCCTTGAACTGAATCCGGAACAATGAGTCCTGTAAGAGTTAATACAAACACGAGCACGAGCGTCGTGAAACGTCTGACCTTGTGCTTTGAAGCAATGATCGTCTTAAGCATACTTAGTAATACCTCCTCTGAGCATGGATGATCTACTATACAATTCGATGGTAACTCAACATCTAATGTAGGTCAATAATATATTTAACGTAAATATACATTAGATATACACTTAAATGACGCCTGAAGCTTGCCGTTTAAGTCGTATTAACTTGATGTACTTAGATGATTCCTGTATCCTGAGTAATGAGTTGGATTATTATGGACGGTGAGGCAAGACCATGACGGGTGATAAAATAAGTAGAAAGACGTTCCGTCTCAGGCTGGATGAAATGATCTGTTCCATTCGGGATGACATTATTTCTGGCAGACACGGTACTGGCGATTATCTGCCTTCCGAGTACGATCTGGGCAAGAAGTTCCAGTTAAGCAATAAGTCTGTGCGTAAAGGTCTTGATGTGCTTGTAAATGAAGGTTTGATCGAGAAAATTCCCAAGGTGGGCAACCTAGTAGCCTGGCCTTCCTCGGATCAAAGCATAATCGTTCGACTGGGCTATCATCGAAGTACAAGCAATGAGATAGCACTGCCTCTCCTGCTTTCTGAGTTTCGCAAGAAGTATCCGCACATCCTCGTTCAGCCTGTAGAAATTCCCAAGGAAAACATTTATCAGTCAATAAATGAATACATAAATGCTGGCATGTTGGATGTCGTCAGCTTCAACCAATTCACCTTTCGTGAATTGGTTGAAAACGATCGGGTTGAGTTGTTGCAGCCTTGCCAGCCGAATGAAGGGCTATATCCGTTTGTATCGAAGGCATTCGATCACGGCTCTCAGCAGTTTGTGCAGCCGATTGCGTTCTCGCCGGTTTTGCTGTGCTACAATCGTGATCATTTCGCTGAAGCGGGTATATCTGAGCCGGACAGTAGTTGGACATGGAAGGATCTGCTTCAACATGCAGAACGACTTGCAATCGAGAAGGAAAGGTTCGGATTTTACTTTCATCTGTTTTCTACGAACCGTTGGCCGTTGTTTCTGCTGCAAAACGGAAGCGTTTTTTCTAGAAATGCTGAAGGACACTACATGATTAGTGATACCGGTTTGATCGAAAGCCTTGACGTGTGCGGCGCTATTCTTGATGCTCCCAATGTGTTCCCGACAATGCTGTCTGCGAGCGATGCTGATGCAGAAGAGCTGTTTCTTGCAGGGAAGGTGTCTATGATTTTGACATCCTACTTCGCTCTGAACGATCTTAAGAATGCGTCATTTCCTTATGATGTGGCTCCGGTTCCGCATTTGCACGATTTTAAGACGCTGCTGATTGTTATTGGCTTCGGTATCAGTCGGAAATCGCAAGTAAAGGAAGCTGCGCGCCAGTTGGTTGACTTCCTCCAGTCACCTGCTTCGCAATTAACGATCCGTCAGAAGACGTTAAGCTTGCCGGCCCTCAAGAGCGCTGCGGAGTGGAGTGGGAAAGAGCTCATACAAAGACCGTCTCGATTCAATATGTACAGGGAGATTATTCCTACATATCGCCTGTTTACTGATTTACAGCTCAGCACGGGTCAACTGACTGGAATGTTCCGGGAAGTCAAGCAATACTGGTCGAAATTACATGACAAGCATACCTTGTACCAGCGATTAGAGAACATGTTGAACAACACCGATGATCAGGGAAAGAACTAATAAAGGCCTAAGGAAGCCGAGCAACGGCAATCCTTAGGCTATTAAGCTAATGAAAAAGCTGACTGACAGGTCATGGGGAATAGAGTACAGGGAGATTCGGCAGAACAGAGGTTAGAGCCAATCTTACAGCTATCAGCCGAGAAAGCCCATTCCTTCAGGCATGGGATGAATCAGCTTAGGACAAGGGCTGTCCACCGGACAGTTTAATTGTCCTACATCTCTATATTTTCTTGTTATTTTAATGACTTTCTATACGAACATTTGTTTGGTATATTGATTATATTCAAACAAATGTTCGAAAGGAGGTGGAAACGTGCAAACCGTAACGGTTCAAGTTCGTATTTTTCCAACCCATCCAGACTTATTGCGGGAACTTGGAAAACAATATGTGGAAACGGTCAATCAGTTAACAGAGCAAGCAAAACTACTGGGGGCTTTTCCAAAGCTAACATCAAAAGATATACAAGCCAGTCTTCCATCAGCGGTAAAGAATCAAGTCATTCGAGATGCGCGAAGCATTCATAACAAATCGAAAACGAAAGTAAAACATCCGATATTAAAACGGAGAGTCTACTATGTAAATAATCAAAATTATTCGATTGGTGACAACACCGTTGCGTTTCCGGTTATGATGGATGGGAAAACGAAGCGGCTCTCCATCTCATCTCGTATAACAGAACGAGAGAAAAATAGGCTGTCTAGCGGAAAACGGGGACTTCTCAAATTGGTTGAAAAGTCGGGCAGATGGTATGTTCAAATTGCAATTGAAGTACCCACCGAACAAACGGTTGGCAATGTGATGATGGGTGTTGATCTTGGCTTGAAAGTACCAGCCGTTGTTGTCACATCAACAGGCAAAACAAAGTTTGTTGGCAACGGGAGACAGAACAAATACGTCCGTCGTAAGTACAACCAGCGTCGAAGGAAGATGGGCAAACTTAAAAAGCTATCCGCCATCCGAAAGCAAGCAAACAAGGAACAGCGCTATATGAAAGACCAAAACCACAAAATCAGCCGACAGATCGTGAACATGGCGATTGAAGAACAAGTAGCGGTCATCAAGATCGAGAAATTAACGAACATTCGCCAAACGACAAGAACAAGTCGTAAAAACGCTAAAAACCTGCATAACTGGTCGTTCTATCAATTGCAAATGTTTATTGCGTACAAAGCTGCATTGGCGGGTATCCAAGTTGTTGAAGTGAATCCTGCCTACACTTCACAAACATGCCCGACGTGCGGTAAACGCAACAAAGCAATGGACCGAACGTATCAATGTCCAGCATGCGGCTTCCACGCACACCGCGACAGGGTTGGAGCAATCAATATCATGCATCAACCTGCGGTAGACGGTAACAGTCTGTCAGCCTAAGATGCTAGATGCACTGTCTTAGGACGGGCTGATGGCACAGCCCTGTGTCAAAACGAAGTTTTGACATTGAACTTGGGCGTTGTCCAAAACAGAAATGGACTGCGGACGCTAACGACCAAGAATCCCACGGCTTTAGCCGTGTGGAGTGTCAAACATTATACCATGCAGCAAGTTTATTAGAAAGGTAAAGATGATAAAAAAAGACATTATCGTCATATAGGAACGTGGTAAAATTATGAAATATAAGGAGGGATAATTTGGCGACAGATACTAAGATCCATCACAATTCCGATAGTTACAAACCTAATGTCATCCCTAAAGCTTTGAAAGTTATTGAAGGGTATAGGGACGATATGACAAAGGTTGACGAGAGCGAAGATAAGAGTGAGCATACGGATACAAGTGGAGAAGGAGGAGATCCAGTGAGTGAGCAAGCGGTAACCGCGAATATATCGGGTTCATCAATTGTTTTGTTGGTTGCAGATGTACGGAAATCTTCTGATTTTTATAAGAATCTTGGGTTCAAATATGAGGAAGTCGGTGGTCCGAAAGTTAAACATGTACACGTATCCAGAGGCAATCTCACGTTTATTTTGCACCCTGCAATTAATAAAGAGGATGTAAGACCGTCATCTTCTGTCGAAGGCGGGCTGTATTTCGATGCTTATGCTTATACCGATGCCATAGACTTATTGGTTGAAGAATGTCGTTCTAAAGGTGTAGAAATAGTGGATGGTCCTCACTTCTCTGAACATTGGAGTGAATTTACATTTAAAGATGCTGAAGGGTATCGCATTACTTTTGGCGGTGGTGTTAGTACAAAGTTGGAATAGCTTTTTCGGTACATACAGGGCACCATTTATAGTAATCCTTAACGGCCTTCCCTTTGCGGAACAGCCGTTTTTTTGTGTGTATTAGGGGAGTAGGTGGGAATTTTCGCTCAAACCTAACATGAAGCGCTTTCTTTTCAGTTTCCGAACTAGTTGAGTCCGTTACAGTTAGTCTAATCGTGGTCATGCATGCAGGTCCGATCGCAGGCATCATTTAGCTAGCAAAGGAGACGGACTAAGATGTTATGGAAGAGCATAGTCGTTTTGGTTCAGTCGTCCCCGTTATTCATATTCCTCATCCTGTTGGGTGCCATCATCGACATCTTGTTCCGTTACCTTTCCTCCCTCAGTTATAAATACTTGATTGATCTGGCCTTGCTTCCCCGTGATGGCAAGGCACTAGCGATCATTATCAGCATCTTGCTGGGCCTGGGATTGGTCAACGTGCTGGTCGGCATCTCCAGCGATTACGCCAAAGCCCGATTGGGCTCGAACTTCCTGTTCGAGTATCGGATTCGCTTGTTCCGGCATATGCAGCTGCAGTCACAACGCTTCTATGAGCGATTCGGAGTCGGTGATCTTCTCGCCCGATATACCGATGATATTCCCTCCATACAGGCAGCCGTACTCTATATATTGACCGGAGGCTTCCTCTCCATCACTAGCGTTATTGTCGGACTCTCCATCCTCTTCACGATGGAATGGAAGCTGACCCTAGTAACCTTAGCCGGCTCGCTTCTCTTATTCGTTCCTTTCCGGATGCTCAAGTCTCGTTCGCTGGCCTTGGGCGACGCCTATTACAAGCAGCTGGACCAGTTCAACGGATCGATCGACGAGAATATGAAGGCGTTCCGCGTCATTCGAGCGTTCGATCTGCGCCACAGCATGCTAGCAAAGGTCGAAGGGAATCTTCGAACGATGCTCTCCATCGGCGTCCAGAGGAACTTCGTCAGCTCGAATCTGAACCGGTTGCCCATGCTTGCCGTCTCTATTCTGACTGCGGTCATTCTTGCCTATGGCAGCTACTTGACGTTTGACGGGAGCTTATCGATCGGCGAATTTATCGCTTATAACTCAATTTTTTTCACGGTCGGCACGTCGATGTTCGGCTTAACCTCCGTGCTGCCTTATTTTCTATCGGCTCGTACGAGTCTGGAGCGCCTGCAGCAGGCGATGGACTGGAAGCCTGATGTAATCGAGAGGGAAGGGCCGGAGCTCTCTCCTGTCCGTTCGGACATCGCGCTTCGTGACGTCACCTTCGCCTATATTCCCGGCGAATCGGTGCTCCAGCACCTGGATCTCTCTATCCCGGTAAGTGGCTATACTTCGATCGTTGGCTCCAGCGGGGCCGGCAAGAGCACGGTCCTGCAGCTGCTGATGAGGTTCGAGGATCCTCAAAGCGGAGCCGTTTTGTTCGACGGGCAGGATATCAAGGAAGCCCAATATGCTTCCCTGCTTCAGCAGGTAGGGGTCGTCTTCCAGGATTCCGTTCTGTTCCACGCTACGATCCGGGATAACATTCGCGTCGGCAAGCCAGATGCGAGTGTAGGGGAGATCGAGCAAGCCGCGCGAGCAGCCGGCATCCATGAAACGATTGTCGGATTCAGAGAGGGCTATGATACCCTTGTCCGCAATTACGGGGATAGTCTGTCCGGAGGACAGCGACAGAGGATCGCGCTGGCCCGGGCTCTGCTGCGCAATCCGCGCATCCTGTTCCTGGACGAAGCAACATCGGCCCTCGATCCCGATACCGAACGCTCGGTGAACGAGACGATCTTGTCGCTTGCACGCACCATGTCGATCGTTTCAGTCACGCACCGGCTAGCTTATGCCGCGATGTCCGACCGGATCATCGTCCTCGATCAGGGGACAGTAGCCGAAACCGGAACGCATGAGCAATTGTTGGAGCGAGCTGGCTTATACCGCGGTATGTGGGAGAAGCAGCAAGGGTTCCTGCTGGCTAACGGCGGAGCCAGTGCCCAAGTCCAGTCGGATCGGCTTCGCAAGCTGCCCTTCTTCCGAAGCATCGAGCCCGACGCGCTGGAGGAAATCTCCCGGCTCTTCGTCACGGAGAAATTCGAAGCAGGAACAACTGTGGTCGAGCAAGGCAATCAGGGGGATAAATTTTACTTAATTGCGAGAGGAAAAGTCGAAGTCTTTATCGCAACGGGAACGGGTGGCGAACGCCGCAAAGTAGCCGTGCTGGAAGACGGGGATCATTTCGGAGAAATTGCGCTTATGGAGCACATCCCACGAACGGCCACCATCGTCACGGCCTCGTCCTGCTGGCTGCTGTCGTTGTCGTACGACCATTTCCATCCGCTGATGATGCGCTATCCCGCAATCCGGGAAGGACTCGAAACCACTTTAAGAACGCGAATGCAGAGGAGAGATGACTAATGCTGCAATGGATGACCGCTGATACGGAACAGATGAAGGAGGATGGAGTCCGGTTCCTATGCCGGCACGCTGAGGATCTTGGCGTCCCGTACAAGTGGAGTACGGTTATGAACTCACTATATACCTCCATCTACGATTCCGGCTTCATGATCGCTCTGGATGGGAATCGACAGGTTCGAGGCTTATTGGCGTATACGTACGGGCCAGGGGAAGATAAGAACGCGGATCAGACCCGGATAGAAGTTCATCATCTCTACCTCGAGGCTCAATTCCGTACAGGAACGAAGTTTGTTGAAGCCATGGAGGCCTTGGTCGAACGAGAGGCCGAACTGACGCAACCGATTCGTCAGATTGAATTCTACTGTACTCCAACAGAAGCCCATAGAAGGTTATTCGGCAAAATCGCTGCTGTCAGCAATACGAGGATGCATCCCTGCGGTATGCTCGACTTTTACATCACCACTCCTGATCGAGTAAGGCAATATGTTGAAAGGAAGGTTAATAAACCAAATAACCCCACAAAGTGACGTGGGGCCTTCGATGCTTATTCCAGGGCAGGGCTCCTTTGCGAGGACCCCAGGATTTAGGCTTTATGGATGTTTAAGAAAGACCAGCATCGCTGCTAGCCTCCTTAACAACTCCTTCTTGCCTTCACCGCTCGCTCTTATGTCTAGCAATACTTGATGTTAATTTTTCTCGGTTTCGCCGGCATCGCGAGTAACCGGTTCTGGTGGTCCAGGATTGCATCCGGATTGTCCCATTCATGCTCACCTCCTCGGTTGAATTCAACTATAATATAAGTGAAGAAATTAGAAATAACAAGCATTAATTCAAAATATTTCTAAAATACCCATATTGAGGTGAAAATCCGTGATACGATTCGAAATATGCTCAAATACCCTGCAATGGAGCCAGTTTACAGATTTCTATATCCAGCATCGAACGCGCATTATTCCTTATTACCGAGTGAACCTAGTTCTGAGAGATGTCAAAAACTACATGAAGCATGGCCGTGCCGCCCTTATCATGAATGAATCGGATCAGGTCGTCGGGATCGGCAGCTTCGTCCTTGGACTGCAGGAAGATGAGTTCAAGGGCAAAGACATTGCGGTGCTGGGCAACAGCTGCTTCATAGAGGAGTATCAAAATAATCGAACCTTCGTGCGGGGCTTGCAGAAGCTAGCCGAGCAGATCGAAGACGCGAACCCCAATGTGCGGGAAGTCAGAATTCCCACATCCGCGGAAAACGACTATACGAACCGCTTATATCAAAAGCTAACGGATAGACTCCATTCGTATGATTCCAATTATGGAAAAGTGAACGTCTACTCCATGTCCTTTCGTGAATTTAAAGAGTTCTGCGATCGGTTTCGCTAAAGGAGCCCAAGATGAGTCGTAGAGCCACACTAGGGGTATTACTCGCATTTCATTTTGGATTCGTGTTGTTTCTCGCCGTTTGGTTGTTCATGGCCGGCATTTCGCTGATGGGATTCAATGATGCCAGCGTGTTCACACATGCTGCAACCTGGCTGCTCATCCTGTACTTGTTGTCCTATCCGTTGGGACTTCTGGTGTCCTTGATAGCAAGCTGGTGGCAATACAGACGCAAGCGATATAGGGCGGCACTCCTATGGAATGTCTTCCCGGTGTTATGGATCTTAAGCGCGATTGGCATCTTCCTGTATGCTAATTTTTCTTGACGGGTAGGACCTGGCAGATAGTATGCTAAGATGAAGAGTGGAATTTACACTCCCCGAAAGTGGTGCAGGATGATCGATGTCACATAGTTGGCGCAAAAGGCTGGCGGTATTGGTCGGCTTGGTAATCGTCATGGCCGCATTGTGTTGGCCCATAGCAGAAACCATTCCCGCCAAGAACGGTCCTCGTGCAGTGGAAGGCGTCCTGGATCTGCGACAGTGGAATCTGCAAGACGATGGACCTGTCCGGCTTAACGGCAACTGGTCCATGTATTGGAATGAGCTGCTGACCTATCCCGAAGGCGCTTCAGCGGAAGGCGTGAAGCCGATAATCGTAGAGGTGCCTGGCGAATGGCAGAGCGATGATTTGCCGGGGCGCGGCTATGCAACGTACCGGCTAACTGTAGTTATGCAAGGGGACTCCGGCACATTAGCGCTGCACATTCCTGCAATAGCTCCGGCCTACCGCATCTTGATCGATGGTAGCGTAATCGCGGAGACGGGCGTCGTCGCGTCCGAACGGACAGCCGTACGCGCTGCCTATTTGCCGCAAACCGTCTCATTCGATCCTCCCGGTGGGACGTTCGACCTTATGATCCAGGTGGCCAATGAGCTGTATCCGCAGGGCGGAATCTGGTACAGCCTGATGCTCGGCACTGAGCAATCGATGCATACCCTGAAGGAACGTACAGGGTATGTGGAGATGGCGGTGTTCGGTGGTTGCGCACTGCTGGGCTTGTATCAACTCGCGTTGTTCGCGATGCGCCGGTCGGAACGATCGACCTTGTATTTCGGCATATGCTGTCTCTTAGGCGCCCTCCGAATCGGGGCGGTGGGTGGAATGTATATCGTCCAGCTCTATCCGCATACCGATATTCGGCTGCTTATTTTCATAGAATATTTGACCTATTATGGCGGTGTAACTGCGGCACTCCTGTTCGTGAGAGAGTTATATCCGAAGGAGTTCCACCCGGTAGTCAATAAGCTGCTAGTCGGAATTGGCTGTGTCTTCATTGGAAGTGTCCTGCTGCTTCCTACCGAATGGTACACACGCTTCATAGATTTGTACAAATACGTATCCCTAGTAAGTCTGGCGTATATTTTATTCGGGTTTGCATGGGCGTACTGGCGGAGCAGGGAGGGTGCGCTGCTCCAACTCATCGGATGGCTCATTTTCGCGGCTTCTGCGCTCCATGATATTTTATATAGTGACGGCAGGATGATCTGGAGTGATCTTCAGCTCGTGCCGTACGGCTTCATTCTGCTAGTGTTTATCGAAGCGATGGAGCTTGCTCGCCGGTTCACGAATGCCTATCGCGTTATCGGCCGAATGTCGGAACAGCTGATCGCTTCGGACCGGATGAAAGATGAATTCCTGGCCAACACCTCCCATGAGTTGAAGACTCCGCTACATGGAATTATGAATCTTTTATTGGTTCTGACCGAGGAGAAGTCGGGGTCGTTGAACGGGCACCAACGGGAGCAGTTGGAAGTCGTCATCGCAGTAGCCCGCCGCATGTCGAACCTCATTAACGATATTCTCGATTGGTCCCGTCTGAAGAACAGCGGTATTCAGCTCGATCGGGGGCCAGTCGATATTCGTGCCGTCGTATCGGCGCAGCAGGAGGTATTCCGCCACTATATCGGAGATAAGCCAGTCGTGCTGCGCTTCGTTTGGCCGGATAGCTTGCCTAATGCGTATGCTGATGAGAGCCGTCTGCTGCAGATTGTGTACAACCTTATCGGGAATGCGATTAAGTTCACACCGGAAGGCGAGGTTGTAGTATCGGCATGGGCGGAAGGCGGAATGCTGCATCTTGCCATTGCCGATACGGGAATCGGCATCGAGGCGGACATGCTGGAGTCGATCTTTCAATCGTTCGAACAAGTGGGCACATCCGTTGCAAGAGAATACGGTGGAGCCGGACTTGGACTCGGAATCGCGAGACGGCTGGTCGAACTGCATGGTGGACGAATCTCGGTGAAATCCCATGTTGGCAAAGGCTCCATCTTCATCATCACGCTTCCGATTAGTGAAACCAACGTCATACAGGGCGTTCCGCCTCGATCAAGCGAGGAAGCTCGTGCAGCTGCAGCTATGCCAGTAGTGCGGCCGGAGAAGGCAGTATCGGAAGCTGTCAGACCGGATAACGGCACGCGACGGGGACACGTGATCTTGGCGGTCGATGACGATCCGGTCAACCTACGAGTACTCCAGGCGGTGCTGGCGGACGAGCCGTACGAGATTATTGCGGTATCCAGCGGGATGGAAGCGATGGAGACATTGGACCGATTAGGCGGTCGAATTGGTCTTGTAATCCTCGATGTCATGATGCCTGGACAATCCGGCTATGAAACTTGCAGGCAAATTCGGCACACTTATCCGCTAAGCGAGTTGCCCATTCTGCTGACGACCGTACGCAGCGAGCCTTCAGACGTGATGGTCGGCTTCGAGGTTGGGGCCAATGATTACTTGACCAAGCCATTCCAAGCTTATGAGTTGCGGGCACGAACGCGTACCCTGCTGGAGATGAAACGTTCAGCCGAAGATGCGGTCCGTTCGGAGCTGGCGTTTCTGCAAGCGCAAATCAAACCGCATTTTCTCTACAATGCTCTCAATACCATTATCACCTTCTCACTCGAAGATCCGCAGATGACGCATGATCTGCTGTTGAACCTTAGCCGATATTTGCGAGGGAGCTTCGACTTTAAGTCCAAGGATAGGCTGGTGCCATTGCGCAAGGAGCTGGAACTGGCTGAGGCTTACCTGCATATTGAACGGGCGCGGTTCGGTGAACGTCTCCGTATCCGCTATGAGGTGGACGAAGCCGTAGATTGTATGCTGCCGCCGCTAACGCTGCAGCCGCTCGTAGAGAATGCGGTGCGGCATGGCATCACGAAGAATGAGGACGGCGGCACCGTGACGATATCGCTCCGCACCGATCTCAACTTTACGATCCTATCTGTCGAAGACGATGGCCCAGGTATGCCTGAATGGGCCAACACGAATCTCTCGTCGGAGAATGAGGGTAAAGGAGGCGTAGGGCTGCGCAACATACATCTGCGACTGTTAAAGCTGTACGGATCGGGTGTAGAAATCGGGATGGGAAGTACCGGCGGTACCAAGGTCACCCTTCGCATCCCTCAAGCTGCAAGGGAAAGCATGGAGGTGAATCGATGATTCGAATCATTGCGGTTGACGATGAGCAGCCCGCTCTTCGTAGAGTGGGGAAAGTGCTGGAAACATTCGAGCAAGTCCATATAGCCGGTTTATTCGACAAACCAGTAGCTTGCCTGGAATACGTATTAACGGAGCAGGAACCGATTGATCTTGTTCTGCTTGATATGGACATGCCGACCATGCATGGCCTGGAGCTGGCGAGACGACTTCGTGAATGTCGGCCGGAAATTCATATCGCGTTCCTGACAGCTTACGAGGAGTTTGCCAGGGATGCTTTTGACGTGGAGGCGATTGATTACTTATTGAAGCCTGTGATGAAGGAAGATATGGCCCGCACGATCGGACGGCTCTTGAAACGGAGCGGGGGCGACGGCGGTCAAGTCCATCAGCCTGAACAGGGAATCGCGGTTCATAGCCTCGGTCCCTTCACTGTGCTGACGTATAGCGGCGATGCAATCCGGTTTCGCAATTCGAAAGCGAAGGAGCTTCTGGCATACCTGCACTATCATCTGGGCAAGCCCGTTAACAAAGCACAGATCATGGAAGATATATGGTACGGCCGTGATGCGCAGCGAACCCAAGTCAATCTGCATACGACGATCTACCAGCTTCGCAAAGATCTGGAGATTAGCGGGGTGTCCGATCCTATCGTTCAGACGAAGCTAGCAGGCGGCAGCTACACTTTGCATTGGTCCGCATCGTTCGATGATGTCGTGGCTTATGAGGAAGAGGTGCGCCTATTTAAACGGACGTCGTCATTGACGCATGCGCTAAAAGCGGTGCAATTATATGGGGGAGGCTATTTGTCGGGAAGCGGCTATGTATGGGCGGCGCCACGACAGGCAGAGCTGGAGCTGGGCTACACCGAGCTGCTGGAAGCGATTGTGGACATCTATGTGCGGCAGCAGCGGTTCGATATCGCATTGAATCCGATGAGGAAGTGGTCGGAGCTGGACCCTTTAAGCACGCGGCTTCATGCTAAGATGATCGCGCTACTGCTGCTTATGAACCGGGAAGCGGACGCCAGGGCCTACCACGAGCTTGCGCGGGAGCTGTTCGATCAGGCCGAGGATGTATCAGAGATTGAATATGACAGCATTGCTGCCAATCCGTTAAGGCCTTTCTCTTGAGATGGGCTCCTGTTTGCCGTTTGCCTAGTGATAGGTAGAGTGGTTAGGATATATGAATTACGTTGCCCAACGTGGCAACGTTTTTTTTAACAGTATAAGAATACGATTTGGACTCGGATTCATTCTTCCTGCTAGCATTATTGAAGTAAACCTTACTAATAGTAAACCAATCCTTACTAATCGGAGCATACAAGGGAAGAATCAGGGAAATAGTGAATCAAGCTTTACTATTAGTTAGGCTAACTTTGGAATTAGTAAAGGTGGGTTAACTAATCGCCCCCGCGACTCGGTTGAAGGACAAATTAGTTCGTTTTCCTTCACTATTAGTAAAGTTTGATTAACTACTTAGGTCCTCCTTTGTAGAAAGCTGTTAGCCAGTGATAGTATAGGTAATTTGGGCGGAAAAGCCGGCTTTTTCCGGGATAGCAAGTTTTACTACTGGTTATTTGGCCTGGATTGAGGGAAAACGGTTTCCAATACGGAAATAAGGGATAGTCAGATTGGCTAATTCGTCTCTGAGCGACGAAATGGCCCAAATAGACAATAGTAACATGGCTTTTCTGTAGGTTTCGCGTCACTGTAATCCCTACTGGCCACGAAAAGCAGAAATGAAGCAGGAAAGAACAGCGATTTTCGCTTATGGAAGGTGGAACCACACAACGGATTCGAGCAATCGAAACCTAAGTAGTAAAGTTTGATTAACTAATTCCAAGAATCTACCGATGGACCTCGGTCCTTTGTAGACAGTCCACCTTCTCATACCAACAATAAGGACCGTCTGGTGATTCCAGACAGTTATTAGTTTTTACAATTGGACATAAGCAGATATCGAAAAAGCTCTTGGAGAGTATCATGATAGTTCAGAACATGGTTGGAATTTAATGTTCATGGAACTTAAGGATATTTGCGAGGACAAAGCGGTCAGCACAACGGATGCTGGAACACATTCTGCCTTTCATCGAAGGGAAACTGCGACTTAGGGTGAACAGAGAGAAAACCGTGGTTGCCTACATCGGTAAGATTAAATTTCTAGGATACGGATTTTACTCGTCCAAAGACGGAATCAAACTACGTGTCCACGCTAAGAGCATCAGCAAGATGAAGGCAAGAATAAAAGAACTCACTGCAAGAAGTAATGGGTTTGGATACGAAAAGCTGAAATTAATGCTGAAACAATTCATAACGGGATGGTTGAACTACTTCAAACTCGCGGACATGAAGAAGCTGCTTAAAGTAACCGATCAATGGCTAAGACGAAGAATACGAATGTATATCTGGAAACGAGTCCGCACCAGATACGCAATGCTACGTAAATTCGGAAACAACCACAACACGGCTTTCAAGTTCGCGTGTACAAGAAAAGGCTATTGGCGGATTGCCAAAAGCCCAATTTTAAGCACAACTGTAACCGATGCTCGCATAAAGCAAGCAGGTTACATAACCTTCTCAGAGTATTTCAAAACTGTTCGAATGTAAACTTAGGAACCGCCGTATACCGATCGGTACGTACGGTGGTGTGAGAGGTCGGCTACTCAAATAATGAGTAGCCTCCTACTCGATAAATCTCAGAAAGGTTAAACTCCGCTGATTGTTCGATTTCTCAGTAAATTTTGTCACAAGAATCCAGTCTAATTGCCGCGCCAATCGTCATATTTTTGCGTTCGCCGCTAATACCGGTTTTTCTTGCGGAATTCGGAAGGACTTATGCCCATCGCCTTGCGGAACACCCGGCTGAGATAGAAGCCATTCTCGTAGCCGCATTTTCCGGCTATAACATCGAGCGTCCACTCCGTTGTCAGCAGCAGTCTGCATGCCTGCTTTACCCGAAACGACGTTAAATATTGCAAAGGGTTGACGCCGTAGCCGTTTTTGAATCTGCGGATCAGCTGCACGGGAGTCATGCCGAACTGATGCGCGACATCCCGGATTTCGATCGTTTCATGGGCATGGTGAATCAAATATATCGCGACATCGCGAATGAGTTCGTCATGTTCCAGTAAAGGCTCGGTATCAGGGGATTCCATCGCCTGCTGCGCGATCATCAGCCATATATCCGCCAAATAGTGCTGCTTCAGCTTTTGATTATCGGAGCTAAAGGATATCTGCTGATCCGCCTGCCTTAAGCTAGTGTAGTTTTCGGACAATCGCCGGATCTGCGGCAGCTTTATTTTTCGTTGAGCCAAAAGAGGCATAAGTTGCTGCGGTTCTCCTTCGGGGAGGGTGAACGTAATCGAATGAAAGCTTAAGGGCGTCAGCACGTTTCGATGAAAATCAATTTGGGGCGGGCATACGACCACGTCTCCGAACTCGGCCACTCCGTAATTATCTCCTATTTGGTATTCAAACCTTCCTTCCTCCACCGCAAAAAGGACCCAAGTCACATAGGTATCCGTTTCCATTAAGAATTTTACTTTTTTGAGCCAGTACATATGATAGGCGTTTTCCGGAAAGCCTGCGGGCATCTCGCTTCACCTCGTCGGACGTGAAATTTTGGATATGAAAAAGAAATTTTATGAATTCAAATGTGTGCATGAAAGATCGTAATATGTAATTAAAGATATCATAGAATGCAGAGGAGTCAATGGATGATGGGGAAGACGGATACGAAAATGTTGGATACGGACATTTTGATCGCAGGCGGAGGGATGACGGGGGTAGCGGCTGCATTGGCTGCGGCTCGTAACGGAGCCCGGGTAATTTTATGCCAGGACCGTTCCGTTCTTGGCGGGAACGCCTCGTCGGAGATTCGTATGAATATATCCGGCTCATCCACAATCGGGAAGGAATTGGAGACGGAGCGCAGGGAAAGCGGCATAATCGAAGAAATCGTGCTTGAATGCTCGGTCAGAAATCCGCAGCGGAGCGCGAGTATGCTGGACTTGATCTTATATGAGAAATGCCGCGCCGAACCGAATTTGAGGCTGCTGCTGAATACGACGGTTATCGCAGCCGATGTCGAAGACTCCCGTATTTGTTCCGCTTATGCGGTGAGAGAAAGCACGGAGGAAAGCTTTACGATTCGGGCCGACATATTCGTGGATTGTACGGGCGACGGCAGGCTGGGGTTTGAAGCGGGGGCCGCTTTAACGACCGGCCGGGAAGCGATTGTAGAATATAACGAGTCAGGCGCAAGTTTGAATAGGGACGCTTATCGTCTCGGATCCTCTCTTTTGTTCACATCGAAGGACATGGGGCGCCCGATGCCGTTTACCCCGCCGAAATGGGCCCGCAAGTTTACGGAGGAAGATTTGAAGTTTAGAAACCACGACACCTGGGAGTTCGGATATTGGTGGGTGGAATTCGGCGGCACGCTGGATACGATCAAGGATAACGAGCATATCCGGGACGAACTGCTTGCGATCATGCTTGGGGTGTGGGATCACATCAAAAATAGCGGCAATCACCCCGATTCCGAAAATTGGGCGCTGGATTGGTTCGGCTTTCTTCCGGGCAAAAGAGAGTCCAGACGATTTATCGGTGAGCACGTGCTGACCCAAAACAATATTCAGCAGGCCATCGACTTTGATGATGTAATCGCTTACGGCGGCTGGTCGATGGATACCCATCCGCCCCAAGGCATCGATGCGAAAGACGAGGAGCCGTGCAATCAGCCGTTTACGCCTTATCTGTACGGCATTCCGCTGCGTTCGATGATTAGCAGGAACATTTCGAATTTGATGTTCGCCGGCCGCAATTTATCGGCTACCCATATCGCTTTCTCCAGCACCAGGGTCATGGCGACATGCGCGGTCATGGGGGAAGGGCTTGGAACGTTCGCGGCAACGGCGGTGAAGCGCAAGCTTCCGCTGGGACAAGCGTGGCGCCAAAGCGTTGTCGTGAAGGAGGCTCAGCAGCAATTGCTTCGGCAGGGAGCTTTTTTGCCCGGCATGATGCTGGAAGGAAATCTCGCGAAGCTTGCCCGGATTTCCGCTTCGTCCGAGCAAAAGCAAGGAACATGCAGTAATATTGTGGACGGGCATACTCGCGCTGTCCATGGGGAGAAGGGGGTACGACCCGACTTGACGACGGCCGGCACGCATCGCTGGATGTCGGATCCGGGAGACCGCAGTCCTTGGCTGGAGCTGGAGTGGGAGGAGCCGGTAACGGTTTCCCGGATTACGATCGTTCTGGATACCGGTCTTCACCGTTTGCTCATGCTATGCCATTTGGACGTGATTCAAAAGTATATGCAGTGGGGGCGGCCGCAAGCCGAAACGCTGAAGGAGTTTAAGCTGATCGCGCATGACGAACGAGGGAGGATGGAAATCGCACATATAAAAGACAATTTTCAACGCATGATCCATCTGCCGGTAACGCTGAAAAATCTGAAGACGCTCCGGCTGGAGGTAATCTCTACGAACGGTTTGGACCATGCGCGAGTGGTTGAAATCGTTTGCGAGTAACTCAGCTTGCGGTAGCGTCCTCTGAAGGAGAATGGGATGAATAACAGCAAAGTCAGTCCTGTCTGGCTATATATGAGAAAAAACAAGTGGTTGTATTTTTTACTGATGCCGGGGTTTGTATATCTGTTTATTTTCAAGTACATTCCGATGTTCGGCATCGTCATAGCATTCCAGGATTTCAATTTGCTGAAAGGCATATCGGGAAGCGAATGGATCGGCTTCGAAAATTTCCGATATCTTTTTCAGTCGGACGATTTCTTCACGATTTTACGAAATTCGTTAATCATCAGCTTTTATCAGGTCCTATTCGGATTTCCCGCGCCGATCATGCTGGCCATTCTGCTGAACGAAATTCGGAATCTGCTGTTCAAAAGAGTCGCCCAAACGGTGCTGTATTTGCCGCACTTTATTTCGTGGGTAGTCATATCCGGCATCATTATCAACATGTTGTCCCCGTCGTCGGGCTGGGTCAACCGGCTGATCGTCGATTTCGGCGGAGAGCCGATTCATTTTCTGCTTAAGCCCGAATATTTCCGGACGATACTGGTTTCCGCGGAAATATGGAAGGAGCTCGGATGGGGAACGATTATTTACCTGGCCGCGCTTACGTCCGTGGACCCGTCCCTCTATGAATCGGCAACGATCGACGGGGCCAACCGGGTGCAAAAAATATGGTATATTTCGCTTCCCAGCATAGCGACCACGATCGTCATCATTTTGGTCTTGCGGGTCGGCAGCGTTTTGGATATCGGCTTCGAGCAAATTTTCTTGCTGTACAATCCGGCTACCTACAAAGTGGCGGATGTTTTTGAAACCTACACGTATCGGGTCGGTTTATTGGAAGGAAGGCTCTCTTTTACGGCTGCCGTCGGCTTGTTCAAATCGGTAGTCGGACTGGTTATGATCGTGCTGGCCAACCGGATTGCGCGCCTATTCGGAAAGTCATTGTGGTAGGAGGTGAAGAGGAATATGCACAAGAGAATCGAGCTTTTTGACATCGCCATCTATCTAATCGTGTCATTGATTTGCGTGGTCATGCTATACCCGCTGCTGAATGTCGCCGCGGTTTCGATCAGCTCGCACAGCGCTTATATACAAAACCCGATGCGCATATGGCCGAGCGAAATATCGTTCGACGCCTACAAGGATATCCTTTCGCATCCCGTTCTTGCCAGAAGCTATCTCAATACGTTTATTGTTACCGTCAGCGGCGTGGTGTTAGGCATCTTTCTGTACATCATTACGGCGTATCCGCTCTCCAAAACGCATCTGAAAGGCAGATCGATTCTGATCAATTTGGTCATTTTCACGATGCTGTTCAACGGCGGACTCATTCCGAACTTTTATTTGATTCGTTCGCTCGGCATGCTGGATACGCTGGCAGCACTTGTATTTCCCGGTTTGTTCTCCGCGTTCAGCTTAATCCTGATGGTCAATTTCATGCAGAACATTCCGGAGGAGCTGGAGGAAGCCGCCAAAATGGACGGAGCCTCCGAGCCGTACATTTTGTTCAAAATCGTCGTTCCGCTCTCCATGCCGATTATCGCCACATTGACGCTGTTCGCGGCGGTGGGCTATTGGAACAGCTTTTTCTCGGCGATCATCTACATCCGAAGCGTGGAAAACTGGCCGTTGATGCTGTTTTTGCGGGAGGTCATAGTAGGCGCCCAAATGATGCAAATTTCTGCGGGAGGCAACAGCGCCGAGATCGGCAATATGAACGTCATGCCGGAGAAGCTGAAATACGCGACGATCATGATCGTCATGCTTCCGATTTTGTCGGTATACCCGTTTCTGCAACGGTTTTTCGTCAAAGGAATTATGCTAGGGTCCGTAAAAGGTTGATCCAAAGGGCCCTTGTCATAGATAAACATTCAAAGGGAGGCTGAAACAAGATGATTAAGAAAGTATTGGTGGGGGTAGTTACTGCGGTGCTGCTCGCCGGAGTTACCGCATGCGGAACCAAAGACAAGCCGGCGGAAACCGGCGATCCGAAGCCGTCGGCGGCGGAAACCGCCAAAGCCAAAGTAAGCATGAAGATTATGGGCAATTTTGCATCATCCAACCTATCGGAAACGGATAAGCTGCTTTTTCAATCCATTGAGAAGGCAACGAATACGGAGATCAAATTCGACATCCCGCCGTCGACCGGCTACAATGAGCGGCTTCAATTATCGCTGACAACGGGCGATTTTTCCGACGTCGTCTGGTTTCCGAGTCCCAACGATGCCGCGTTCTTGAAAGCGGTTAAGGACGGCGTTATCCTCCCGATCGATGACTATCTGAAGAGCGCCGACAACGTTAAAAAATATTCGTACGACATCTCATGGGACGCCTTGCGGGTAAACAACGACGGAAAAATTTACGGCATTCCGCGCACGACCGTTATCCGCTCCGACGGGTACTGGCTCCGAAAAGACTGGCTCGATAAATTGAATATCAAGCTCCCGGACAATAACGAAATTACGCTGGATCAAATGATCGAGATTATGCGCAAAATTTCGAAGGAAGATCCGGACGGCAATGGAAAGCACGATACGTACGGGTTTGGAACGGCTGCAGGCGGTGATAAATCGATGAAGCCGATTTTCCAAAACGAGCTCGGTCTTTATGGCTGGCAAGAGTCCGGCGGTGGAGAGTACAAATACATGAATCCCCAATATGATGTGAACTCCGATCAATATACGAAGGCTTTGGCGTTAACGTCCAAGTTGTTCAAGGAAGGGCTGATCGATCCGGATTCGCCTTCGATCGACGGCACTAAAACGCTGGAACGGTTTCAAAGCGGCAAAACGGGTGCAATCGACGGGTTTGCAGGTCATTACGAAACATTCCTGAATGCCGGTAAAAAGATCAATCCGAATTTCGAGCTTGCCTATGTATTCGTTAAGAACGAGAAAGGCGAGATGAAGGGACTGGGGCAAGGAACGGGGTTGTGGGGCTTCTGGGCGGTAACGCGCAATGCAAAGGATCCGCAAAGAGTTGTCGACGTATTCGACTACATGCTTTCGGACAAAGGCTGGGATTCCATCTACACCGGCGTTGAAGGGCATGATTTCAAGGTGGAAAACAACAAGCGTACTTATGTCGAGCCGCCGCTGGAAACATTCGTCCGCAAAAATATGGTTCGCCGCGCCAACGACTACATGTTCTTCATTAATCCGGCTATGTCGGAGGAGTTGAAGCAAAAGCTCGTACCGAATATCGAGAAGGCCGTAAAAAGAATCGTGATGTCCAAGGACCGCGATTTCACGCCGCCGATCGCAAAGACGCCGCCTTACCTGGACTTCAACAAAAAGTTCAGCGAAGTGACGACCAAAATCATTATCGGCGATGCGGAGCCATCCGAGTACAAGAAGGTGCTGCAGGACTGGCAAACGAAGTTCGGCCAAACGTATCTGAAGGAAATGAACGATTACATTGGTCAAATGGAAAGCAAGAAGTAATACGGAAGGATTGTTGGCACTCCTATTCCCGGGGTGAAACAATAAAAATCCTGGCCATCAGGCCCGAGCCTCTCGGATGTTCATTCCGGGAGGCTTCAAAAAAAGGAGGAATCAGTACAGCTTGAGCAGGCCGGATATCCGGATGTCAGCATCTCCGTTTACGCCGTATTTGTATAGTATTCCGCTGCGGCCGGCCCTTGTCATAGATAAACATTGCATGATATGCATATTTTTTTTGTGCAATTATATCTACATTGTATTGTAGGTGCGAAGAACCTCGAATCATTAGTAAAAGGAGTCGATTATCTTGAAATTAAAGCGCTTTCTTTGCTGGGGAATGATCATGGCGCTGTTGTTTTCTTTCGTTCCCTCGGTTTTGGCTGAAAATGACTCAACCGGTTTACCCGAGGAGACTGGCACGGAAACTTTGCAAACCGTGCTGAATGATACGTATTCTAAACTCGTATTGGTCGAGAACGGAATCGCGAAGTCTACCATTATTCTTTCGTCAAGTGCAACCGAACCGGAACAGAAGGCAGCACAGGAACTCAAAGACTACATAAAACAAATATCCGAAGCGGAGTTGCCTGTTGCCAACAATCCGGCCGGTGTGGCCGGAATCAAGATCTATATTGGAAGTGCCGCCCCAAGCCCCGATAAGGAGGCAATCCGGGCCGCGGGAGATGAGCCCGACTCCTTCCGGCTGCATGTTGATCAGGAGACAATCCAACTGGTGGGATTGGAGGATAGTGACAAAGGAAGTCTTTATGCCGTTTACGAGCTCCTCGAGCAAATTGGCGTACGGTGGTTCGTGCCCGGTAATATCGGAACGGTCGTTCCGGATCTGGAAACCATTGCAGTCAGTTATCAGGACACCATCCAGCACCCGGGTCTTTCTTTCCGTTTTTTCCAAGCTACCACGCCATACTTATGGGCTACCGGAATGCCGATGGGGGTCAATCTGGAAGAGGCTACACCCTGGGTCGAGCATGTGCGCCTGAATCAAAAGACAGTAGGTGCGCATGAATTGTTGAGTTCCCCTCCTTCGCGATCAACACGCGCGGATCTGTATCTGCCCAACGCCGACGGAACACCGTCGATACACCTCGACGTGACGAAACCGGAGGTGCTGGATCTTGTTGTAGCAGAGTCGCTTGCAAAATTGCGGAAAAATCCCAACCTTGAATATTTGAGTATGGGACCAAGCGATGGACATGTGTTGGTACTCAAGCCTGACTCCGAATGGGATGGGGATGATCGAGATGTATTAACAGGAGCATTATCAACGACGGATCGCTATATAAAATTTTTTAATCTTGTTTTGGAGGAGCTTGGAAAAGAAGGCTATCAAGATGTGAAAATTGTTTTCTACGCCTATAACACTTACTATAATCCGCCGGTACGGTGGACACCAAATCAACGAATTGTACCGATGATTGCTTCCCTCACCCTGGATCGGATACACAGTATCGGAAATCCGCTTGCATGGGAGCGTAACTATCTTAAAGAAGTTATTGACGGCTGGAATAAAATAAGTCCCACGGTGATGATTTATGACTATCTGTATAACCCTGCCGATCCGGGCTTGCCTGTTTCACTGGCAGAAAGAGTAGGCACAGAGTACAAGTATTTCAAAGATCATGGTGTTGTAGGGATACGCGCTGAGACTACGCCGGAGTGGGGGTATGGCGGCCTGGGACTTTATCTGGCAGCCAAGATGATGTGGAACCCCGATCTGGATGTGGAAGCTTTGCGGGAGGACTACTTTACAAAGTTTTATGGACCTGCGGCAGCGCCGATGGAGGAGCATTTTGACATCTTGGAAAATGCTTTTGCACAAGCGGACTATTCTGCCGGAAACATTTATGATTTTCAACACATTTTGACCGATGAAGTCATGCAAGAGATGGCAGGAACACTTGGGGAAGCAAAGGCGAGGGTGGCATCGGATTCGGTATATGCCAAACGGATTGATATGATCAGCATCGCTTATGGTTTCAGTGAAAACTTCCTTGAAATGCTCGAGCAGTTCAACCGTTTTCATTTTGATGCGGCAAAGGAAAAGCTTAATAACGTTTATGACTTTAGGGAACAGGCTGCTCTTCACTCCCCTGCCATTTTAAGCAGCTATAAATCCTATACCTATGTAGAGTGGTTTTTTGACAGAATGGTAAATGGGGGAAAACAACGGACCAGCAATGGAAACCAGTTGGTTGCTGAGCTGCCGGATGAATGGAATGTCAAGCTGTTCCCAAATGAGTCGGGGGTTGACCTGGGGCTTTGGAAACCCGGCTTGGGGACGGAATCCTGGAGGAAGCTGAAAACCTATTCAGAGACCTGGTCCGCTCAAGGGCTTCGTTATTATAAGGGACATGCCTGGTACCGGACAACGGTAGATGTCGCTCAGGAATTTGACACAGGAAAACCGATTCGGCTTTGGTTCAGCAGTATCGATGAGACAGCCAGGGTTTGGATGAATGGCAAAGAGCTGGCATTGGTGCAGAAGGGTACGGGTTTGACAAAACCTTGGGAATTTGACGCTACGCCGGCGGTTAAATTTGGCGAGCCCAATTTGATTGTTGTTGATGTGCGTAATGAAGACATCGATGAACTGGGTACCGGGGGGATCATGGGTCCTGCCATACTCTGGCAAGTCAATACGGAGCTGGATTATCTCCCGCCTGCAGATGTGAAGAACTTGAAAGCTGTGCACATCCCCGGCACCGACACCGTGAAAGTAACCTGGGATATACCCGCAGATAATATGGGAGTTACAGGATATCAGTTGGAAATGCTGAACCGGGAGAGCGTAGGGGGAGTGCTTGGATCGGTAGTCACTACAACAAATGAATATATCGACACCGGAATGAAACCCGGCATGGAACGCAGATACAGGGTAAGGGCAATAGATGCCGGCGGAAATAAATCGGTTAACTATAGCGCTTACGCACGCGTAACCATGAATCCGCCCTCAACGGTGACGGGTTTGAAGGTTAAGCAAATCTCCGCCGACAAGGTATATATAAGCTGGAACCCAGCTACCGTTTATGAAGATTTCAAAATTGCCGGGTATAGCCTGGAAGTGCTGAACCAGAATCCTCCGGGGGGAGTACTTGAAACGATCAAAACGACAACGAATGCGTATACCCTCAGCGGACTGCAACCTGGTATGATACGCAGGTTCAGGGTGAAGGCAATCGATACGGCCGGAAATATGTCTGCTGACTATAGCGCTGTAGTGCAGGTAACCATGTCGGAAAATGTAACGCCTGTCGCCCCGCCCGCAACCCCAACGGGTTTGAAATCTGAGGCGATCGCTAACGGTGCGATGAAAATAAGCTGGAATCCGGCAACATCTGATGTAGGAATTGCTAAATACATGTTGGAGGTGTGGGATGTAGACGGCGGTGCAGGACGACTCCTGACGGTAGAAGCAACAACAAATGAATATACCTTCACCGATTATTTTAAAATTGGCATCGTACGCAAGATAAGGGTACTGGCAGTAGACATTACTGGGGGTCAATCAGCTGCGAGTGCTTTCATTACCATAAAAATCCCGCCTACAAAGCCTAAGCTGACAGTTGAGCAAATCTCCGACACCGAGGTGACAATAAGCTGGACTGCATCCGAATCTGTTTACGGAATTAAGGAATATGTTTTGGAATTGCTGAATCTGGACCCGCCGGGAGGAGTCAACAAAGAACTAATGAGAGCGTTAAATACTGAATTTACCCACAACGGACTGGCAGTTGACGGTAAGACGCTCAGGTACAGGGTAAGGACAATAGATAATTACAGTACAGCGTTCCCGAATGTAAGCTCTAGTGACATAGTGGAGATCATCATGCAGCCCAAATGACCTCCTAAATTATTGATAAAAGGAGTTGAGTATCTTGACAAGAAAAATTTTTCTTTGCTGGGGATTAATCATTGCGCTGTTGTTTTCTTCGGTGCCCCAGGTTTTGGCTGCAAATGCCCCAACCGGTTTCACTGAGGGAAATACAATGTTAAATGATACGGGTCCTAAGCTCGTATTGGTCGAGAACGGAGAATCCCGGTCCACGATCATCATGTCGCAAAATGCAACCGAATATGAAAAGAAGGCGATGCAGGAACTCAAACACTATATTCGGCAAATATCCGGAGCGGAGCTGCCTGTTGCCGAGGACTCGGCCGAGGTGCAGGGAACAAAGATCTATATCGGAAGTGCCGCTCCAGACCTTGATGCAGCTAAGGCTGCAATCCGTGCCCAGGGAAATGAACCCGATTCCTTCCGGTTGTATGTTGAGGAGGGAGTCATTCAATTGGCAGGATTGGATGACAACGACAAAGGAAGCCTTTATGCCGCTTACGAGCTCCTTGAGCAAATTGGTGTGCGGTGGTTCATGCCCGGTGATATCGGAACCGTAGTTCCGTCTATGCCTACAATTGCGGTCGATTATCAGGACACCATCCAGCACCCGGGCTTTGATTTCCGCTTTTTGCAAGCTGTTGCGCCATATGTCGCGGGCGCCGGTTTGCCGGTGGGCGTCAATCTGACAGAAGGTACGCCCTGGGTCGAGCATGTGCGTCTGAATCAGAAAACTTTGGGAAATCATGGATTGCTGATTACATCTCCAACGAATAAAGAACGCCCTGATTTATTTCTGCCCGATGCCAAAGGAAATCCGACCGGACAATACGATGTGACCAAGCCGGAGGTACTGAACCTTGTTGTGGCGGAGGCAATCAGAAGATTGGAAGCAGACCCCAAGCTTGAATATCTGAGAATGGGACCCAATGACGGACCTGTATGGGTACTCCAGCCTAACCCTGAGTGGGACGGGGATTTTAAGGGTGCCATACATGGAGGAACATTATCGTTAACGGATCGTTATGTGAAATTTTTTAATCTTGTTTTGGAAAAGCTTGACGCTGCCGGATATCATGATGTAAAAATTTCTTTCTACGCCTATGACGAGTATTATTATCCGCCGGTAAAGCATATGCCGGATCCCAGGCTAGTACCGATCATCGCTTCCATCAGAACGGATAGGATGAAAAGCATTGAAAATCCGCTTTCGTGGGAGAGGCAGCATATCAAAGACATTATTGACGGCTGGAAAAGGGTAAGTCCTAACGTCATGATCTATGATTATCTTTATAACCTTGCCGATCCGGGGCTGCCTTTTTCACTGGCAGAAAGAATAGGCACAGAATACAAGTATTTTAAAGATCAGGGTATTATCGGCATACGCGGCGAAGCGCTGCCGGCGTGGGGGTATCATGGACCGGCGCTCTATTTGGCAGCCAAGATGATGTGGAACCCTGATCTGGATGTGGAAGCTTTGCTGGAGGACTACTTTACAAAGCTTTATGGACCTGCCGCAGAGCCGATGAAGAGGCATTTCGAAATTTTGGAAAATGCTTTTGCCAAAGCAGATTATTATGCGGGAAGTATCAATGATTTTCAACATATTTTGACCGACAATGTCATGCAGGCGATGGAGCAGTCGCTAACGGAAGCTGAGGATGCGGCGCAAGGGGCATCGGATCCGGTATATGCCAGACGGGTCAATATGGTGCGTGTTGCTTTTAGCTTTGGCGACAACTTCCTTCAAATGAAGGAACGGATTAACAACTTTAAGTTTGTTGAGGCAAAGGAAACATTTGATCAAATCTCTAAAATAAGAGAAGAGGCTGTTACTCACTCTCCTGTCATGCTCAACACCCTGGCCTCCTATAATTATACAGATTGGTTCTTTGATAAAATCACAAATCAGGGAAGTCAACGGCTCAGCAATGGAAACCGAATGGTTGCCAAGTTGCCGGACGAATGGAATGTTATGCTGTTTCCAAATGGATCCGGGGATAAATTGGGGCTCTGGAAACCCGGGGTGGGAACGGAATCCTGGATGAAACTGAAAACTTATTCGGAGTCTTGGTCCGATCAGGGGATTGGTTATTACAAAGGACATGCCTGGTACAGAACAACGGTTGATGTTGACTCGGAGTTTCATACAGGAAATCCGATTCGGCTTTGGTTCAGCGGTATCGATGAGACAGCCAGGGTCTGGATGAATGGTATAGAGCTGAATTTGTCAGCGAATGGCAAGGGCAATGCGATGATGAAACCGTGGGAGTTTGACGCTACGCCGGCCATTAAATTTGGCGAATCGAATTTGATTGTTGTTGATGTGGGGAATGAAAGTCTGGATGAACTTGGTACCGGGGGTATAACGGGGCCTGCAATGCTTTGGCAGGTCAATACTGAATTGGATATTACACCGCCGACACCTCCAGAGAATTTGAAAGCCGAGCAAATCTCAGGGAGTGAAGTGCGTGTAAGCTGGTCACCGGCCACTGATAACGTAGGTGTTGTCGGATATATTCTGGAAGTGTTGAACCCTGCATCAATAGGAGGGATTAACGGAACGGTCAGAACGGATTCGACAACATATATTCACACCGGACTGGAACCCGGTATGGAACGCAGGTATAGGGTAAAGGCCATCGATGCTGCCGGAAATATATCCGGGATTAAGGATGTAGTGACTATAAAAATGGCATCGCAGGATGGATCGGTTGAAGCGGTAACCCTTAATAAGGAAAATGCCACACTTAAACAGGGGGAAACGGTAAAGCTGATAGCAACAGTGTTACCGGAAAATGCTTCAAATAAATCTGTCACATGGTCATCAAGCGATGAAAATATTGCAACAGTCAGTACCGAAGGCCTTGTAACCGCAAGCGAAAATACAACAGGAACGGCTATAATCACCGTTACAACCACGGATGGCGGCAAACAAGCCACCTTTACAGTGGAAGTAGTTGAGGAAGGAACGGAGATACCGGTTGACAATACCTACACAGTTACCTTCAACAGTAATGGGGGCAATGGGGTATCAGCGATTACCGATGTCACAAGCGGCAGTGCAATCACAGCACCGACGCTGCCTACAAGAGAAGGATATACGTTTGCCGGATGGTACAAGGATGAAGGGCTAGAAACAGCATGGAATTTTACGACAGATGTAGTGACTAGTGATGTAACACTATATGCAAGGTGGACAGTGAAGGAGACGCTAAATCCGGAACCGACACCGACACCGACACCGACACCGACACCGACACCGGTGCCTGAAACGAAGGTTGAGGACGGGCAGGTAACAACGACGATACCCGCAAAGCCCACGACGGATACAACCGAAAAGGCTGTAGCGCCAATATCTGAGAAACAGTTGGAGGATGCAATCGCAAAGGCTGCGGCTGAGGCGGCTAAGCAGGGTACAGGGATAGAAACAACGGTTAAAATCGAAGTGAATGCGGGCACCGATGCCACGACCGCAGGTGTTAGCCTGACAGATGCAGCTTTGAAAACATTCGTATTTAGCAATGTGGATTCCTTGGTCATTTCAACACCGTTCGGAACCATGACCTTTGATAAAAAGGCCGCGGCGGGCATGTTAAAGCAGTCTGCGGGAACCATTACGATGACTGCCACGAAGGTTGAAACATCAGAGTTGACGTCTGAAATCCGGAATAAGGTCGGAGACAGACCGTTTGTGAGCTTTGATGTTTCTGGCAGGGAAAAGGAGATCGTACATTTTGGCGGAAAAGCGGAAATAACCATTCCTTATGTACTTAAGGTAGACGAAAATCCAAATGCAATTGTAGCTTATATCATTAATGCGGCAGGGAAACTTGAAATAGTGACCAATTGCATATATGACCCGGCAACAGGAACACTGACTTTCAAGGTAGAAGAGGTCTCGAAGTTTGCAGTCGCATATAACAAGGCCGACTTTACGGATGTGGCAGAGGGTGTATGGTACTATGATGCAGTAACCTTTGCGGCAGCAAGAGGAATCACCACAGGAGTGGGCAATGGAAACTTCGGCTCGACTGACAGTGTAACCAGAGCACAAGCCCTGGTCATGATTATGAGAGCCTTTGGCATCAGTCCGAACGAAAACATCGAAAACAATTTCGACGATGCAGGGAACACTTACTACACCGGATACCTTGCGGAGGCAAAGAAACAGGGAATTACCAGCGGCGTGGGCGACAACAAATTCGACCCCGACAGACAGGTGACCCGGCAGGAATTGCTCGTATTGGTATACAATACGCTTAAGAACATAAATGAATTGCCGGCAGCAGGCAACGTCAAAAATCTGGAAGAATTCAAGGATGCTGGGAAAGTTGCCGATTATGCAAATCATGCAATTCAACTGTTTGTGAAAGCCGGAATTATCGCCGGAACCAATGGCAACATCCTGCCGGAGGATTCGGCAAGCAGAGCGCAATTTGTGCAGATACTCTACAACATCATGGCTAAATAATACTAAGCAGGTACAACGGGGCAATTGTGAATATGTGACTATTGCCCTGTTGTAATATAGAAGGTCTCCTATGATTAGAACAAAACTAAGAAAAAAATATTTAGAAGAGAATCGCTTTATTCCCAAAGATCAGGCAACACCAGCGGAAGCTGCTGTCGCTATAAAAAAGGTTGTTATCCTCGTTAGACCTGTTTTAAATGATTTCGGTTGGCGAAAAATCATGGGATTTTTAGGGAGGCTTCGACATGTCGGATAATCGGATACCAGACCGTGCGAACGGGCAAGAACACTCTTCTGAAGATGCAATGGAAACGAACGGCAAGATGACGCGCCGGAAACTGCTCGCCTCCTTAGGCATAGCGGGCGCCGCTATTGCGTTTTCCGGGCCTGCCGCTTTGGGAAAAGCGGCTTCCGGACCTCCGGCTTGGGGAAGACCGTCTTCCCACCCATCGGTTACGGAAGCGGTTTATGGGGAGCCGGGCTGGGAGCCCGCTTGCTTGGAAAGCATTGCGGACCTGTTATCGATCGTGAGTCCTGAGGAATGCGCTTGTGTCTATGTTAAGTCTTATTACGCCGGAAATCATGCAGGCGGCGGTATGTTTGCGTGGGACGCGGCCAGCACTGCGGCAGACAATGGCGTTACCGTTTTTTCGCCGACCGGTATCTCTACAGGAAGATGGGTGCGAGCGGAGGATGAAGTCATTACGCCTTACCACGCGGGAGCGGTAGATAACACGGATGCAAGCGATGCGCTTGACCGCTTTGCGGATTTTGTGATGACGGATAATGGCAAGACGCAAATTCGGGTTGTCGGCAACTTTACGATCAGCAGACCTCTGGATTTTGACTGTACTGGACAAGCATCTATTCATTGGGATCTTAAATTAAAAGCCTTGAATGCTATGCGTTACATGCTAGCTTTGCGAGGTTCAAAGTTTGCCAGTTCGGGAGCGGTCGAAGTTATCGGGACGGGCACGATTGGTACGTTTAGCACCATGACGGTTGAGTATGGCGTTGTACTGAACGGAGTACAGAGTTCAAAGCTGCCGAAAATAAAAACAAGTCTGATTAAGTATTTCGGCATTGTAATGGATGAAAACGGCTTAATTGGCATTCCGGTTCAATCGCCCGCCTATCACAACAACACTTGTGCCGAGATTGAAAGTATTTTTGCGAGGGATTGCGGTTGTAGTCAAATCGCGCCGTGGTCGAATAACAATACGACTTATACGTACTCCAATCCTGTTCATACCGGTACGTCCGGAACGGCTAACCAACGAACAACCATCGCGGTTTCCGGGCTTCCGTATGATAGCAATCTCATAACAAATCCTGTTTTTGCTGTCATTAATGGGATCACCTACAAAGTCGAAGAAACTGATTTTACAAACAAAACGGTTGCACTATTCCCGTGGATGGAAACCGCAGAACCAACAAGCGGAGCCGTTAAATTTATCTTCGGCGGCGCTTTGTTCAGTGTAGGACCAAATGCCGGACCAACCAAAATCGGTTTGATTGACGCCATTCGATGCGGTGCGGGTGTGCTTGATGCCGCTTTATACGGGGTAAATGCGACTTCCATCACTACGCAATTTTGTGGCATTGGTTCTGTTGTCGGATATTCGGGCTCATCCGTGTCCCCGCAAACGAGCGCCTACATCGGATTTTATACAGAAGCGGTTTATCGTAACATCGTATTTATAGGGTCGGGCTCGTGCCAGATATTGAACCGGTACGGTTCGTTGAATGGGGAGCCGTTCATCAATTGTGAGCGAATAGCGCCAAACAATCGAACTGGCGATTATGGCGCCTTTGCGGATACACTCGGTTGGAAGCGCTTTTACATGCCAAACTCCCTCGATAATATGCTAGATGGCGCGTACTATAAGGGAAAAAGCAGAAACCAGGATTTATTAAGTGCATCTATATCTATTTCGCCAAAAAGTATTGTACCGAGGCTATATAAAAAAAATGCGTGGACGGTCAATTTGCTTAATGCAGAGATTGCAAATAAATACAAGGGTGTTGATGATGCCATTATCGGTTTTATTGGAACCGGCACGAATGGCGCGCCAACTGGGGTGTTTACCTTTAACCCGCCTTCTGGTTGGAAAGTAAATGGGACATCAAGCGCATCATTTAGCGGTTTTGGCGGGCCGGCAGTGTTTTTGTGCTATTGGGAAATAGCGGCTAAAAATGTCGTGGTTAGTCTACTATCGCAAAAAACCGTAATACAAGAAGATAGTACAGCAGGAGACGTTGCAACATTAAAAAATGATTTCAATGCTCTTTTGTTAAAACTAAGAAATGCAGGATTGATGTCATAAATTCAGATTAAACTCAACAAACCCTGTCCAGCTTCGCAGACCCGTCATCCGGCGATGACGGGTCTAGGTATGGCGGAAATAGCGCTCAGGGAGGGTCCCTTTTTTATCCAAGTATTTTTGAAGCGGCAACTAATCTGCCTTTGGCCAGTGATTAAACCCAAATAGGAAAGCCCATCAAGGTAAATTCATACCATGACGGGCTTTTCGTTTTCGGATGGCCCCTTATCACCATGTATTCCGAGTGGCTAAGAATTCACAAAAGGAGGGAGGATTCGTCCGTCATGAAATCGCGCTGCCGCCGAAATACGATTTTATCGGATACGATCGTGTCGATGTACATGATCATGATCAGGTGCGTGTCCTTGCGTTTTCGCGTTGGCAAAGAACTCCGAGAGGGAACTTACCAACCACAAGCCAATCGTAAGGTAGAAATACCAAAGACAAATGGCAAAATGCGAACCCTACAAATCCCTACCATTCGGGATCGCGTCGTACAAGGTGCACTGAAATTGATTCTAGAAGCGATCTTTGAAGCGGATTTTTGTCCGAACTCATATGGTTTCCGACCGAAACGCTCTCCCCATCAAGCATTAGCCGGAGTGAGACGAAGTGTATTGCGTCGAATGACCACCGTAATCGATATCGATCTGGAGAAATTTAGCGATATTAATTTTCGGCCCAAAATGGTCGTTTAGATGACTCAGTTAAGGGAAACCTTTGAAATTCTCATCCAATCGCAGTATTTCGCGAAATTTCTGTCATGTTCCCGTTCGAGTGCCGTAAGGCGTCTGAAAGGATTCCACAGGGTCACCTTTAAGGCCGAGAATGGTGCGCATCTTCCGCATCGGATGGTGCTTCGAAAGATCCTTGAGATCCGAAATCGTTACGTGCAGGTAAATTTGGGTGGTCGTTAAACTTTTATGGCCTAAAAGCTTTTGAATGGACACTAAATGAGCCTCTTCTTGGAGAAGGTGCGTGGCACACGTATGGCGCAGTTTATGCGGTGTGACCTGCTTGTCAATCTGAGCTTGGGCGGCATATTTCTTGACCATAAACTGAATCGCACGAGGTGTCAGGGCTCCACCTTTCTTGCTTACGAATAGCTCAGGAATGCTGCTGGTTCTGGATGTGAGGTACTCTTGAATAGCCTCATCTACGGTCGGATCGAGGGGCACATAACGCTCGCGGCCGCCTTTGCCGGAGATGAGAATGCGTCCTTCGCTTCGGTTGATGTCGGTTGTTCTGAGCGAGCAAATTTCGCTTACACGCAGACCGGCAGAATAGATTAAGGTGAGGATCGCACGGTCGCGGCGGCCCAGAATAGTAGTCGTGTCAGGTGCGGCAAGAATATTCTGCATTTCCTTATTATCTAAGACAACAGGCAGGCGCTCCGGTGTGTCCAGCAGCTTGGGCCACTTCTCGCGTTCGTCCTGTTTCGAATCCAGGAGCTCCATAAGGATGAGGAAGTCAACAAACGCAGATAAGGTAGCGAGTTTGCGTCCGACCGCCGCTGAAGCGTTTTTGCGATCCACACGAAGGTAGCGAATGTAGTCCACAACCATTTTGGCCTTTGAAGGGTTATCCACTTGTGGGTAATGAATGGCGCAGAAGGTTTTCCACACCTTTAGGTCGATGGCGTAGGCTTCAGCGGGTTTGGGACGGCAGCCTCGGACCATCTGTGCATATTCTAAGAATTCTTGAATGGTGGATTCACGGTTCATTGGATTTCGCTCCTGACAGGGGTGGAATGTTTTTGCGAAGCAGACTAACAGCTTTTCGTTGGTGGAGACAGGAAAAATTAGTTATACAGGCTAAAAATTGTAGATGATGAACAGCTCCCTTCAGTTTCACTGAGGGGAGCTTCTTTTAATTACATCCTTAATTGAGAACCGGCAACACGATTCGGTCATATAATAGGCGAATATACCAACGTTATTTTACGGAAGGAACATGAATCATGCATTACATCATTCAGCCTTTGACTTTCGTGCTCGTCCATGGCTCGTGGGCGGATGCAAGCTTCTGGAACGGCATTGCCTTCGAGTTTAGTAAGATGGGCCATAGAGTCTACACACCCGAATATCCCGGCCACGGAAGCGATCCGAATACGAACGTGACGCACGCCATGATTACGAAAGCGGTAGCCGACTTTATTGTCGGCTACAATCTGCGCGATATCGTGTTGGTCGGGCATAGCTTCGGCGGATCGGTCATTCAGAAAACGGCGGAACGCGTACCCGACCGGATCAAGCGGCTCGTATTTATGAACGGGTTCGTGGTGGGGGACGGACAATCCGTGGCGGATCAATTTCCGCTTCCCGTTCAGCAGGCGTTCGTGCAACTTAGGCAATCGTCGGCGACGATACGATCATGCTGCCGTTTCCTCTATTTCGCGAATCGTTTGTCAATCTGGCGGATCTCGCTACGGCGAGGCGGCTTTATAGCGAGATAAGACCCGAACCCGCGAAGCCCTCCTTTGAGAAGCTGGACTTGAGTACTTTCTACAGCCTCAACATTCCTCGCAGCTACCTTTATTTAACGGAAGATAACGTGCTGCCTCAGGGCGAAGGCTTTGGCTGGCATCCGCACATGTCCGGTCGTCTTGGCATGTTTAGACTGATCAAATCGCATGGCGACCATATGACCTATTTTAGAACCGAGCCCGCGCTTTTGGCACAAAAGCTGTACGAGGCTTCGAGAGATTGATTACGGAAATGCAACTCCGTTTATTAATTTAACAAACGGAAATGAGAGACGGAGGAGTTGCACTGAACGAATGGAATTGTGAATTATCTTTTGATGATAAAGAAGATATAACGATAGTTCAATTAACCGCTCTTTTACTGGGCGGTTTTTCTTTTGTCAAAAATTAAATTTATGGGGTGTAACCGGAGGTTGAAGGGCATAGGGATGGCGTAGAGAAACGAAGTCGTTGCCTTTGTACTCAATCACCAAGGACTTCTATTGGGCCCAAAACATAGTTGAGATTATAAATGCTGAAAATAAACAGAAATCCAACACTATCTTGTGATCCTAACATGCAGCTGTCTTGGGTGTCAAATGAAAAATTTGGCCCCAATAATTTACTGAAAATTAATAAAAAAACCTTTGACATTCAGCAGAATCACTTGGTAATATTAGCCTATGATCTTTGGGTAAATTTGGGTAAAGGAGCACCAAACTACATTGCCAACCTTAAAAGAAATCGCACAACATGTCGGAGTATCCATCTCGACCGTCTCTCGGGTTATGAGTAACGATTCCAGCAGACATATCAGTCAAGAGACGAGGTCCAAAATCCGCAAAGCTGCTAAAGAATTAGGATACGAGGATGCGAAGCCTGAACAGCCTTTCGTTATAACGCCACAAGCAAAATCACCTGCATCGGCGACCCGCCAAATCGGCTGTATCGTGTCAGTCCCGCAAAACAAATATAATCACCCTTACTTCTCCCCGATTTTGGAAGGAATCGAGAAGAAGTTGATCGAATTGGGCTGTTCACTGGCCTACTTGCAGACGATGGACGAAATCAAAAGTGAATTAGCTATCCGTAAGCTAGTGGAAGAGAAGAACCTGGAAGGCATGCTGATCGTGGAAGGGATCCGGCCTGAGCTGTACACATGCATCAAGAATATCGTACCGGCTGTAGTCGGCATCGATATATCCGACCCAACCGTACCGGTTATATCCTATGACCGGGTGCAGGCTGCCAAGTCGGCGGTCCGGCACTTGATCGAGCAGGGCCATAAGCGTATCGGTTTTATCGGCGGAGCTGGCCTGACCGGGGAAATGGCTCGCGAGAAACGGTTCCGCGGATATCAGTACGCGATGCAGGAGGCGGGACAGGACATTCAACCTGCGTGGGTGATCAACACCGGTTGGGATGTGAATGAGAGCTACTTGCAGGTATCTCGTATGCTGGATCAAGTAGACCATTTGAGGCCAACGGCCATGTTTGCTGCAAGCGATATGATGGCCATCGCGGCGATGCGGGCCGCAGCGGAACATGGACTACGCATTCCGGAAGACATGGCTTTCGTGGGCTTGGATAATATCGAGCTCTCACAATATACGTCTCCTCCGCTGACGACCATTCATATTCCGAAGACAGAGATCGGGATCATGGCGGCGAAAGTTCTGGTCGATCAGATGAACGGGAACAACCCGCTGCCCTTCAAGCTATCTCTGCCTTTTGAGCTGCTGATCAGGCAATCATCCAATTACAAGCGATTAGAGTCCTAATAGAGGTGGCTTCACCGGTATCGCTTCTTTTTTTTCGTCAACAGCCAAACTTTCATGTAATTTGGGGCCAAACAATATCAAGTTGTTGAAAGGGGAACTTTCCTATGAATCAAATTCGAATCGGCGTTATTGGTCTCGGTTGGAGATCCGGCGTAGTCCGCTATTGGCATCAGCCGGAAGGCAAATCGATCGTGGTAGCAGGGGCGGATATCGATCCAATCCGGCTGGATAAATTCCGTGAGCGAATCAATACCGAGGCATATACCACTCTAGATTACCGGGAGATGATCGAGCGACCAGACGTTGATGCCATCGTCATCACGTCCCCCGATCATTGCCACGAGGAGCATGCGGTTGCAGCGCTCCGAGCAGGCAAGCACGTCTACTGCGAAAAGCCGCTCCACATCACGGTTGATGGCTGTGACCGCATCCTGGAGGCTTGGCGGCAATCGGGCAAACATTTCATGATCGGCTTCAACATGCGTTACATGAACATGTACCGTACGATGAAGGAAATTATTGATGCCGGGGATATCGGAGAAGTGAAGGCGGTGTGGGTCCGGCATTTCGTCGGTCTCGGAAGCGATTACTATTATCACAGCTGGCATGCGAGCTCGAATAACACAACCTCTCTTTTGCTGCAAAAGGCGTCCCACGACATCGATATCATCCATTGGCTAACAGGCAAGTACACGCAGAAAGTGACAGCGTTCGGATCGCTTGATTACTTTGGAGGCAACAAAGCGAACGACTTGACATGCCCCGAATGTGCCGAGAATAACATTTGTCCGGAAGCGCGCACGGGCCCTCTTGTCAAATGCGTATTCCGCGAGGAGGTTGACGTCGAGGATAACAGCATGGTGCTGATGGAGTTGGAGGGAGGAGTGAAAGCGTCCTACATGCAGTGCCATTTCACCCCGGACTACCAGCGCAGTTATACGATTATAGGCACGGAAGGAAGAATCGAAAATTCAGAAGCGGAGAACCGGGTGTACGTGAAGTCTCGTCGCTCCAACACTTGGCGGGATATGTCCGATCGTGTCTACGACATAAAGAAATCCGAAGGCTCGCACAACGGAGCAGACCCGAACATCTGCAACGATTTCATAGAGCTGGTCTTGTATGGCAAAGAGCCGATTGCCCAGCCGCTTGCAGGCCGGATGAGCGTTGCGGTTGGCTGTGCGGCAGCCGAATCGATGAGGGCCGGCGGCATGATCGTGCCGATTAAGAAACCCGCGGATTGGTTGTTGGGTGAACAACAACAACAACAACAACAACAGGTATTGGAAACACTGTAAATCGCTTAACGACAATCCTGAACAGAGAGGTGAAACCTTTTGTGAACAACACGGCTGTTTCAACGGCAAAGCCTGTGGGAGTTAGACATTCGAGGTGGGTTATTTTCAAGAAATCGCTTCGTAAAAACTGGGACTTATACCTTCTGATTTCGCCTGTTATCGCTTACTTCCTTATATTCGAGTATTTCCCCATGTATGGGGTGCAAATCGCGTTTAAAAACTTCATCGCTGCCAAAGGCATTTGGGGGAGCACCTGGATTGGATTCGATCATTTCGAGCGGTTTTTCAAAGGATTTTATTTCTGGAGGCTCATTAAAAACACGCTCGGAATCAGCTTATATTCCTTAATCGTCGGATTTCCTGTGCCGCTTCTTCTGGCGCTGATGATCAACGAAGTCAGGAGCAATAAGTTCAAACGCTTCGTACAGACGATAACATACGCTCCTCATTTCTTATCGACTGTCGTCATGGTCGGCATGATTCTTATGTTCCTGAATCCGCAGACTGGACTTGTCAATCGAATCATAGAGCTGTTCGGCGGAACCCCGATCAAATTCATGACCGATCCAAGCTGGTTCAAATCCGTGTATGTGTTCTCTGGTGTGTGGCAGAACATGGGCTGGAGCTCCATTATTTACTTAGCTGCTCTAGCCGGAATCGATCCGACGCTGCATGAGGCCGCTAGAGTAGACGGGGCCAGCCGGTTGCAGCGCATCTGGCACATTAACTTGCCCGGGATATTACCTACGGTCGTCATCCTGCTCATTCTGAATGTCGGTCATATCATGGGCGTCGGTTTTGAGAAGATCTATCTGATGCAGAACGACCTCAACAAGGAAAGCTCGGATGTCATTTCGACTTATGTGTACACTAGCGGTATTCTGGGGGCGCAGTACAGCTTTTCGGCCGCAGTAGGATTGTTTAATTCGGTCGTCAATTGCATTCTGCTCATCAGCGTCAATCAAGCAGCTAGGAAATTAAACGAAACCAGCTTGTGGTAAAGGAGGCCGTCCCAGGTGAAAGAAACATTAGGGGATCGTACGGTCGGTGTCGTCATTTATGTAATACTTTCGGCTGTTATGATCATCGTGCTTTACCCGCTTATTTTCGTTGCGAGTGCTTCTATTAGTGATGCGATCACAGTTATTAAAGGCGAGATGTGGCTGCTGCCCAAAAACTTATCGTTCACAGGCTACAAACTTATTTTCGAGAACAAGGAAATATTGACCGGTTACGCCAACACCATCCTGTATACGGTCGTGGGTACAGCGCTCAACTTAATCATGACGATCATGGCCGCTTATCCGCTCTCGAGAAAAGATTTTGCTGGTCGGAACGTCATTATGGCGATGATCGTGTTTACGATGTTTTTCAGCGGAGGTCTTATTCCTACTTACTTGCTGGTGAAGGATCTCGGCATGATCAACACGATGTGGGCGCTCATCATCCCCGGGGTGGTATCGGTCTGGAACGTAATCATTATGCGGACTTTTTTCCAAACGAGTATACCTGTAGAGGTGCAGGAATCCGCTGCCATCGACGGCTGCTCGAATACTCAAACCTTATGGCGCATTGTGCTGCCTTTATCGATGCCGATCCTAGCGGTTATGATTCTGTTCTACAGCGTCGGACACTGGAATGCTTATTTCAATGCATTAATCTACTTGAACGATCGGGCTAAATATCCGCTGCAGCTGTTCTTGCGTGAAATTCTCATCAAGTCGCAGACCGATCAAATGACATCCAGCATGGATCTTTCGATTCAAAAGCATCTGATGGAGGCGGAATCAATCAAATATGCCGTAGTCATTGTCGCCAATTTACCGGTTCTGATGCTCTATCCGTTCCTGCAAAAATATTTCGTCAAAGGCATTATGGTCGGCGCTATCAAGGGCTAAGAACTCTTGTTCGCAATATACGAAATTTAGTAATGGAGGTCTTTAAGGATGAAGGTAAACAAATGGACTTCGGTTCTGCTGGTCGGTGTTATGACAGCCGGATTGACCGCAGCATGTGGCAAAGAGGACACAACGAAGCCTAAGGTTGGAAAAGTGACGGATAAGACTGCACCGACAAACGGCGTTAATCCAGCAGGCTTCCCGATTGTGAAAGATCCGATCAAGATTACGATTTTTGCGGGAAAAGCGGCGTCTGCTCCAGCGAACTGGAACGAGCTGCCTGTATGGAAAGAGTATGAGAAAATGACCAACATTCAGGCAGATTTTCAACTTACGCCGGTTGAGAGCTTGACCGAAAAACGGAATTTGGTGCTGTCCGGCGGAGACTATCCGGATGCATTCCATACCGCAAGATTGTCCAGTGTTGACGTGGCTAACTATGGTGCGCAAGGTATTTTCATTCCTCTTAACGATATGATCGACAAGTATGCACCCAATTTCAAGAAATTGCTGGATAAGTATCCAGAAGTGAAGCGCGGGTTGACGATGCCGGACGGAAAAATATATTCGATGCCGACCTTCTATGACCCAGAATTCAAATCCGTGCTTATAGGAACTAAGCTATGGTATAACAAAAGCTTCATCGATGCACTGGGGATCAAAGAGCCGGCCACGACCGAAGAGTTCTATCAATACTTGAAAGCAGTCAAGACGCAGGATCCGAACAAGAATGGCAAAGCCGATGAAATTCCTTTTGCGGCGAGCGGCTACGGTTCGCTGCTGGATGAGCTGAAAGGTGCATGGGGACTCGGAAATCGCGGCAATATGCATAATCGCGTCGATATGGACGCCTCCAATAAGCTGAGATTCATCCCGGCCGATCCTAAATACAAGGAATTGCTGGAGTACCTGAACAAGCTGAACAAAGAAGGCCTGTTCGTTAATAACATTCTGACCATTCCAGGTACGGAAGTAAACGTAAAGCTGGGCGAAGGCGTTGTGGGAGCTGCGGAGACGAACAGCCCGCAAGCGATTAACGGCGTTTCGATCAAGAACTTCGTCGGTGCGCCTACTTTAAAAGGGCCTTATGGCGATCAGGTGTTCTCCAGAGCCCGTTCTCCGCTGATCGATACCGGGGCATTCGTTATTACTAAGAAGAACAAATACCCGGAAGCAACGCTCCGTTGGATGGATTACTTCTTCAGCGAAGAAGGCAGCAAGCTGTTCTTCATGGGCGTTAAAGGTTTGAGCTACACAGAGTCAGCGGACGGAATGCTGCAGTATACCGATGAGTATAAGAAAGACAGCTCCAAGTTCGTTTCATGGGCAGGCGGCTTTTATCCTGGCCTGCTGACATCCAAGACGTACAAGGGCGGCGAAGCCGATCCGGTCAGTATGGAAGCTGCCAAGAAGGTGGAGCCGAACTGGCCGAAGGAAGTATGGCCGGCGTTCACATACTTGCAGGATGAGCTGGTCCGCTTTACTCCGCTGAATACCGACATTAATGCCTATGTGTCTGAGATGACAACCAAATTCATTACAGGCGACGTGCCATTCACCGATTGGGACAAATATGTAGCGAATTTGAAAAAAATCGGACTCGACGACTACATGAAGATCTACACAGCAGCCTATGAGCGTTTCAGCAAAAAATAAGACCAAGTTAATAAAGGGCAACGGCTGCTTAATGAAAGAGCAGCCAGTTGCCCTTTGTTATACAACAAAATTTGAGAGGTTGTGAGGATTCATGAAACAAATCTCTATCGCGACAATTGCCGCACTTGTGTTTGTCAGCAGTTTGTTGACGAACATAGTGATGGCCAAGGAGGCTTCCTTCGAAGTATGGGTTCCGACTAATACGCAGAAGGTGATGCGGGAGCAGCCGTTTCCTGATACTGCTGGGGGCGAGAATCAGAACCTAATAATGGGGGCGGCGAGAAACGAATACGAGGGCGGGCAAGTCATCGTGAAAGCTGGGAACGAGCCGCTGCGCAAGCTGCAAGTTTCCATTAGCGATCTGAAGCAGACGGACGGCAGCGCAAAGATCGACGAGGGTCATATCCAACTGTTCAAGCAGCACTATATCCAAGTGACGCAATCTACTACGACCGCTTACCCGAAAGGCTGGTACCCGGATGCGCTTATTCCGCTGGATGGCCAGATAGAGGTAGAAGCGGGACAAAACCAAGGGATCTGGATTAAGGTCCAGGTACCGAAAGGACAGCCAACGGGAACATATACGGGCGAAATCATGCTTCACGAGACGGGCAACCCGGTAAGGATTCCGATTGAGTTTACCGTCTGGGACTTCGAATTGACCGATGAAAGCCACACCAAAACCGCCTTCACGCTGTGGGGCGACCAAGTGGCAAACGCGCACGGTGGTGTAACAGGAGAAGATTTCTGGAAGCTGCTGGACAAATACTACTGGGCTTCAGTGGAGCAACGGTTGACGCCAAGCTACTTGCCTGTTCCGTTCACTGACGTGAACGAGTTTGTGCGCAGGGCGGAACCGTATATTACCAATCCTAAGGTTTCTGCTTACCGGCTAGCGTTGTATCGGGACGCGCAAGGCCAAGTCGACGAAGTGAAGTCGAAGCAATTGGTTGATTTGCTGAGGGAAAAGGGGTTATTGACAAAAGCCTTTTATTATTTGGTCGACGAGCCGGGGACGAGCAAATATCCCGATGTACGCAATTACAAAGACATTCTAAGACGGATAGCTCCGGACGTGCCGAATTTGGTTACGATTCAACCAGTGGACGAGTTAGTCGGCAGCGTCGATATTTGGACGCCGGAAATTGATAAATACGACTACGACTTTGCCCACGAGCGGCAAGCCGCCGGCGATCAAGTATGGTGGTATACCTGCGTCATTCCGAAGAATCCGTTCCCAACCTATCATCTGGACGACGATTTGGTCGGAACGCGGCTGCTGTCATGGATGCAGCGGGACAACAATGTGGAAGGCACGCTGTTCTGGTCCACGACCATCTTCAAGAAATGGAACGGAAAGGCTTATGTGGACCGGGATGTCTGGAATGATCCAATGGCATTCCCAGTAGCGAATGGAGACGGCTATTTGTTCTATCCCGGGACTGCACTCGGCATAGATGGACCGATAGGCACCATTCGGATGGAGACTCTCCGTGAAGGAGCAGAGGATTACGAGTATTTGTGGCAGCTTGAGCAGCGGATGAAGGAAGCGGCAGCCAAGCTTGGTGTGGATGGACAGTTCTCCGTTAAGGACGCCATTCAGCCCTATTACGAACGTCTATATGATCATATGCGCGATTATAAGGAAGACCCGGTCCAATTGCTCCAAGTCCGTAAGGAAGTGGCGGAAGAAATCGTGGCGACTTCGAAGGGGCTCACTGCGCTTGCCGCGGTAAGCGAGCCGGCTCCCGGCAGCCGGGAAATTACCGTGTTTGCCGAGAAGGGCGCTCAGGTCGCCATAAACGGGCAGACGATTGCTCCGGTCGAGCAGGCGGTTGGCTACGATAAGTATGTATCTGTTATGATGCTTGCGCCTGGGCTGCATGAAGTCGATATTACCGTTTCCAAAGGCGGTGAGGTAAAGATCATCCATCGGGACCTGATGGTTAAGGAAACAGCCTTGACTTATCCGGTCGGACTGAACGATGTGGAAACCGATCTGGCCGTGAAACGTTGGACGTCCTCCACCGTTGATGTAAGCTTGTCCGACGAGCATGTGACGAGCGGATCGCATGCGATGAAGGCTGTATACCGTGCGGGCGCCAAGTTTCCGAACATCCGTCTGTTCGACGCGGGTAAAGGGTTCCGCAGTGCCGATTGGTCGAATTTCGAAGCGTTGGAATTCGATGTGTTCAATCCAGGAGAGACGGTTCAGTTCTACGTCAAATTCCATCAGACAAATGGGAAGACGGACGATACCTTCATGCAGTATGTCCGTGCTAACAGCGGCGAGAAGATCCGAATTCCTTTGAAACAAGTGAATTTGGATTTGACGCAGATTAAAGGGGTGGAAATCTGGATGTGGCAGCAAGCGGTGTCAAAGACGTTACTATTCGATAACTTCCAGTTCGTTTCCCCGCAGCCAGCGGATAGTATGGAGCCTTAAACGAGAACGATATGCCCTTATACAGAGAGGGGGATTCATGTGAGACTTGGCATAATAGGCTTCGGTAGACGGACTAGCGTCATGCTGGGTGCCATTCGAAAAGTGGCGCCGTGCACGTTAAGCGCCGTCGCGGATCCCAGACACGATGAAATACGGCGAACGATAGACGAATTGGATAGGGGTACGGCATTTTATGAACAGGCAGACGAGTTGATTCAAGCTGGCGGGCTGGACGGAATTATGATCGGCACCCGGTGCTCCAGCCATGCGGACATGTTCCTGAAAGCGATGCCTAGCGGCTTGCCGATCTTTTTGGAGAAGCCTGTAGCCACAAATCTGGAAGATCTACTGAGGTTGAAGAAAGGGACAGAGACGTTTGGAGCCGGCCGGGTGTAGGTTTCATTCCCTTTACGAATGACACCCATGGCAGCGCTCGTTAAAGAAATCGTGGACAGCGGAACGATCGGTACGGTCGAACACGTCCAAGCGGTTACGAACATAACGTATGGCTCCGTCTACTTCAAGAAGTGGTATCGCGACGAAGCTGAGATAGGCGGGCTTTTCTTGCAAAAGGCGACTCATGACTTCGACGTCATCAACTACTTGGTTGGACTTCGACCAACGACGGTGTGCGCTATGGGTTCTAAGCAGATCTTCAAGGGAAATAAGCCGGCAGGCCTGCATTGCAAGGATTGCAAGGAAGCCAGCGGGTGCCCGGATAGCGAATTACCCGGCGAACAATGCTGCTACGCCGTCGATACGGGCAACGAGGATTCGGCAAGTGCACTGATCCGCTATGAGAGCGGAATGCATGTCTCCTACTCGCAAAACTTCTTCGTGCGGCGCGGTGCCGGGAATCGAAGCATCCGGCTGATAGGGTACAAGGGGACGATCGAGTTCGAATGGCAGTCCGAAACAGTAAGGGTCATATTGCATCACTCGCCTGTCGTGCAAACGCATAAGTTAGCGTATGCTATGGAGCCGCACTTCGGCGGGGATCGTGTATTGGCCGAGCACTTTACGGAGATGATCCGGGGTGGATGTGCCCCTCGTGCTACACTCAAGGATGGCATGCTAAGCGCCCTGATGTGCATGAAGGCCAAGCAATCGTCGGAACAGAACCGGTATATGGATATCGATTGGGACGAGATAGGAATGGATACAAAGTGAAAGAGCAGCTGGTACTCATATCGAGGAAAGATTGTGGAGGAGCTAAGAGCAGCTCCTCTTTTCTTTTGTTAACTTCCTCACCGACTGGACGATCCAAATCATCGATTTCGCGGTGCAAAGCTTATGTTTGAGCTGCGACAGTCATTTACACAGATTCTGAATCATATAACATTTAGAATGAATGCCAGTGAGAGGAGTCTGTGATATATGGAAATTCCGAGACGGAATCATGATATGTACGGGAATGTGCCACAGCCCATCCGTAATGACGGCGCCGGCGGGTTTGATACCGGTCCCCGCAATATTATGCGGGATATTGAGAATCCTGACATGTTAGTTCCGCCTGTAACGGATTCTGGCTTGCTCCCTAACATGAAATTTTCATTCTCAGATACTTCTATGACATTAAATCACGGGGGGTGGTCACGGGAAATCACCGTTAGGGAACTACCGATTGCGACCACACTTGCAGGTGTGAATATGAGTTTGACACCCGGTGGTGTTCGGGAGTTGCATTGGCATCAACAAGCAGAATGGTCTTATATGATATTAGGGAGGGCGCGAATTACGTCAGTCGATCAAGCGGGGCGAAATTTCATTGCCGACGTAGGCCCGGGCGACCTTTGGTACTTCCCCCCAGGCCTCCCGCATTCCATTCAGGGGTTGGAACACTGCGAATTCCTGCTGGTTTTCGACGACGGGAACTTTTCTGACCTTAACACCTTATCCATCTCCGATTGGTTTGCACGAACTCCAAAGGATGTCCTGTCTGCCAATTTCGGAGTGCCAATAAATGCTTTTAACAACATTCCTTCAGGGCAGGTCTATATTTATCAAGACAAGGTCCCAGGTCCGTTGGAAAGTGAAAAGGTACAATCCCCTTACGGAACCATTCCCTTAAGCTTCAAGCATCAGCTGCTATCGCAAACACCAATTAAAACACCGGGCGGAAGCGTACGAATCGTAGACTCTTCTAACTTTCCTATATCTAAAACTATCGCAGCGGCGCTCGTTGAGATTGAACCGGGCGCAATGAGAGAACTGCATTGGCATCCGAATAATGATGAGTGGCAGTATTACCTCACCGGACAGGGACGTATGACGGTATTTGCCGGAAATGGCACAGCCCGTACATTTGATTATAGAGCAGGGGATGTCGGCTATGTACCATTTGCTACTGGCCACTATATTCAGAATACTGGTAATCAAACTTTATGGTTTTTGGAAATGTTCAAGAGCGACCGATTCGTTGATGTGTCGTTAAACCAATGGATGGCGCTTACCCCTCGCGAGCTGGTTAGAGGCAATTTGAATGTTGGACCCGAATTATTGGACGCGCTTCGCAAGGAGGAATGGCCGGTCGTCAAATATCCCGGATTTTCCTACTACCCTAAATAACGACTGAGGCTTCTCTTACTTAGATTCCGTATTGTTCCAATCTTGAATGTGAATCGTAATCTCGGCAAGAATGTTATCCAACTCCCGAGTCTCAATCGTGTCCAGAAGCCGCTGATGCGAGTGATACAGCACCTCCAGATTGTCATAGGTTCGGCCTTGGACAATAAAATGCAGGCGGATCCGATTATTGATCGACGACCATGTGCTCAGCAGGCTTGGAATTCCGGCGAGATCGATTAAATATTCGTGGAACGACAGATCGCTTTCCACAACCTTGGCCAGATCCAGCTGTCTTGCGCCTTCCTGCATAGCAGCGACGATGGCTCTAAGTTTGGCCAACTGAGCTTCACCAATATTCGGCAGTGCTTTGCGAATGGCGTACTTTTCAAGCGTCAGACGAATAGGGAGGAGAACCTCCTGTACTTCTTCACTGGATATTTCCGCAACGGTTGTTTCCTTGTAAGGCTGGGAGATCAGCAGCCCTTCTTGCTCAAGCATGCGCAGCGCTTCTCTGATAGGGCCGCGGCTTACACCCATTTGCTTGGACACCTCGACCTCCCTAAGCCGATCCCCAGGTTTTAATTGACCTAGCAGGATGGCTTTGCGGATGTCTTCGGTAACTTTATGCCGTAATGAAGTCGTCTTCTGTTCTTCGAATTGAAATGGAGGCATGAGGTGTTCACCGATTCCTGTTCGTATAATTACCTACATTATAAGGCTACGTCTAATTCATCGTCCAGCCGCCGTCTACACTGAGGGTCTGCCCGGTCATGAAATCGCTGTCCGATGAAGCCAAGTACAGAAAGCAGCCTACCATATCCTCGGGAATCTGACGTCTTGGAATGGCTTGCTCTTGCGCCAAATATACTCTTGTTTGTTCGCGTTCGTTCAGATCGGGCATGTCCAGCAGCTCCTGTTCGGTCATGACCGCCCCAGGTGAAATAGCATTCACCGTAATCCCATGAGGACCGACTTCCCGACCCAATGCTCGGGTGAAGCCGACAACGGCGCCTTTGGAGGCGACGTAATGCACGAAGCCCTTTTGCCCGCGATGGAAGGTGACAGAGGAGACGTTGATGATTTTGCCATACCCGCGTTCGCTCATATAGGGGAAAACCGCTTTGCTGGTCAGGAAGCAGGATTTGGCGTTCACTGCATGTACATGATCCCATTCATCTCCGGTAATCTCGTGCCAAGACTTACGCGGATAAATACCTGCGTTGTTCACCAGAATATCCACACCGCCCCACGCTTGGTTCACGCGATCAATCATGGTGTTCACTTGTTCTTCTTTGCTGACATCGGCATATACGGCCATAGCTTGGCCGCCTTTACCCTCGATCTCAGTAACTACTGATGCTGCACGAGTCTCATCCCCGATGTAGTTCACCGCTACCTTGGCGCCTTCCTCCGCGAATCTCAAGCACACCTCGCGGCCGATTCCTGTTGAACCGCCCGTTATTAATGCCACTTTACCCTGCAGTCGCATGAAACTCCTCCTACACCCAAATTTCAATTGCTCAGCTGATTTCTTTAAAAGAAGTTATTATCAAAAGGATACATCGGACGCGGTATTTTGACAAAGGGCAAGCTGAGCAGATTCGCGGTGCTGGCGCCCGGCGTGTCTAATATGTAGATCCGACTGGCGAGCGGCTCGTACTCCGCGCGGAACTGATTCGCTGACTTCACTAACACAATGTCCGATTGGAGCGGTTCCAGCCCGACGCTGCGGTACATGGCGGGGTCTCCTGTAAATGTAGGATTCTCCATCAGCAGCAACGACAGCTTGCCAATCGAGACAACGGCACAACGCCCCATATTGGCCTCCAGATTAGCAACGGTCCCGCCGCCAAAGAGGAACTTGCCATCCCCTACATAGGCAACGGTGCCCTCAATCTCGATAGGGGAGCCCATCTCCATGCTGATCGTATGGCCAACTTGCAGCCGGATGGTACTGCCTGGGCCAGCTTCTGCAGCCCGTCTGGCGGCAGGAGCGTCAACCATGGAGAGAAGGCAGGACAATTGCTTCTCCGCACCAAGCTCAAGCAGCTTCCGCAGCACGAAGTTGCTGTCTCCGGGAGAACCGGCGCCAGGGCTGTCAGCGGAATCAGAGATGATGACGAAGCCGTCCGGCTTCTCTTCAAGCACTGCGGCAACAACCTGATGAACAGAGTATAGCTCGACGTCGAATTCCTGACGCTTGCTCCAAGCTAGCGCCCCGAGCCGATCTGCTTCAGCAACTGCTCGTTCAGCGTTAGGACCGATTGTTACAGCTGTGAAGCCCATCTCGGCCACATCCAGCCAAGGCTGAACGGCGAATAGGGAGGTAAGCATAGACGCTCCATCTCGCTCTCCGGCGACGGCCTCCTCCCATAGGTCAAACATAGGTCCGCGGTACGTTTGCTGGTTCTCAGCAGGGACAATCATGGGAACCTTGGTGAAGCTTATATGAGGGTTGATTTCCTTTCGCACGATCGAGAACAAAAGATTTGCTGCCCGAAAGCCGGTATCGGCATAGTCGATATGCGGAAATGTCCGATAGCCAACGAGTCCATTAACGTTATTAATAATAGTCTGAGTAACGTTGGCGTGTGAATCTAGCGTAATCACTATAGGAATGTCAGGTCCTACATGCTTCCGAAGGAGAGTGACAATCTCGCCATCGGCGTCATCACTATCTTCAGCAACCCAAGCGCCGTGCAGATGGAATAGAACACCATCGCACTTGGGTATGAGATTCAGCTGTGTTTGCAGCAGCCCCTTCAGCTCATCCAGGGCAGCCCGCCGGACGGGGCCCGAGGAGACGGCTTGCGCATATAGAGTAGGATGCCAGGTCACACCTTGTTCTAAAGCTGCCCGCTTGGCGCCGCTGAATTCGTTCTCTACTTTTTGCTCGGCAAACAGCTCTTCCCCCACTCGAAAATAGTACCTGCGGAAGTCCTCAACTTGGCTGCGTGCAGAACTAAACGTATTGCTTTCCTGCAAGATAGCTCCGACCACAATATTCATTAGGCACAACTCCTCTTCCTACACAGAGTATTGTCTACGACATAGATCCGCCTTTGAGTGCAGGCTTGGCCAAGCGCGTGTACTGACCCAAAGCACCTTTATGCTGCATGACAGGTCGCGTCCACCGAGACTTGCGTTCTTCCATTACCGCTGCAACTTCTTCCTTGGTCTGCACAGCAGTACCATTCGTTCCAATCACATCGAGCGTTCTCGATGGAATATCGATTCTTACTCGATCTCCGTTCTCAATGAACGCGATAGGGCCGCCGTCCAATGCTTCCGGACACAAGTAACCGATGCAGGGACCGCGAGTTGCCCCAGAGAATCGGCCGTCTGTAACAAGAGCGGTCGTTTTGGACAGGACCAAATCGGAGGCGATCAGCTCTGACATATAGAACATCTCCGGCATGCCTATAGCCTTAGGACCTTGATAACGAATAATAATGACGTCACCCGGCTTCAACGTTTTGTCGAGCAGCGCCTGCACAGCTGTAGGCTCATCATCGAATACAACAGCAGGTCCCTCGTGTACGAGCATTTCCTCGACAACCGCCGACTTCTTGACAGTAGCGCCTTCCGGCGCCAGATTTCCCTTGAGCAAGGCGGTGGAGCCTTCGGATTTCAGCGGTTTGGCGATCGGGTAGATGACATCCCGCTTGTTAAGCTTGTAGTTAGCCAGGAACATCTCAGCGAATCGAGGCATTTCGCTCTTGTCGAACTGCTCCAGGTTCTCTCTTACCGTATGTCCAGTTACCGTCAAGCAATCGAGGTGAAGGTAGTTTTTCAGTTCTTTCATTACCATCGGCACTCCGCCAGCATACCAGAATAGCTCCGTCGGATACTTGCCAGCCGTCTTCGTATCCACAAGCACCGGGATCTTCCGATGAATTGTATCGAACAGCTCGGCATCCAGAGTAATGCCAATCTCACCTGCGATCGCAATGAGATGCATGACGGCGTTCAAAGATCCGCCGATGGCCGAGTGAATCATGATTGCATTCTCGAATGCTTCTCTAGTGAGAATCCGTGATGGAGTAATGCCTTCCTGCTGCAGCATCATCACATGCTGGCCTGCCGCTCTTGCCATACGGCGAATCTCCGCATTCGTCGCCGGGATCAGCGCTGACCACGGAAGCGCCAGACCCAAGGCTTCCGCCATGACTTGCATGGTCGCTGCCGTGCCCATATACTGACAAGCTCCGCAAGTCGGACAGCAAGCTCGTTGAAAAGCAAGGAATTCCTCCTGTGTCATCTTCTGATCCTTTACTTCTACACTCATATGCCACAGCTCTTCGTTCGATTTCATGCACGGACCTGCACCCATCGCGCCCCCTGGAACATGAATAGCCGGAATATCTAGTCTGGCAATGGCCATCAGATGCGCGGGAACCGCCTTGTCTCCAGCAGAGCTCAGTACCATGGCATCGAATGGGGTGGCACGTGAGTGAATCTCCACCATCGTTGTAATGAAATCACGCGAGGCCAAGGAGTAGTGCATTCCTGCATGCGCTTGAGCAATCCCGTCACAAATATCAGTCGTTGTATAAATAGCCGGCTTGCCGCCCGCCTGAAGCACACCCTTCTCCATCTCTGCAACAAGCTCATTCAGGTGATAAGAGCTCGGATGGCTGGAGCCATGGGTGCTCTCCACGAGCACTTGCACTTTATCCAGGTCGGCAACGGTCCAATCCATGGACATCCGCAAGGCGTCACCCTCGAAGCTCATCTTCCTAACCTTCTGACTCTGCAATGTATCCAACTCTAACGCCTCCTGAGTAATATTGGGGTCAATATTATGTAATAACCTGAGTATAAAATGTAATTGTAAGATTGTCTACAATCTAATATTAGCTTTATATAACACAAAATAAATGAGGCGTTTATAAGTTCGATAAGATTGTAGACAATCATACAATCGTATTTTATACTTACTGAGAAAGAGGGATGTCATGAAACGGAGGCCAAACATATGAATCGTCTATTTGCTATTTCAATTGTGGAATTGTGTCCGGATGCCCATGAAGCAGCACGTATAGCGGAAGAGCGGTTAACCGAAATGGAGGGTGAAGGGGCGGAACGATTGATTAAGCTCTCTTTTCGTCAGCAGCCTGAAGCGGCAGGTTACGTGCTCGAGATTCACGAGTCCGGAGATGTTGTAATAGCCGCTCGCCAAACTCGGGATTATATTGCAGGAGTAGGCGCGTTGATTGAAAGGCTTTTAGCTCAGGTTCATAGTGAGGGCAGAGAGAAGACAAAGGCTGAAGCTGTGTTAACGCCTGAAAGGGTGGAGGCTGTGCCGATGCTTGCCGATCGTATCCATTATATGCCTGGTCATTTTGGCAATTCCTTCGAAGTATGCTGGACCCGGGAAATGCGCCGATATTTAGAGGATCTGGCGTTAGCAGGCGCTAGCGGATACGGGGATTGGTTCGATCCTAACGATATGCCGGATCCTTATAATCCGCATGTCTTCCATAGTACTTCCATGTTTTTGTGGAAACGAAAGAAGGAATGGCTTTCTTACAGCCAACGCCTCGGACTCGATAATATCGTAGTTGTAACGCCTAACATCGGATTCGTCGATCAAATGCGTCCCGAATGGGTTGGCGTCCGGAATCACGAGCTGCGTGTTCAAGGACAAGTGTTGTGTCCATCGAATCCTCAAGCTCGTGAGGTTATCATGGGCAATCAGAAGCGTCTGTTCGCTGATCTGAAGCAGTCGGGGATCCACATCACCAAGATCGTATGCGCTCCATATGACGATGGGGGCTGCGCGTGCGAGCTCTGTCAGCCGTATTATCCGGTCTTCTTAAAGCTCGTTAACGATGTCTATGAAACGATCAGCCCTTATTACCCAATGCTTAAGGTTGATATATGCGGTTGGTGGACATCGGAGGAGGAAAGCGCCCAACTGCGAAAATTCGTGAATGGACCTGCCAGCAGCTGGTTCGGCTCGTTCCAAGTGAGTGCGACCTATGGTGTATTTGAATTGCCGGATGTTCGCACGCATATTGGCAGCATGAAGCTTGGCTGTTTCTTACATATCGGTTTCTCGAATGACCGAAGGGATGTGTACACGAAGACGGGCATCCACATTGCCCCGCTGCGTATTCAGTCCGTGCTGCGTTCATTCGGCGAACAGCATTGCCAAGGATTTATGACTTACAATGAATCGTTCGGCGATCATTACAATGCTTTTGTGGCAAGCCAGCTAGGCTGGGATGTGAACAAGGATGTCCGTGACATTACTCTCTTTTACTGCAGGTTCATTCTGGGTGTGGGCGGCAAGGCTGCTGATCAATTAACGGCGGTTTTGTTAGATATGCAGCATTTGGATTACGAGCGCGCGTCCATCTGGGAACGTGAGCTGCATTCCTTGAGGCCCCAGATCCGCAACCATCGGACGCAACCATGGGTGTTCGCGCACATCGAGGCCAAAGCCGAGTTAATGGCACTTGATCACGTTATTGAGGAGGCCATGAAACAGGACATGGAAGAGGCGCTCCCATCAATACGTACAAGGCTCGAAAAGAGTGAACATCTGTGGCGAGGTATATATGGCTTCGGCGTATTGCGGCATATTCTTATACCGGAGCGGATGCTCCCTGAATGGTACGCAGCTTATGCGGAATACGAGGGGAAAAGCAACCTAAATACAAATGTTGGAATGAGTAACGAAGCCTAGCGAGATTATTGAGTGTAGATTATCAGTTAGTCAGCGCTAGTATAGGTTATTTGGGGAGGATAGGCGGCTTTTGGTGGGATAACAAGTTTTACTATTGGTTATTGACCAGGATTTGAGGGAAATTGGCAAACATGGTGGAAATAAGGGATAGTCAGGTTGGCTAATGAGGCCCTGAGTAATGAAATGGCCCAAATAGACAATTGTAACATGGCTTATGTATAGGCTGCGTGCTGCTATTATCCAAACTGGCGAAGAAAAGCAAAAGGGGAAAGGGGAGAAGATGGATTTTCACGTGCTGCTACTTCAGCGTCTCCCGATTTCCCTGTTGTCTGAATTCGCTGGGGTTTAGTCCGGTTTCTTTTTTGAACTGGTGGCTGAAGTAATGGATGTTGTTGTAATTCAATTTGTCCGCGATGACCTCAAGGGACTCCCTGCCGAGCAGTAGCTGCTTGGCTCTTTTGATTTTCTCCGAAATCATATAATGCTTAGGTGTTCTTCCCGTCTCCTCTTTGAACAGCTTCGTGAAATGAGTGGGGTGGTACCCGCAAAGAGAAGCAAGCTGCTCCACCGTCCACTCCTGCTCAGGGTAAGCACGCATACGCTCAAGAGCTGGTTCAATTCGGTTTAACATCGATGACGATTGATTGACAAGATGACGGACGAGAATCGAGATTAGCTCCATCAACTGGGCTCTTAGCATAAAAGGGTAGCCCGGCCTCTCCAATTGATATTCTTTGGCTATGCGCATCAATACTTGCTCCATCTCTGGAGCCTCGAACCAGTGAGGAATCTTGATAGTCCCATGAAGGGGAACCTCCAGTTCATAGACAGCCGTCTTTTGGGACAGATCCTCCATTGCGCATGCCTTAATCTGATAAGCGGGGTGGATCGGTTCAGGGGATTCATGAGTCCAGTGAAAATGAACGCTATAAAAGCTTACTTCCGTTGATGTCGTTAAAAGGTGCGGGGAGTCGGCTCCGTAGAACACGCATTGTCCAGGCAATACCCGGTAACGCTCTTGATTAATGAGCAGCTCGGCTTCCCCCTCGATTACATAGAAAAACTGGCAATCCGGGATCGTTCTCGGACCCCACGATACATCAGCTCCCACAGCGTCACGCCTGGCAAAATTAATCACAGGGGACAGTGTGAGCATGGAGCCCAAATTCATGATAGATCACTCCTAGAGCCAGCGAAATGGGAAAAGTGTAAAAGCCTCAGAGGTTCGTTTAAATACAGACCGGTTGTCAATTCGTATACTAAATATATCACTCAAAATGAATAGATATCAATGGAGAGGGGCATGGCACATGCTAAATGCAGCGCAGCTGGAGGAGTTTGAGCGGAACGGGTTTCTGAAGGGGGACGTCGTGCTTAGCGACAGCGAGGTTGAATTGTTGCGTGATGAACTGGATCTTGTTATGGAAGGCAAATCGGTGAGACCACCCGTGCTGAATCGCAATATGAAAGAAGAATCGGATTCCCCCTATGACGGGATGAAGATGGTCGCGAATGAGAAGGTCGTGCAAATCGTGAACATCTGGATGGCTAGCGATGCTTTTTTGCAGCATGCGCACAATCGTCAGATTTGTGAAGAGATTGCCCAGCTATGTGAGACCGACACACTGCGCATCTGGCATGATCAGATTCAGTACAAACCGCCGATCACCGGCGGACCTACGGCTTGGCATCAGGATCATCCGCTATGGCCGATCATTCAGCCTGCGGATCTGGTCAGCGCATGGGTAGCGCTAGATGACGCAACCATCGAGAACGGCTGTATGTGGATGGTGCCGGGAAGCCACAAGTGGGGGAACCAGCAGAAATATTTGTCGGCCGACGACAAGTTCATGCCAGTTCACAAGCAACCGCACCAGCTTCCCGCTGGTGCGGTGGTGCAGGCCGTGCCATTCGAGATCAAGAAGGGGCAAGTCGGTTACCATCACTCCTTGACCTGGCACGGCAGCCCTCATAATCGTTCGGAGAAGAAACGTCGAGCCATTGCGGTGCACTACATGCCAGGACATACCCGCTATGTGCCGGACAAACATCATCCGATGTTACAGTATGTTGATATTCAACCCGGTGAAATATTAGCGGGAGAACATTTCCCTCTAGTGTATCAGCGCTGAGGATGGGAAACCACAAACCTCTGGAGTTTGAAGTCCAGAGGTTTGGCCCGCACACATTCTAGGCTAGCGCCATCGTTCTCAATACAATTGCATTGACTGGTGGAGGAGTATTTGATTTCTTCCTATCATCATATCGTAAGTAGTCGTTCAATGTGGAACCTCCCTAGAAAGCATAACGCCACATCTGATCTCCATATTTGTAATACAGATTCCCGAATCCATCCTGAGCGATCCCGCTGCCGGCAGTTGGAGTCGTAATCGTAGTTAAAACGTCGTTATCCTTATTAATCACGAACAAATTACCCCCGATAGTACCATATACGTGATCGCCTTTGCCAATCAGCATACTAGCATCCGTATAAACAAAGTTTGCTTGCCCTGCCGTATAAGAGATTGGGTACTTCTGGCCTTTGTTCGTCACCGTATTGGTGGCTGGATCGTATTTCATCAGGTAGCCTTCCGCCCAGAACAGCACCTTCCCGTTATTATCGATCGTCACTCCGGTGACGGCCTGAATCTCCGATGAGCCCACTCCTGGCAGTGTATACGTATTCGTTACTCCAGTTGATACATCGTGCCGGAAAAATTTGGCCTGTGACGTTGATGGAGTACTTCCAGCTCCTCCCCAGATGGAGGTGCCTCCATAAACATAACCGCCGCTATAGGCCAGACTGATCACGCTCTGGTTTGAAACGATGTTGCGGATCGTATTCCGTACTCCGGTCGAGAGATTGTAGATCGTTAGAGCGCCTCCTAATTCCCCATATTCCGGAACAGTGCCAACGAATAATTTACCGTCGCCTCCCGTTATGCCAAACGGTCGATCCTGTTGCTCTGTCTTAAGATCGAAAAGCTCTATCTTGACCTCGGTCACCGGATCGTATTCGTACACTCTGCCGCCTGGATATACACCTTGATATAGCTTGCCGTTATACGAGGTCATGCTCTCCGCTTGACCGAAGCCGGTCAAGGTCTCGGTCAGATCGCTGCGAAGCGGAGTATAAATGCCTAGTCCGCCTGTCAAGTAGCCGGATGTATAGATTTCTCCGTTAGGACCTCCTGTAATACTGCGGATGGAGGTTGGGGTATCAGGGAAGTTTAATGTCACCGTATCGGAGGCGCCTGTCTGTAAATTGTACTTGTACATATTAATCTTGCCATCCATGCGTCCGAGAGTAACAACCGAGTAGCCCGGCCAATTCGTCTGATCCGTTAATTGCACGACTCCAATATCGGCTATGGGATTCATGCCAATATTGTAGCCGAGAGAAGTGGTTGTCTTGGCCGCAATATTATATTCATGCAGAATCCCATCCGTGGTGTAGTATACCTTGCCATTGTGGGCATTGGACACACCCGCGGAATGTACGATCGGGATCTCCTTATCCAGTGTGACAGTAGGTGCGGAGCTGCCATTGTGAACGATGTCAAGGACAAGCATTTTGTAGCTGTATAAGAGCTGAACGAACAGCTTGCCGCCCGTCAAATCCAAAGAGTAAACGAAAGTTTCATCATCGTAGCCACTTGGCAGGATGTTATAGTGATTGCCGCTGCTGTTGTCGTAGTATATCAGCTTTCCAACCGTAGCTGTGCCGAGATAGGTTTTGTTGTTCGCGATATCGTGCGCCATACTTCGGACGTAAGTTTCACCTGCAGCTACGGGATTGGAGGCTTGGATTTGAGTAAATCCGCTGCTGCTGGCGTATTGGAAAAACTTGGCGTTATTAGAGGTTCCCCCGAATACTTTACCGCTCGCTCCCGGAGCCAAAGACCAAATATGCAGTTCTCCGGGAACGGCCACACCCAGATCGACGACATTCGCTGCCCCAGGGGTGTATGAATACAATTTGCCGGATGTAGTAGCTCCTACAAATATATTATTGTCCGTAGCTTTAACGGCAGCCCATCCTACCGAGGAGCCGGCTAAAGACTTGGTGCCGGTGATGGTGTCTGCATTGATATCAACAATGGTGAGCTTGGCAGGGTTACTGGTCGGATTCGTGGTGGAACCGTCTGCTACGGCGTAGATCACGTCGTTGCCGGAGGCGTCCTTCCCAAACACTGCGGAATGAATCGGTGCATCTCCGTACACCTGCTCATCCAGATCTGTGAAGTCTGCCGTTAAATAAATATCGTCCCAATATACGGTGCCGGTGTTGGTGGAGGTGGAGTACACTAGCGCGGTGGCGTAGGCGGCGTTTGCGGGGGAGAGTGCCTTCACCTTCATATATCTCCACTCATTAGTCGGGGTATCAGTCGATACGGCAGCCGTTGAGATATACGTATGATTGCTGTCGAAGTAGCGAATATATAAACTGGCACTTCCGCTTTGAATATACGCCCATGCATAGATCATGTATGTTTTGTTTGGAGAGACAGATACCTTGGCGCTTTCCAGACCGTACTGTACGGTCGTGCTGTTGTCTGTGATTTTGGCGCTATAGGATCCTGAGTGCTTCTGGGTTGTGCTTGAGCTGGAAGCTCCAGTCCCGCCCCATTCTGACCAATTTGTGAGACCGCTTTCAAAGCTGTAATTACTTAATAATTTGTCCGCGGCGCTTGCTGCCTGAACCCCGAGCAAGCCTGCAAGCATGGTAATGACTGTCCATAACCCGATAAATTTCTTAAACATAACCAAACCTCCTTTTGAAATTGATATTAAACTTCCACGTCTACCGCGCACATTCCGACAGACGTGGAAGGGACTGCTTTAGTTATACCTTAGTTCCAGCCTTCTTTAGCGTCCTTGATTTTGATTTCGGCATTGAATTCCTTGATTAGCTGCTCGCCGCCTTTGGCTTTCCATTCCTCAATCATTTTATCCCAGTCCGACAGCGGCCTTTGTCCGGCAACCATCTTGGTCTGCTCGTCGAACAGGTATTTATTCAGCTCCGCACCCTTGGAGATCAAAGTGTCAGATACGATTCCGTTTGCCGGATTGGCGTAGTATTTCATAGTAGAGTAAGATTTACTGATGTCAGTGACTAGCTGCTTAAGCGGATCGCTTTTGCCGAGCGAATAGTTGACATCAGAATCCTTCTCCGGCCAAGCAATTGCGTCTGGCAAGTATGCAACTGGATATAGTCCTTTTGCATTCGCGTCTGCCTTTGCAGCTGGCTCTCCATTCACCATATCGTAACCAATTCCCACATTCCCGTACAACCAGTCATAATCCGGATTCTTGTCACCGCGCTTGCCATCCGGGAAGAAGGTGCGTCCAAAATCAAGCATTTCCAGGATGCGCTTGACCTTGGCTTTGTCTTTGCCAGCCTCGGCCGAGATAACCTCGAAGCCGAGGAAGCCGCCGCCCGAACTCATTCCCTTGGAGCCGTCAGGAGCCGTGAATTGCTCCAGATGAACGAATTTGGCTTGAGGATTGATTTTCATCAACCCATCCATATAAGCCACGGACATTCCGCGAGGGGTTCCAATAAAAATACCAGCGACCCCTGAATAGAATTCCTTGTTCGTATTCGCCCAGTCCATCGATACGATATCACGGGAAATAGCGCCTTCCTTGTACAGATCAGTCAGCATGGTTACGATTTCTTTGCGTCCCGGACCGATCATTCCAGGAATGAAGCGGCCTTGCGAGTCCTTGTGATACCAGGCTGCGGGCTCCCAATAAGCGCCTTGGGTGAAAGGAGGGTTGAGGTCCTTGCCTATAGCCATGCCGTAAGTATCATTTTTGCCGTTCTTATCCGGATCATTCTTGGTAAAAGCGATAGCCACTTGCTTCAATTCCTCGTAGTTCGTTGGAACCTTCAGTCCGAGATTATCGAGCCAGTCTTTGCGGAGAATAGTCGTGAACGCGAACTTCGGATAATACTGTGGAATCGCATAGAGCTTGCCATTCACACGGAATTGATCCAATATGAATTTGGGAATCCATTTGAGAGATTGGTATTGATCGATATATTCATCTAACGGGGCAAAAGCGCCCTGCTTGGCAAATTTATTGAATTTACCCGTTAAGTCCGCTGATTGGAACAAGGTTACATCCGGAATCGACCCTGTGGCAAGTGTGACTGTCAGCTTCTCATCATAAGTGCCCTGAGGAACAAGAAGGGGTTTGTAATCTATATTAAATTTCTCATTGATCATCTTCAGACCGCGGCCGTCAAGTCCAGGGACGTCTCCGTACACATATTTCATACTCGTAATGGAATGCTTTACGGTCTTGGGATCCGGTGTCGCAGAAGCAGACGCAGCTGGAGTCGTTTTTGCCGTTGTTGCGTCGGTGTCCGATTTAGTGTCTCCAGAGGCGCATCCAACCACGCTGGTTGCTAGCACTGCCGCTATCGCTGGGTACATCCAAGCTTTTTTCCTTTTCATATACAGAAAACCACCCTTCATCAAATTTTGCTGCTAACTAAATCCAACCTTTTTGTCAGCTCAAGCTTCGTTGTTATAATGCTGCTAACCTTTTACCGATCCGAGCATCACCCCCTTAGCGAAATGCTTTTGCAGAAACGGATACACAATCAGAATCGGCAGCGTAGCGACAAGAATGGCAGCCATCTGAATCGTCTCCGGAGGCGGAGGATTGTCCAGCATCATCTGCTCCGCTGCACCAAGCGCATTCTTCCCATCGCTTTGGATAACGATCTGACGCAGAATGACCTGAATAGGCCACTCCCTGGGATCGTTCAGATACAGAATTCCGGCAAAGTAAGTGTTCCAGTGTCCTACCGCATAGAAAAGCCCGAATGCAGCCAGAACGGGCTTGGAAAGAGGAATGATAATTTTTCTGAAAATGGTATATTCGTTCGCTCCATCCATAATTGCAGCCTCGTTCAGCTCTTTCGGAATGTTGAGAAAGAACTGCCGCACTACGATCAAGCTGAAAGGACCGATAGCCGAAGGAAGGATGAGCGCCCAGATGGAGTCTAACAGCCCTGTAGCTTTGACCATCATATAAGTTGGAATCATCCCTGCCGAGAAAAGAAGCGTGAACAAGACCATGAACATCATCAACTTCTGCCCGTAGATAGGTCGTGAAAGCGCATAGGCCATTGAAGCTGTGAACAGCAGGTTAATAATCGTCCCTAACATCGTAAGATAGATCGTCATCCACATGGCCCGTATGAAAGGCTTCGATTGAAAGATGTACTGATAAGCATCCGTAACCCAGACCTTCGGCCAGAGCAAGATCTCGCTCCTAAGAAATTCATCAAAGGTTGTGAACGAAACGGAGAAAATATATAAAAACGGAAATAGCATCGTGATCGACAGAACAGCCAGTAATAATACATTCAATGAATCAAACAGGCGGTCGGAAAGACTTGTGTATTTCATGGGTACCCTCTCTTTCGGTTAGTAAATGCCATCCTCGCCAAGCTTCTTGGCCAAGTAGTTGGCCCCTCCCACAAGAATCAGCCCTACAACCCCTTTGAACATTCCTACTGCAGTAGCGAAGCTGAAGTCAGTTTGCTGAATTCCTTTGTAATAGACGTACGTATCCAGCACATTTCCGATATGCATGTTAACAGCGTTCAGCATCAGGAATATTTGTTCGAACCCATTGTCCAGTACATGCCCAAGCCTCAGGATAAGAAGAATAACGATCGTGCCGCGAATACCGGGCAGAGTAATATGCCAGATTTGTCTCCAACGGTTGGCGCCGTCTACAATCGCTGCCTCATACAGATCGGGATTTACTCCAGCCAGAGCGGCGAGAAAGATGATCGTCCCCCAGCCGATTTCCTTCCAGATCACTTGCAATATAATTAAAGGTCGGAAAAAGTCGGGATCGGTCAGGAAATCGACAGGTACTTCAAATCCGAAATACACTTGCATTATTCGATTGATGATTCCGTTTGAGCGTAGAAAAATGAAGAATATGCCAACCACGATGACCCATGACAAGAAGTGAGGCAAATATACTATGGTCTGGATCAGACGCTTATATAACTGACTGCGCACCTCGTTCAGCAGAATGGCCAGAATGATGGGGGCCGGAAAAGCGAACAGAATCTGAAGAAACGACAGATACAAAGTGTTCCACAGGACGCGGGCTACTTCAGGATCGGCGAATATTTTGGAAAAGTGCTCGAAGCCTACCCAATCGCTGCCTGTAAACCCGAGGAAAGGGCTATAGTCCTGAAAGGCAATGACCATGCCGAGCATAGGGATGTAGCGATAGATGATAAAATAGAGCAGCCCAGGCAGAACCAGAAAATATAAGAAGCGATCGCGCCAGATTTTCAGAGCTATCTTTTTCCGACTGGAAATAGAAGCACTGGAGGTAGGGGTTGAGGCGGTTGAATATGGTGACATGATTGTCCTCCTACAGGTTTTGATATCGCTTTCATAACGGGTATTAATAGGTTAAATCAGGCTATTACATGAAGGGACTCCAGGTTGACTTCACCTGCCAAGGGAAGGCCATTCTGGAAACGGAATACTTCATCCACAGCAAACTTGCCAATGCGATGCTTGCCATTATGCACGGCGCCTGCAATATGAGGCAGTAAGATGATATTCGGCAGCGTGCGGAACGGATGTCCTTCTGCAGGCGGCTCAGGATCCGTAACATCCAGGCAGGCGGTAAACCTCCCCTTCTGCAGCTCGTACACCAGATCATCCTCATGTACAATACTGCCTCTCGCTGTATTGATCAGTACCGCATCATCCTTCATCAAGGCAAAAGCATGTTTATTAAACATGTACTTGGTCTCTGGGAGCGCAGGGGCGTGGATTGAAATCACATCGGAACACGCAAGCAGGGACTCGAAGTCTGTTTTCACAACACCTAGAACAGCCGCTTCTTCAGAGGTAAGCAACGGATCATAGACAAGTACATTCACATCGAACTGCTTCAGCAAGCGAATATAGTGCCTGCCGCTCTTGCCGGCTCCTACGACGCCCACGGTTACTTCAAACAATTCGCGAATGCGCGGGTTGGAATTGTCCCACAGCCCTAGCCGGCAGCTGGCGGCTAGCTGCCACATATGCTTGATGCCGGTAATGGTAAGGCCAAGCGCGGTTTCCGCGACTCCAACACCTAACGGCTCATTACCGCTGCTGACACGGATGCCGCGCGATATAACTTCATCAGTCACGATTCCTTTGACCGTCCCAGCTGCATGAACAATCAATTTCAAGTCTGGCGCTGTGTCCAGCACCTCGCGTTGAAAGGAAGGACACATCCAAGAAGTGATGGCCACGTCGGCTCCCTTCAGCAGCTCTGCTGCTTGGGCGAGAGTGGTTGGTCCACTGGATTGCCTCATAATCAAGGTCCCCATGCTGCGAAGACGGTCCAGTTGCTCTGGCTTAAAGACCGCTTCACTAACGTTGATTCCTGGCAACATAACAATCTTCATATTTCGACTCCTCGCAATTTAGGCTGTAGTCTAATTATGATTGCTCAGAACGGAATCAAGTACTGACAAACCTTGTGAATATACGGACAAATCGTGCTATGATTAATGCAAATAGTGGGATGATCAGGTTCTCTTTTAGAAGTGGGGGAATGTAACAAATGTCGCTGAATATCAATGAAACGATCAAAATCCCTAATATGGATTCCGCCTTCAAGATCTATGAAACCCATTGGCGGAAGACGTCCGGGCCGTGGCAGACGGAACGGCGCCAGCTTCCTGTATTTGAGCTGAATTTGCTTATGGAGGGGGAGCAGGATGTAAATGTGGGGGATACCGCTTACGAGATGAGGGCTGGGGACATCTTACTGGTTAAGCCAGGTACGATTGGTCAGGTTGTAGGCACCCGTAATAACCCGATCACCTACTTCGTTCTGCATTTCGATGTGGAGGATTATATGCTGCGCACGATTCTAAGCCAATACCGATGCGGTCTTCATCCATGGGACTCTGCACTCGAACGGGAGATTCGCGGACCTCTGGAGCAGTTGGTCCTGACGATCAAAATGCATCAGCAGCAAGATATGAGCCATCCCGCCATCCGCATGAAGCTGATGTCTCACTTCTTCGGGCTGTTCGCCGCCCTCGGCAATATTGAAGATTATGAATATGGTCATGGGATGAACAATACAGGACTGCTGATCGCTTACCGACTGGCCGAGCAGATTGAGCAGGTTGTGAAAGGCGGGGGAGCCAGCCTGCGGTCCAAGGAAGGTATTATTACCCGAATAGCGGAAAATCTGGGGTATAGCACTTCCTATTGCTATCGTGTGTTTCACAAGGCATTCGGTCTGTCCCCGCAAGGCTATATGTCCAACGTCATCTTGCACCAGGCTCGATTAGAGCTTATCAATGCGGAGCAATCCCTGGATCAAATCGCAGAAAAGCTTGGATTCCAGGACGGTCCGCATTTCAGCAAGCAATTCAAGCGATGGACTGGCTATTCGCCCAGAGAGTATAGACGCAATCCGATGTCGTTGATTCCGCCGGAGTAAGCATAAAGCCAGCCTGCTCTATGGGATAGAGTGGCTGGCTTAGTAACCTATGACCTTACACTTACTGGAAACGATATTGTCAGGCGTAGTAATACCAAGCCCGAACGGAAGCCTTAATGGTCAACTGACCCGGTTGGATAGGGGTGGCGGTGCTTGCCATTTGCTTGGCGTCTATGTATGGGATCGGTTCTGTCGTATGGGAAAGCTCCTGGACTTTATAAGGAACTGCGCCGATCGTTACCCCCAAAGTGGTCGCGATTGTAGCCGCTTTGTGCCGAGCGTTTCGGACAGCCGCAGCGAGGGCCTGATTCTCGTAGAGCTCCTGCTTGGACGTTGTAAACCGGATGCTGTTGATGACATTGGCCCCCTGGGAAACGGCGGTGTCTACCAGAATGCCGGTTTCTGCTACGCGATCGGTCGTAATCGTGAGGAGATGGGTGACCTTGTAGCCACGGAATTGTTGCTTGCCTTCTACGTAATCGTACTGGATCTCGATTCGATAATCGCTCGTCTGGATGTTCTCTCGGGGGATGTTCATGTTCAGCAAAGATTGGATAACGTTTGCTATGATCGTTGTATTTTCGGACTGGGCTTCTTGCAATTCGGGCTTTTCCGTCTCGGCCCCTAGCACGATTACAGCCCGATCGGCTGCGGCAGCCACCGTTCCTTCTCCCAGGACTTCAAGTGACATTGGTGCGCTTGGCGAGGCATAAGGAACCGTACCATACATCGGATAACCGCTCATTTTAAAACTCCTTTCTAAGCAGGACTATATCCTAATGTATGGGCGAATCGGTTCTGAAATACTTCAATGGCCAGGGCTAGGAGGGTTATTAGTTTAGTATGAGAAACAATTTTAGAAGTGTCAGATGAAATGTGTTATGGTATGACTACATAAATTCAGTTAATCTGACGGCTTCTCTCCGACCAGAAAGGCTCTCTGAGCTTAGCTTTGTTCAACTTTCCAACGGACGTGCGGGGCATGGATTCGAGAACCAGTAGTTGAGTTGGTATTTTGTATGCAGCCAGATGGTCGGCACAAAATTGTTGAAGCTCCTCTAAAGTCAAGTCAGCCCCCGAGTTAAGAGTGACCGCAGCGGTTACTTCTTCGCCTTCATCGGGCAAGGGGGTTCCTATTACAGCCGCTTCCAGGATCGAAGGATGGCTGGTGAGCACTTCCTCAACTTCTGATCCGTACACATTTGCACCGTTGACAATAATAATGTCTTTTTTTCGATCCATCAGGAACAAATAACCATCCTCATCGAATCTTCCAATATCGCCTGTGTACAGCCAACCATCTCTTAGTGCTTTCTTCGTTTCCTCCGGATTGTTCCAATAGCCAAGCATGGTTTGCGGCCCCTGACACACAACTTCCCCAGTTGCTCCTTGAGCTACGTCATTTCCAGAATCATCGACTAGGCGCACGCGAAATACTTGCTGCCCCCATTGAACCATATTCGCAGGATTCCCGATGGAGGAGAGGCGATTTAATTTCCCTTCCCTAAAGATCTGGTTAATGGATGAATAACTAATGAAATTACCGCTTTCGGTCTGGGAGTACACCTGGACAATATTTGCTTTCGGGAATACATCTAACGTCTGATTGAGAGTCTTTAAGCTTATTGGAGCTCCGCCGCAGCCTATAGCCCTGACGGACTGCAGGTTTCTTTCCTTTATGTTAGGCAGATTCACGATATCTCTCAAAAGAAGACCTACCGTGCCTAAGTGAGTTAATTGCTCGCGCTCGATGAGCGACACTATTTCTTCAGGAGATACCGGATAGGAGTCGAGGAAAAGGAGACAGCTGCCGTCCACTAGCGACTGCCAAAGTGCATATTGGCCAGTGAGATGAGCGAGATTAAAGATAAGCGATTTCTTGTTAGGAGCATGACCTACGCCGGCTGTCGGATTCATCTGCGCCCAACTCCGGATACTTCGATGGGAGTGCATTACACCTTTGGAGCGGCCTGTAGTGCCTCCTGTATAAATGTGATTGCCGGATCGTCTAGATCTGCTTCATAGTTGATTGTTAGGGGCTGCATTTGAGAAATGAAGTTTTGGATAGAAGGGGTGGTAGTATTATTGGCCAGGGAGGGGATAATAAAAATATTTTCATTATTTAATGAGGCCGTGATGTCCACAATAGTCCGATGTTTCTCATCATAAATAATAGCAGCAGGGGCAGCATCCTCTAGAATACTGCGGATTTCCGCAGGGGACAGACTTGGGAATATAGCGACTGGGATAGCGCCAATAGACACGGCTGCGTACTCAGCAATGGCTAGATTAGGGGAAGGATTTCCTAGTATAGCTACTCGGTCTCCTGGTTTGATATGGAGCTGTTGGTACCCGTGAGCGACACTTTGAACTTGTGCTAATAATTCAGCATAGGTTACTGCTTGCTCCCGGTTCTTTAATGCGAGCTTATCTGGGTGCAGACGTGCAACCTCCGGTAAAATTCGCGAAAGTAACATGGGACTCCCTCCATCTCATTCTATTTAATTACCCACAAATTTCATACGCTTACTTGGTAATTAAACCGTAACACGGATGGTAACAACTGACAAATTGAATTTGTTTATTGAGAAGTCGTGATTTCGTTATAAATGGAAGAAGGCTTATATCTAGTTCTTTTACCATATTGTTACAATAAAGGGTGAGTGTTAAGATGAAGAAAATCTTTTAAGGAGGATGACGATGTCGAACTTACAGGCAACTAATCAAAGAGAAGAGATTATTAACGGTTCGTATGATCGCCCTGCTGGGGTAAGCGTAATAGCCGTCCTGCTGGCAATTAGCGGGGGAATGCTGCTAATTGCACAACTAGCTGTTTTTAACCGGTTAAATGCAACATCGTCAGACTTGAGTTTTCCTGCATTACTTCAAGGGGCTATTGGCTTTTTGAGTTTGCTTGGTGTTGCCGGAGCGGTTGGGATGTGGCTAGGCAAAAGATGGGGGTGGTGGCTGGCTTTATTCTATTTCGCTTATGCCATAACCCGTAATGTCAATGTGCTCATATCCATCCAGGGCATTTCTGAACAGTTTGGCGTACCAGCAAGTGATCAGGGAGTAAATTATGTCAAGTATGGGATCAGGGTGCTGTGGAATGCTCTCTTTATGGTCTATTTATGCGGTGAGACGGCTGTAACATTTTTCTTCGGGATGAAGAATGTGAACAAGTGGAAGGCAGTACTTCTAGTATTTGCTGTTTGTATTGGCATTTTCCTAATTACCACGCTAGTAGTTGCTTGAAGTAGAATCAGGGAGAAGGCCGTGGCCAAGGTGCCGTATGGCTAGCCGCAAAGCGGATTTTCCGCTTTGGAGAGCTTGGCGCGCCCGCCCCGCTAGCCGCAAAGCGGATTTTCCGCTTTGGAGAATCCCGGCGCGCCCGCCCCGCTAGCCGCAAAGCGGATTTTCCGCTTTAGAGGGCCCGGCGCGGCCGCCCCGCTCGCCGCAAAGCGGATTTTCCGCTTTGGGGGAGCTCGGCGCCTCCGCCCCGCTAGCCGCAAAGCGGAATTTCCGCTTTGGAGAGCCCGGCGCGGCCGACCCGCTAGCAACAAAGCGGATATTCCGCTTTAGATGCCCGCCTCCCGGGCCCCCCACCTTCGCTTTCCGCCCTATATCCCCATAGCACGCAAAGCCTCAGCGAACTTGACTACCCCAGGAACAATGTCCTCTTCTTTCGGACGAGCATAGGAGAGTCGAACATAACCAGGCTCCGAGCCGTACACACTACCCGGTACGAACAATACACCACGCTTGATCCCTTCCTCCAGCAGCTTATAATCATTCACAGGTTTGTTCAATTTGCACCAGAGATTGAGCCCGCCTTCGGGAATCTCGAACGATATCGCGTCAGCCAACTCCTCATGCAGCGACTTCACCATAAGTTCACATCTTCTGGTGAGCGCATCACGCAAGCTGCGTAGCTGGTTCTCGAAATGATCCGAAGCCAAGTAGTGAGCGGCCATCCATTGAGGCACAATGCTCAGGCCGAAGTCCATCTGCTGTCTCGCGTCTGCCAGACGATTCACAACAGGCTGGGGAGCAATCATCCAACCGATCCGTAAACCGGAGGCTGCGATTTTGGATAAAGAGCCGATGTAAAGCACGTTTCCGTTAGTATCATAAGATTTCATAGGCAGCGGCGGACAATTATAGAATGAAGTTAAGCTGAATGGGTCATCCTCTACAATAGGGATACCCAACTCTTCTGACAGATGAAGCAACTGCTCGCGGCGAGCAGGATCGAGCACGCTTCCAGTAGGATTCTGATAATGCGGGTTGAGAAAAATCATACGTATTCTATGCTGCCTATATAATTCTTGAATATCTTCCGGGCGCACTCCTTTATCATCAACGGGTAATCGGAACAAGCGAAGACCTGCTGACTGGAACATCGGCAAGGAGTAACAGTAGGAAGGATCCTCGATGGCCACGGCATCCCCTGGACTAAGCAGACATTGGGTAATCAGATATAAGGACTGTTGTGAGCCTGAAGTAATCAGAATAGAGGAATCCGTAGCCCGAATATTACGGTAGTTCAACAAATGTGAGACTAAAGCTTCCCTCAGGGGCACATATCCTTGCGGATTTACATAGCCAAGCTGTTCATAGAACGGATGCTCTTGTAAAAGCTGTCTGAAATCTTCGTTCGGGCACAGTTCAGGGGATAACTCACCGCTGGCGAAATCTATTATTGGGGTATTCCTATTGTGAGCCTCTTCTCGAATACGCCGCAGAAAAGGCAAGTTCGGCAGGAAAGTGCCGCCCTCTGCATATTGCTTCCAGTTCGGAGTGTGCTTTGGACTAACTCCCCATTTGTACAGACTGACCCGCGTACCGCTTCCGGTCTGGCCCTCAATTAATCCGTGCGCGCGAAGTTGTTCGTAAGCTTGTACGATTGTGCTTCGATTGACACCTAACTGGGTGGCGAATCTTCTTTCGGAGGGTAGCAAGCTTCCAGGTGGAAATTCACCATAGGCTATTCGGCGTTCAATATGATCGGCAATTTGAAGATAGAGCGGTGTGCTGCTCGAACGATCCGGTGTCCACATGCTTGTCCCTCACTCGCGATTAGTATCAAGTCTCTTTATTACTTAGGTGGATGTTGGCTATGGAAGTAAAAGGATGCAGACTATCTAGCGAAACAGCGTGAGAGGTAACTGCAAAACCTGCAGTTAATTTCTCTCAAACGCAGCATATTTGAATTATAACTTTAAAACCTGCAGTTAATAATTAGACTTTTACCGAGATGAGCCGGATATCATAAAATTAACGGTAGGAAATGCAGCTAATTTGGTATAAGGCCTTGATCCCAGAAAAATAACAGCAGCTTTTGCAGTTAAAGTAAAGTCACGAACACGAACACACATTTTTTCAAGCAAGGTGAGCACATGAGCACGTGAGCTTTATGGAGTAATACCTAAGAAGTATCAAGTATAATAAGTATAATAAATTGGATGGTCATATTAGTATCCATTTGGATGGTTTGTTTTATGAGCATTTCTTTTATGATAAGGGTAAGAACTAAGAAACATAGAAAGAGGGGGTTGGACTCATGTTAATTCCAACTATTATTATTGTAGTCATTGTGCTCGGAAGCCTTGTGGGCACACTGTTGATAGGCTTCTCCAAAGAAAATGCAAGAACCAACACGGGCTATTCCGCTAGAACGAGCGGCAACTGGGCTAGATTAATTGGCTTGTATGTTCTATCTGCTATTGTGCTGGTCGTTATTTTGTTCATCGTAGTAAAGTATATCCTATAGCAGACAGGGGGACAACGTAGTGAAACCTTCCCATTTACGAATAGCGGTTGTTCAAGCAGCGCCCATATTGTTCGATAAAAGTTCCTCCTTCGGCAAAATAGCCAAATTGACTAGGGAAGCGGCAGCAAATGGCGCAAAAGTAGTAGTATTTCCTGAAACCTTCGTACCGGGCTATCCGAGAGGACTTTCTTTTGGAACGCGAGTAGGCAGCCGTGCGCCTAAAGGGCGGTTAGATTGGGCGAGATACTGGGAAAATGCTATCGATATTCCAGGTGAAGACACGGATACCCTGTGTGAAATTGCTAGAGAGAATGAAGTGTATCTGATTATTGGGGTTGTTGAACGGGATCAGGAAACTAGCGGTTCCACTCTATATAATTCCATCCTCTATCTTGGACCAGAAGGCGGCGTTCTTGGCAAGCACCGCAAGCTGATGCCGACAGGCTCTGAACGTCTTCTGTGGGGACAAGGGGATGGAAGTACGCTAACCGTCATTGATACTCCTTTTGGAAGAATAGGCGGTCTTATTTGTTGGGAAAATTATATGCCGCTTGCCAGAACGGCTATGTACGCCAAGGGGATCGATATCCTGATCACTCCGACAGCAGACGATCGCGATACGTGGCAGGCAACCTTGCAGCATATTGCTTGTGAAGGCCGATGCTTCGTGGTCTCCTGCAACCAATTCGTTACAAAAGATACTTACCCGGAGGATATAGCCTTTTACACGGACATAGCGGATGATCCTGATATTATGTGCAGAGGCGGCAGTGCCGTCGTCGGCCCGCTCGGACAATACATTACCCAACCTTACTATGGTAAAGAAGGAGTACTGGTGGCTGATCTGGATCTATCCCTTATTGCTCAAAGCCGTTATGATTTCGACGTTGTCGGGCATTACAGCCGTCCTGATGTGTTTAAATTAAGCGTACAGGAAGCTAAGCAGCAAGGTGTGCTTTTTGCAAAGTGAGGATCAATCATTGAAGAATCGCCCCACTTTTGTGGAAGATTGACCAAGAATCATGCGCGTTCTTTCTTTATAATAGGAGTGACCTTACAGGCAGATCCTTGGGAACTCCATGACTGATCACTGCGGAATGGTTTATAATGATCCTAACAGGTGCGTGAGCGAACGGAACGGATTCCCTTTTGCTGCACGCGCTTGCCATTCCATCAGGATGTAGGTGAAGTGATTGGTTCCGATTATATCCAAATTTCTGAATTTGAAGCTGCGTACGAAATTCCTCCTATCCTTTACCGTGATCATCTTGTTAACCGTAGTAATGATTAGTTCGGTTAATTATTATGTTTCTGTAAGCGCAATCAAACGGAATACAGCCAACTTCTCCGAATATTTAATTGAACAAATAGGCATAAACCTGGAGAAAAGCACCCGAGATATCGAGGATCATGTCTTCCAGACCTTCCGTAATTCCACGCTCAATTCTACACTCAGTATTCCCGCAAATAGCAGTGAAGGCGATTTGTTCAGCAAAGAAAGAGCGGTTAGCCAATTTATGGCCGATCTGCTGTTTTCCAAAGACTATTTTTTATCCGTAATGGTGATTGACTCCGAGAATAATAAGTACGGGTTCGAGCGCAGTGCGACCCAGAATTATAATCAGAACTTGAAAAATGTGGACATGGAGATTATAAAAGATAAGCGCGGCCGTGCCTCCTGGGTCCCAGCGACTAATAACGTTATTTTTATGGAAAAAGCAGTGTATGACGTCGCCTCCAATCGCTATGTAGGCATCATTATTGTCGGTGTAGACAACAAGATGATCAGCAGCATCTACACGAATGTAGACGAACTGACGAAGGGCAACATTGTGATCTTGAACGAGGAGCTCGAGCCGCTGTTATTCAACAAGCTCGTGTCCAAACCGTCCCGTTATTTCATGGAAAACAAGATGTACGATAATCCGACGCTGAATCAAGGCTTTCAGTTCGAAGGGCAGTCGTACCTTTCTACCATAATCACGACTCCTTATGATAAGTGGAGGGTTGTCCAGGTCATCGCCGTTAATGAATTGACGCAAGGCACGGATGCCATCAAGCTGTGGACGATTAGTACGATTCTGGTCTCTTTGTTTATTGCTTTCATTCTGGCCGTAATCATATCCAAAAACATTACTGGGAACGTACGGCTGCTGCTTCAGAGCATGACCAATTTCTCGGTGGATTTCACCCATAAGGTTATTGTACCCACAAGCAGAGATGAGGTTGGGTTGCTTGCGGAGAAATTCAACTCGATGGCAGAGAAGATAGGAGAGCTAATCAATACAATCTATAAAGAGAAGCTGCTCAAGCAAAAAGCCGAGTACCGCACGCTGCAATTCGAATATAAAGCGCTGCAAGCCCAGATCAATCCTCATTTTCTATACAATACGCTAGAATCGATTCATAGTCTGGCCAAACTGCGAGGCGATGATCAAATCAGCGAAATGATCTACCTTTTGGGCAAGCTGCTCCGCGAGAGCATAAGCAAGAAGGGAGACATTATTGATCTTCAGGAGGAAGTAGAGTTTATAAGGAACTATTTGTCCATTCATAAAATCATCTATGGTCCCAAAATAGAAGTGAATTACCATTTCGACGACAGCTTGATGTCCTTCAAGGTCCCCAAATTCATCCTCCAGCCGCTTGTGGAGAATTCGATCAAACACGGAATCGAGGAGAAGCCGGGCAAAGGAATTGTCACGATCGGTTGTTGGGAGAAAAATGACGATCTCTATCTCGAAGTGTCCGACAATGGGGTAGGCATAGACGAAGAAACGAAGAAGCATTTGCTTAACCCTCTAGAGGATTCGAAACAGAAGCAGAAGCAAAAGGATAAACACACGAACGTCGGAATCATCAGCGTCCACAAACGGATTCAGATACTGTACGGAGAAGAATACGGATTAAGCATCATGAGCGAAATTAATCAGGGGACGTCGATTCGAATTCGTCTGCCGATCATAACTGAGGAGGGCTCCGAATGAAATACAAAGTGGTGGTGATTGATGACAAACCATTTATCCGACAAGCCATTGTGCAGACTATCGCCTGGGATAAGCTAGGCTGCGTAGTGGTCGGGCAGGCGGAGGACGGCATCGAAGGGAAGCGTATGATTCTGGAGCAGCAGCCGGACATTCTTGTGACCGATATCAAGATGCCGGGGCTCAGCGGGCTCGATCTAGCCGAGGTAATGAGCGCGGAATTTCCCATGTCCAAGACGATCCTGGTTACCGGTTATCAGGATTTTGAATATGCAAAGCGGGCCGTCCGCCTGGGTGCGTATGATTTCATTGTCAAGCCCATTAATAACGAGGAGCTTAGTAAGGTAATAGCGAGCGCCGTGGCGGAGCTCGACAACAGGCGCGTGCAGAATGAGAATACGGCCAAGATTGCCACAGCTTTCGTCGAGCTTGAGAAGCAACGTACCAGCTCCATTCCGACGCTTAGAAGCAAGCTGATCAGCGATCTAATCGCAGGAACGGACAACGTGCAGGAGCAAGCCAAACACCTTGAGATCCTCTTCAGCCGGTATGTGCTGCTTGTTGTGCGCACCAAAGAGAAATCTGCCGGCACCGGAATGAACGCAGCCAAGCTTAGGCAGCAGCTCCAGCTTCGTCTTTCCGAACAGGCGCATGAATTGACGGCCAAGCGAGAATTCGATCTGATTGAATTGATGCATAATGATGATCTTGTTTTTGTGTGCTTATTCCCAAAGGTACTCCCGCAGCGGGAGATCAAGATGAAGCTGCAGAGCTTCTGCAGTGAGTTCATCGAGGAAGTCAAATCCCGAGATCATGTATCCTGCTATATCGCGGTCAGCTCCGTATACAAGTCGCTTCTCGAGCTTCCGGAGGCTTCGCTTGAAGCGTCGCAAATTATGGATTCAAGCTTTTTCCGAGCGGAGGAACATGTGCTGTTCCCCGATCATGGCCAGCAGGTGAAGGAATTGGGAAAATTCTCGATCATACAGGATCTGGAACAATTTAACCAAATGCTGGAGAACAAGTCGAGTGAAGAGATGATCGAACATCTGGAGCGGTTTCTCAAACAAATTACCGCCTACAGTGAAGGAAATATACTTGTCGTGAAAGGCTTGCTTTCAGAAGTTTGCCTTGTGGCAGCCCGTTACTATTTCCGTGTAACCGGCGATGAGTTCGGTCTCGGTAAAAGCATTGATCAAATACTGGAGGAGGTATACAGGCTGTCAAGTATGAAGGAGGCTTCATCTTATCTGGCATCATTCATTGGGCATATCAAAAAGAAGCTGGAAGGAGAAGACAAGGTGTACTCCCTCGTGGTAAAGAAGGTCATTGATCACATCAACAGCCATATAGCGGACAATATTAATTTGACATCAACCGCTGATCATTTCGGTCTGAGCCCGAGCTACCTGAGCCGGCTGCTGCGAACGGAAACCGGAATTAATTTCGTAGATCTCGTGTCTAAGGCCCGAATCGAAGCTGCCAAGCGTCTGCTTATGGATCCCAAGAATAAGGTTAATGAAGTTGGTGAAATGGTCGGCTACAAAGAGTATGCCTACTTCTATCAGGTATTCAAAAGAATTGAGGGCCAATCACCCAAGGAGTATAAGAACAGAAGTAAAGAAACCTAATAAAAGGGTAAAAATCTCGTATGGTAACCGCTTTCGCTGTAACTTACATTAATACTAGGCATTGACAAAAGGCGAAAGCGAGGGCATCCAATGTTTGAAAAGGCTGAATGGATATGTAAGCCGGGTGACCGGCGGCCAGTAAACGAACATATCTGCTTCCGTAAAACATTCCATGCGGCAGGTGCGAAGGCAGACCTAGCGACATTGTCCATATCTGCAGATACCAAGTTTCGACTATGGGTGAATGGCATAGAGCTGGGTGAAGGACCGATCCGTTCGACGGCGGACCATTGGTATTACGACACCTTTGACATTTCGCATCTGATCATAGCGGGAGCGAATGTAATTGCAGTGAAAGTATGGCACTATGGCCATTCCAATTATCAATATGTAGAGAATGAAGCCGGATTGATCGCTGCCCTCCAGATAAGCGGCGATGCTTCGGGTACGGAGATTATCGGAACGGATGAGACATGGCTGCATCGCAGACATGCTGGTTATGATGCCGATGTGGTCAAACGAAATGTGAACATCGGCTGGATGGAAATTTATGATGCGGGTGCGATGGATGAGGACTGGGTGCATCCTTCCTATGATGATAGCGGGTGGGAGCCGAGCAGCATTGTAGGCCCTTACGGAAGCTCTCCTTGGGGAACGCTGTACCCGAGAGACATTGAGCCGCTCGCGACACAGATCGTGAGGCCCAAACAAGTAATCAGTCTGAGTGAGATCGTTCCGATTCAGCAGGTGATCTCGGTCAATATGCGGGACAATCTGTATCCGCAGTCGAGAGATGCTAATGCCAAGATTTTTAGCGGGTTTCTAGCGGTGAAGCTGGTTGCAGCAGCGCTAACTTCCGGTCGGTTGACGTTCGCTCATTCCAGATGGAATGGCGTTCAGGGGCGGTTCAAGATCGGTCATACCTGGTATGAGCATAACGCTGCGATTGAAATTCCTGAGGGGGAGCATCTGTTCCTGATGGAAATATGCGGCGTACATAACGATTTGTTCACTCATATGGAGTTGGACTTCACCAGCGGGTTGGAATTCGCCCATCCATTCGGGAAGGAAGGCATGTCATTCGTCACCATAGGTCCATTCGAGACAATAGAGTCTTATGCGGATGGGCACAAGCCTGTTTACGGCGGTGTCGAGAAGAGCACAGGCTTGAACCACGATCACCCGCTGCTGAAGGAAATAGGCACATGCTCTACTACAGCCGAATTCGAAAGATATCGAGACATTTGCACGGATGTAGAACCTCGGCATGTGCTCGTTAATCAAATGATCTACTCCCTCATGCTGCGCAAGCAAGTAGTCCGACGATATCCGATTACAAACCGGACGGAACGGATGCTTCATGATCACTTGCTGCCGACAGAGCTTCCCTCTCCGGCGGAAGGGGGAGATATCGAGACGATTCTGGATTTCGGCAAAATCTTCGTCGGGACGATCGAGCTGGAAGTCGACGCTCCGCAGGGGACTGTAATCGACGTCTACGGGTTCGAGAATCGCGTCAATGGAGCTAATGCCTACACGTCTGGCTGCAACAATGCTTTCCGGTACATCTCCCGGGAAGGCAGACAAACGTTCAAGAGCGGTACCCGGATGGGATTCCGCTATCTCATCGTCACTGTACGAGAGTCAGATGTCCCAGTGCGGATTCACCGGCTTCATCTGCACCAATCCAGCTACCCTGCTACAGACAAGGCGCTATTCCGCTGCTCGGATCCCATGCTGAACGACATTTGGGAAATTTCCCGTCATACGTCGCAAATGTGCATGGAAGATACATTCGTCGACTGTCCTACCTATGAGCAGGTGTTCTGGGTAGGAGACTGTCGTGTAAGTGCGCTCGTGAACTACCAATTATTCGGTTCCTATGAGCTCGTCAGGCATTGCCTGGAGATGGTGCCTCGATCGCGGAGCCAGAGCTCGCTGCTGCTTGCTTTGCTGCCTACCGACTGGCAGGCTGCTATTCCTATGTGGACCTTCAGCTGGATCATCGCCTGCAAGGAGTATGTGGCTTATAGCGGGGATAGTGCGTTCCTGGAGAAGATCTACCCCGAGATAAGGTTGACGCTTGAAGCATATCGCGGGTTTCTGAATAAGGACGGGCTGTTCGACACCAGCTCGTGGAATATGCTCGATTGGGCACCGATCGACATCCCGTATGTCGGCGTAGTGACCGCACAGCAGGCTCAATTGGCGCAATGCCACAGCATTGCTGCGGATATGGCGGACCGACTCGGATGGAGGGATGAAGCAGTAGAGCTGAGAGGGTACGCGGAAGAACAGAAGCGTGCACTTCAGGAGCAATTGTGGGACGAGGAGGAACAGGTGTACCTGGACGGTATTCACCGAACAGGGGAGCGATCGACGACACGCAGCCTTCAGACCCATATTTTGCTCTATCTGGCCGATTGTCTGAACGAACACCAGGCTGCCGTCATAGAGCCGAAGCTTATGGATCCGCCAGAGGATTGGATTCAGATCGGTACGCCATTCTTCTCTTTCTATCTTTTCGAGGTGTGGGAACGATTCGGCGAATTGGACCGCACGCTTGCGCAGATCCGTACGGATTGGGGACGCATGATTCGATATGGGGCTACCACTACATGGGAAACGTTCACCGTGTTTCCACGAAGTCATGCGCACGCTTGGTCCGCTGCCCCAGCTTTCATTCTCGGCAATCAATTGCTCGGGGTCCAAAAGCTGGAGGATGGCTTCCAAAGGGTTCGTATAAGTCCGCCGAACACAGAGCTTCGTTGGGCGGAGGGTGTCGTTCCGACACCTCATGGGCGCATAGACGTAGCCTGGTCGAAGGAAGAGGAGAAGCCAGTCATGCGTGTTACCGTACCGCGGGACATTGAAGTTGAGATCGGTTCAGAGCACGAGAACACGTGGGAGATTCTGATCACTGTCATCGAATAACGCAGCATAGCAGACACGCCGTGGGAGGTGCTTAGCATGACTCTAACGCAAATGCAGAAGCAGGATATAGAAGGCATGATTCAAAAAATAATGGGCAGGATGCAAAGGGTGGGGGTCGCGAGCCCGGAAGACGCATCCATGAACATCCTTGCCAGTGAACAATGGGACTGGTCGCAAGGAGTCAGATTGCGTTCGTTGTACTTGTACTACAAAGAAACCCGCGATCGGGATATAATCCAATATTTGACCGATTGGTTCGACAATCAGATCCGAGAGGGACTTCCTCCGAAGAACATCAACACGATGTGTCCGTTGCTTACACTCAGCTATATCTACGAAGAGACGCATCATCCCGAATATTTGAGGATCTGCGAGGAATGGGCCAGTTATGCCGCCGATGAGATGCCGCGAACACCCGAATTCGGGATTACATACGCCGTGAATGATAATCTGAGCGAGAACAATAACGAGAAAGAGAAAGAGTTGTGGGATGACACGCTCTATATGACCGTGCTGTTCATGGGCAGGATGGGGATCCTGTTGAACAATGATTACTATGTTCAAGAAAGTGTTCGTCAGTTCCTAGTCCATCTTAAGTATTTAACCGATAGGAAGACGGGGTTATTTTTCCACAGCTGGACCTTCGAGGAGCATCATCATTACGCTGAAGCACTCTGGGGTCGCGGCAACGCCTGGTATATGGCTGGGCTGGTCGATTACCTGGATATGATGAAGATCCCGATGGGGGTAGAATTATATCTGCTCTCCTCACTGGAGCGGCAGATTCAAAAGCTGACGGAGCTCCAGATGCCGAGCGGATTGTGGACAACGCTGCTTGACGATCCTACCTCCTACGAGGAAACATCGGCTACAGCAGTGTTCGCTTACAGCATCCTCAAGGCTGTGCGCAAAGGGTATATCAGCGAAGTTTATAAGGAAGTCGGGTTGAAGGCGCTGGGAGCCGTGATGGGCAAGATCGATGAGAACGGAGCCGTTCAAGGCGTATCCTACCTGACAAGGGTGGGATGCATCTTGGAATCCTACAAGGACATTGCCGTATGTCCGATGCCCTATGGGCAATCTATGACACTTCTGATGTTGGTCGAGGGCTTGCAGCATGTGAAGTGATTGGTAGTACAACCTTCCGGTTCATTCGGAAGGTTTTTTTGAACATGGGAATGTAACTTCCTAAACAAACGTCGAACAGAAAAGGGCAGGAAGATGGAGCGGAAAAGCGTCAGCGGTCGCCTTTGCACTTGGATTCTTACCACTAAAATTGTTCAACAGAATTCAAGTGCAACAGCGATTGGAGCCCATCTTCCTGCCCTCCGATCCACCTGACTGAACTCAACGGACAAGGACTTTCCAACGGCTAATTTTTCTTATAGGAAGAATGGGCTTTGCTGACCGGATTATATTCCTCCAATGTCAAGAATTCTAATAAAAAGTCAAGGAGTTCCTATATATTCCCCTCCCTTTTTTCATTAAAATGAACCCAAATTGAAACCATGGCAAAGAGAGCATGACGCCGATGGAGGGAAATCAACATGAATGTGTTCAGATCGCTGAAAGAGTATTATGAGGGTGAGAGAAAGCTGATCGTTCTGGCCACTGTCTGTCTCCTGTGCAGCACTGCGCTGGGTCTCTTGTATCCGATACTGCTGCGCTATTTGATCGACGACGTTATTTTGAAAGAGCAGTTCGGAAAAGTGTTCATGCTTGCCGTCCTCATGATTTCAGCTGTTGCCGTGAAAGTGTCTTTATTGTTTGCTTTTGGACATTACGGGGGAAGGGCAGGCAATCGCATCGCCTTGAATTTACGCAATGCTTCATACCGCAAATTGCAGGCGCTTTCTTTTTCTTATTATGACAAAGCCAAGACCGGCGATCTGATGTCCCGGCTGACAGGGGATCTCGAAGCGGTCCGTCATTTCCTGGGCTACGAGCTGTCGCACATGTTCAACTTCTGTGCCAGTATCCTGTTCGGATCAGCCGTCATGTTCACGATTTCCTGGCAGTTAGCTCTGTTTGTGCTCGTCACCATGCCGGTGCTGGCCTATTTGGCTGTGCGATTCCAGACGCGAATTCAGCCGGCGTTACGGTCAATCCGAACCTCCGTAAGTGAGCTGACTACGACCGCCCAGGAGAATATTTCGGGTGTGAGAACGGTGAAATCTTTTGGCAGGGAGCCTTATGAAGTCGAGAAATTCTCCAAACGCAGTGAGGGGTACAAGGACAGCACTATTCACACGGGGAACATCCTGTCGAATTACATCCCCATGATGGAATGGACGGTCAATCTAAGTGTGGTTATCCTTATGGGAGCCGGCGGCTATTTGGTCCTGAGAGATGCGCTCACGCTTGGGGAACTGGTAGCTTTTTTCAGCCTGGTCTGGTATATCATCGGGCCATTATGGCACACCGGGCATCATATTAATGTGTATTCGCAGTTTAAGACATCCGCCGAAAGGGTGTTGGAGGTGCTCCACCACTATGTGCAGATCAAGGATAAGGAAGATGCACAGCCGCTGTCTGCGGAAAGTGTAAAAGGCCGAGTTCAGTTCGAGGATGTTTCTTTTGCTTATGAGGGTAAGGCGCCTGCATTGGAACATCTCAATATCGACGTCAAGCCGGGAACTGCAATCGGGATTCTGGGCGGTACCGGCTCGGGCAAATCAACGATTATTCAGCTATTGATGCGAGCTTATGATGTCACGGAGGGACGGGTCACGCTTGACGGCCGCGATATTCGCGACTTGCGGCTAGAGGATTTGCGACATGAGATGGCGTTCGTGTTTCAGGAGACGTTCCTGTTCTCATCCACCATTCGCAATAATATTGCATATGGAGTTGGCGATGTCAGTATGGAACAGATCATGGAAGCCGCCAAGCTGGGGCAAGCGCATGAGTTCATCATGGAGCTCCCGGAAGGGTATGACACCGTTGTCGGAGAGAGAGGGCTTGGTCTGTCAGGCGGTCAGAAGCAACGGATCGCCATTGCCAGAGCATTGATCAAACGACCGAAGCTGCTCATTCTGGACGATGCGACAAGTGCGGTCGACATGGAGACCGAATATGAGATTCAAAAGGGGCTCGCCTCAATCCAGGGCTGCACCGTTATTATTATCGCCCACCGGATTTCTTCCCTGCAGCATGCTGACGAGATTATTGTCCTGGAGGAAGGACGAATCGTCGAGCGGGGCACTCATCGCGACCTGTTGAACCAGGGTGGACACTATGCCCACACCTATCGGATCCAACACGAAGCGAATGCGCCAAAAAAGCAGGAGGCCGAGGAAAGGGGGTTAGTCTATCATGAGTAAGCCGGTTAAAGGTCAAAGATTCGTATACCATGAGGATGAGGAAATGGAAAAGGCGTTCGATTGGGGACAATTGCGCCGTTTGGCAGCGTATATGAAGCCATACAGCAGACAGCTGCTGCCCATCGTAATCGTCATGATGATCCTCGGGGCGCTTACGAAGCTGGCGATTCCATTCCTCATCAGTCTCGCTATCGACCGGGCACTTCTCGGAAATAACGGAAATTTGCTTGCCATATACGTGACTACGATGCTCGTTCTATATACGATTCAATTGGCAGCGAACCGCTTCCGTACTAGGTACACCAACATAATTGGGCAAAAGGTCATCCATGACCTGCGGTTCGACCTTTTCAAGCATATCCAACAGCTGTCATTCCGCTTCTTCGATAAAAGGCCGGCTGGCTCCGTGCTTGTCAGGGTCACGAACGACATCCATGCGCTCCAAGATTTGTTCACTAATGGTGTCGTCAACCTGATGATCGACTGTGTACAGCTCGTCGGAATTATTGTTATTTTGCTGCTGTTGAATTTCAAGCTTGCCATTGCCATCATCCTTACGGTTCCGCTGATGTTCTTCGTCTCCCATACGCTGCGGAGCAGGATTCGCCGTGCTTGGCAGGAGGTTCGCTCCCGCCAGTCCAGAATTAATTCGCACCTGAATGAGAGTATTCAAGGCATCCGGGTTACACAGGCATTCGCTCAAGAGAACAACAATATCGATTACTTCGGCGATATGAACGAGGTTAATCGCAAATCTTGGGACAAGGCGATGACACTGAACGTGAGCTTTGGTCCGTTAATTGAAATGACAGCAGCGGTGGGTACATTCATCTTGTTCTGGTATGGCTCACGGTTGGTGGAGACAGAAGCCATTACCATTGGGCTGCTGGTGGCTTTCGCCAACTACATCGGCAATTTCTGGGAGCCGATCAATCGTCTCGGGGCCATGTATTCACAGGTACTGGTTGCGATGGCGTCATCAGAGCGAATCTTCGAATTTATGGATGAGCAGCCGATTGTGCAGGAGAAGCGTAACGCCCATGCTCTTCCGCCCGTTAAAGGCCATATTCAGCTCGACCAGATTGTATTCGAATACGAAGCTGGACGTCCTGCATTGAAGGGCATCAGTCTTGATGTTGATGAAGGGCAGTCCATCGCTTTGGTAGGCCACACAGGATCGGGGAAAAGTACGATCGTCAACTTGCTGTGTCGGTTCTACGACCCGATACAAGGCAGGGTGCTGATTGATGGATACGACCTGCGGGATGTTAAGCTGGACAGTCTGCGGTCACAGATCGGGATTGTCATGCAGGATACCTTCATCTTCTCCGGCACGATTATGGATAACATCCGCTTCGGACGTCTGGAGGCGACAGATGAAGAAGTAATGGCCGCAGCAAAAGCAGTGTATGCGCACGATTTCATCAGCAAGCTGCCGAACGGTTACCGCACTGAGGTGGAGGAGCGCGGCTCGATGCTGTCGATGGGACAGCGCCAGCTGCTCTCGTTCGCAAGGGCGCTGCTTGCGAATCCGCGGATTCTTATTCTCGATGAGGCAACCGCCAGTATCGATACCGAAACGGAAGTCAAGATTCAGGAGGCGCTGAAGACGCTTCTTGCAGGCCGCAATTCCTTCATCATCGCACATCGTCTAAGCACGATTCGCAGCGCAGACCAGATCGTCGTACTCGATCATGGACAGATCAAGGAGCAGGGCACCCATGAAGAGCTGCTGGAGAACCGGGGAATCTATCACGGATTGATCGAAGCGCAGTATCGTTTCTTGGCCTCGTAAATAAACATTGAACAGGAGGAGATCCGTATATGCAAGGATTAATGCTCAATGAAGATTGCAATCATTATTACGTGAATCGTCGGGATTCGAATCCAGGGATTCAAGAGGTTGATGCTTGGGCGGACCAATACGCTGGAACACAGGTGACAGAGCTGGTCATGAACGTAAATGCAATGAGGACCTCCTATGGAAGTAAGGTGTGGGAACCATTTTGGCATGGATATGACCCGGAGGGCGGCGACGATCAACCTTTCCTGAAGGAGGTCGCCCCTTCAGCGAGAGAAAGGACTCGTAAGTGGATTCATACCGCTTGGAGTTTGCATAATGATGGAATCGACCTCTTCGCTCAATGGATCGAACGCAATCGTGTGAATGGAATCTCATCCCGGCTATCCATGCGAATGAATGATATACACAGCGTCGATGAGGAGGGGCATCCGCTCCATAGCAGCTTTTGGCGCGATCGTCCGGACTTGAGAAGGGTCCCCTACAGATTCTCCGACTGGACGGATCGAGCGTTAGATTACGGAAATGAGGAGGTTCGGGATCGCGCATTCTCGCTTATTCAGGAAATGTTGGAGCGGTATGATGCGGATGGCTTAGAACTCGATTGGATGCGATTCACTCATCATTTCAAGCCCGGCTTCGAGCAGGAAGGGGCTATCATCTTAACGGACTTCATGACAAAGGTACGTACTCTCTGTGACGAGTGGGAACAGAAGCGGGGACATCAGATCAGCTTGTCGGCTCGTGTGCCGTCCAGACCGCACACATCCTTGGGGCTAGGGATGGACGCGGTCGAATGGGCACGCCGCGGCCTGATCGACTTACTTGTTATAACCCCGTTCTGGGCGACCATCGAAACGGATATGCCGATCGAGCAATGGAAACGTCTGCTTGATAACACGGGCGTCCGGGTGGCGGCAGGTTTGGAAGTGCTTATACGCGCATACCCGGCTTCGAAGCTCCGCCAGACGAATTCGCTCGAGACGGTGCGCGGAGCAGCTGCATCACTTCTGTCGCGCGGTGCTGATTCGATTTACCTGTTCAACTATATGGATTCGGATACAACAATAGAAGACTTGTCCGATTATCCCCAACTGGTGAGGGAAGTGGGAAGTCTCGAGACTTTGGCTGGGAAGCCAAGACGGCATGTGGTTACTTATGCAGATACGTGGGCCCCTGGTGAACCTACCGCCATTGCACTTCCGATCGTATGTGCGATCGACTCCCATGCGTCGCTCCGCCTTCACCTTGGGCCGAAGCCCGAAACGAGTGAAGCGGAGATACGGATAGGCGTTCAAGAAGGCGAAGTGCTTGAGGAAGACAGCTGCGAAATACGCTTAAACGGAGCCAAGTGCGCTTTCGCCGGAACATATAACCTTAGGAAGCCTCGGCCGGAAGGGCTTGTGTACAGCTTCCGAATTCCACAAGGCGCCACCCATGCCGGATATAACGTTATCGACCTAGCGGCGAAGGGCGAATTCACGGTGATCTGGGTAGAAATCGTTATCCGTTGACGTACATGATAAATGGTTATTCCTATGATGCAGATGTACAAACATTTCGTGTGGCAAAGGCGGAGAGACGATGAGTAAATCGAAGTACCTGGCGTACATCAAGGAAGCCTTGATTCACGGCCGTGAAACCTATAGCGAGTCTATTAACAATTGGAAGCAGGCTTATAAACCGGACCAGTTTCTCGGCATGTATACCGCACCTGGAATTATTCCCGTCCAGGTACAGTTGGAAGGCTTCATGTATCATGTCACCGGTGATCTTGATTACGCGTGTAGGGCCAAAGAAGTACTGTTGGAAGCGGATACCTACTTGTCAATCGTTCCTGCAGAACACTTGCAGAGACATCCCGAATATGCCAAGGGAGTGCCGGTAGTGGAGGCGATGTTCCAGGCCCCTCATTTTCTATATGGGTACCTGTTCATCAAGGACAGCGGTGTTGTGAATCCGGAGGAGAAGCTGCGTATTGAGCAATCCATTCGCAGCTGCATAGATAGTCTGTTCCATTACCCGGAATGGGGCGCCCATAATCGATCCATGCTGCGTGTCTGGACTCTTTCGCTTGCAATAGAAGCGTTAGGCGAAACAGAGGAAACAAGCAAATGGAACAAGATGAGGACATATCTGGCGGAGGAGTCTTTCGGCAAATGGTCGATCGAGGATGCGCAGCTCTATCTCCCCCTTTGGTTAGGCTCCTGTCAGGAATATGCCCGATATGCGGGTCGCGAGGAAGAATACTTCAAGCTGCCGCAAACCAAATATTACTACGAGTACTTCGTTCGAATTTTAACCCCTGGAGGGCTGATTCCCGATTATGGGGATTCTCATTTCGGTTCTTTTTGGTATTTGTGGCTGGCTTGCCTGGAAAAGGGCGCTGCTGCTTATCAAGACGGGCATATGAAATATGCAGCAGATCAAGTATTCGAGTTCGGAATGGCTTTTGCCGGGGACCAGGTCTCGATCGGTCTAGCCGCCTATATGACCTATGCTTATCTATGGGCGGACGATGAAGTGGCGGCGGTGAAGCCGGATTGGGGAAGCGAAGAGCTGCTTGAGGATGTGATTGGCAAAAAAATCGTGTTCCGCGATGGCTGGAACAAGGAAGATACCTACCTGCTGCTGAATTATCGCGATGAGGGCAATTATGCAAACTCGGCTCGCAGCTATTTGCGAAATACGATTTCAGTAAAAGCGGAAAAAGCGCATCACGGGCATAGCGATGAAAATTCAGTCAGCATGCTGATCAAAGACGGCAATGTATTGTTGTACGAAGGCGGCTACAGGGAGCAGACGCCAAACGGCAAATACCGCAACGATATATACCATAACCGACTCGTCTTCCGTGAGGGTGAGCTTCCTGACGGAAGCGTTTACGATTTCCTGCATGATCATGGTCATTATAAAAAGGCGGTTACCGAGAAGCTCCATATGCAGAAGTTCGAACCGCTCGAGTATAGCCGCACGCGACTGTACGATGTGGCTCGGAAGATCACTTGGGATCGGAATATGACGTATATAAAGGAAGATGGCGTATTCATTGTCGTTGACTGGACAAGAGCTGAAGCGGCGCAGACCGCTACGACAGCCAATCTGTGGCACACTGGAATGGTGCTGGAGCAGGATGACGGCTTCTTTGATACTTGTGTACCGCATATTTACCGAGGTCCGGGTGACACGAGCCCTTACATCAATCGTAACGAATGGGCACTAGCCATTGAGTTTCCCGGCAGCAGCCGCGCTATAGGTCAGGAGGCGATCAAGCGCTGCTACGGGGATGCCGTCATGTTATACGAGGTCGAATCGGGAACATTAGAGCAAGGCAGCATGCGCGCTTATGTCACGGTGCTGACCCCTCATCGCCGGAGCAAACTTGCAGACCAGGTAACTGGACGCGTCTCCATCGCCTATCAGTCTGAGACAGACGATGCACTATCACTGGTTTACCGCGGGAGTACAACGAACTTCCATCTGTCGTATAAGCTGGATCTTGAGAAAGGGCTGCTTGATGAAGCTCTATACCCGCGGTATACGTGGGAGGATGGAAAAGTGAACTATGGACGAATAGTGACGGATGCAGATTTTGCTTATGTGCTTGAAGGAGCAAGCGAGGTCCGATATGGATTCATGAACGGCAGTCGGATCGAGTTGGATGGTAAGGAGTTGTTCGCGACACCGAAGCTGTCCTCCTATCAGTTCGAATCGCGAAGCTGGGCGATCGTCGACCACAAGTGGCGGGCTTGGGATGGGTCCTGCACTGCAGCAAGTAACTAAAGGCAAGGGGATGGGGAATATGAATATGGATAAGGATTCCAAATGGAGTAAAGAAGATATTTGCGCCCATCTGGGCGACGAGTATGACCGATATCTGGGGGCGATTGTCCCTCCGATTTTTCAGAACACCCTGTTTACAAGGAAAACGGTAAATCACGGCTATAACTACACACGTGTCTCCAATCCGACGACTGAGATCGCGGAGAAGAAGATTGCGGCTCTGGAAGAAGGGGAGGAAGCCCGATGCTTTTCCTCGGGAATGGCGGCCATTAGTGCTGCTCTAACCCATTACCTGGAAAAAGACAGCCATGTTATCTGTCCAAGAGCGGTATATTTGCCCGTGAAGGTGTTTCTAGAGACTTACATGAAGAAGTTTGGCTGTGAGGTTACTTTTGTTTCAGGGGAGAGCTTGGAGGAATTTGAGCAGGCGATCCGTCCCAACACGAAGATTATATATTTGGAGAGCCCGCTCTCTAATATTTTCACTCTCCAGGACCTGGAGGCCATCTCTGCCTTGGCGAAATATCATGGGATTGCAACGATCATCGATAACACATGGGCAACCCCGCTCTATCAGAATCCATTAAAATATGGAATCGACCTTGTGGTTCACTCGGCCTCCAAATATATGGGCGGGCACAGTGATATTCTTGGCGGCGTTATCGTAGGAAGCAAGGACGTTTTGGACTCTATCATGAACAATGAGAGAAGCTTGTTCGGGGCTGTCATGGATCCGCATCAGTCTTGGCTGCTGATCCGCAGTCTGCGCACATTGCCGGTGAGGTTGAAGCAGCACCAGGAGAACGGGATGCAGGTGGCGGCCTTTCTGGAGTCACATCCTCGAGTGTCGGCCGTTTATTATCCGGGGCTGCAGAGTCACCCGCAGTACGAGCTAGGCCGCAAGCAAATGTCCGGCTATTGCGGACTGCTGAGCTTCGTGCCGAGAGGCGATAAACAGCAGATTATGAAGATGATGAAAAGCCTGCAGTACTTCGAAGAAGGTCCAAGTTGGGGCGGCTTCGAGAGCCTGATTAACTCTCCTGGTTTATGGGTGAACGAAGAAACGTCCATCCAGTCGGGCATTCCTATTGGGCTTATACGTATTTCGGTTGGACTAGAGAGCGCCGATTCCATTATGGGTGATCTGGACCGCGCCTTGAATGAGATGTAGAAAGAGCTTCTATTCTTATTGTTATCCATAAACAGGGAAGCGGGGACGCATGCTCTTGATCATAGGACATGAAATTCACAAATATCGGGACGAGATCGCAAGCGGCATCTCGGAGCTGGTACAAATACGAAGCGTCATGGACACCCCAGAGCCGGATAAGCCGTTCGGCCCCGGGGTCGACCGGGCTCTGCAACACATGCTCAGGTTGGCCGAATCGTTCGGCTTCGAAGTGAAGAACGTAGACGGTTACGCAGGTCATGTTGAATACGGTCAAGGCAATGAACTGGCAGCAGTGCTTGTCCATTTGGATACCGTTCACGAAGGCGATGGGTGGACCTACCCGCCATTCAGCGGTCTTATCGACGAGGGGAGGATCATCGGAAGAGGGGCTTCTGATAACAAGGGACCTGCTGTGGTCGCGTTGTATGCGCTCAAAACACTGAAGGACCTGGACATAATCGGCAATCGCCGTCTCCGGTTGATCTTCGGGACGAATGAGGAAAGCGGAATGAAAGACCTCGACTTCTATTTCGACAAAGAGCCGCTGCCTGATATGGCATTCGCACCCGATGCCGGCTATCCGATTTTTAATGTAGAGATGGGCAATATGAACGTTGTGTTCTCGACTGAGCAAGAGGAGTCTTCCGTAAGGCCTCTGCTCCCAATCTTGTCCTTACAAGGCGGCAATATGCTTACCTTGATTCCGAATCGTTGCACGGCAGAGCTGTCGCTTGTCCATCTGGACAAAGATCAGGAGCAACGACTCCGCCAAGCCGTTCATTCTTATGCGAACCTGTCTGCCGCTTACCCTTCAGCTGAGGTATTAGAGCTTACAGCAGGCAACGAGCTCGTGGAAGGTAGCCCGACAGGCTCGCACAATGCCATTGCGAATATGGTTGCCTTCTTGCTTGCACTGGAACTGGATACAGGATGGGACCGCTTGCTGCGATTCCTGCACGAGAAGATCGGCATGGAGACAGGCGGGCAGTCGCTCGGCATCGCCTGCAGCGACGGCGTATCAGGAAGCCTGGTTGTGTTTCTGCGTACAGTTTCCATTGACATCCATGGGGCACAAGCACTGTGCAATATTCGTTACCCTATTAGCTATAACGGCGCACATCTATTGTCTGAGCTCGAGCGCCTGGCACAATCACGTGGCATCGATGTTGAACAGACGCGTCATCTTACTCCTGTTTACGTGCCGGAGACCCATCCGGTCATTGTGCGTTTAAGCCGCGCTTATGAGAAAATCACCGGTGAGAAAGCCGCGATGCTGCGCATGGGCGCGGGTACATATGCCCGCAAGCTGCGTAATAACGGCGTCGCTTTTGGCGCTGGGTTGCCTGGCGGCGTAGACACTCGCGTACATCAGGCCGATGAGTTCATTTACATGGACGATATGATGCGCCATGCCGAGATTTGTCTGCAAGGGATGTATGAACTACTCATCGATTAGGAGGAAGCAATATGCTGAACTCGAACGAAACGAAGCCGCTTAATAAGAAGGAACTGCGAAGAATCCCGCAAGCCGTCAGTCTACGTCGGCCGATGACATTCGAACGCCAGTTAATCCGTGTGATGGGTGCATGGATCTCGAGGCTCCGCCATGCAGAAGCGAAATATATGGCAGCCCGCCATTTGTGGGAATGGACGACCCATGTGGATAAACTGCGCCGTCGGCTGGCCGAAATGCCGGGAGGCAAGCCGGACGCCGCACTCGAAGACAATTTGAGCGCCCTTCTTGAGGAGGCAATGTTCGCGGAGGATGAGGCCCCGTTTGTGGAAGTGCTCTATACAGTCCTCCTTCCTGCGCTTAAAGACGCTTATCTGACTTACAAGCAGCAGACCAATGAGCTGTCTGATCGACCAACTGTACACATCCTGGAAGAAGTGATCGGTACGTTGTCGGAACAGATCGAGACAGGCTCCGAATTTCTTCAACGAATATACGGGGGAGCACCCCGCCCTTTGTATGAATGGACCACACACATTGCTGAGCTGCTGATGGCAGCTGGCGGTCTTTATAGTGAAACGGTGACATCTGAGGCGGTGGACAAACTCAGGAAATATGCCGGTCACAGCTATGAACCTCCGGAAGTCATGCACCGCACCACCGACTCCCACTATTCGTACGAGCATCCGATCGAAGGTTATTTGTGGTCACACAATCTCAAGGGTGATCCAAGCGTGGAACGGGCAGCTCTTGCTGTCTGGCTTTACAATGAAATGGATGCGGCCGAATATATATCACCGATTTTGTACGAGATCAAAGGAATGCCTTGGGAATTCTACTATGACGTTGCCCGCCATACATGGGACGAAGCACGTCATTCCGAATTTGGCTTCAAGCTGATGCAGACGCTGGGCTTCAAACCCGAGGAGTTCGAGGTATGGGTCGCCACATATATGAGTTCTATGAAGCTTAAGCCTTATGAGCGTTATGCAGCGGTAACTTGTTGGTATGAACCAGGCAGCTTTCAGGTAAAGCCTGATTATCTCGAGCGTCTGGCCCAAGAAGTGGGCGGGGATGACCTCGCTGTTGAGCTGCTGCGGTTCGATCTGGCGGATGAGACCTTACATGTCAGCTTTGGGCATAAATGGGTGGAGAAGCTGATGCGCCATCATGGCGATGAGCGATCTCTCGATGAATTCGTTAATTATGTTAAACAGAAGGGCAGCAGCCTGCGCGAAGAACAAGCGAGGACATTCGTCCGCACGATGCCTATTGAGGAACGTCATACTTTGGAAACCATAAGAGAACATATGGAACGCTGGATGGAAGAAAAGGGAACAAAGACTATTAAATCCCGTTAATAAATCGTAATCCAGCCGCGCATAAGTAAAAAAAACTAATAAAAAGTAAAAATCGTTACATTTAAAACGCTTACACCAATTAGTATACTTGCAATATGCTAGAGGGCGATGGCCTAGTTGGTATAGAGAAAACGCTTTCACTTGGTGGGTAGAAACTGCAGTAGAGGAGAGAGGGTATGGAAGCACAAGCACAAACACAAAAACTTCCGGCAATAGCAAAAACGAGTAAAAAAACAAGAAGTGCTTTCTCGAAAGAGCTGTTCAAAAATTACGATTTGTACTTATTGCTCGTCCCAGGCGTTATTTTCTTTTTTGTATTTTGTTATATTCCGATGTTTGGTCTAGTCGTCGCTTTTAAGGATTACAACATTTTCAAAGGCGTGTTCGCTTCAGATTGGGTTGGGCTTGAGCACTTCAGGACGATGTTGGAGATCCCGGATTTCTACAGAATTGTTCGCAACACACTTCTGCTTAACGTTCTTGGTCTGATTGTAGGGTTTCCGGCTCCCATTATTCTAGCGCTTTTGCTGAATGAGGTCAGAGCCAAATATTTCAAGAGAATATCACAGTCGCTGCTGTATTTGCCTCACTTTATGTCATGGGTCATTATGGGCGGGATCATTCTGAATCTGCTCTCCCCTAAGTATGGGATCGTTAACGCAACGTTGAGATTCATGGGCATGGAAGAAATCTATTTCATGATCGAAGAGGTCTGGTGGGTTATCACCTATACCTTGTCCAGTGTTTGGGCTGGTGCGGGATGGGGTACCATTATTTACTTGGCAGCCATGACAACGATTGATCCCTCTTTGTATGAAGCCGCTAATATCGATGGTGCTGGCCGATGGAAGAGGATGATCCATATCACGCTGCCAGGAATTATGCCGACTGTTGTAGTTTTGCTCATTCTGAATGTAGGTCATATGGTGTCCATTGGCGTTGAGCATCCTTTCGCTTTGCAGAATCCTGTTGTAATGAATATTGCTGACGTTATCAGTACTTATGTTTATTCCGCTGGGATTAAGCAGGGAATGTTCGGCTTAACAACAGCAATCGGGATGTCGCAAGCGGTAATTAACCTGGTTCTTGTGCTTGGTGCGAACTATTTTGCCAAGCGACTCGTCAACGAAGGACTTTGGTAATTTTGAATGAAAAGGAGACTATGAATATGGCAACTACAGAACAAACACGAAGATACAGACGCCGCATATTCGGCAAGCATTCCGGTTGGGATGTAAGCTTTAACATCGTTAACTATAGCTTGCTCATTTTATTCACCTTCATTTGTATCTTTCCTTTTGTCAATACGATTGCGAACGCCTTCAGCAGCAGTCATGCCATACAGACGGGGCAAGTAGTGCTTTGGCCGGTAGAGTTCCAGATGGATGCGATGAAATCTGTTATTACCGATGCCAATATCATCCGGTCGTTATGGGTAACGATTTATGTTACAGTTGTGGGTACTGCGCTTAACATGCTGTTCACCATAACGACTGCCTATCCTCTTTCCAGAAGAGATTTGAAGGGTCGCAAATATTTCATGAACTTCATGATTGTGACCATGGTATTCAGTGGAGGGTTAATTCCAGGTTACTTGCTGATCAAATCACTGGGGATGCTAAATACTCTATGGGCGATCATGATCCCCGGATTAATTGGCGCGTTCAATGTAATCATTATGAAAACTTTTTTTCAGAATCTTCCTGATGAACTGCGTGAAGCTGCTATTATGGACGGCTGCGGCAATATACGGTATTTAGTACAGATCGTGCTCCCTCTTTCCGGCGCCGTTCTGGCAACTATAAGCTTGTTTTATGCAGTGGGTCACTGGAATTCTTATTTCAGTGCGGTACTGTTCATCGACAATGCGGATCTGTATACATTACAGGTGAAACTCCGGAACATATTACTGCTTGCACAGATGGATACGTCCTTGGAGACGATGCAGAACCAAGATAATCTCCATGTTATTGAGGAGTCGCTGAAATCCGCTACGATTGTGTTCGCTACCGTTCCGATTCTGATCGTGTATCCTTTCCTGCAAAAGTATTTCGTTAAGGGATCATTCCTGGGGTCAGTAAAAGGATAAATACCGAAAAAAGCAAAATAACTAACAAAATGTCAAGTTTGTATAATATTTTCATCCATTGAAAACGCTTATATTTGCAATGTAAGCGCTTATCAAGAAATGTTTTCCGACAGGATATGGGTGCATCAACCCATTGGAAGTATATAGTCCTGTAATAAAGACTAGGGAGGAAAGCGGTATGGTAAGGGTGTTAAAAAAAGGGGTAGTAGGAAGCTTGGCAATGACACTAATGCTTTCAGGGGTTCTAATGGCTTGTTCAAAGGAAGGGGAGCCCGCAGCAACACCATCACCAGGTAGCAGCAGCACGCCATCTCCTAGTAAAGAACCAGAGAAGCCAGTCAAACTCCGTGTAACGTTATGGGATCGTGCCAATGCGCCGGAAGGTCAGAACTTAGGCAACAACCCGATTATCAAATACGTAATCGACGAAACAAAGAAAATCGGACTCGACGTCGAATTCGTCTCCCTGCCTAGAGCACAGGAGTCCGAGAAGTTGAATGTATGGATGGCTTCCGGTGAGGCTCCGGATGTGATCATTACCTACTCGATCGACACCATCTTCAGATTCGCAGAGCAAGGTGGTTTGCATGAGCTCGATTCCTACCTTGCCAAATATCCGGCTTTGGTTAAGAATAACCAAAAAGCGCTTGACCAAGCAGGTATGTACAAAGGCAAACGGTATGCCATCCCGGCCATCCGCGCTAACACTTATGCAGGCGCCCATATGAAAATTCGTAAAGACTGGGTCGACAAGCTGGGCATGAAAATGCCGACCACCAACGATGAGCTTTATCAGGTATTGAAAGCGTTCAAGGAACAAGATCCGGGCGGTGTCGGTAAAGATAAAGTGGTACCGTTCGCTATGCCAGCCATCAACCAATCCGCTAAAGGATTCTTCTTCGGACCGATGTTCGGCGCTGGTGTGAACAACGATGGACCAGGTAATCAATTCTATGCTCCTAACGGTAACTACAAGGATGGTGTGTTCACTTCCGGTGTAGCTGGTCCTGAAGGAAAAGCGTTCTTTGGCTGGATGAATAAATTGTACAAAGAAGGTTTGATTTCGAAGGAATTCGTAACGGACATCAATTCGCAGCAATACACGCAACAAATCAACAGCGGTATAGCTGGTTTCACGGACTCCAATGAGGCAGCAATATCTATGAATGTTAATACACGTAAATCCGTTCCTACTGCACAATGGGTAACCTTGGAGCCGTTCAAGCGTGCAGACGGCACTCAGCGTCAGCCGGTCGCAGCCGATTACGGGATGTTCATAGCGGTGCCTAAAGCTAGCAAGAACCCTGAAGCTGTAGTGAAATATTTGGACTGGATGGTTCAACCGAAGAACCTCGCAACCGTACAATCGGGAATAGAAGGCGTTAACTGGAAAGATGATGCAGGATTACGCATCGCAATTGATCCAGAACTTAACAAGAAACACACATGGGTATCTGGAGCCGGCGATCTTGCACTAATTCAACAAGGGGTTGCGCCATACACCAAAGAGCAATTGCTGAAACTTGTTGCTAATAGCCCGGATTGGACTACTCCAGCAGCAAAAGAAGAATATGCGGACTTGATGTTGAAGATGTATGACTCGTTCAAGAAATTCGGAAAATCGGAAATACTAATCGATTCTCCTAGACCAGTTGCACAAAAGAATGTAGCCGCAATTGAGAAAGCCTTGTATGAGGGAGTTTCGAAAGCGATCATCGCTCCTGACTATGAAAAAGGTTATACAGAAATGATCAGCGGATGGGAAAAAGCAGGCGGCAAGGAATACGACAAAGAAATTAGCGACGCTATGAAAGCAATGAAGAAGTAATCGCATATAGCGTCAAAAGGAGCGAACGGATTTCCGTTTCGCTCCTTTTTTTGACGACATCGAAAAGGCTAATAAACTTCATATTCATGATAAAATGAGATTAAAGATTGTAGTTTTAACGACGAATGGGTTTGAGGAACTTCTCTGAATGGCTTAATTTATATTTTAGGAGGGAACAACATGGAAGTTTTTGTAGAATATTTAGCGCGTATTGACAACCCGCAACATCGGGCCCGAACGGAAGAAATTTTGGGTTGGATAACTAAGAAATTTCCAAATTTAATGCCAAAAATTGCGTGGAATCAGCCTATGTTTACCGATCACGGCACATTTATTATTGGCTTTAGCGTAGCCAAACATCATTTGGCTGTTGCCCCTGAAAGGGCAGGGATTAATCACTTTTCTGATGAAATAGTGCAGGCTGGCTATGATCACAGCAAGGAGTTGGTACGTATCCAGTGGGATAGTCCACTTGATTTCTCATTACTTGAGAAAATGATTGAGTTCAATATTATGGATAAGGCAGACTGTTCAACATTTTGGCGGAAATAGAAAAAAATAGGATATCCCTTAGAATGGAAATTCTGAGTAAGCAACATTACCTACTGCCTTTGTTTTAATACGAAGTAAAAAGGAAAGACAGATCCGACAATCATGCCCAAGATTCCGGCAATATGTAAAGGTTGCATAGGTTTCATAGGTTTCATTATGTTCACTCCTGCTAGTTTTTTCTAAAGTATTCCGCATATGAATAATAACTATCCAACCGAAGGTTCCTCTCGAAGGCGAAGTTATTTGTGTACGCTGCCGTGACACTTTCCCGTTGGTGAAAGGTTGGAAACCTGCTTTTACTGGTTGGGCATTGGTGCCCCACGTATTACGTAAAAAAGCCGGTCAATTGACCAGTCTTACAGTAAGGAGTATCCCCACGTCTTTGTATCTTTTTACACTCGAAGTACTTTTACCAATAACCGTTTTATTGCACCTATAACACGAGGTTTTGTCCATGAAGGAGAAACAAAAATCGTATACATTCCTAGTCGATTTCCACCCCATAAATCAGTAATAATGCCATTACCAATAACGGCTGTCTCATTTTTTCGTGTTCCGAGTATATCCAAGGCAGCCATAAATGCTTTTTTCTTGGGTTTACTCGCTTCGAACAAAGCCGGAATCTCATTAACCAGCTCGTTTCTTTGCGCAGGAGGTTTACTGTTCGAGACGATAATCAGCTTAATCGCATATCGGGACATAAAGTCTTTCAGCCATTTCTTCATCGAATCCGACGCAGACACGGAATCCTTCGGAATTAATGTATTACTCCAGTTTAATATTATTCCTTTAATTCCTGCTCGTTGCAGTACGTCTCCGTCTATGTCATAAATTGATCGAACAATTTGTGAAGGCTTGAAGATAGGCATAAGTTTCCTCCGTTATATTTATTACAAACAAAGCTGGTTATAAGTCGTGTATAGTTTTCCATTACCTTCACTTTTAATACCCTTTTCCGTCAGATCTCGAAATGAGGTTAAGAAAATTTTCCTGACCAACAGATACCTAGCTATATACTAAACTTCGAGGCTGCCGTGTGCAGTGGGAGAGAGAAGCCTCTCGGACTTAGGAGAAAGTTTAGAAGGGGAACAACATAACAAATTAATGATACATCTATACCTTGACCCGTTCCACTCCATGACCTTGATCAAGGATGGTGGACCATTGAAGTAACGGAGTACGATAGTTGAACAAATGATTGGAGCGAAGCTGCCGGCATGAATCGGCTGCTTCGTACAGGGGAGGAGATTGTAATATGCTTTTCACTAAAAAATCAGTAACCGTCTATCTTATCTCTGGTCCACTCGGTGTAGGGAAATCGACCGTCTCCAAGACACTGGCCAACGCGATGAACCAATGTGCGTTGATTGAAGGTGATCTCCTTCTTCATGTCTACCGAGGAGAGACCGAACCGCCCTGGGAGGAACGACTCCGGCTGGCTTGGCTTAATATCGCTGCGGTGACGCGGAATTTTCTTCTGGACGGACTAGATGTGGTTATCGATTTCGTCGTCGAAGACGAATTGCAGTGGTTTTTTGACCAACTATCGGATCTCGAGGCGACGCTTCACTATGTTGTGCTGCACGCGGAACCGGACACACTTGCCGCTCGACTCCAACAGAGAGGAGATATGCAATATGTCCACCGTTCGCTCTTTCTTCGGAACAAGTTGATGGCGTCACCGACCAATGAGCCATTCCTGCTGGACACCGATCGTAAGCAGCCGGATGAACTTGCTGAGGAAATCATAAAAAATGCGAGATTTCGGATACATGAGCTGCTTGAAGTGAGGAAATTATCTTGCGACAATCGAGGTAACGGGCACGATTAGAAACCAGGACAAGGTTGCCGGCATGACCAGGCAGCCTTATTAAAGTAACGGGCAGGATACTTCCAATATGTGTTAAAATTAGTTGTCAGTGCTTTAACGGGTAGGAAGACGGATAAAGAGGTAGGTGACCGGAGTGTTACTTCAGAAGGGCATCACTGGATTTCATGTCGGTGCTTTGCCAGAGGTCGATTCTTTACAATTCAAAAGACTCTGTTATTCGTTGGCAAACTATTCTAACGGGAAGATTCAATCAGTTGAAGAACCACATGCATCTCAAAATTTCTATAAAGCAGAGCTTGTAATAAATAACGAAAGTATTTTCATTTTGGTAAACAGTTCTTATCCCTTCGTAGCGTTCGCTTCTTCGGTGCAATACTTCGAGATTGAATTTATTGATCACTCACTTTCTAATTTTGTCTTTGCTTTTGATGGCGGATTTAGGGTACTGTCTGCTATTGAAACAAATCAACAATTAGCACTTGATGTAAGAACTTATACCGTATTAACCGAAAATAACCTAAACGAAGTGGAATTAAGCCAGATTTTTCATTGGAAACCTAAAACGGTTGGAGATGTCGTTTTTTAATTTTTGGGACTAAAAGATAAGTAAGGTATTCCGCTATCGGAGAACAATAGTTTAATGAGTGTAACAGAATTGAAATCATATCATCCTGCTTTAATGAAAGAAGTATATACTAAATTACAACCCCTTTTTTAATATATCAACTAAGACCCACAGCCCGATGAAGTGCACCCCCAATAATGTATCGGTTTACCCAGGGGGTTTTCCAATGTCCATTATAGGGGGTGCACTTCAGTTAGCAGCAGGGGCCTTCTTTATCTTGTTATCTTACTTATTGATCAAATTAGCTGCTTGCAGGAGGCGGCGTATGAGAGCGGCCGTTTCTGCACGAGTCAGGTTAGCGGACACATCCAGAGTGTCGCCCCGACCGTTCATCAGGTTCAGGCTGATGGCGGCGGCAACGTTCGCCTGTGCCCAGCTAGCCACTTCGCTGCCGTCCGTGAATTGGGACAACAAGCGACTTACTTCGGCGGCCGGCAGCTCGGTCTTCAGCTTCGCGAGGCTTGCTGTGCGAGTCAGAACCGCAGTAGCTTCTTGACGGCTGATGTTCTGGTTCGGACGGAACTTGCCGTCTTCATACCCGTCGAACAGCTTGTAGTTCACTGCCGCTTGTACGGCTTCAGCGTACCAGTCAGTTGCCGCTGCGTCGGAGAAGGAACCGGTGTATGTGGCGCCCTGGATACCAAGCCCACGAGTTACGATAGCCGCAAACTCGGCTCTTGTAATGGCTGCGTCCGGACGGAATTCCGTCTCGGTTACGCCTTGAATGACAAGACGTGAGTTCATGTCGTTCACATCGGCGCGTGCCCAGTGAGTTATCACATCATCCATTTCGCGAGGGTTATGAATGACGGAGTAGGTGCTGTTGGTCAAGCTGTTAATTGTGGCATACATTTTACCGTCTTTTTGGGTCACGATAGTCGGCGTATGGAACAGCTCTCCCTTGGCTGTCAGCACAACACCGGTTGTGATGCTATTCGGATCGATCCCGTCTGGAAGGCTGATGGTCCGTTCTACATAGCTGTTGAACTTGTTGGCATCAATGGAAGTCTGTCCGTACGTTGCGGTTACTTCGAAGTCAACCGGCTTGCCGATGAGCTCGAAATTATTTGCCTTCGCATTAGCCTCGACCTTCGACGCGTTCTCCTCCGTCGTGGCCGAAATGCGGATTTCGATCATGATGTCTTCCAGCTTGACGTTCGCTCCGACTTGAGCGGAAATGCTGTCGATATTGATCTGCGAAGCCGGAAGCTTGTACGTGCCGCGATCGGTGACGATCTCGATCACCGCGTCATTCGATTCGAGCGATTTCACCAAAGCTCCGGTCAATTGACCGACTACAGCTTGGCTGTCTCCACTGAGCGGAAGGGTCAGCGTCTTGTTGCTGTCTTTTTCCATCTTTTCGATGACTTTCTGGCTATCTACGACAATGGTGGATACTTTCTGGCCGCCCACGGTGTCTTCTTTCAAAGTTGCCAGTGTATCTTGCTTAACCCCGTCTACATACACTTCTACTTCTTTAGTTGGATTCGTAGTTATAGGGTTAGTCGAAGGTGCGGAAACGTTGACAGTTGCTTCCGCTTGGAACTCTCCATAAACGGCTGTAATCACGGTCTCACCCTCTGCAACCGCAGTCACCAGGCCTCCTTCACTATCCACTGTGGCAATAGAAGTCTGGCTCGAGCTATACGTCACGCCTGAGGTAAGCGGGTATTTGTTGTTATCGGAATATACCGCCTTTACTACGGTTTGGTGTGTACCGCCGATTCCCAGCGAGTAGCTAGTGCTGTCCAATTCGATGCCGGTTAAAACTACGGGTGCCTGGACTCGTGCTGTATAAGTTACGTTGCCAGTAACTGCAGTAGCTGCAAGCTCATCTCTTGTCAGCAGGGTTGTGCCCCCATCGCTGCTCCAGCCCAAGAACGTGTATCCTGGATCCGTTGTTACTGTCGGTACTGCAAGCGGTGAATTGCCGCTGTAAACCGTTTCGATAACCGAACCGCTTAGCGTTCCGCCAGTCTGAGTTTGATAAGTCACGGTATAAGCGGGAATAGGACTCCATACTGCATACAGGGTTACGCTTTGGTTCATCTCAATCGTAGCGCCTGCTGTGTAAGAGGCTGCTGTTGCAGCAGGGTCTTTGCTCCAGCCGGAGAATGTATAGCCCGGCTTCGTCATATTGTTTATGTTCCCGTATACGGTAGCGGTCACGCCTGGCAAATACCCGGTATTGTCTGTTGGTGGGGTACCACCGAGCAAAGCATTACCGTTGCCGTCATAAACGACAGCCGCCATTAGCCTGACGATGTTCATGGTATAGAAACTTGTGCCATAAATATGACCCGAGCTGTCTGCTGCGATATCAAGACTAATTTGAGGGAGTTGGGGATTGTACATGGCTTGAACTTTCGTCCAATCGGTATTTCCCCCATTATAGCTCAGTTTCATGGCACTTCCATCGAAAGGTCTTTCGATGGAACCAGATTGAAGATTAATCGCATGTAAGTTGTCAAATTTGTCGACACCAATTCCATAGGCAAAGAACGGAATAAATGCGCCTGACTCCTTAGGTGAGACATCAACCCAAGCACTGCCGCCAACGGGGAACTTGAAAATCTTTCCATTGTTCGAAGAACCATTGGAAGATATCCCGCTCACAAACAGATTTCCTTCACCGTCTACAGCGACATCGGTAGGAGAATTGATTAGAGCTGCGGAACCTGTAACTTCAACCCATGAACTCGAGCCGCTTGTCAGTTTTTTTATACGTGGATCAGGCCCAGTGAGAACATTGCCGACATTGTATTTGTTATACTCGACTGCATATACAGTGCCTTGATGATCTACCGCAATACCATACACATATGTTAGCGGTGGACCCAGGGGTATCCACGAGTTCGATCCATGAGGCAGCATTTTAATTGTGGCTGTGGCTGTGCTGGAAGCAGCTTTGGAATGATTGTCAACTACATACACATTGCCATTGTTGTCTACATCAATACCGATTGGATAATGGAAGTCGCCATTATAGGTAATATCTGTTTCGGTTTGACCGTTATTAGATATTTTCGCCACTTTGCCGACGGAGGTGGTTGCATTACTTATACCTGTGTATTGAGCCATTGTCACAAAAATATTATTCTCACTGTCAATGTCTAAAAACAACGGAACATAGACATTTGTCGTAACAGTAACAGGAGGTAAACTCGGCACATAAGGAGCCGTATAGTTCATCCAGGTGAGTGCGCCGTTATAACCCGATGATACGGGCGTAATCGGGGTGTAGCTGCCGCGGGCATAAGCAGTTCCGCCACCAACAGGCAATAAAGCAGCAATTCCTAATAAAAAGCTCATAAGTACGGCAACCAATCGTTTCGACGAGTTGCTGATCAACGTTGACATGTTCTTCTCTCCTCTTAAGCTGACTCGTAGTTTTCCAGTGTTTTCAACTTAAACTTTAGGGCAATAGCTCAAAGTTTAGATACAGTGGTCGTTTCTCGGCAACTCCACTCCTTTCGTACTCGTTGAACTGTGAAACTGACTGCTATGTAATTTAGTGCATAGGAACTATTCTACCAATGATTTCTGAACAAACTCTGAACAAACTCTGAAATAATGCACAAATAATAGAAAAAATAGGTGAATTCTCGACACAAGTTCGACAAAATATCTAGGCTTGTAGTAGGGGAGTTGATAAGGGCGAAATGAAAGAGAGTCCCCTCTGTGGGAAACTCTCTTTCATCATGAAATGCTTAATTTAGTTATGCCCCGCAACATTTCTTGTACTTTTTCCCCCTGTCGCAGCTGCAAGGATCGTTCCTGCCGATTTTCCCAATGGAGTCATCGATCTACGAAGATTACCGAGAAAAGGTCGGCACCATGTCAAAGGTTGTGGGAGGGATATGTACCATTGACTCGGTCTGCCCGACGAAAATGGCCTGTGTTGGATGTGGAGCGAAGGTCCCTCGCCCAGAGTTTAAAGAAGAAATAGCTGCCTTTTATAATTGGGCGGATGAAAGTGAAAAACGATTTGAGCAACTGGGTTTCCTCCTTTAAGCAAGAAGATGTAAATGAAGGTAAAACAGTTTCCTACCGAACAGTCGCACTTAAGTCAAAGGAAATCGATCCAGATGGAAAGGGAATTCACCAGAATTGATCACAAATAATAAAGAACTTCATGATTACTTTCTTCAATATAGCACCACTAAAGCATATAAAACTCGTAAGAAATCAAATAAACCACTGCTGGGCGATTTAGAAGTATTTAAACACATTACACATTAAACCAGACCGTGACATAGAACGTGTTAGACAGCGTTATATGCAGTTAACAAAGCCTGATCTGGTTGAACTGATTGTCCGAATGGAACAGTACATTTCTCACCAAAATCAGATCTGGTTAAAACAAGAGTTTGAAAAGTTCCAATAACTGAAAAAACGGTACAAGGGGAGAAAAAGTGAGGTAGCCGTGCTTCTTCGGCAGCTCGTTGAACTAACTGGCAGGATAGTTGAAAACGTAAAATCCGTGTCAGAGCAAACGCTATTGACAAACCATCTACTACGTGTTACTTTATAGCAGTAGTAAGTATCACTGCATACCAGTCGTACAGAATAGCAAGGGGTGATTGTGCTGGAAAACCTAACGGAAATGCTTAAAGGCGCGCTAGAGGGCTGCGTCCTTGAAATTATTAGCCGCAACGAAACCTACGGCTACGAAATCACGCGGCGACTGAACGCACTCGGCTTCACAGACGTTGTGGAGGGAACGGTTTACACCATCCTGATCCGGCTTGAAAAAAACAAGTTGGTGGAGATCACCAAAAAGCCCTCCGACATGGGACCGCCGCGAAAGTTTTTCGCGATCAACGACGCGGGGCGCGAGGAGCTGCGGAGTTTCTGGGAAAAGTGGGAGTTCGTATCATCCAAAATTAACGAGTTAAAGGAGAAATAACAATGAATTTTTGGGAAAAAATCACCGGCAGCGACATGACTAAAGAGTTTAAAGCTTTTGAAACGCGAATTAAAAAGCTGCCTGCTGATTATCAAGCGGCGTGGGGTGAAATTAATGCCCATCTTTGGCCGCACTCCGATTTCAGCGGTCGCAACCTCATGCCCATTCTTGACGGTGTTCTTGGGCTGCTCGAAGAAACGGCGGCGGACGGTCAGAGTGTCCAAGAGGCTTTGGGTGACGATATCAAGGGCTTCTGTTCAGCGCTGGCCGGCGAAAATGGAGCCAAGTCTTTTCGCGACAAGTGGCGCGAGCAACTCAACAAAAATATCGCTAAAAAACTAGGTAAATAGGAGGATAAAATGAGAATACAAGATATCATCCAAGGCAAAAAAGAGTGGCGAGCGCACGTGGCGCGTGTCAAAGCACTCCCGCGAGATTATCAGATTGTTTATAAAGAGATTCAAAAATATCTCTTTAAGGTCGGCCCTGTTGATCTAACCGACGGGACGGGTTTGCTCTCGGGAATTGTCGATCTTTTTGAAGAGGGTGCGGCCATGGGGAAAGGCGTGCTCGAAGTGACGGGCAGAGACGTAGCGGCTTTCTGCGACGATCTAATCAAAGATTCAAAAACTTACGCTGAAATCTATCAAGAATCGGTTGGCCAAGTAAGTAACAACGCCATGAAAAAGGATACGGATCAACCAAAGTAAAGGGGGGATATCGGGATGGAAAAAGCCATTGAAGTGAAAGGTTTGCGAAAGTCATTCAAGGACACAGAAGTCTTAAAGGGCGTCGATTTTGAAGTGAAGCGAGGGGAGATTTTCGCCCTGCTGGGCTCCAACGGCGCGGGCAAGACGACGATTGTCAGAATACTCACCACACTGCTCAAACAGGACGGAGGCACAGCTACTGTAAATGGATTTGACGTCGCGTCAAAGCCCGATCATGTACGGCATGCGATCAGTCTGACCGGACAATTTGCCGCTGTGGACGAGATCTTGACCGGGCGGGAAAATCTGATCATGATCGCCAAACTGCGGCACCTTAAAAATCCGCGTCAGATCGCGGATGATTTACTGAATCGCTTCAGCTTGACCGACGCTGCCGACCGGAGGGTGTCCACCTATTCGGGCGGTATGCGCCGCAGGCTCGACATTGCCATGAGCCTGATCGGAAAACCGCAGCTCATTTTCCTCGACGAGCCGACTACAGGGCTTGACCCCGAGGCACGCATTGAGGCTTGGAAGATTGTCAAGGAGCTTGCCGACGGTGGCACAACGGTGTTCCTGACCACTCAGTATTTGGATGAGGCTGAACAACTTGCTAATAGAATTGCTATTTTGCATAAGGGCAGGATTATTGCCAATGGAACGCTTGAGGAACTGAAAAAGCTGTTCCCGCCCGCAAAGACGGAGTACGTGGAAAAACAACCTTCATTAGAGGAGATATTCCTCGCAATCATCGGTAAAAAGGAGGGAAAGTAACAATGAATGAACATTTTCTCAGCGACATGAGCGTGATGCTTGGACGTTCCATGCGCCATATTTTGCGAAGCATGGACACCATCTTCACGGTTTGCATCACTCCGATTGCAATGATGCTGCTGTTTGTCTATGTGTTTGGCGGCGCAATCCAAACCGGTACGGATAACTATGTGAACTACCTGTTGCCCGGTATCCTGCTGATTGCGATTGCAAGCGGCATATCCTATACGGCTTACCGCCTGTTTTTGGATAAGCAACGGGGCATAATTGAGCGGTTCCACTCCATGCCGATTGCGCGTTCCTCCGTGCTGTGGGGGCATGTGCTGACCTCGGTGGTATCCAACGTCATTTCTGTTGTCGTAATCATTCTCGTATCGCTTATTATGGGCTTTCGCTCGTCGGCGGGGGTACTGTCTTGGCTTGCCGTAGCCGGCATACTCGTGCTGTTTACGCTGGCTTTAACTTGGGTCGCGGCAATTGCCGGACTGTCCGCGACCTCGGTGGAAGGTGCAAGCGTGTTTTCCTATCCGCTTATCTTCCTGCCGTTTATCAGTTCGGCCTTTGTGCCGACCGATACGATGCCGTCAGTCGTACGCGCCTTTGCCGAAAACCAGCCGGTGACCTCTATTGTAGAAACCATCCGTGCACTATTGTCAAGTCAACCGGTAGGTAATGATATCTGGGTCGCTCTTGCGTGGTGCTTAGGGATACTGATCGTCGCATATCTATTTGCGGTGCGCGCATACAAACGAAAAGCAGCTTAATGTTTGCAGGCATTAAAATAATGATAGAGGTCAACAAAAACATCAAGTAAAGGCCCCTCCACCAGCGACGGCGTTACTTATTTGTACAAAGCGCTCGCTTCACCAGTTTTGCTCGTTGAGATCGAGGCCGTCACAGCGAAGTAATGTTCTATTACTCCTTTTATGTCAAAGTAATGGGGAATAAAGATAACCAGGGAGCAGACTGCGCACGGGTGCCTGTTCCCTTTTTTTTATTGAAGTAGGCGTCAAATCGTGGATGACGTTAAGCTAAACATTCCTGTAAGGCTTAAGAAATAGCCTTTGTCAAAAAAGGAGCGCCTCGGTATGATGGGTTTGTCGACGGGTTTAAACCCAACACCATCAAGGAGGCGCTCTTACTATGAAGTTTAAGCAATCTGACGGACAAAATCAACGAATTGAACGAATTACCACATCACATCTTGTTGTCGGTATCGATATGGCCAAAGAGACGCATGTGGCACAAGCTACGAATTATCGGGGGATTGTGCTCGAAAGCCGTCATCTATCATTTAGTAACACCATAGAAGGGTTTGAAAAGCTAGAGCGGTGGATGAAGGGATTACAACAAAAGCACCGATTAAACAGCGTGATCATTGGCATGGAACCCACTGGACACTATTGGTGGAACCTGGCGAATTGGCTGGAAGATAAAAGCTTGAAGGTCGTTTTAGTTAACCCTGCCACCACTAAAAGAAACAAAGAGAATCGCGATAATAGTCCGTCTAAGAGCGATCCGAAAGACGCACTTGTTATCGCTGACATCGTCAGCCGTGGCTACTATTATGATTACGCACAACAATCTACCGTCTTCCAGAGACTGCGAACTGTGATGAGTGACCGGGAGTTCTGGGTGACCCATAGCGTGCGCCTGCAAAACCGGATCATTCGCTGGTTGGATATTCGTTTTCCTGAATACACCTCGGTGTTTAAGGATTGGACCTGCAAACGTTCCATGGCCACCCTGAAAGAGTTCCCATGCCCGCAGGATCTTGAATCTCGATCGGTATCAGACATTATCACAAGCTGGAGGGAGCATATGAAAAGAGCCGGTGGCTCCACCGGTACTCAAAAAGCCGCGCAGCTCATCTCCCAAGCCAAG